>JGI2172J19969_10000450_pt1 | contig 17568 bp, 18 predicted proteins | sample DeeMarSWOR230_32_FD_19969 | JGI IMG/M metagenome (IMG submission 19969)
CCGCAGCGCTGTCCTTCGTTGCGTGGTGTAAGCCTCCCCCTACATTGAACGCATGATTGACATCACCATGCATGATGAGATCTGCTCCGAGTATTGACCCTCCAACCTTTGCGCATGATGCCTCGTAAACACCTCTCCTCGCTGGTGTATCACCGTAATCAAGATAGCCTGTTCCGGTCTCACACTTCTTCTTCACACGGTGAATGTACTCTTGCGAGTGAACCAACATTAGGTCTTCTTCTGTAGCGCGACTTGGTCTGTAGTGTTTGACAGTTTCATCAAAGACTCCCAACTTCTGGAGCAACTCAAACGTGTCTTTGTATCTCTTCGGCTTAAGTGGATGAACTGGACCAAAGTCATAGCCAAGATAATCATCATGATACAGAAAGGCTGTCTTGCCAGTCAATTTCAGCACTCATCTGTTATTGTTGTGCTTCTTATACATAAGACTGATTTGCACGGAATTCGGTCCTTCGGTGCTTCTTCAGTTTCCTCCTAGGGTCAGATTATGATGAGAACCTGAGTGAGCAAAGATTATAAGCTGAAATTCCCATTGGAAAGGCTCCACAGTCAACGACAGATGTGGGTTCGTGAAGGCATAAGAGGTGAAAGACATGGCAAAAATCCTAATCTCCTATAAAATCCTTCCAACAGAGGTCACAGTCAACCTAGAAGAACTGAAACAGAAAATAAAGAAAAGACTCCCAGAGTATTCATCAGTCCACGGGTTCGCCGAAGAACCCATAGCCTACGGATTGGTCGCGCTGATTGCTCACATAGTCCTCCCTGAGGATAAGCCCGGTGGATTGGATCAGCTAGAGAAAGCTCTTCAAGAAATCAGCGAAATTAGTCAGATAGAAACTCTCACCGTTCATAGGTTCAGCTGACTTCTGCGAGGTAGTAATCGTTTGGCGACTGGCTGACGCCAACCAATTTATATCCATTCAAGCCGCGGATGATTAGGTGATTTTCTTCTGATATGTGAGGTCTTTTCGGATCACTTTGAAACCCACTTTCTCATAGAGTTTGATTGCTTCCGTCTGATTCAGATCGTCAACTCCCAGATCAACTTCAGTCATTCCTTTCAACTTCAAATATTCCATGCCACGCAGAATCAGTGCTGTGCCGATTCCTTTTCTGCGGCTTGGCTTCAGAACGCCGATAGTGTCTATCCAACCTCGTTCTATTCCTTTGTGCTTCACGAATTTGCTGTCTATCCATGTGCCGACATATCCCACTGGTTTGCCTTCCAGATTTGCGAAGAACCATCCTTCGTAATCGAAGTCTGGGTGAGTACACCAATGCTTCCATTCCTCCAGAGTAGTGGGTCTGAAGTCAAAGTGCTCATTGAAGGTCTCATTGTTTAGCCATCTGAGCAACTCGATGTCTTCAGCACTCTCATTCATCACTCTAAGCTTCACTTCTCCCCTCTCACCGATGTCAAAAGGAAGCGTATCCAAGCTTCTTCTCATCGTGCTGAAGATTCGGACCACATTGAAGCCCAACGATTCGAAGAGGTGTTTACAGACTGGCTTGTCATCTCTAATCCAGCATTGTGCAGTCTCAATACGCCTCTCTNTTAGACTGTCAAGCGCNTTCTCTGCCAATTTTCGACCGATTCCTTTACGTCGGAATCCGGGAACAACGCCGAGACCGCTGACATAGCCCTTCTTCTCCTTGCGTTCTTTGTCAATGTATGCTTGAATTCTGCCTATGGCCTCTCCACCTATCTCTGCGATGAACATCCCTTCAACATCGAAGCCCGGGTCCTTCTCCCAGATTTCCATGTCCTCCATTGTAGATGGTCTAAAGTCGTCATATTCCCTGAAAGCTTCATTCCTCACCCTGAGCCAGACCTCTTCGTCTTCTCCCTTCACGAACTCTCTGATCCTCAACATTTAGAAACCGTACACCCCTTCTGGTTGAAGGCAGTTCGACAGAATCCCTTCTATTAAGGTTTTCTTCAAGCAACAAGATGATGCACGTGTGATTTTTCCTGAAGCTTCGCACAACCGAAAGATGGAGTGTTCTGTGCAGGAAACCTGACATACGGTGCCTGTTCAACTGTTCGGTTGAGTTTCTTCGGATACGCGTGCAAAACTTTACTTACTTGTCTGCCGGTTCTACCTATATGAAGAGGCAGCCGTACGCTCTATCTGGTATAGTTGGTCCTGTGATAGCCCTTTTCTTCATCGCTTTATCCATCGCACTGTCGCCTTGGTTCAGCTGGTCGAGCAACGCCCTCAGTGATCTTGGGCATTCCGTCAAAAGTGATGTCGCGCCGCTTTACAATTTCGGGCTGCTGCTAGCTGGGCTATTCCTCGTGATCTATTCAGTCACAACATTTACGAGCGGTGCTAAGTATACTAGCTGCTGCCTATTCATCTCGGCGCTCTCGCTTCAGTTGATTGCCACTTTTGATGAGGTGTACGGCTCTTTCCACACCGCAGTGTCGAGCTTGTTCTTTGTGTCTCTGGGCTTTGCATCTATCATCTACGCCGTAGAACGAAGATCTATTCTAGCCGCAGCAGCGTTTGCAATAGGCTTTGGTTCGTGGGCGTTCTACTATGCAAGAGTTTACATCACCGGGATTGCGGTGCCTGAAATAGTCTCATCAGTGGCAACTGTGTCGTGGATTGTGCTGTCTGCTCTCGGAACCTATCTTGGAAAGTATAGCGAGAATTAACGGCAGGGTGTCTGTGGAGCTAAGTCCAGCTGATTGGAGCGTGGGCGTCAATTCAATAGATTCTGCTATGAGTGAAGACAGAGCAGTTAAAGACTCGACAGTTTTTACCATAAGAGCAGTTCGGCAAGCACACCTACATGTTCGCCATGGACTGCCTCAGACTCTGAGCAGCCATCTCGGGCGGTGTAACATTGATATACAAACCTGTGCTCTTCTCAAACCCGGCCTGGATTGTCAACTTAGGATATACTTCCAAATGCCAATGAAAGTATCCATGTCCTTCGTGGGTTGGAGCTATATGGAAACCGTAGCAGTAGGCCGGGTCACTCAGGGTTTCCGCAAGTCCACCTAAGCAGGTTTTCAACGCTTGTGCAAGGGAATCTTTCTGATTTTCTTCTATTTGCAGTAACGTGTGTTGATGCTCCTTCGGAATAAGCCAGAGCTCGAAGGGGTGGACGCTTGCCCACGGTGCAAGTGCGATGAAATCGCGATTTTCGAAGACTAATCTAGGGCTGGTCCGCTCAGACTCTATGATCTTACAGTATGGACAGCCGCCGTCTTTCTCGACCCAACTCCTGCAAGCTGCAAGCTCGTCGGTGATTGATTTGGGAATCATTGGGGTGGCTATTATTTGGCTGTGGGCGTGAGAGAGCGAGGCTCCAGCCTCTTTTTTGTGGTTTCTGAAGATGGATACGTATTCCCATTTTGAAAGCGCCTTCAGTCTATCTGAGTATGCTTGCACTACCAATCGAATCTGGCTGAGCGGGGCTTTGTCCGGATGCTCATTGTGAACGGGAGATTCTATGATGACTTCATGAGCGCCGACCCCATCCCTTCTCGTGTGAAGGGCGTCTTCGGTTGAAGTGATTGGCTTTCGAGGGCTGAGTGCTGGGTAAAGATTCGGAATGCATCGGACAAGCCAGTTCTCAGCTCTTTCGCCATTAGAGTCCTTTCCCTTTTCAATATTCCCATTGGAGGGAAGGTAAAGAAGAACCGCTGGGGGCGTCATCTTTTCGTTTCCGGGGCAAAAAGGACAAGCCTCAGTATCGGTTGCCTCTATTGCTCTGGCTGGAAAATCTGTCGGTCGTTTGGCTCTTTCTGATGCTATGATCACCCAACGATCTAAGAGATAGTCCTTTCTGATTTCGTTTGGCATTTTCTTCTCGGGAAGTATGCAGAGACTCTGTATCATTATATTTTTCGGTTGCTTGTTTGCCTGCAAGCACGAACAGAACCCAACGCAGGCAACGAGAAGACAAATAAGCCGTCAGATGCTCTGCTTATCTAATTCAACAAAGGTGCCTTGAGTGTTTCTGGCCTTTCTCATAGGAACTGCAGGTTCGGGGAAATCGCTCCTCACTGCGTCCTTCACAAATTGGCTCAAGACTCAGAAGCAGAATGTGATAACTGTGAACCTAGACCCAGGCGTCTTCACCCTCCCTTATACACCTGACATAGATGTTCGCGACTCCATCAGCGTTGAGGGCATCATGGAGAAATACCGGCTCGGGCCGGATGGCGCCCTTGTTATGGCTGCGGATCTTATTGCGGAGGAGTCGGAGAGACTTGGGACAGAGATAGAGAGTTACAGGCCCGATTTCGTTGTTGTAGATACTCCAGGACAGATGGAAATCTTCGCCTTCAGAGCCAGTGGACCATACATAGCCAAGGAGCTGACAAGAGAGCCGAAGGCTCTGGTGTATCTGTTTGATTCAGTCTTCTCATCCGATCCTCAACTATGTCTCAAACCTCTTCCTCTCCGCAGCCCTCTACAATCGTTTCTTCATCCCCCAAACGCATGTGCTATCGAAGTGTGACCTGCTCCCGCCAGAGGAGTTGAACCGCATCGTAGACTGGTCCGCTAACCCTAACAAGCTGGAAATCGCGATTGAAGCGAAGTTGAGCGGAACAAGGCGCCTCCTGAGTCGCGACATGATGCACGCCATCCACCGCCTGGGACTCCGGTTTCTTCTAACGCCGGTCTCCGCAAAGACAAACGAGGGGTTCATCAACTTCAACGCCCTGCTTGAGCGAATCTTCACTGGAGGAGAGAAGTTCACTTACTAGCTGTCGCCAACAATCTCTCTTCCATAGATTGGGGAACGCTCAAAAGAAGTAACGAATATAACATACAAACACATCTCATCTAACCAACAGGGCCCGTAGCTCAGCAAGGATAGAGCACCGGGCTTTTAACCCGGGGGTCCCGGGTTCAATTCCCGGCGGGCCCGCCACTCATTTTGAGAGCGATACCGTTGACTAAGGGATTACGGGTGTCTCAGAAACTCTCATACACAGGCACAGGTCTAGACCTAGGTGGGCCACTCACTCCAAATAAGAGCCTACAGGATCGCGGGGCTTCACGGCTAACCATCAAGAAGCAGGATGGCGCCCTGGCCGGGATTTGAACCCGGGTCGAGCGGGCGACAGCCGCACATACTAGACCGGACTATACTACCAGGGCATCAGAATCTCTAGAACATGGGGCAGCTACTTAAATTTTTCATTAGAAAGCCAAACCGTCAAGAGAGTCGTTAGGGCCCCAGCTTTTGACGAGGCCAAGTCTCTCTGTGCGTCGGCGGCAAGAACATCCTTCCCCCACTTCATCAATCTTAATCCTCCAAAAGCAAAGTTTATTAGTGCGCATTAGGGTTTAAGATGGTGCTTCCAGAAAATACATAGGAAGCAACCTTGGAGGCCCGTTTTCGGGTCGGATGACCGACCCATTGGAGGAAAAACTTCACGATTAAGAGGAAATNCAGCGCTGTCCCGAATATGCTTATNTTGGAAAATGTGATTTTGGAGGTCCGAATCNGATTTGGAAATTTCGCATGACGATCTGCTTCTTCTTCAGAAATCGTTCTTCAAAGAGAAAGGCCTCGTGAGACAACATCTCGACTCATACAACGAATTCATCGATCACGGATTGCAGGAAGTGATAGACGAAGTCGGGGAGATCGATATAGAAATCCCTGAAAGCCCCTATAAAGTGAAACTAGGTCAAATCTGGATAGTTGAGAAAGAGACGAAGATCACAGGTCCCTACATTACAGAAGTAGACGGCACGAAACACGAAATATATCCCACGGAAGCTCGCTTTCGAAACCTAACCTACGCCGCGCCTCTCTGTCTAGAGATGACCCCCGTTGTCAATGGAAGAGAACTCGAAGCCGAACCAGTGCCCATAGGCAACTTTCCCGTGATGCTGAAGTCAAAACTATGCTTCCTCTCCGAACTGCTCCCTGAAGAACTGGTAGAGCACGGAGAAGACCCAAGCGATCCAGGAGGCTACTTTCTAATCAACGGCTCTGAAAGAGTCATCGTCGCTCTAGAAGACCTAGCCCCAAACCGCATCCTTGTGGACATCGACACACACGGCGCAAGACCAGTGTATCAGGCAAAGATATTCTCAACAACTGTTGGCTTCAGAGCCAGAATCCAGCTGCGAATAAAAGGAGACGGCGCCATCTACGTCTCAATGCCTGGAGTCCCCACAGAGACCCCCCTTATTATTCTGATGCGCGCGCTAGGACTAGAATCTGACAAGGAAATAGCTGATGCCGTCTCTCCAGAGAAAGCCATTCAAAACGAACTTGAATTGTCATTCGAGAAGGCTAGCGGTTTTGACGTAAGCGATGACGCCATAATGTACATTGGGAATCGTGTAGCCCATGGCCAGGTGGAGGAGTATCGAAGAAGGCGGGCTGAGACCATTCTTGACCGGAATTTTCTCCCTCATCTTGGGCGAAGCAAAGAAGAGCGTAGGGAGAAAGCCTTCTTCCTCGGTGAGATGGCCTGTCGAGTCATCGAACTAAAACTTGGAAGACGAAAACCTGACGACAAAGACCACTTCAAGAACAAACGCTTGAAACTCGCTGGACCTCTGCTCTCCGATCTATTTAGAATAGCTTTCAGAAGTCTGTGTCGCGACATAAAATACCAGCTTGAAAGAATGGGACTCAAGCGATCCACAATAACAATCTCCGCTGCTGTCCGCCCTGGAATAATCTCTGATCGTCTTAAACATGCGTTAGCAACGGGCAATTGGAGGCGTGGACGTGTGGGTGTTACCCAACTCCTTGATAGAACGAATATGATTTCAATGTTAAGTCACCTGCGGAGACTGCAATCACCCCTCAGTCGCAGTCAGCCAAACTTTGAGGCGCGAGACCTTCACGCAACTCATTGGGGAAGGCTTTGCCCCAATGAGACTCCCGAAGGGTCCAACTGCGGACTGGTAAAGAATCTTGCGCTGGCTGCAAGTACATCCGTGAGCGCAAACCCTGAGAAAATGAGGCAAACCCTCTATCGAATGGGGGTAATCCCTATTCAAGAGGCGAACGAGACTATAAGAATATCTGGCGCCAAAGTCTTTGTGGACGGCTGTCCCATCGGCTTTTCCATGTCACCACAGGAGTTGATCACCGAACTGAGGGAGAAGCGTAGAACCGGTAGAATTTCTCAAGAAATCAACGTTGCATATTTCTCAAAGCTTCACGACATAAAGGAAGAAGTCTATGTAAACTGCGATGAAGGAAGAGTGCGTCGCCCTCTTATAATCGTTGAAGAAGGCACGCCGAAACTGCAACCTGAACACATCGAAAAACTTCGTTCTGGAGAATGGCTGTGGGGTGACTTCGTGAAGCGGGGGATCGTTGAGTATGTTGACGCGGAGGAAGAAGAAAATGTTCTACTGGCTTTGAATGGTGAAGAAGTCACCCCTAAGCACACGCATTTGGAGATTGCGCCATACACGATGCTTGGGATGTGCGCTTCACTCATCCCGTATGCAGAACACAACCAGTCACCACGTAACTCTTATGAGGCCGCCATGGCAAAGCAAGCCCTTGGGATATACGCCACAAACTTCCTTTATCGGGCGGACGCCCGTTCTCACCTTCTACACTACCCACAGATGCCCTTGGTCAAGACGAAGCCAATGGACATAGTGGGTTATAATCTTAGACCCTCTGGGCAAAACTGTGTCGTTGCGGTTATATCGTTTGAAGGGTACAACATGGAGGACGCCCTCATCTTCAACAAGGCTTCCATCGAACGTGGCATGCTCCGTTCCACGTTCTACCGCATTTACAGTGCAGAGTGTCGCCAATACCCTGGCGGAATGAGAGACCAATTTGCTGCACCAGAACCCGGTACTCGCGGTTACAGAGGTGAACCATACTATCGCCTCCTTGAAGCTGACGGAATAATAGGTCTGGAATCTGAAGCGACTGGTGGTGACGTTCTTATTGGAAGAACCAGTCCACCTCGATTCCTTGAAGAATACAAGGAGTTTGAGGTTAAGGGTCCCGCCATGAGGGACACTTCAGTTGATGTGAGGCACGCAGAAGATGGCACAGCAAATGACATTTTCATCACACAGACTGATGAAGGAAGCAAACTAGTGAAGGTTCGACTGCGTAATCAACGGGTCCCTGAGCTTGGTGACAAATTCGCTTCCCGTCATGGCCAGAAAGGCGTTATAGGATTGATCGTACCACAGGAGGATCTGCCCATCAGTGTAGACGGCATTGTGCCAGATATCATAATCAACCCTCATGCCATCCCTTCAAGAATGACAATCGGGCAGTTCCTAGAATCTATGGCTGGGAAGGTAGCCGCTGGGAGAGGAAGAGCAGCCGACGGAACCCCTTTCATAAGCGAAAAACCTGAAGAGCTCAAAAAAGCACTAATAGGCCTAGGCTTCAGCCACACTGGTCGAGATGTGCTCTACAATGGCATTACAGGCGAGAAGTTTGTGGCCGACATTTTCATGGGCGTTGTATATTACCAGAAGCTCCATCACATGGTGACGGACAAGATTCACGCTAGAGCACGAGGACAAGTTCAGATGCTCACGCGGCAGCCAACGGAGGGGAGAGCGAGAGGCGGTGGGCTCCGTTTCGGCGAGATGGAGAGAGACTGCCTGATCGGACACGGCGCTGCGATGCTCCTACGTGATCGCTTGCTTGAGGAATCTGACAAATATTTCCTCTACGTATGTGAGCAATGCGGTTACATAGCGTATTATGACAGCAAACAACGCAAGTATGTGTGTCGAGTCTGTGAAGATAAAGCCCAGATCTCCCCGGTCATAGTCTCCTACGCCTTCAAACTCCTTCTACAAGAGATGATGAGTCTCTCTATAGTGCCTCGGCTGAAACTGAGGGAGCGAGCATAAATGGCGATGGAAGAGACAGTCAGCAAAATAGTGGATGAAATCACCTTCGGAATCATGTCCCCCCAAGAAGTACGCAAACTATCTGTGGCGGAGATACAGACCGCCGACACCTACGATGAAGATGGAGCCCCCATAATATCAGGACTCATGGATGGTCGGCTGGGGACTCTTGAGCCGCGCCAACGGTGCAAAACCTGTGGAAACACTGCGATCCGATGTCCTGGACACTTTGGCCATGTCGAACTGGCAGTTCCGATAGTCCACGTGGAATTCACAAAAATGATTCATGACCTTCTTAGATCCACTTGTCGAAACTGTGGACGCATACTGCTCTCCACGAATCAGACGGCCAGAATCAAGGCTAGAATCAAACACACCCTCAAGTTGAGAGGAATCGTGCCAGGCTGGGTTTATAAACAGGTCTTTCGTTCAGCCAGGAGTAAAGAGTGTCCACACTGCGGTACTCCACAATACAAGATAGACTTCACAAAACCCACAACCTTTCACGAGATTATGGAGGAGGGTGCACAACGATTAACCCCAAGCATCATTCGCGAAAGGCTTGAACGTATACCCGATGAGGACCTTGAACTGCTCGGTTTCGCCCCGGAGAGTGCCCGTCCAGAGTGGATGATTCTGCAAGTCCTGGCGGTTCCTCCAGTCTACGTCAGGCCTTCAATTACGCTGGAATCTGGAATTCGTTCAGAAGACGATCTGACTCACAAACTTGTCGACATTATTCGCATCAACCAAAGGTTGAAGGAGAACATGGATGCGGGCGCCCCCACCCTCATCATCCAAGATTTATCAGAGCTTCTGCAGTATCATGTGACCACGTACTTCAACAATCAGTCTTCAGGGATTCCTCCAGCAAGACATCGCTCCGGAAGGGCGCTCAAAACCCTATCTCAGCGGCTCAAGGGAAAGGAGGGGCGATTCAGGAGTAACCTTTCTGGGAAAAGAGTGGACTTTTCAGCACGCACAGTGATTTCTCCCGATCCAAATCTCGACATAAGTGAGGTTGGAGTTCCAATCGATGTGGCCACACGCCTTTCGCTGCCCGAGAAAGTCACTGAATGGAACCTTGACAACATGCAGAAGCTTGTTGTAAACGGTCCTGAGAAATACCCTGGCGCGCTCTACGTCGTTAGACCCGATGACAAGCGCGTCAGGCTAGAATTCGTCATGGATCGAGAAAAAGTCGCTGAGGCTTTGGAGCCTGGTTATATCGTGGAGCGCCATCTTGGAGATGGAGATATAGCCATCTTCAATAGGCAGCCATCCCTCCACCGGATGTCCATTATGGCCCACTACGTGCGGATTCTGCCTCACAAGACGTTTCGTCTACACCTTTGTGTCTGCCCTCCGTACAACGCTGACTTTGATGGAGACGAAATGAATCTCCACGTTCCACAGAGTGAGGAGGCGCAGACAGAAGCACGACTCCTCATGCAGGTCCAAGATCAGATTCTCTCACCTAAGTTTGGCGGACCAATCATTGGAGCCATTAGGGATTTCATAACCGCGGCGTATCTTTTCACAAGGGAGTCGACCCGTCTTACCCGCGAGGAGGTTTGCAGGCTCCTAACCGCGGCGCAATATGAAGGGCCCCTACCTGAGCCTCACACGAAGAAACCTGAGCCTCTCTGGACGGGAAAGCAGATATTCAGTCTTGTCATTCCAGAGGGCGTAAACTACACTTCGAAGGCTAGCGTTTGTCAGGGATGCACTCCTTGCGAACGTGAGGATTGCCGTTACGATGCGTACGTGGTTGTGAAAGATGGCGTTTTGAAGCACGGTGTGATAGATAGGAGTTCCATTGGAGCTGAGCAATCTGAGAGTCTCCTCCATCAAATAATCAAAGATCATGGCGCCTCTGCTGGACGGAGATTCTTGAATCAGATCTCTCAGCTTCTCAAGCTGTTCGTGACCGTGCGTGGGTTCACCTACTCCTTTGATGAACTTGAGCTATCTGGTTCCGCTCAGCGAAAGATAGGTAGGATGATAGGAGACGCCGAAGACCACATAAAAGCGTTGATAGAGAAGTTCAAGGATGGAACGCTGCAGAGGTTACCTGGTCAGACTCTCACCGAATCATTTGAAATCTACGTGATGAACGAACTAGCCACTGCACGGGACAAGGCTGGAGAGGCCGCAGACCAAGACTTCAACATAGATAATTCGGGGATGATCATGACGAGAACTGGAGCCAGAGGATCAAGTCTGAATATCGGGCAAATGACGGCGTGTGTTGGCCAGCAGTCTGTGCGAGGAAAGAGGATTCTGCGTGGATACGTGAATAGGGCTTTGCCACATTTTGAGGTTGGCGACTCAACCCCTAAAGCCAGAGGCTTCGTGTACTCCTGCTACAGAAGCGGTCTGGACCCCATCGAGTTCTTCTTCCACGCCATGGGTGGACGTGAAGGTCTTGTAGACACTGCTGTGCGAACACAGCAAAGTGGATACATGCAGAGACGGCTGATCAACGCTCTAGAACACTTGCGTATAGAGTATGACGGAACAGTTCGGAACTCAATCGGCGACATCGTTCAATTCAGATACGGCGAGGACGGAGTAGATCCAGCGAAGAGCTATCATGGAAAGGCTGTGAATGTCAAAAGGCTAATAGAGCAAATCGGAATCTTGAGCGGAAGAGGTCAACCGGCACCAAAAGAATACGTCAAAGAACGTGTCAGTGAGGTCCCAAATGAACTTCCAGTGGTCCTTGTTGGAGAATTGACGAAAGAACTAAGCAAAGCCGGATTGTCGCAAGAAGGCGTGGATGAAGCTATCTTTCTAACATTGGAGAACCATAAGAGTTCTCTGGTGGAGCCTGGAGAGGCTGTTGGAATTGTTGCGGCACAGTCTATAGGCGAGCCAGGCACTCAAATGACTCTTCGAACGTTTCACTACGCCGGAGTAAGAGAGCAAAATGTAACCCTTGGTCTGCCCCGCCTTATCGAGATAGTAGACGCTCGACGAACACCTTCCACGCCGATTATGAGCGTTTACTTAGATAAGGAGCATCGAAAAAGTGAGAAGAAAGCCACCGAGGTCGCTCGGGAAATCATCTATACGACCATAAAGGACATCTCTGAAGCCATGTATATCGATCCCGAGAAGGAAGAGGTTGTCATAAAGCTCGATCTAGCAATGATGAGAGATCGGGGCGTCTCATTGGAGGAACTTGAGAGTCGGTTGCGCCTGCCAAAGTGTGTGATAAGGGTCAGTGATGGCCAGCTTGACATTAAACCTGAGAAGCCGAAGAACGCTAAGAAACTGCTTGACAAGCTCTCCGCGCATCATGTCAAGGGACTTCCGGGCATCAGCAGAGTTCTCGTCACCGAAGAAGGAAGAGAGTGGGTAATCAGAACAGACGGCTCCAACCTGTCCAGGGTTCTCAGCGTTCGCGGTGTCGATCCAAAACGAACATTCACCAATCACATACACGAGACCGCTGAAACGCTTGGCGTCGAGGCGGCCAGAAATCTGATAATTGATGAAGCCCTTGGAGTGCTTGAGGAACAAGGCCTCGATGTAGATGTTAGGCATGTTATGCTGGTGTCCGACATCATGACCTCAACAGGCGAGGTGCGGCAGATAGGAAGGCATGGAATCAGCGGAGAGAAAGCCAGTGTTCTTGCAAGAGCGGCCTTCGAGATCACTGTTCCGAATCTAGTTGACGCAGCCATAAAGGGCGAAAGCGACGTGCTAAGCGGCGTGACAGAAAACGTTATAGTGGGGCAATCTATACCAATCGGCACAGGTTTGGTTGACCTCTACATGTCTACGGCGTCTAGGAATGAAGCAGAGTGATTGATATCAACAAAGCCATCGCCACAACTGTGAGAACTGGAAAGGTCTTTTTGGGATCCAAGAGCACCATGAAAAACGCCAAGATTGGAAAGGTCAAACTCGTAATTGTGGCTGCAAACTGTCCCCAGATCACTCGTGAAGATGTCGAGTACTACTGCGGGCTTTCTAACATTCCGTTGATTCCCTTCAATGGGGCTAGCGTAGACTTGGGTGCAGTTTGTGGAAAACCTTTCACGGTTTCAGTGTTGGCAATAAGGGAACCTGGAGACTCAGATATACTCACGCTCGCGGAGGCAAGGGATGTCTAGCGGAATAAAGCTCACTGGCCGGGAAATGCGCCACATAGCCCTGTTTGAAAGCATAACCGGCGCGATAGTCAAAGACTGCATTATTGATGAAGAGCTGGACAGGATAATCTTTGTCGTGAAGATGGGAGAAGTTGGAATGGCTATTGGCAGGGGGGGTAAAAACATTCGTCTCTTGGAGAAAATGACCGGGAAGAGGCACGAGATAATCGAACACTCTGAAGATGCTGCTCAGTTCATCAAAAACGCTCTGAAACCTGCTAAAGTGAAGGAAATACGCATAACTGAACGCCCCGATGGAAAGACTATCGCCGTGGTCGCTGTTGATCCCCGAGACAAAGGGGTCGCCATCGGGAAAAACGGAAGGAACGCTGAACGAATCCGCTTCCTAGCTAAGCGATATTTTCAAATACAACACGTCAGCATCATGTGATTGAGGGAGAACACCATGGGCTCCAAGTCGCCAAAGGGCGAATTCGCCGCAAGACAACTACGTGAGAAACGGAAGTCGTTCAGATGGAGCGACATCTACTACAAACGTCGGATGCTGAGACTTGATGTCAAATCCGACCCCCTAGAGGGCGCGCCCATGGCGAGAGGTATAGTCCTAGAAAAGGTTGGGGTTGAAAGCAAGCAGCCCAACAGTGCGATTCGGAAATGCGTGAGGACTCAACTGATCAAGAATGGAAGGCTCGTTACAGCTTTCCTTCCAGGCGACGGTGCCTTGAACGTCATTGATGAGCATGATGAGGTGATAGTCGAAGGAATCGGTGGCTCTCGCGGAGGAAGTATGGGGGATATTCCTGGGGTCCGTTGGAAGGTTGTGGTGGTTAACGGCGTTTCTCTAAAAGAACTGGTTCTGGGCAAGAAAGAGAAGCCGCTGAGATAGATCCTTCAGGCACCTCATCTTCTGCAGTTCTCATTGTCATTTTGACGTGAAGAATTAGCGCTTCGCACTCCTAATTCTGATTTCATAATCTATTTCTGCAGATCCTGCAATACGGACATTCTGGTGTTTGGATGGCGAATCAGACCGCTGTATTGGAAAGAATTGCGAAACCGAAATGCGTTGCAGAGGAAATCAGTGGCAGTCTGATAATTGACTGCATGCATGCCATTCCACTATCACGTGGAGTTTACTGCGCCATACAGCGAAGAAAAGTGGATGAAGATGCATGTAAAGGCTGTCTAGACTTCAGTCACGAACCAACAGAATACAGGCTCTTCAGGAGGGAGTGAAGCCATGGAGTGTCCCAACTGCAGAGGGCGGATCAACAAGACGAAGCAGAAGCAGGTTCAGGGCAACTTCTATTACTGCAAAGACTGTGGAACCGTTGTCGCTCGATAGCGTGTTGGAGTATGGTAGGGGGTGATATGAGAATGAGTGATGCTTTGTCTTCTTTTTTGCCCTTGATTGTCCCGTTGGGCGTAGGCGGTCTCGGCGGGTTCTTCGTTGGATACGCGGTTAAGAAGATTTATAGACTTGCAATGTTTGTTGGAGTCTTGGTCTTTTCAGTTGCCTATCTGGCTTATGCGAACATCGTCAATCTGAACTTCAGCGGGTTGATGGAGACTGTGTCAACGCTTGTTACCACTCTCAGCCCATTCATAATTCCTCTGACATCTAGCCTGTTGTTTGTGGGCAGTTTCATAGTTGGGCTCGTGTACGGGTTGACAAAAGGTTGAGTTCTCTCCTCCCCTCTTGGCCCAATGATCCTTGAAGTCCTTTTTGGTGAGAATGTTACATTTGAAACGGTCGCATTCTCCAGTACCGTAGCCAAGGTCTCGGACTCAATCGAATTCTGTCTTGATGAGTGACCTGCGGAGTTTCTTGAGGTCGTCACAGGCTGACTTGAGACGTCGGAGTTCCTCTGCATCTCTCTTTAGTTTGGCGATTTTCCGTTGAATATTCTCGAGTTCAGTGCTCATTTACCTGACCTAAGAAGGCCTCCCAGTTTTGCATAAAAATCAGTTATGAAGGGAGAATCAGTATTCAGAATCAGCAAATCACAGTCAAGAATCTGATTCAGGTGTTCCACTTTTATGTCGGAAAACAGGTCGTTTGTATGTGCCTTCTTTAAGCCTCCCACAAATGCAGATTCGTTCTTTCGTCAAGAACTCTGCGTAACCTTAGATCAGCGGCCTCGATGAGAACCAGTTCTGCATTTACTGAGACCGCACAGCCAGGCAGAAGGTGTCCACCAAGAACCTTGCCCTTCTCGTCAGAAATTAAGATGTGAGCGTGAACGATAGGTTCTTCCTGCTTGATAGAGATGTTTCCGGTGCAGGAAACTATCTCCACAGGATCTGGGATTTCTATGGGTCTGTACTCTCGTTTGCGGTAGAAGCCAAGTGTCGCCCTTTTGAGAGCGCCAATGAGAATGAAAAAGCCCGTGATGACCCCAGCTTGTTTTGCTCGTAGTGTTATGGCTTCGAGTAGATCTTCATCTTCAGAGAGTCGCGCAAAGAATATTCTTCCAATCTTCGATCCATAGATTTTCACGTAAGTGGTCACCCGTCTAACAATACGTCAGACAGCAATATTAAAGATGAACTGGCGTGAACTGATCATAGGAACCGAGTGGCTGTTAGAATATGTCAGATACCCGCAAAGCACCCGGCAACCTGTGGAACGAACCTGAAATCAGGAACATTCAAAACCACCAAACCGATCTCTCAAGGCGTTGAGGAGCTTGCTTGATGGCTAAGGCTGAGCTTCCTGATCTCCAGAATCTCTTGGTTATAGGCTTTGACAACGTTTCCTTGGCAGCTTCAGCCAAAAGAGCGGGTTATCAGGTCTTTGCAGTGGACCACTTCGGGGATCAGGACCTCCGAAGCATATGCAGAGAGACTCTGTCGATTGTTGACCAGAGACCCAAGATCAGCTGCGGACACATGAGCAGTGATTTCAGCCCTGAGACTCTTCTGCAATTGGCAAAAGCTCTCTTGAAAAGACACCAGATAGACGCCGCCTTGCTATCTTCAGGTCTAGACGACTCCTCAGACCTCCTGATTGAACTCAACGAATTGGTTCCCATACTCGGAACTCCGCCCCACATCATTGAAAGAGTCCGTGATAAGGCAGAGTTTTTCCATGAGCTGGATCGTTTAGGTGTGTCCCACCCTGACACAGCAGTCGTCAAAGATGTTGAAGAAGCCAGAGAGGAATCCAAAGACATGGGATATCCAATTGTTGTTAAGCCCCTGAGGGGATTCGGCGGTGCGGGTGTGAGAAGAGTCGAGAATCCTCAAGAATTGAAGAAAGCTTTCATAGAGGCTTCTCACTTGGACAAGAGGATTCTAGTCCAAGGGTACATCTCTGGAAGACACGCAAGTGCGTCCTTAGTCTGCTCCATTAATGGGGCTGTCACTCTGACTTTGAATGAACAGCTAATCGGAATACGGGAGCTCGGTCAAAGAGAACCCTTCGGCTACTGTGGGAATATAGTTCCTCTTTCGGCATCTAGACAAGTTGCCGACAAGTGCACAAGTGTAGTTGAGAGAGTCGCCCAGCACTTCGGTCTCTTCGGGTCCAATGGCGTAGACTTTGTGATTTCCGAAGAAGGTATGCCCTACGTTATCGAGGTGAATCCGCGATTTCAAGGGACACTGAAATGCGTTGAAAGAGTGCTGGGAATGAACTTGGTAGAAGCACATGTGGAGGCATGTGCTAAAGCATCCCTTCCAACGATTTCAAACAAACCCTCGTTCTTTTGCGGTCGATTTATCGTGTTTGCCCCAAGGCGTTTGATTGCATCAGAGTTGAACATTTTCGAGGGAGTCAGTGATATTCCTCTGCCTGGAGTTATCATCGAAAAGGATGAGCCCATCTGCTCACTCACACTAGAGGCTCCAAGCAAAGATCGTCTATTACGAAGGGCAAACGAAGCAGTAGAGGCAATCATTGGTTCCTGTAAGACTGCACACTAAGCCAATAGACTCTATCAACAAGATTCATTTCAAGTGGCGTTGAAGGCTCTAAGGATGTGCTTGATATGTGGACCAATCAATGTTACGACAAAAGTGGCTAGCAGCACCTTGAAAGGCGTGATTAGCGGTGCTGGAACCGCCCATATGCCGACTAGCAACTCAGGCGTCCACCCAAAAAAGACTTGGTAGCCTTGGCAGGGCACTAACATGAAGATCCTGAGGAGCACATCTGCTTCAAGACCGACAAAGGTGCTTAGTGCATATGGAGACATTCGCCTGATCTCCTCCGATCCCCTTACGCTCAGGATGACGCACGAGATTACTAGAATGGCATAGGCAAAATAGCAGTCCCACATCCCCCATATTGGAAGATCTCTTGAGAGCGGCGTAACAAAGTAGCTCCCGAGCACGAGTGTGTAGTAAACAAAGACTCTCTTCACCCGTCCCCTAAAGGTAAACCCTGCCATCATAGAGCCGACGGGTGCTCCCAAAGTGAAGATAAATTCGTATACTGTGTCTCTCGGAGAGATCGAGTGCCCAACCATAACAGCTATCAAGGTGGAGATGAACCCGCTGTAGGGACCAAGCATGATTCCCGCGATTGGGCTGATCATGAAGATCCACCCGAACCAGGTCCCTGCTGAGAAGGC
>JGI2172J19969_10000455_pt1 | contig 17499 bp, 16 predicted proteins | sample DeeMarSWOR230_32_FD_19969 | JGI IMG/M metagenome (IMG submission 19969)
TGTTCCCTCTCAGTAGAGTATTTCAAAGCGCGTTCAAAAGCTCCTTGAGCGATGCCTACGGCTCCGGCTGCAATTGGTATTCGACTGTAATCGAAATACGACATAATTTGGTGAAAGCCCCTGTTTTCTTGACCAAGAAGGTTGCTCAGTGGTACCCGGAACGTCGCTAAATGCCATTTCCGCCTGTGGAGCTCCCCTGAATCCCATTTTAGGCTTCAGCGATGAAAAGTCCAATCCTGGAGTTCCCTTTTCTACTATGATTTGGCTAACACCCCTATATGGTGGAGAAGCATTTGGATCTGTCTGGCAACANACTATGGTGAATTCTGCGATGTCCCCGCATGTNATGTATGTCTTNACCCCGTTAATCTTCCAACTATCTCCATCCTTCACNGCCTTTGTATCTANCCCTACCATTCCAGCGTCAGAGCCATGTGCAGGTTCAGTGAGCGCCATTGCACACACTATCTCGCCTCGGCATATTCTGGGCATATATTTCTCTTTTTGCTCTTGGGTACCAAATTTTGGAATTAAAGCACCGAACCCTACACCCGCACCTATTGCAGAAAGTGTGGAGTCCACTCTGTTGAATTCCTCGGCAATTACGGCGGCCTCAAGGCATCCCAGTCCTTGTCCCCCATATTCTTCAGGAATATCTACTCCGATAAATCCCAGCTTGGCAGCTTTCCTATAGAATTCCCACGGAAACTCGTACTTTTCATCGTATTCCCTTCCTTTCTCAGATGTAAACTCTTTCTCCGCGAATTCACGGGCTGCTCTTCTAATTTCCTTTTGCTCTTCAGTGAACTCAAACCTCATTTTGACACCTCATTTCTTACACCTTTTGCCAAATTCACATACTTGAACTTTTTCCTCTAACACTATTAACATTAACATCTTAAAAGCTGTATTTTACTATCTGATTTTCGATTCTAATATTAAACTTGTCAAACGTAGAAGTTCCCTGTTTCGGACCATATCTAAACTAGATAGAATCGTGGAAAAAGAAAGTAAATAGGAGGAAGGAGTTCTATTTTTTGTATGTGTAGAAACCTTTTCCTGTTTTTGTTCCAAGCTCTCCTTTCTTAATCATTTCTTCTAGCATTGGACTTGGCTTATAATATTCTCCGTACTTGGATTTGATCTCCCTTAGCTTTGAAACTATAAGATCTATGCCCAGTGTATCAGCAAGTTCCAAGACGCCTATAGGCATGTTAAAGCCCAGCTTCAACGATTTGTCTATATCTTCTGGAGTAGCTATGTTTCTTCTTATTAGATCTGCAGCCATGTTGACATTTACATAAGTTGGGGTCATTGGATCAAATTTCTCTGCCTTCTCTTTCGATATCTGTGGCATAGCCCATTTTCCTTTCTCCGGATATGTGTAGAAGCCTTTTCCCGCCTTCACTCCAATCTCACCCTTTTCCATTTTTTCGTTTATCAGTGGAGCGACCTTGAAGTTTGGTTCTCTTTCTTCCATGAACTTCAGAACGTCGTAAGCGATGTCTAAGCCTGTGAAATCTAACAGCGCGAAGATGCCCATGGGCATCCCAGCCTTGTGCATTGCTGCCGCATCTACTTCTTCGATTGTGTACTCCCCTTTGTGAACCATCCAAGCGACAAGGTTTGTACCTGGTATAGTTATCCTATTCGCTATGAAGCCTGGGACATCCTTTTTGCATAGTACTGGCTCTTTTCCAAATTTCTTCCCTAAATCTATAGTTACATTGCAGGTGTTCTCACTTGTTTTTTCACCCATTACTACCTCAACAAGACGCATGAGTGCTGGCGGGTTGAAAAAGTGCATGCCTATCACTTTTTCAGGACGGTTCGTTGCTGCTCCAATTTCGGTGACTGGAAGCGCGCTCGTGTTTGTTGCTAAAATGGCATGTGCCGGGGCAAAGCTGTCAATCTCCTTGAATACTTGCTTCTTCAGGTTCAACTTTTCTGGAATTGCTTCAATCACGAAATCAGCATCTTCTACAGCTTCTTTCAGCGAAACCAGTGGTTTCAGTCTTTTTAAAATCTTTTCACCTTCAGATGGCGATATCCGGCCTTTCTCAATGAACTTCCCTACGCTCCATCTAATTTTTTTCATACCTGCGTCAACAAATTCCTCACTTATGTCTCTCATAGTTACATCAAAGCCAGCCATTGCCGCAAGTTGTGCTATTCCATGTCCCATGGCACCAGCGCCCAAAACCGCAATTTTCTTAATTTCCATCTCACATCACCATTCGATGAAGAGTCAATAACTCAGGGTTTCTTAAAATATTTTTCATTCAACCCAGCTATTATTAATGTTGCCATCTTCCAGATCGCATAGTTATTGTTCAAGGCTTACTTCTAGATTCATATCTTGTAGGCTTTATTGAGTATTGTCTTGAGATATTTATGGTGCTTCCTTTCGTCCTCTGCGAAGTGGTTTAGCAATAATTTCAGTGCCTCGTCATCCGTCTTTTCTGCTTCTTCTTCGATTTGCTCCATCATTTTTTCTTCAGCCTTAACATGCTCTTCTAATTCCTTTCTCACAGCCCGCTTATCCGCATCGATGTGAATTGTGTAATCCCAAAATGACTTAGGTCCACCTATAACCTTTAATGCTTCTCCTAAGATTTCAGCGTGCTTTTTCGTATCCAGTTGCATCTCACGTATCATAAGCCGTGCCGCTGCGCTGTCAACACGTTGTTCCAGTGTGTGAAGCTTTTCCGCAATTTCTTTCTCCAATTTAATTTGCCCTTTCATCAAATCTGAAAGAGTCTTCTCTTTTTTCAAAGCCATAGTTTTCCCCTCTTTAAGGATGCAAATCTATATGGCTTCACTAGTAAAAAACTTACTCTCTAGATCATTTGTTCGTAGTTCATTACGCGCAACAAACATATACAAATTGCACATATACTTCAAGAACGAATTATCAGAACCTAGCAGGAGATAAAATTATGATAGAAAATGATTTTCTAAGCAATGAAGAAGAAATCAAGCTGAGAGAGGAAGTTAAGGATTTTGTTAAAACCGTAGACCCAGAGCTTCTGAGAAAGATGGATAGAAACGAGATAGATTATCCGTTCGAGTTTCTTAAAGAAGCTGCAAAAAGAAACCTCTTGGGGCTTCGTTTCTTGAAAGAGTACGGTGGAAGGGAAATGAAATGGACTGCTGAGATGATAGCTGTAGAAGAAATTGGCGTGCTGGGTATGGGTCTGGGATGCAGTTACTCAATGGTCAGCATAGTTGGTGAGGCGATAAACCGTTTCGGCACCGACTGGCAAAAACAAGAAATTCTAAAATCTATAATTAAAGGAGAAAAACTTTCTGCAGAAGGCTTAACCGAACCCAGAGGGGGAAGCGACTTCTTTGGAACTACTACAAAAGCTGTGAGGAAAGGGAATAAATGGATGATAAACGGAGAAAAAAGATTCATTGCTGGCGGTAAAGCTGCAGACTTCTACTTGATATATGCAAGGACCAACCCGAAAGCACCGGGACATAAGGCCTTAACAGTCTTCTTAGTTGAAAAGGACAGGGGAGTGAAAGTTGAAGAGGTCTACAATCTTCTCGGCTTCAGGGGTATGGGAACAGCCAGAATACTTTTCAAAAATGTTGAAGTGCCCGACGAGTACAGGGTGGGAGAAATGAATGGCGGAGCATCCATATTCAATCGAATGATGGTGCCGGAAAGATTAACGTCAGCTGCAGGAGCCTTAGGAACGGCAAGAACAGCCTTGGAGATCGCAATAAAATATTCGACAAAAAGGAAGGCCTTTGGAATGCCTATCCGCCGTTTTCAAGCCCTAAATTTTGAGATAGCTGAGAGCATCACAAAACTCGACGCCGCAAGAGCCCTAGTCTACACAGCAGCGAAAGCTGCAGATGCCGCCGACGAGGACCTACCCATAGACCCGCGCCGCCTCGTAAGCGAAGCAAAATACTTCGCAACAGAGGTAGGCTGGGAAATCGTCAACATTGCTATGCAAATTATAGGTGGAATAGGATACACTCAGGTCTATCCAATTGAGAGGCTTATGAGAGACATGAGGTTGGCGCCAATATGGACAGGCAGCAACGAGATAATGAAACTACTTGTACAGCATGAAGTTTACAAAATGATGGAATTGCCTTTAAGAGACAGGGATGTGGAAATGGATGCCATGGAATGGCACAAGGAAATTGAGAAAGTCTACGAGTAAATCTTGAATATTTCATTTATTTTCAAATAAGTTCTATGAAGTGACAAGTTTATGTGTAGACACGGAAAAGTTTGGTTCGCAAGCATTATCGAATGAAAGCTTAATTAGAGAGCAAACTCGATTAATGCAAAGAGGGTGCCTGAAATAACGATAAAGACAGGCAAGGAATATGTTGAGAGCCTGCGCAAAAGAAAAATCAACGTGCATTTGTTTGGGGAGAGAGTGAAAAACCCTGTTGACCATCCGATTATTAGACCATCAATTAATTCTGTTGCTGTAACCTATGATGTTGCTAATGATCCGAAGTATGAAGAGCTGGCAACTGCAGTTTCACATCTGACAGGAGAGAAGGTCAATCGATTCACGCATATACATCAGAGCACTCAAGATTTGATTAAAAAAGTGAAGCTATTAAGGTTGTTAGGTCAAAAGACGGGTATCTGTTTCCAGCGATGCGTTGGGATGGACTCCCTCAACGCTCTTTCATGTGTTACGTTTGATATGGATCGGAAGCTTGGAACTGAGTATCACGAAAGGTTCATTGAATACTTGAAATATGTTCAAGTAAACGATTTGATGTGTTGTGGCGCAATGACGGATCCAAAGGGAGATAGGAGTCTAAGACCAAGTGAGCAAGCGGATCCAGATCTATATCTGAGAATAGTTGAACAAAGGGACGATGGAATTGTTGTGAGAGGTTCAAAAATCCATCAAACAGGCGCAGTGAACTCTCACGAAGTAATTGTTATGCCAACTCGAACAATGCGCAAAGAAGATAAAGATTACGCAGTGTCCTTCGCGATTCCAAGCGATACTGAAGGATTAGTCTATATTTACGGTAGACAATCTTGTGATTTACGAAAACTTGGAGATGTTGAGATGGATTTGGGAAACGCACGATATTGCGGACAAGAGGCTATGATAATTTTTGATAACGTCTTTGTACCGTGGGAAAGAGTGTTGATGGCAGGGGAATACGAATTTGCTTGGCCCCTCGTCAACACATTTTCAGCGTATCACAGGCAAAGCTATGGTGGATGTAAAGCAGGTGTTGGGGATGTGCTGATTGGTGCAGCGGCAACGATCGCCAAATATAACGGAGTGGAAAGAGCATCGCATATAAGGGATAAAATAGTTGAAATGAATCATCTGAACGAAACAATATATGCTTGCGGAGTAGCCTGCTCATCTGAGGGATACAAAACGCCTTCAGGAACCTATCTCGTAAACATTTTATTGTCAAACATTTGCAAGCACAACGTAACTAGGTTTCCTTTCGAGATAGTCAGATTGGCAGAAGATATCGCTGGCGGTTTAATGGTGACTTTACCATCAGAGAAGGATTTCAAAGATCCAGAAATCGGAAAATACATCAACAAATACTTGAAGGGTGAAAAGGCGATTCCCACAGAGTCGAGATTCCGAATGCTTAGGCTCATAGAGAACATATCGATGGGACTAGGGGCTGTCGGATATCAAATCGAGTCGATGCATGGTGCAGGTTCACCTCAAGCACAGAGGATCATGATTGAAAGAGAAGTGAACATTGAAACGAAAGAGAAACTTGCTAAGTTTCTCGCTGGAATTGAAGAAAAAAAATAAAACACTGTGAGGACGCGCGCGCGAGACATCTCCACTGCAGGGACGGTTCAACTCCAGCAGGTTCAAGACGATAGTTTTTCTGCAATCTTTGTTAAGTGTTTTCCTAAATCCTTTGCCATCTTGAGCTCATTAGCTGTCGGCATACGTTTGTATGGTGGGCCGCTCCCAGCAACAGTTGACGCTCCATACGGTGAACCACCTGTGATCTCCTCCATTGTCATCTGCTCCTTGAAAGAGTAGGGCAAACCAACGACAACGAAACCGTGATGTAGAAGTGTGAAATGAGTTGAGATAACGGTTGTTTCTTGTCTGCCATGTTGATTATTGGAGCTTGTGAACACTGCTGCCGGTTTGCCGATGAGATTGCCTTTGACCCAAACAGATCCGGTTTGATCCCAAAAGTTCCTCATCTGGGCACACATGTTGCCGAAACGAGTGGGAGTGCCCACAATAACTCCGTCAACATCGTCCAGGTCCTTTCGCGGGTCAGCGACTGGAACATCCTTCATCAAGTCTTTTGTCTTTCTTACCTCTTCATTCCAAGATTGCTCTGGAACGAGTTCGGCAGCTTGTCTTATTATTGGTTCACCGCCTGCTTCTCGAATACCTTCAACTACCGCCTCGGCCATCCTAAAGATATGACCATACATCGAGTAGAAGACAACAAGGATCTTGAGATTGTGCTGACTCATAACCTCTCACCTCTTTTCTTAAGTTGTCTATTTACTTTGGTGGATCTGACTAATACGATTTCTCTGTCGACAACATTCACGCATATAGATAATAATAACTCTTTTAGAACGATTTCTTTGGGCACGGAAATCGTGTCTGCATCTCTAACCTTGTAGGTTGCGGCCTACTCGACTATTTTTCGTTCAAAAACTCGGTACTTGCGAGTTCTCTTTTCAATTTCGTTCCTCTCTTTCAAAAATCTTGGTCCAGAAGGCAGAATCGCTGAAGAAAAATTCTCTAGCAGACCCTCCTCGCTCCAGCGATGACTCTTCAGAGTCTCTGGGTCAAAGACGAGTTTGATTCCGCCATTTACCATCTTGATCTCAGCCTTGGCTTGGCAAAGTGCACACTCCAGTATCCCGTTCTTCACTGAGAAGAGGTTCTGGTGACAAGCCGGACACACACTTTGCTCCCCCACATAGGTTCTCTTCTCGGCTGATTCGCTGGCCGCGTCGAAGATGTTAAATCCAACTTTCCTTGCCCTTTGCAAGGCTGAATCATTAAGCACAATTTCGCCTGGCCCTTGAGCATAAAACATCACTTGGTCAATGATCCGGAGGCCGCAGGTAAACATGAAAACGTTTAACATTGGCAAAGCAAACGGTTCCCACCCCTTCACTCCCGAGACGCCTATTACGGCCCCTGGCTTTCCTGTGCGCTGAATAGGTCCATATTGAAAAGCAATATTACGGTCAGTTATCATTTTTATTATTCCGGCTGGCCCCAAAAAGTAAGTTGGAGCCCCAAGTATAACAGCGTCATTCTCAATCAGCTTGTCTCGAAAGGTGCTCCACCCATCTGAGATACGGCATTCTTCTTGCTTGAAGGCACACGCCATACAGCCCTTGCAAGGCTCTACCCTAAGATCTGTAAGCCGCAGCATATCAATTTCGGCTCCGAGGCGTTGAGCCTCCATTAAAGCTTCTTTCACTAAGACTTCGGTGTTTCCCAATTTTCGGTAACTGCCAATCAAGCCAAGAACCTTCATGTAACCCCATCCTAGATGCAGATAACAGCTAGTTCCAGCCTTAATAAATATTCGAAAAATTGAAGTCGCCCAAAGCAGTTCGAGCCGCCTCGTCACCGCTTCAAGTGCTACTCGCTATGCTGAATAAACGAAAACTAGGCTGACTGGTGCTTCAAAAAACCGAGTTCTTTCAAGGATTACGCTTTTCTGACGCACTCAGATGATATCCTCACACAAAGTTCTTAAAGCTACTTCTCAGGTTCCGCATACACTTTCATTAGGACTTCTCCAAATCCGCAGTGTCCTCTGAAACCAACATCGTAGCATTTCACGTGATTGACAATCATGTCGTTGGGGTCGAGTCCTTCCGCTACACGATCATTAATCGTTAGATAGAAAGGAAGCAACTGGCTTACGGCCCAAAGGCACACATTTTCAGCTCCCACATTTTTGTCCAGAACATATCCTCCCCATTTGAAGTAATACTTATCTCCCTTTTTCAGTTGTGCCATGCAATTCTTTGACTCAACTACTTCTGCCACCATTCTCATTTTCCTGAGTTTAGGGAAAGCCTTAATCCATTTCAAATGTTGCGGCGATTTCTTTATAACTTCCATCTGATTTTCGTCATAACCAAAAATCTTTTGGATCCATTGCCAATCTATTTTTTCACTCATCTTTTTCACCATTTCTTACCAAAGAATATGATGCGAATCAGTTAATAAGCGCGCGCGCGTTTTAGGCGAAGAAAAAGTGTACGCAAGATTGAACACGACTTCCCAAATAATACTGCTTGATTTCACTTGTCTTTCAGTAGGTAATAAGTCAGAAGAGTCTTAGCAATCAGATCACCTTTACCGTTTTTGACTTCTACGTCGGTTACGAAAATTCTGGAACCTTTGTGTATGTTTCGAGCTTCAGCTACAAGGTTGCCTGATTTGACTGGTTTCAAGAAATTAATCTTCATCTCAACAGTAACCGGAGCACCATTCAAACTGTTTGAGCCAAAGATCGCCCAAGCTGCTGCTGAATCAGCTAAACTTGCTATGACTCCTCCATGAACTGTGTTTAGAAGCTGAAGGTGTTTCTTATCGACTTTTATTGAAAGACGGGCATAGTTCTCTCGCACTTCCTCAATCTTCATATTCAGAAGTCGGTAAAATGGACAGTTTTCGCCCCGATGGATCAATCTTTCCAGTGTCGGTTGCATGGTTTACCACCTCTAAGGAATGTAAGTCCAATACAGTTATCTTTTTCTACCGGCCTCAGAGGATGACATGTCCAACGCGCATGCTCTCCTATGTTTTTCCTAAGCTTTCCTAAAGCATCTCCTCGAATCTTTATATAATCATTGTTTCAGGCAGGATTTACACCCTTTTTTCCGGCAAAAACTCCTGCAGCTTTCCCATAAACATGTCAAAAAATGGTTCTGCAATGACAAAAAACTCCTATTCTCCTCCTAGCTTCCTAACAGACCTCCTGAGACTCTCCTATAAGAACTTGCTACATCTCCTAAACAGTTATACAATGTCTCCTAAGACTTTTTGTCATCTCCTAAATAGGAGCTTCCTGCGCGCGCGTCTTCCAGTCTCATTAGACCGAAACTCCCCCGCGCTTCCTTGCGCGCGCTATAACTTTATAACCGGAAATAGGTGACTTGAGTTATCCTAAAGAATGCCTTATCCTTGCAGCCTCGACGATGTATCTTGGCGTCTCAGTAGGTTCTTTAGCTAATGAGATGAGAATGTTATTCACTATGTTTTCATGTTTCCTATGATCTAGGTCTTTGGGTCCCATACTAATGTCTGTTGTTTGTTCAAGGAATTCTAAATCTTTCATTACCTTCGGAATTATTTCTTGTAGCTTAAACTTCTTGGTAATCTTGTCAACAATCTCTTTCTCGCCCAGCAAATAGTTAAGATTTTGCCAACATAGAAACTCGGAGGCAGATTGCAAGTCTTCTTTCCAGTTGACATAATGCTCTTCAAGGAGCTGCCATTCCGTTTCAGAAAGTTCTGCAAACGCGCTTGCTCCAACGAGTTCCGGAGGAATGCCTAGAGAATACATGACTGCTGTAAACTCTATGGCTCTCGGCAGCTGGGTTGTTCCAACTTCTCTGCTGTACCCGAACAAACCGATGTGAAGCTTTCTGGCTCTTCTTCTCGGTATAAACTGAGCTACATAATTGATGATCGCTGATAACTTCTCTATTCTCTGTTGATAATTCTCAGTGAAAACATTGACAATTCCTTCTGTTCCATCCTCTTCTTCTCCAGTCATTGTTTTAGCGTCCTTTTTCTGCAATGCTCTATTCAACTTATCTATCGTTTCAATGGCTGTGTTCTTGTCAAAATCGTATTTCAAGGCTGACTGAACGGTTGCAGTTTTGACGCCAGCATATTCTATTAGAAAGTTGTCGATGTTGTTCGGCGTTAAGTGACCCCTGAACGGCAAGGAACCTGTACCTATTATAGGAAATATTTTAACTCCGGAATTTTCGGATACAGTGCGCATTTTTGACAGAGCAAGTTTGATGAGAAGCACAGCAGGGATCAATCCGTAGTTCAGAGCTGGATCCGATCTAGCTAAGAAGACCCTTAGATAATCAGGCTTTGCTTGGCTTATGTACTCTATCAGTATCTGATCAATGCTGGATAAGCTTTCCTTATCCTCTATCAAAGGAATCACCTCTACTTTCTTAGGTTCAAAGCTGCCCACCCAATCCTCAACAGAAATGCCATCGTTTTTGCACAATTTCATTTTCTCTTTTCCCACAATTATCTTACTGTAGCACGAAGCTACTCTCAAGAGTTCAAGGTGACTAGTAGTGAAAGGTATGATCACTTCAAATACTGGAGGACAGAGCTTGCTACCATAGACGCTTTTCGCTATGTCAAAACAACGAGGAATGGATTCTAGAGCTTCTATCAGAACTTTCCTCTCAGTTGTCTCTACAGATGGATTGGGAACTCTATAAGTTAAGAAAACGTCTTCTCCCAAGATGTGCTCCTCGAAAAAATCTGGATGAGTTGCCAAAAGTTTTCTCACGATGTTCGGGTCAACATCCTTTCCCTCCCAGTCCCACATCTGCTCTTCGCATTTTAGTTCTCGATAAACAAAGTATGTCTCATAGACCTCATCATCTCCTGCAATCGTCTCTCCTTTAACCCATGGCGGAAGCGCAACGTTATCTGGATGCTGTGTAGACATCGTCGATGGAATTTTTCTCAAACACCCTCCACCTTTCCAATAATCTTCATCGCAAATCTCTTTGCTTAACTCAGTTATAAGAAACACGCTTGCAGATGAAATGGGATCGTGACATTAGAGATCATGTAGCTTGGCGGCTGGCTAAAATCGGATCTTGCAACCGTCCAATCAAAGTTCACCACAGCCCAGATAGAAATGTCTTGGAAGCGTTAGCAGAATAAGGCCTAGAGAAAAGCTGGTTCTCCGTGACCAGGCAATATGATTTTTGGTTTCGCGCCGTGTTTTTCTTTTAGGATTTTCAGATCTATCGAAGTTGGCAGGTGATCTCCAATGAAAAGAACTTGGTCATTACGTTCGTAGTACCATACGTGATCGGCTTTATGAACCCCAGTATACAATACTAGGAAACTCAGCTCGTTCCCAATGACCTTTATGACATCTCCATCCTTAACTTTCACGGTTCCCCGCTTGCTTCTAGTGTGAGCCACAACTTCAGGTTTAGTCTCTCTCTTGAATCTATTCAGGCCCATAACGTGGTCGAAGTGGCTATGGGTCAAGAAAACGTACTCCAGCTTCAGACGGTTTTTATTTAGATAGTCTAATACGCGATTTGCGGTCCATGGCATTCCACAATCTATAGCAACGGCTCGATTGTCCACCACCATTAGGTAGACGTTCGAAGAGAAAAATCTACCTTGGAAACATAGGAGTGAGCCTTTCTCTAAGTCTAATTTCAACAAGTCCACTCGTACACCCTTTCTTTTTAATCCATTTTATCGCAAACTGAGAAACCGAAGATAGAAATTTAAATATACTTATTTTTAGCGCGCGCTAATCTGCTCATTATCTAGAATGATTTTGATGGCTGGATGATCAGTGAGTGTAGCCGTCTTTGGTAGTGTATATTAAGACACATGTGTCTCATGGGGTCGGCGCGCGCTGTCCACTAACCGTCGTCCATTAACGTTTCCGTTGGTTGTCTTTTCCCCGTTTGGTTGGAATTTAGAGCAGCAGAGCCGGTCAAAAAATTGGGCCTGGGGAGGTAGGCCATACGGGCCACTTCCACCACTCGTGGCCTGGAGGCCAGTTTAGGAGAACAAAGGGTAGTGATAACAAGATTAATATTAGCAAGTAGACTGTGAAAGTGGCGATGATTTCCTTTCTGTTTTCCGGTTGGTTCTTCCCAAACATGATTCTGATAGGTGCTGTTACTAGTGAGGTTACGAACTTGGGGATGGGGAACATGAATGGAGCGCTTTCTTTGTATTTCAGATACGTATCCCTATCTCTTTTGCTCATGTTGATTTCCTCGGCCAACGCTATGCAAACCACGATAAGTGACGAGATCAACCATGGCAGGCTCGCTCCGGGATTTGAACCTCCCCAACTGAAACCAGCCAGAGATGCCTGCAGCATTACTCCGTAACTCCAGATGATGTAGCCGAGGTATTGAGGGTGTCTTGAGTACTTGTATATCCAGAATGTGACTGTCTCCCTTTTCTCTATCTTCCCGAAGAACCATGCGATTGTGCCTAACAGGAATATGAAGAAGCCTAACCCCATAACTGCAAGTGCTAGAGGCATTCTAATATCTAGGCCTACGAGATGAAATAGATACGTTGGTATCATATATGGTAGGTAGGCAATGTCTCCTAGGTTGACGAGATTTATGGATTGTTCCCAAAAAGGTATCCACGTGATCCTTAATATCCCTAGACCAGCAAGGAAGAACATGGAGCCAGCGAAGTAGCCGAAGGTTGGTAAGAAGAAGAATATGGCCCCTAGGGACGAGAGATTCTTCCTTTTTGTGATGAAGCCCGCTGCTATCAATACTATTACTGCCACAAGACAGGCGTAGCCTATTGGCCTCGCTACTTTCATGAACTCCTTCACGAACTCTGGATCTAATCCCGGATTGACATCGGGAATACATCCTGCCAACAATATTGACAGTATCCTAGGAATCTCTACTGTCACAAAAGTCAAAGCCACGGTGAACACGAACGCCAAAAGCGTCAAGAACGTCAGATTGGGAAGCTTTGATTTTTCAATACCTATTTTCAATTTATCTTCTTCCATATTATCCACCTCTTTCTTTGCGTGGGTATCAGATACAAATCATTGATTTAGTTCTATGCTTTAGCACCACTGTTCTATTTTTAGAACAAAAATTGGACCAAAGACCAACCAAGCACCAAAACTAAACCATAAGGAATTACTAAGAAAGACGTTGAAGAAATGAAAGCTCAAGGATTTATGCAAGAAGAAATCGCTAAGAAATTTGGGATTAGGGCTTTCCCCCTTTCACTGTGAGGTATCACTTGAAAAAATGAAACGGCGCGCTATTCCTTCTTAGCGCGCGCATTGAACTTGAAAGTGAGGAGACTGTATAATTGCAATGCAAAGAATTCGGAGAATCGACAGTGAATATCTCGCGGCTTCTGGATTGGAATTGCCGCCCTCTTCATTGACCATGTTGAAGAGCACTTATCTTCGCGCGCGTTAAACTTTGTTGTTTATATGCATATCCAGAACCATTTCACGTATTCAGGAGAGTTTATCACTCTTATGTCTGAGGGTAAGTGAATATGATTTTTAGATCTGAGCTTTTCTCCGCATTCATAAACAAATCCGCAGCTTCCATAGGCTTCATCCTTGTTGATTCTGTCAACATAGTAATTTTTCACCTCGGCGAACGCTATTGTTCGGTACCATCTAAGATCGTAAGAAATCTTTCCCTGCTCACCTAGACTCAACATAACGTCAATAGCGGTGACAACCCCGGGTTTGAATGTGTCATTTCGCAGATTGTGCGCCTCAACGGTCACATTTTTGAAGCTTAAAGTCTCGTATTTGCCTTTTATGGTCACCTCAGCGATGACCATTTTACTGCTGCTTTCTCTCCTGGCAATTTGATTTCTGAAAGCTGCATATGTTTTCTCTATTTCGGACGGTGAAGTTTGGTATAGTTGCATGTACATTTTGTCTTTAACCGGGTAGTGGTCCATTCTGAAGACGTTCGGTTCAGGCCATCCTCCATCATAATAGACTTGGTACCACCAGTTCTCTTTGCCATTTATCGAGTCTATTACGTGGGTGTTCATCCTCTCATCGAAATGATATTCAACAGCGATTCTTTCTGTTTCATCCAAATGTGCTATGATGTCAAAAACCGAAAAATGCCCAGGTTGAAAAATGTCAGGTGTCTTTGTAACAACTTCTCGTGGGATGAAGGTGAATGTTCCAGCACCGCTTATGATTATTTCTCCATTCAGTTTCAGGTCAGTGTCCTCTACTTTTCCATAGATGTTACTGGTATGGGTACGTTCGACTGGTTGTACTATGAAGGTTCCGAACATTGTGCCCGGTTTGTATTGAATATTGCCCGGTTTGTATTGGATACTGACCTTGTAGTATTGGCAATAGTATGTGAAGTTTCCAGGAACCAAAGCGTCAAATTGATAATTTGTAGTTGTCTTAAAACTTGGGGATGTTGGTTCATAGTTGCTTGGATTGGTGTCTCTGTCATAATCTATGAAGAAGTTATGCCTTGCTCCATCCACGCTCGTCAAAGTTAAGTTGACAAGATCTCCCTCTTTGACAAAGATAGTGGGGCCTGGAGAAGTTATATTGTCCTTGGTGAAACCCCACCCTTTTGTTGCAGAACCAAAAAGATGGACATTAACGACATTACCAATATTCGCGGCAATATAGAAAGATCTGTTAGATAGCCAGTGTGAGACTATCAAGTTTGAACAGAAGATAGCTACTGCTAAGATGCAGGATGTTGTCATTTTCTCCAATTTATTGAGTCTAATCATGTACTCGCCCGGTCCACATAGAATACTAAGATCAACAAGGTTAATCCAAGCACGAGCATAAGTGAGTTCAGTAGTCTCTCATTTTTGAAACCCCAACGCATCAATGAAAACTTGATTTCGATTATTACATGTACCAGCAAAAGAATAAAAAGCGGTATATCAAGCATTGTGTGCAAGTAGAAAGCAGTCTGGTAGTTGACTATGCCACCGGTCAAAGAATAGATCAAGCTTGGCTTAGTTAATGCGTAACCCGTGACGATAAACAGAATCATGAAGAAGAGAAGAACCCACACAATGACTCTATTTGCTTTCATCAGATAATAGTTCAACTTCTTTTTGGGAGACATTTTTGGCGTACCCGCGTGCTTAATGGATATGACATATGTAATACCAATTTAGTTGAATATAAAGGTAATTATTTATATCTTTAGTTCGAGAGTTTCTGTTCTCTGAGTTGAATGCGCTGTTTCAAATCTACTTCTTCAGAGCGTGCGCTGTTATGCCAAGACAGTCTCTGGTTTGTCAGGAACCTTGGGAATCTACTGCGCGTTTCTTCTTGATCTTGTAACTAAGACTGCTCCTACTATCAGAGAGCCGATCCCGAGAATTAGAGAAACTGTTGTCCAGGTTTCACTTTCAGTTGCTAAGCCAGCGAAAAGAACCAGACAGGAAAAGATAACGCATGTATATCCAACTACTTCTCTCATCTGAGATTTCTTTTCAGATCTGAAACCCGCTACTATAAGGTAAAAACCTAAAACGATACAGAAAACCGCTACTGCAATAACTAGTGTGGTTATTGAGGGGTCTGGAGGAAACCAGATGAACCACCCGTCCAACGGAAGGGGAACAACCGCGAGGACTCCTAGTATTAAGAGGAAAATGCCACATAGAACTTCTGCGATATCCATATCTTTCTCCTCCCATATTTTCCAGTTTACTCCTATTATACTTTAGCGCGCGCTAAGATTCTCCCCATAACAAAACCATTATTTAACGCGTGTGTCACAGTCTATGCTTATGTTGCCAGCTGCAGGTGTTAGCATGTCTCCTGCTGTGTGGAGATGCCCATGCTGTTATGACCTAGTGTTGCGGGGGTAAGGGGTTGCTGGAACCTAGAAGCGAGTTTCGGGAACGCCTTAAACGAATGACTAGAGGAACTAGGGTCATTTTTCTCGGATTCAAGCGGAGTCCCCTCTCTTTTCTTGGATTGATAATGATTGGCTTCTTCGTTGTGGTTGCGGTGGCCGCTCCAATCTTGGCGCCGCCTGAGCTGGGTCAAGATCCCTACATAGCTCCCCATGAAGGGATCTCATACTATGTATTCCCGGTGCCAACTTTTCCAAGTCCAGAACATCCTTTCGGAGAGCTGAATGGCTGCGATCTTTACTATGGGTGCATTTGGGGGACAAGAACTGCTTTTCAGGTGGCTTTGTTAGCTATTGTGATTCAGCTTGTGGTCGGCCTCTCTATCGGATGTATTGCTGGCTATTTTGGCGGCGTAATTGATGAACTGATGATGCGGCTAACGGACATTTTCTTCGCTTTTCCCGGCCTGTTGCTTGCCTTGATCTTTATCGTGGCGATGCCGGGTGAGTGGGTGGTGAACCTGGGTCCGTTGAATCTGTCTGTGACGTTTTCTCCTATGCAGAAGATTGCGGTAGCTATAGCTTTGACTGGGTGGCCATTGTATGCTAGGTTGATTCGGGGAGAGATCATCAAGGTTAAGAGCGGAGACTACGTGGAGGCAGCTAAGGCTATTGGCTGCTCTGACTTCAGGGTGGCGACCAAGCACATTCTTCCAAACGCAATATACCCAGTTCTGATTATGGCATCCCTCAACATTGGATCAATTGTATTATCGGCGGCGACGCTGAGTTTCTTGGGTTTTGGACCTGGCGGTCGCTATTCCCCAGAGCTACGCTGCTATGCGGAATGGGGAACGATCATAAGCAATACACGGAGGTTTCTTTTTTGGAGTACAACAGAACCTTTCAAGTACATACACACGTTGTTATTTCCTGGTGTGTTTCTTTCCACCTTCGTGCTAGGCTGGAGCTTGATCGGCGACGCCCTGAGAAACTTGACAGATCCGTTGTTGAGAAGGTGATAGAATTACTGCGTAGGGAATGAAGGACAATCATACTTTTTGCGGGTTGAAAGAAGAAGAAGAAATTTTATTCCAGCGTGCGCTTGTAATAATGTGTCCCCGGTACTTTTTCCACTCTGCCAGCGATTTCCAGTTGTTCCAAGTGTTTCTTGACCATCTGGTATTCCCAGTATTGAAGCAACGATTGTGCAAACGGAAAACTTCCGTAGATTGGGGCATATTCCACAATTTGGTTAATGGTCTTTTCACTCTCTAATAAAGAGATTATCTTCTCATCCCTTTCATCTATAATATTGTGAAATCTGTCAAACTCAACGCCAATATTCTCTGTTATTATCCCTCTGTGGGATGATACTACAACCTTTGGAGATAGAGTCTTGAGTTTTTTCACTGATTCTCTGAATTCTGGGATACTTGATTCTCTGTGTCCATACCAAGGGAAAGGTGTTAGATCATAATCAAACGAAAAGAGAATGCTTTCTCTTTTTTCGTAAAAACAATAGTGATCCTTTGTGTGTCCAGGCGTGTACACTGGTTCAAATGTTGTTTTTCCAAAATTGAAGATCGTTCGTCTTCCATAACTGTCAGTTGGTTTGCAATCCTTGAACCCCATGTGCTTTTTCACAAACGTTTGCCAGAATTGGGCAAGCTTTTTGCTGACGAACCTGTGAGAAAGAGCCACCATATTCCCGCTGGTGTCAAACCCCTCCTCTGGTACGTGAATAGGCTTATATTTGAACACCCAGTTGCCAGCGGAATGATCTGGGTGTGTATGAGAATTAACAACACGGCTTACATCATATTTCCTCTTAAGCTGCTTCAGAGTTTCAATACCACAGCCCGTGTCTATCAATACGATTTCTTCGTCTAGGA
>JGI2172J19969_10000458_pt1 | contig 17427 bp, 12 predicted proteins | sample DeeMarSWOR230_32_FD_19969 | JGI IMG/M metagenome (IMG submission 19969)
TTTCTGGAAGTTTTTCCCTTTCCTCCTGCCACCTTTACATCAGGGATATCAATGGATTTTAACACGCCGCACAATACAGTAGTGGTTCCCGAGCTGTGCCAGTCGTATCCTAATAAACAGCACAAGCTTTGGAACCACAAAGGATCAGCAATTTTCTGGAGAATCCAGTCTGGATCATGCTCATCGCTAAGAATGGCAAGAATCTGGGTGGCTAACTCTTTCATTCGACGAGCTAACCACTGTGGTGCTCTTCCATGGTGGAGCGGTAGATCAGTGGTACTGCGCATGATGTTAACCTCCATATTCAGCAAAGTATGTTTCGAATGCTTTCTGTGTCTTTTCATCTACATATACTTTTCCCTCCACCGGCGTTTCGTACAGATATGAGAAGACTTCTATAATGGTTAAAATACTGAACAGAGAAAATCCCTGATCCCGCAGGAACTGGGAAACTGGTTCACCACTTTCTTCTTTTTCCTGTCTATCCACAGCAATGAAGATACCCTTGAGGGTCAACCCCTTTTTGGCAGCAGTTAATTTTTCCCAGTTTTCAATCTTGGTTCCTCCTGTGGTGATGACATCATCAATCATTAAGACACAATCGTTGTCTCGCAAATCCCCTACTATGGATTTCTCTGTCAAATCACCATACGCTTTCACTTCTTTTCGGTCATAGCCCCATCTCTTGTTGATACTGTACTGGCTGTACATATGAGCAGATACTAGAGCAGCTAGGGGAATCCCCTTGTAGGCAGGCCCATGGATGTAGTCGAAGTCATTTTCTAACTCCTGGTGTATTTCTTCTCCATATGCGTGAGACGTTTTAACAGCAAACTCACCAGTGCTTAACGCTCTGGCCATATTAATGAAATAAGGAGATATTCTGCCGCTTTTTAACTTGAATTGGCCGAATTCCAGAGCTTTCGATTCTACCAGAACCTTGATCAACTCTTCTTTATGGCGTTTGATACAATCACCTGATGTATATGAAGGTCGAAAAATAAATAGGTTTTGGTGCCCCATTTCTATAATGTTGCCTGTGAGCTAAACCAGTGAGCATGAAAATGACCCTAAAGTACTCAAAAAATCAATATTCATTGTCATGACTCCAGACGACAACGAAAATTTCAGGGCTCTGCACGAGAGAATCGAGAGAAAAAGGTTTATAAGTAAGCGGTTCTGTACCCCTTTGGCGCCATTCACATGAATAGTAGAAAAGGTGATCAGGTGAATCACATCATAATAGATCAATCAAAATGCTTTAACTGCAGAATATGTGAAATTATTTGTTCATTCATCAAAGAAAATGAAATAAATCCTAAATTATCAAGGATTAGAATTGAACCAAGAAATGAAAAAATAGTGTATCATGTGTGTCGCAAATGTGACAACCCTGTGTGTGTAGAAACCTGTCCAATACATGCGATTACAATAGAAAATGGGAAGTTCACCCTGACAAAGCACTGCATTGAGAATTGCTCTTTATGTATAGAAGCATGTCCGTACAAAGCGATTGTATCTATTCCTGAGAAAACAATAGATGTCTGTGACCTATGTGGTCAATGTATTTTATTCTGTCCCGCAAATGCAATCCATATTGGTGAACGAGGTGGTGCGCATGGGTAGGTACTGCGGTTATGCTGGGAAAATTCTGAGAATCAATTTAGGAACCAGAAAGATCACTAAAAGTGAAGTACCAAAATCTTTAATCAAGAAATATGTTGGTGGTTCTGGGTTCTGTGCAATAACCCTTTACAATGAATTAAAACCTGGCATCAATCCTCTAGGGAAGGAAAATAAATTGTATTTTGCCACCGGACCCTTCACCGGAACGTTGTTCCCCCAATCCTCCAGGTACTCTGTTGCAGCAAAGTCACCACTCACTAATGGCTGGGGTGAAGCCCATTCTGGAGGATTCTGGGGACCTGAATTGAAATATACTGGATATGATGGGTTGATTATTGAAGGTATCTCTCGTGAACCTGTGTACATAATTATTGAAGATGAGGCAGTCAGCATACAGGATGCAGATGATTTGTGGGGGTTGACCACCCATGAAACTGAACATAAATTGCAAAAAGAATTAGGGAACCAGGTAAAGGTCGCTTCCATTGGACCTGCAGGAGAGAATAAAGTTCTCATTTCCTGTATTATCAATGATATGGATCGGGCAGCAGCACGCGCCGGGTTAGGGGCAGTCATGGGATCAAAAAAGTTGAAGGCGGTAGCTGTTCGGGGAACGCAAGGGATTTCTATCTTCAATAGAAAAGACTACGTAACAACAATGGGGGAATTTCACCAGAAAATTGTGAATGATCCTTTCACCGAAACCAAGCAAAAGTATGGAACAACCTATCTCGTTGAAATGATGAATGAGATTGGACGGTTTCCCTCTTATAATTTTCAGTCAGGTGTCTTTAAAGACGCAGATAAGATAGGAAGGGAAGAAATCTACAATAACTACTTCATCAAACCTGCAGCCTGTTTCGGCTGTATACAAGCGTGCGGGAGGTTAACCTCAGTAAAAGAGGGCCCTTTTGCCTACATTGGCGTTGGTCCTGAGTATGAAACCCTTTCTGCTTTAGGTTCAAGATGTGGTAATACAAATTTAGAAGCACTCCTGTATGCCCACCACCTCTGTAATGCGCTGGGGTTGGATACCATCGGTACTGGAGGTGTGATTTCCTGGGCTATGGAGTGTTTTGAGAAGGGGTTGATTGACAAGACGTTTCTAGGTGATAGAAAGCTGGAATGGGGAGATGCGGAGACAACTATTGAACTCATTACCATGATAGCTCTCAGAGAAGGATTTGGTGACATTTTAGCTTACGGGAGTTACCGAGCAGCAGAAATTCTGGGGAATGATACTTCAAACTACGTCATGCATGTGAAAAAACAGGAACTTGCAGCCCAGGATGGGAGAGCTCACAAGTCCATGGGGTTAACTGCTGCAGTATCACCGAGGGGTGCAGATCACCTGTATGCGTTCCCTGTTCTGGATGAGGGGGGGTTTGACAAAGAAGTAAAAGAAATCTATGGTGAAGAATACTGGCCAGAAATGGGAGAACGCCTCAGCCCCAAATATAAAGGGTATATGGTGTATGTCAATGAGAACTTCGGCGTACTGGTAGACTCAGTGGGAACCTGCAAGTATGGAACAATGATACCTCCTGCCTTATACTACAAAGAAATTCAAAAAGGGTTAAAAGTAACAACTGGCATAAATTTTACCATTACCGAATTGCACCAAACTGGGGAAAGGATCGTCAATTTGAATAGGGCATTTAACATTCGAGAAGGATTCTCACGGGCTGATGATACACTGCCCCGTCGGTTTTTAAAAGAGCCAGCGCCCGAAGGTCCTCCAAAGGGGCAGATTATTGAACTGGAATCTATGTTAGAAGAGTACTACCACCATCGAGGATGGGATGCAAACGGTATTCCTACACCAGAAAAGCTTAGGCAGTTGGATCTTGCATTTGTTGCAGAAGATTTACACCAGTAGCTGTAACAGGAAATCAATGGTGAGCATCTGAAAAGATATTTGTAAAAATACATTAGATGACTGAAAGATCACAAAACCTTAAAAGGAATTGGTGAACCTCTCTGAAGGCATCACCACATAGAGAGGCCACCGCTTTAGCACGCCTTTGGGAAGGTTCCCCTTTCTCACTTTTTCTAAAAGTTCTGAACGCGGTATTAAAAAATTGACAGGATTTTCATCCACCATTTTGGTGTGCAGCTCCTCCTCTTTTATGGCGTGTCCAAGTGATTTTCCACCCGGGCACGTATTAAGGATATCATCAATAGGTGAGCATGACTCATCTGGAGAGGGAATGACCATTATCCAGTGGTCGCCCTCTTTCTTTAGTACCACAGATGACTTTTTGTCAAGGTGGCACTGTTCAGCTAGACATGCCAGTAATTTGCGGGGATTTCTAATTTCAATTTCTATACCTTCAAGATCAAAGTAAGTGCCCACTAAAACTTTCTTCTTTTCATACGTGCTAATTTCAGGAGAAAAAAATATTTCTGTCTTTAATGGAAATCCTGCTCGCAGCACATCGCCCTGTATCACTGGAAGACCCTCTTGACTTTCAATCGTTATCACATCTCCTGTATCAATGTTAATTACTGGATTATCCCCGTGTAGACGTGAGACAAAGAGCTTTCCAACCTTATTCTTGGTCCTGGATATGAGATCACGGTCACCTCTATGCTCTATCACTGGAACAGTCAAGGGGAATACCTGCATACTCTGAGAATCAGAACCAATACTGGCTGCAAAAGGACCCACCTCACTTCCCACATACAAATTGGTGAACTGTTCTTCACCTTTTTTCCACTGCAAGAAATCCCTAATTGTATCCCATTCCTTATCAGTCATACCAGTTGTACTGAAAATTACTGTAGCCTCTAATAATTTATCTGAAAGTGCTTTCTGTATCTTAATTGCAGCAGCATCCAATCCTTTTGTTCTGATTTTTTTCTTGAGCTCATCAACTTCTGGAGTATCTTTATATTCCCCAGCATCTAGTGATTTTTCTAGCCCTTTGCGCAGCTGGTTTAAATTAGCCCATCCCAGTACAGTGACAAAAGGGGCAGAAACCACTGCTATTCCATCCATGGACAATATCTTGGCCAAAACCTGGACACTCTTAGCATCCTTGTACTCATACAGTACATAAGAACGAGGCTTCATCAAAGAAAGCACTAACCGCTGGGAAAATTCTGCAGAGTACAGTCTCACAGTAGTCTTTCCCTTTTCAACAGACAGTCCATCAGTGTGAGCTCGTGAAGGAACGAAAATGACTGCTGAAGAGCGTGCATTTAGCCCGCTGGATTCAAATATGGCCTGCATGCCAGGAGCCCATAACTGGGTCACCAATGTTCTGGACATGTGAAACCATTTCACATCTGCAATATCCCCACCAGAGGTCCCTGAAGTGTGGCACATAATCACAGGGCTTTCCTCATGAGAACCCAGGAAGGATTCCACATTGACAGAAAAGGATTTTGGGTCTGTTTTCTCATTTTTCATCCTCTCAAAGAGGTTCTCCATTGTTGATAATCCAGATAACTTCAATGCGGTGGATTCATATTCTTCTACAGAAGATATGGCTAACCACTGTCTCCAGTTTATGGAGGGGATGTCACCATACACAGCACCAAGTATTCTCTGCACGTCCGGGTCAAAGTCATATTGTTTCATACTGTATCTCCGAGTACAAAATACCTATTATTTATACAAATCCTTTTTTTTCTTCAAATCCTTCAGGTGCTTTTTGAATTCTTCCACATGTTTACATTTTTGGTGGGTCTGGAATCCAATGCAATCACAGGCAAACTCTTTGGTATCTTTGTTATAGGAGAGGTTGTATACGTGTTTGGCAAAAATCATGTGTCTCGTTTCTTTCAAATCTTCGATCATCAATTGAAATGAGCAACCGATTATAAAGGCTTTTCTGTAAAAATTCAGGGTAGTTCTTCAGATAGTAGGGAAACGACCATTGTATGTCATGCTTGCCGTCACCGTTTCAGTAATTGAATGAACCAACTATTGTAAATGGAAGAGAAAATCCTAGCAGATTTTTCTGAAAATTGAATATAAAGTGAATTAACCTATTTAATACTTAAAAAGGAGATTATTATTCTTGAAATACAGCAATACTTTTATTTTTCTTCTAGAAAGTTTCCCACCTCTGCACTGACGAACCATTTATAAAGGCGTCAACCTCCTTTGAAGGATAGTGAATCAATCGTATTTAACCCATAGTAGACTGCCGAAGGTAATGTATGCTTATGGACAGCTTCATGAGGTGACAGAATGGCTTTTCTCACTACAGAAGGAATGTACGCTCACAAAATAGATACAAGAAGGTTGGAATCTCTAATCAGGGAATTAATCCCCAAAAAGCTCACTGGATTGCTAAAAGTGACTTTTGATGCATGTGATGGAGTTATCGTTCTTGATGAAGGCACAATTATTGATGGATACGAGATATTCAATGAGCTCTTAGTAAAAGATAGAAATGGACGCCATATTGCAGAACGGTATGAGTCAGAGCCAGGAAGCCAGGAAGAATCGATATCTACGAGATGCAGCCAGAGAGGTTGCAGATGTTCTTAAAGAAGTTGCAGGAAGAACCACCACAGAATCTCCAGATTTTATTCAATCAGTTCTCTACGAGTAGAAGAAAAGTGTGTCTCATTTAGCTATTGAGGTTCAAATGTGACCTTTCACCGTTCTAATGCGGTACAGGTAACTCTTTATAAGGTACTCCCCTAGTGTGTTCATGCTCCCCATCTATGATGGAACCATATGGAGACCTCCCTCAGAAGCGAGAAGTTTAATCCTGCAGGCTACTATAGGCTGTTCAAACAACACCTGCACCTTCTGTGGGTCGTACAAAACCAAGAAATTCAGAATTAAATCTGCGGAAGAACTGAAAGCAGATGTGTATACAGCGCAGCCCTACTATAAAAATGTAAGAAGAATCTTTCTAGCAGATGGAGATGCGTTAGTAATCAAAACAGATCAATTACGAACCATATTGGATTTTCTATATGACCAATTTCCCCATTTAAAACGGGTGGGGGTCTATGCATCTCCCCAGAATCTGTTACAGAAATCGGTGGATGAACTAATCCAATTAAAAGAACACGGACTTGGCATTATCTATTTGGGGGTGGAAACAGGGTTAGATTCCTTGTTACAGAAAGTTAGAAAAGGAGTGAGCAGACAGCAGATGATTACTGCAGGTTCTAAAGTTGTTCAATCTGGCATCCCTTTGTCTGTCACCATTATCATTGGACTGGGAGGACCTGAACTCTCAAAATCCCATGCCAAAGAGACTGCTTCCCTCCTTAATTCTGTGAATCCAGATTACACAGGTGCTCTGACTTTGATGCTGGTAGAAGGAACAGAATTGCACCAACAGGCCAAGATGAGAGAATTTCAGCTGCTGGCTCCTGGAAAAACCCTTCAGGAAATGTACTGGTTAGTAGAATCTTTGAACTGCCACACAGTGTTCAGATCAAACCACGCTTCAAATTATCTTCCACTGGGGGGAAACCTCCCTGAGGACAAAGAACAGTTACTGCAGCGCATTAAAAAAGCCCAGAAAGAGGGACTATACAAATCTGAATATTTGAGAGGACTCTAACCTGCATCGGTTAGGAAAGGCTTTTATATTTGACTTTCGACATGAAAAAGGTGATCACCTGGCTGGTAATATTGATTTGGCCTGCTCTCTCAACAGAACGTATATCCCTCTTGACAGAGGGCAAAAACTCTTTCTAAAAATAGATATCGTGCCTAAAAAGATCACCGCAGCATCTCTGCCCCTCAATGTGTGCCTGCTCATTGATAAGAGTGGTTCGATGGCTGGTGGGAAAAAACTGGAGAATGCAAAAAAAGGTGCCATTAACCTGATAACTCAATTAGAAGGGAGAGATTATGCTGGAATTGTGGCCTTTGAGAGTGAAGTGGATGTAGTAGTTCCAGGACAGCATGTGACAGACACCTCTGTGTTTGTAACTGAAATTAATAAAATGGAAGCGAGAAGAAAAACTGAACTGTACAAGGGATTGGAAACTGCGTTTTCAGAATTGATGAAACCGCTTCACACTGTTTACGGTCCAGGAAAAGAACCAGTACGAAGAATTATACTCCTCTCTGATGGAGACCCTACAGATAAGAAACCTGAATCTGACTACAGAGAATTGGCCCGAAAAATAAGGGGGACAGGCATAACGATTACTGCATTAGGTGTAGGAGAAGAGTACAATGAAGATTTGCTTTCTGCACTGGCAGAAGAAAGTGGGGGGGTATGGTACCACCTTACTCCTGATGACATTCCTGATATATTCCTGCGAGAACTGGTGGATATGAAGACAGTCATTTCCTCTCAGCCAGAACTGGTTCTAACATTGAGTGAAGGATGCGAACTGACAGATATATACAAAGCAGTCCCCGAGGTGTACAGGATTTCCAATGTAACTAAAAGGAATGGTGAACACAGAATACCCATCAGTGACATTGCAGCAGGAGAATCTCAGACTTTTGTTGCCCGGATTGCAGTTCCACCACGACCGAAAGAGGGATACACTGCAGCACAAATTACCCTTATCAATGGACATTTAAGGGTAAGAGAGGATATCACTGTCAACTACAGTGAGGATAAATCCCTGTGGAGCATTGAGACTGATCCTTTATCAAGAACCTTGTTTGCAGTTGCTGAAACCCAGATGAAAGTGAAAAGTGGATTATCAGGTGATGAAACTGCTCTCACTCAAGCAGAAACTCAATTGAAGACCTTACTGAAAGACCCTGATGTCACAAAAGTGAGAGAGGTAGCTGAGAGGACAGGACTCATTAAGAGAATTTTGACCAAAATCAAAAAAGGGATGAACAAGGAAGAGAAAAAGAAGGCCAAAGCAGAGCTCACACGAATTGGGAGGGTAGAGCATGAAGTGTTCGTATTGCGGTCATGAAAGCCCAGAAGGAGTACTCTTCTGCAGTGAGTGCGGCATGAAATTGGTACTACTTCCTCCATCAGATGAACAGAAAGGTATTCGATGCCCAAACTGCGGGGCTGTAACTTTTGAAGGAAATGTCTGCAAGAGCTGTGGCGCCTCTTTATCAGAAGCGTCTGTAGCAGCATCTACAAGAACATGTCCTCTCTGCGGATTTGATGAAAATCCATTGATTGCAAAATTCTGCATGCAGTGTGGAGCAGAAATCTCAGATACTGAGGAGATATCCCTGGTACGACCCCCAGCAAAATTAGTGCTCCCCTCAAAGAGAGAAATTACACTATCTGGGAAAGAAACTATAGTTGGAAGAACAGATTTCCTTGAAGATATATCACCAGAAGAATCGAAGTTTATTTCCAGGGAGCATCTAAAAGTTGTATTTGAGGATGGGAAGTACTTTGCAATGGATGAAAAGAGTACAAATGGTACTAAACTGAATGGAAGAGAGATAAAAAGAAGAGGAAAAAGAGAATTGAGCGATAATGATAAAATTGTGCTGGCAGACACAGTAGAATTGAAATTCCGAATAGGGTAAAGGGTCAAAGTAAAACTATTCACTGCTTATTTCTCTTCACTGTCATTTATTTATCAATTCATGTTTCCAGATTTCTGTATGGAAAGCACTAATAATTCTGTGTATCATCTTTTAATCGTACCCCACAATAAGGACAGGAAACCCAATCTTCTTCAATTTCATTCTTACATACAGGACAGGTCACTGTCTTGAAGGCTTCACCTTCTGGTTTTTCTTCTTCTTTTGCTACTGTCTCTGTTTCGACTGCTGGTTTCTGCTCTCTCTTTTCAGGTTCTCTCTTGTGCATTCTTTTTCTCAATTGAAATGCTAATCCAACAATTACAATAGCAATGACAATTACAATAGCGATAACGTCAATGGGGAATTCAGATGGTTCTGGAGTCTCTTCAGGAGGTACCATCTGCTCCTCGCAGGAGGTGATCCAGTCTTTGCATTCTTTAACTTCTTGATTATCCTGTAATGCTGTATAAACGGCAAGCGCTTCTTCAAATGTGGCTTTAGCTTCCTCGTACTGTTCTTGATCAAAAGAAGTAACTCCTTCGTTCAAAAAGATTTCTCCTTTGCATTGCTGGATCAGCTGAATACATTCTTTGCTCTTCTCAGAAGTGATGGATTCAAAAAGCTGCTGTGCTTCCTCTAGTGCTGACACTGCTGAAGGAAATTCCTCCGATTCAAAGAATGTTCTCCCTTCCTGGAACAGTGTTTCTGCTTTAATACCTGTTTCAGCTTTATCGATAAGAAAAAGAACAATTCTTAGTCTATTTTTTGCTGTATTGCTCTCATAAATTTCCAGAGATTTCTCTAAAGCACTTTTCGATCTATTAAGTGTGGATTCTGCCAGGGAAAATTCACCAGATTCCAACTGTTCTCTTCCCTTTTCCGCAAGATCTATGCCATTCTCAAGAAATCGTTTCTGTTGTACGTACGGTCCTCCTGGCTCAGTTAACCAATCAAAGATATTTGTGACAAGCTGGAAATTGTCAAAAGATTCAATAAATCCATCGAGAAAAATGTCTAAATTGGTCAAAAAGAAGACTCTCCCTTTGTCATATTCACAGTATGCCATGATGCATTTCCCCTCATGATGCAGGAGTTCTTCAGAGAGCGCTTTCACTAGAAGATTGGAAGATGAATACAGACTTATTCTCCTCACTTCGCTGAACACAGGGTGACTCTGACCCTGTGTTTCAACCGTAATTGATCCAGCTTCTAGTAGCTGGGCGAATTCTACTCCAAAAAACCGTGAAAGCGAGTTCATAGGTTCTGTTAACCAGTGTCCTGTGGAGAGCAGAAGCCCACCACCATTTGAAACGAACCTGGCAATTGCATCAACCTCAGATGAGGTAAAATCTCGCAGTGGCACAGTTATGAAGAGCATGTCATAGTCTTGGATATTCTCATAGGTGATGGCTTCATCTGATTCAACTATGTCGTAGGTATCTTCTAGCAGATCAAGACGCAGTTCTTTGTAGAGATATTCCTCTGGAAATTCACCATGGCTGCGATCCATGAGGACTTTCCTTTTGGCAGCAGCAGATGGCGGTATCAATGCCAAGACTACAATTATGATCAGGAGATATCGTTTCTGTATAGTCATGTGAGTTTTTTGGTTATGCTTTCATATAAAACTTTTCATTATGCTGCAAAAATCTTGAGTGCATCCTCTAATTCTTGCTAGAAGGCTGTTCTTCACTGAATGAACTACTGTAGTCTTTTGAATCCTCGATTGCTGAAAAAGTTACAAAAGCTTTAAATACTTAAACATGGAGGTAAGAAAAGCTGAAAGATTACGAGGAGAGCTTTCCATGAACGAGCGGAAAAATGCAGCCAGATATATTTTGATCACTGTTTTGGTGTTCCTCTTCGTATGTTTATTGCCAAATGGGATGGGAAGCAACTCTTCATTATATACTTTTTTTCAACCTTCAGAATCCTCTGTAGAAATATGGGTGGACAGAGGCTGTGGTGGCCATTACAGAGCAGGAGAATCACTTACCATCCTTTTTAGAGTAGCATCTTCTGCTCCCAAAGCAGTGGTAATCGTCTGTGTCCGTACACCAGAAGAGGAGATTCAGTACTACGTGCATGGTAATCCATACACCACAAATGCAGTGCATTCATTAACTGTAATTGCTGATTGTCCGCCTGGTATAAGGGGTTTGGAGATTCAGGTAGCCAGTCCTCCAGCATATTTGTCACCTGAAAAGGCTGCAGAGTATGAACCGAATACTGATTTGTCTGATACGTGTTATTTCTATATTGACCCTCCCTGTGTAAGTGTGGACAATGATAATGACGGGTACTCTCCACCATCTGATTGTGATGATGATAATCCGTTAGTCCATCCTGGAGCAGCAGAGGTGTGTGATGGGAAGGATAATGACTGTGATGGTGCAGTGGATGAGGGATGCTACACCTGCCCTATTGATCGAGATGGAGATAGTGTGATGGAATGTGATGACTGCAACGATAATGATCGCACAGTGTACCCGGGGGCTGTAGAAGTGTGTGATGGGAAGGATAATGACTGTGATGGTGCAGTGGATGAGGGATGCTGTGTTTGTTATGATGATAAGGATGGTGATGGGTATTCAGACTGCTGGGACTGTAACGATAATGACAACACAGTGTATCCTGGAGCAAAAGAGCTGTGTGATGGCATTGATAATGACTGTGATGGAGAAACTGATGAAGGGGCGTCCTGTCATTACGTTACTATTTGGATAGACAAAGAATGCGGGGGGTACTACAATGATGGAGAAAGAGTGGAGATATATTTTGAAATTCGATCCTCAGCGCCAACAGCTGTTGTTACTATTACAGGTTACCCTCCGCAGGGCGCACCAGAGGTGTTGGTTTCTGAAAAGACAGTTCCCACGAATGAGGTTCAAGTAGTATACAAGACTGCTATCTGCCCTATAGGGCTGGAAACACTGGTTATTACAGCTGAAGTTACTATTAAAGGAAAAAAGTTAGTGTTAACTGATGAATGTTCCTTTTACGTGGTTGATTGCCGCAGTCCAGATATGGATAATGATGGCTATGACTCTACATCCTCAAGGGGTAATGACTGTGATGACACTGATCCGGACGTTCACCCAGGGGCAGCAGAGGTGTGTGATGGAAAAGATAACAACTGCAATGGATTTATTGATGAAGGAATTGACTGCAATTATGTGGAGTTATGGGTGGAAAAAGGATGCGGCAGTTACTTTAATGAGGGGGAGGAGATTACTATCTATTTTCAGGTTCGATCCTCTGCTTTTGCTGCTACTATTACTCTTGTTAATTATCCTCCCCAGGGTGCACCAGTATTTCTGATTCCAGAGAGAACTATTACCACAAATAAGGAGTATCACATAACTGAAACCGTGAGGTGTCCTGCAGGATTATCCACATTAATCATGTCCGCTGAAGTCATTATTAATGGGGAACCATTAATCCTTACTGCTGATTGTACATTCTATGTAACAAAGTGCCGCAAGCCAGATAATGATGAAGACGGCTATGATTCACTATTGGTTGGCGGGGAGGACTGCAATGATGATGATCCTGATACTAACCCCGGGGCAGAAGAGATCTGTGATAGAGAAGACAATGATTGTGATGGAGAGATTGATGAAGGGTTTGACAGTGATGCAGATGGGTACACTTTCTGTGGAGGGGACTGCAACGACAGTGATCCTGGTATTAACCCAGAAGCTGAAGAAGTCTGCGATGGTGTAGATAACAACTGCAATGGATTTATTGATGAAGGATTTGCTGATAATGACAATGATGGGCATTCAGACTGTGTGGACTGCAACGACAATGATCCTGCAGTATACCTGGGGGCTGAGGAGATTCAGGATGGAAAGGACAATAACTGCAATGGAGAGATTGACGAACGCGCAACCATTGATCAGATCGACAATGATCAGGATGGTTATACCTTGATTCAGGACTGCAACGATCAGAATCCATACATCCATCCAGGAGCTGCAGAAGTGTGTGATGATGGCATTGATAATGACTGTGATGGGAAGATCGATTGTGATGATGAAGGATGTGCACAGGACAGTTCCTGCAAAGAGTTTTTTGATTTCTCCGCTGTATTTTCTGCAATAGGCATGTACAAATACTTTGTGATAGGAGCAGCAATTGGGGTAATAGCAATTTTGTTTGCTTATCTCGGACTGAGAATGATGAGGAAACAGCCTGAAGTGAGAGAGGAATTCGCTTTTCCAGAACTTGGAGAAGAAGTTCCCTCCAAAGCGCCTGCTCCTTCAGCTGCAGAAGAAGCTCCAGAAGATCTGTTTGCTGAAGCTATAGAGGAAATGCCTCCCCGGGGCCCTGCTCCCGAACCTGCAGAAGAAATATTCACACCACCATTTCCCGAAGCTACCGAAAAAATCCCTCCCAGACCACCACTTGAACCTGCAGAAGAAGCTCCCTCCCGAACTCCATTCCCTGGGCTTGAAGAAAAACCTTCTCCAGGAGATCTCTTTACTGATGTGAGAGACATACCTTCAGAAACTCCTTTCAAGGCAGAAGAAGCTCCAGAAGATCTGTTTAGTGATGTGAGAGACATACCTTCAGAAACTCCTTTCAAGGCAGAAGAAGCTCCAAAAGGTCCAGATCAAAAGATAGGAGAAGATCTTTTCGGAGATGTAAGAAAAGCTGAAGAAAAAGAAATGAAAGGACTGGAGGATCTCTTTTCAGAATAAGAAAGAAGCAATACGCCATGACTAAAGGAGCGGTTTTTCCTGGTTTTAGGAAAGGTTTCTATGGTAGGTGAATCTCATAAAGAACTGCAGGTGGATCAATATGAAGCTGATAAAAATCATTGCTTTATTGACAATAGTTGTCCTTTCTTCTGTAAAAGGTTTTCCCGAGTTTCCCATAACCACAGATCAGTCTTACCAGTGTTGTCCTTCTATCTATGGAGATATTGTGGTATGGACAGATAAAAGAAATGGTAGCTGGGATGTTTATGGGGTTAACCTTCTGACAGGTGAAGAATTTCCCGTAGCAACAGGACCAAGCCAGCATTGGTACCAGGCAATCTATGGAGATATTGTGGTGTGGGAAGATGATAGAAATGGTAACAATGATATCTACGGATACAATCTTTTGACAGGTGAAGAATTCCAGATCACCACAGATCCAAGCGATCAACATGCTCCAGCAATCTACAATGATATTGTGGTGTGGACAGATGATAGAAATGGAAATCCCGATATTTATGGGTACAACCTCTCTACAGGGGAGGAGTTCCAAATCACCACAAATGCAGAGAGTCAGTATGGTCCAGCAATCTGCAAAGATATTGTGATGTGGATAGATGAACGAAATGGCTCCAGAGATATCTACGGGCATAATCTTTTGACGAACGAAGAGTTCCAGATAACAGCAGACTCTCTAAATCAATTAAACGTAGCAATCTACAACGATATTGTGGTCTGTGGGGGCTTCTATTCTGAAAACTGTGATGTTCGTATGTACAATCTTTCAACAGGTGAAGAGTTTCAGATTCCAGCACATTCAGATTCATGTTTTCCAAACACGTTTTTACCAGCAATTTATGAGAATATCATTTTTTGGACTGAGTACAGTGGAACTTCAGATGATATCAAGGGGTACAACCTGTTGACAGGTGAGGAAGTTGTCATTGCAGCACCAAAAGATCAACGGGGCCCAGCAATCTACAATGATATTGTGGTGTGGACAGATGAAAGAAATGGAAATCCCGATATTTATGGATGCAACTTCTCTGAATTAGAGTGGGCTCCCTGTACAACCCCACCATTAAAGCCCCCTGCTACTGAATTACCATCTGATACAATTGACTTTCAGCCATCACCTGCAACCTATTCACTGATTTTTGCCCTGGGTATTGCTGTCGTANGCGTTTTGTTGATGATAATAGGAAGAGAAGAAGAGTTCAACCCCCTTGTAGAAGGGAGAAAACTGTAGCATATGTGAACTGATTTCACTGCCATTCACTCATATAAGTACCTTTGTTATGTCAGATTGTTTCCACATCTATTTATACGTGAATTCCATGGGTGCAGTATGAAAGCATATTCGGCACTCATACTCTTTACCCTTTTGCTGTCATCATGCATAACCGAGGAAAGCCCCCTTCCACAGACAGAATCAGAGATACCAGAAGTGGTGGAGATCCCTGATCAACCTTTTGGAATCCACACCACTTCACAACTGTATACCTATCTTCCAAGACTGGGAGCTTCCTGGACCTTTATTGGCTTACTGTGGAAAGATGTAGAACCAGAACAGGATGTGTGGAATTTTCAAAAGGCAGACAACATCATACAGGAAGCTCGTAACAATAATATTACTCTCATTGTCAAAATTAGAACAGGAACCTGCTGGGCTACAAAAGAAAAATCTCCTTCAGAAACATCTTCACCTCCCGAACGTCTGGAAGATTACTCCCAGTTTGTGTCCACTGTTGTCTCCAGATATAAAAATGATGTTCAGTACTGGGCAATTGAGAACGAGATGAACACCCAACGATTCTGGACGGGAACACTGGAAGAGTATAACCAGGTGTTAGAAACTGCCTACACTACCATAAAAGAAGTAGATCCCAATGTGCAGGTGCTGGATTCTGGGTTCGCCTCCATGACCTACGGGATCTGTATAACCAGGGACCTGTATGAACACGGTGAAGTTGAAGAAGCGATCACCTTCTTCAACGAGTACTACAAAAGGAGAGAGATAGCTATTTCATCTGAAGCTGAACTCCAAGAAGCTGTCTACAGTGAAGATGCCCAGAGAACGTACACCATGATGATGGATCATTTCGAAAATCTATACTACGATGTGTACCAGCTGCATTACTATGAGGAGTATAGATTACTGGATGATGTTATTCATTTTATCAAAGACCATCTCAAGAAAGAAAGACAGATTTTTGCTGTGGAAATGGGATACGCATACCGAGATGATACCACTTATGAAGAACAGACTCATGCTGAAGATATGGTCAAATTAATGGTCTCACTGCGAGCGGAAGCAATTTCTGTCCAAATTTACTTACCATTAATTGATCTGGATGCAGATGGAGCAGAACAATGGAGGGGGTTGGTATCTCCAGAACGCGAACGGCGGCCTGCTCTCACCAGTTACATGGTGACCGCCCGCTTACTGAAAGATAAAGAATTCATCAAGAAAGGTGAAAGCGACATAGTCTGGTACGAGTTCCAGGATGTGTCTGTTTTATGGAGTGAACACGTAACAACAGTAGATATACCAGAAAAGGTGATGGTAGTAGATATTGAAGGTGAAAGAACAGTTGCTGGGCATTCTCTAGAGGTGGGACCACGTCCCTTATTTCTTGTAAAGCTGCAATCTGCAAATTATGAAATTGCTCAAAATATCGAAATTGCAGAAAATGTTGAAAGTGTAGAATTTCCTTCCTATGATGGTGCTGTGGTGAGGGGGTTTTTAGTGGACCCGCAAGAAGATAACACTGTATACCCCGCAGTGGTCTTGGTGCATGGTGGTAGAAGCTCCCAACAAGCAGCACTTCAGATGGCAGAGACTATTGGGAAACTGTGTGTTGACCACGGGTATGTGGCCTTGTCTGTTGATTACAGGGATGGGCCCCTTGGGCTGCAGGACGTGGAAGATACGCTAGCAGCTATAGCATTTCTGAAAACACTGGATTTTGTAGATGCAGAACGAGTTGGAGTGTACGGTGGATCTCATGGAGGGTATATTGCTCTAATGTGTGCATGGAGGAGTGATGTTAAAGCAGTGGTGGAGGCAGCTGGGTTCTGTGATTTGAAAGAGATGGCTGAACGAATACTGCAGCCTGGAGATGAAAAAAGTCAATGGATGGAACAAATGGTGGAATTCTATGGTGGGTACCCTGATGAAGTTCCAGATGCATACATGGAGTACTCTCCCTGCGGACATATTGCTGAATTTACGGCCCCAGTTTTTATCATTCATGGAAAAATGGACACCACTGTACCTGTTGAGCATGCGTATACCCTTCAGGAATTACTGGATTACCATAATAAACCCTATGAGATCTACCTATCTGAAGAAGGAGCACATGGATTCTACCATACTCGAACCGCAGAAGCAGCAAAAGTGTGGGAACTAATCTTTGACTTCTTTGATAAATATTTGAAATCGTAGCACTATGTACTTCTTTTAGACTCTTATTTTTGAATTTTTTTGAAATTAAGACAGCATTTATTCTTTTGTAGTTGTGACACCATCCTCCTCATGAGACTTCTTCCAGATTCGGTGGATAATTAAGAATCACCTTTCGGATTAGTCTCTGGAATTGGGGCACTGGAAGGAAAAAGTGTCCATCATCCCGGCAATGACCATAA
>JGI2172J19969_10000459_pt1 | contig 17360 bp, 17 predicted proteins | sample DeeMarSWOR230_32_FD_19969 | JGI IMG/M metagenome (IMG submission 19969)
GCCATCGTTCGCTGGCATCAATCTGGAGGATATTTCTTACCCTAAGTGCTTTAGCATACTGGATAGGTGCCGGAGAGAGGTGGGAATTCCCGTATGGCACGATGATGTCCAGGGAACAGCTACGGTAATGCTGGCTGGATTAGTAAATGCTTTGAAGGTTGTAAACAAGAAAATAGGGGATTGTAAGATTGTCTTTAACGGGGCTGGCGCAGCTAATACCGGTAACTTCAGACTTCTTTGTGCTTACGGAGCTAAGCCTGAAAATAGCATAATGGTTGACAGCAAAGGCATACTTCACAAGGGAAGGAAAGACTTGGAACAAATAAAAGAAAAACGTGCTGATAAATGGAGATTCTGCGAAACTACCAATCCTGAGGGAAAAACCGGGGGGTTAACCGAGGCATTGGAAGGGGCTGATATCCTCATCTCTTATTCCAGGTCAGGTCCGGGAGTCACTACCGCCAGGCAAGTCAAGAGGATGGCAAAAGATGCGATATGTTTTGTTTGTGCTAACCCTGTTCCTGAAATCTGGCCCTGGGAAGCCAGGGAGGCGGGAGCCAGAATTGTGGCCACAGGCAGGTCGGATTTCCCTAACCAGATAAATAACTCCATAGGCTTCCCTGCTATTTTCCGTGGTGTCCTAGATGTGGAGGCAAAAACGATCACCGACGATATGTGCATCGTTGCTGCTGAATCACTGGCTAAATACGCTGAGGAGCAGGGCATAAACGAAGATTATATCGCCCCAACGATGGCAGAGACTGAGGCTTTTGTTCGCGAGGCAGTGGATGTAGGCATGGAAGCCCAAAAAGAGGGCATCGCCAGATTGAAAATCAGCCGTGATGCCCTTCGCAAGAAAAGCGAGACAATGATACTCAGTGCCAAGGTGCAAGCTGATACCTTAGTTAAGGCAGGTTGTATTGCCCCAGCAGTAACATAGCTGAGGAGGCGTCACGGCATTATGAGAGAAATCAAAACGGAGGATATTACCAGGACAACAGCCAATTTGTTCGAGCACTCCTGCCATTACCTGCCTCAAGATGTGTTAGCTGCTCTAAAGCAAGCTAGAGAAAAAGAAAAATCAGAGGTAGCACGCGCTGTCCTGGATAAAATTCTGGAGAATGTCGAAATCGCCGCTAAACAACAGATTCCCTTATGTCAAGATACCGGCGCCGCTGTTGTCATGCTGGAACTAGGTCAGGAGATTCACATAAGCGGGGACAATCTTTATACCGCGATAAATGAGGGAGTACGTCAAGGATATGCTAACGGTTATCTCCGTAAGTCCATAGTGCGTCAGCCCTTTTCAGAAAGGATAAATACCAAAGATAACACTCCCGCGATGATTTATACCGATATAGTCACTGGTGATAAGCTCAAAATTACGGTGATGCCTAAAGGAGGCGGTAGCGAAAATATGAGCCGTCTGACAGTGCTGGCACCAGCACAGGGTCGCCAAGGAATTATAGACTTCGTGGTAAACCGAGTTGATGAAGCAGGCAGCAATCCCTGTCCCCCAGTAATCGTTGGCGTAGGAATAGGGGGAACCACGGAAAAAACGATGATGTTGGCTAAAAGAGCATTGCTGCGAAAAATTGGCGAGCCAAACCGGGATGTAGAGATTGCTGAGCTGGAAAAGGATATCCTGAAGCAAGTTAACAACCTCGGCATTGGAGCGATGGGATATGGAGGCACAATTACTGCTCTAGCTGTTCACATCGAAGCTTTTCCCTGTCATATTGCCAGCTTGCCCGTCGCGGTTAATTTGCAATGCTGGTGTGCCCGCCATGAACAAGCAGCCCTTTAATTGGAGGCAAGGATGGCTGACACAACCACAGTAAAGGAAAAGGCAGAACAGGAAGTCAGAATGGTTGATATCTATGTAACGGGTAAGCGTTATAAGGTTCCCGAAGGCCTTACCATCCAAACGGCATTAGAATATTGCGGCTACAACATCATCCGAAGTTGCGGGTGCCGTGCTGGATTTTGTGGCGCTTGTAGCACCATCTACAATTTCACACATGACCCCACAATACGATATGGGCTTGCCTGCCAGACACGTGTAGAGCAAAATATGGTTATAACGCAAATTCCCTTCTTCCCCGCTGCTCAAGCTCTTTACAACCTTGAAGATTTAAAGCCTGAAGAAGGGGAGAACAAGTTACTAACGCTCTACCCCGATATCATCACCTGCTTTGGGTGCAACAACTGCACCAAGACATGTCCCCAGGATCTCGAGGTAATGGAGTTCATATCCGATGCTATAAGAGGTGATACCGAGAAAGTTTATCAGCAGTCCTTCGATTGCTTGATGTGTGGCTTATGTGCTGCTCGGTGTCCCCAGGGATTGCAACCTTATAACATTGCTCTGGCAGCGCGGCGTTTGAGAGGGGCTCACCTCACCACCAGATCTCAGCACAATGTAGATAGAATAAAGGAGATAGAGAAGGGTAAATTTGATGCCGAGGTAGAGAAACTAAAGAAAGCTGACGAAGCTGAGTTGCGCCGCAGGTATGCTGCCCGGGAAATAGAGCCTGCTCTATAAGAAAGTGGATGGAGGTTAATTAACATCATGCCATATCCGGCTTATATGAAAGAAAGCATTCATAAAGTAGCCGCTACAAGACCAAGCCGACTGGAAGAAACATTCTCCCGCATCCCCCAAGCTGAAAGAGAAAGTTTAGTGAATGAATTCCATCCTGATTACAAAAAAGAGTATCTCCGTGAGCTAAAAATAGGACCCAATAAAGGCAGTCTGGCACCTGATGAAATAGCTGACTTGCTGGAAGGAAACAGCCGCATCGACCCCGATGAAGTTAACCTTGACGACGTTGATTATGATGTCGATGTGTTAGTCATCGGCTGTGGAGGAGCTGGAGGTACATCTGCTCTTCTTGCTGAGGAGAATGGTGCCAGGGTGTTATTAGCCACAAAGCTACGTCTTGGCGATGCCAACACTGTAGGCGCTCAAGCAGGCACCCAGGCAGCAGATAGACCAAATGATTCCCCTATCCTTCACTACCTGGATGTAATGGGGGGAGGACATTTTACAAATGACCCTGACCTGGTGGAGGCGCTAGTAAAAGATGCTCCCGATGCAATCAGATGGTTGGAATCCCTGGGCGTCAACTGGGACAAAGAGCCNGATGGCTCATACCATGAGCTATCAGGGGGTGGCACGTGCAGGAGGAGAATGCACTCATGTCGGGATTACACCGGGCTTGAGGAAATGAGGGTCATTCGCGATGAAATTCGCCAAAGGCATATGCATGGAAGAACCCTGGATTTTGTGGAATTTCAGCCAGCAATAGAGTTAATACTGGATAACAAGGGACAGGTTGCTGGAGCAATACTGATGAACCTCGAAACCAGAGAGATGACTATAGTTCGTGCTAAGGCAGTGGTAATAGCTACCGGCGGCATGGGACGTATTCACATTCAAGGCTTCCCCACCACCAACCATTATGGTGCCACGGCTGATGGACTGGTATTGGCTTATCGAGCAGGATGCCCCCTGATCCACATTGATACCATGCAATATCACCCCACAGGAGCAGCTTTCCCGGTGCAAATTTTGGGATTATTAATTACCGAAAAGGTAAGAACATTAGGTGCTCAGGTAATCAACCGCGACGGAGACCAGTTTGTTCATCCACTCGAAGCACGAGATACTGAAGCTTCAGCCATTATTCGAGAATGCAAACAGCGTGGTAAAGGGATAACCACACCAACGGGGGAGATTGGAGTGTGGCTTGATTCACCAATGATTGACATCATACGTGGAGAAGGAACAATTGCCAGGGAATTGCCCGCTATGGTTCGCCAGTTTGCCCGATTCGACATCGATATAACCAAGGAGCCAATGTTAGTCTATCCCACGCTGCACTACCAAAACGGGGGAATTATGATTAAGGCTGATGCCTCAACTCCATTGCCAGGATTATTTGCTGCCGGTGAATGTGAGGGCGGAGTGCATGGCAGGAACAGGCTTATCGGCAACTCCACACTGGATTTATTCGTCTTTGGAAGAAGAGCAGGTAAATCGGCAGCTAAATGGGCAAAGGAAGTGAAGTTAGGTAAGCTTACTTTGGACCATGTGAGAAAATGGCAACGTGCGATTAAGGAAGCGGGATTAGAATCAAGGGCCGTTTCTCCAATGCTCCTGCCAAATTATGCCAGGCATGAAAAGCCTGTGCCCGGTTTTCAGCCACCAATTGAGGCAACTGCCTACACGCCTTTTGGGGACGCTACATCACGCTGGATTTAAATGGAAGAGGTAGAATATGCCATTACGTGAGCAGAGAGACGTCAAGGAAATCGAGGCCACTTTAAATAAAATCCTGAACATAAACAGCGCGCCTGTAGCTCGGTGTCGTCTCCTCTCAACCGGGTTTAACCCCGGTCATGCCCTAAACATAATCGAGGATATCGGAGGGCATAAAGAGTGTATCGGCTGTGGTAATTGCATAGATATTTGCCCCATTCTATTTCGCGAGCCATCACGACGTAATAAAACAGAACAACGAACATCAATGGCACTGGAAAGCATAGTTGGGGCAGATTGTGACCAATGCGATGCCTGTGTCCTGGCCTGCCCCCAGGTGGATACTACTATTAAAAACTATATAGTCAACCACCGCATGATCGAAGTTATGTCCCGACTGGAACAACGCATAGGAGATGAAGACGAGCCTGACCTAGATTTGTTCATCGAGGAAGCAATAACATGAGATTGCCACGCTTCGCCACAATCAAAGGCAAAAGATACACCAAAATGACATGGAAAATTCGGTTACCTGCAGTATGACATGCCGATGTTAAGCCATCTGGACATCAAAGAATTAACACACACCTTTGAGCTTGGACCGATAAGACCACCCAGCGAAGCTTATTCCCTACTGATAAGAGCCACCAGGAACTGTCCCTGGAATAAGTGTCTCTTTTGCCCTGTTTATAAAGGCACCAAATTTGAGCTGAGAACAGTGGGCGAAATCCAGCATGATATTGAGGAAGCAAAAGGTATCAGCGACGGCATAAATGAAATAGCCTGGAAGATGGGCTACGGTGGTAGCATTAGAGAGGTAGCGGCAATGCTACACGACCAACCGGAATATGGACAATGTATTCGCAATGTTGCGCTGTGGCTTTTCACCGGGGGTAAATCAGCCTTCCTCCAGGATTCCAATAGCCTTATTATGAGAACTCCAGAGCTAGTCCAAGTAATCACTTTTTTACGAGAAACCTTCCCTATCTTGAATAGAGTAACTATCTATGGACGTTCACACACCACAGCGAGAAAATCGCCGGAGGAATTGAAGGAACTTAAAGCGGCTGGCTTAGACAGAATTCATACCGGACTTGAAAGCGGCCATGACCCTGTGCTGGCTTACATGCAGAAAGGGGTTACTGCCGAGCAACAAATTAACGGAGGGAGAAAGGTGGTGGAATCAGGCATCTCCCTCTGTGAATATGTCATGCCTGGACTCGGGGGAAAGAAGATGTCTCACGAGCACGTCATGGAAACAGCCCGAGTGCTAAACGAAATCAACCCTGATTACATCAGGTTGCGTAGCCTTCACGTCCATCCTATCATGCCATTATGGTCAAAAATACAGGATGGCGACTTTGAATTACAAACAGAGGACGAAGTGGTGGAGGAGATAGGCACTCTTATCGAGAATCTGAGAGTCACCAGCTATCTCAAAAGTGACCATATACTCAACCTACTGATGGAAGTGGAGGGCAAATTGCCCGAGGACAAGCAAAAATGCCTTAATATCATAAATGAGTATCTCGGCTTGCCAGATGAGGAAAAGCTCAATTTCAAATTTGGCAGGAGACTGGGCTATTATAGGAAGCCAAGCGACCTCAAAGATAGCTACATGCATCACAAAATTGACGAAGTTATAACGCAAAGCAAACGCAGAGGGGAGAATATGGACGAGGTGCTATTTAAGCTAAAGGACAGCTTTATTTAGGAGAATTATGGCTAAGGGCTTCATAAATCTAAACCCATTCAAGCATGGCAAGGCGATAAAGCAGAGCAGCAAGCGAAGAGTCGCCAGGCAAAGTAGCCCAAAGCACAAAAAGAGGAGCCATGGCTAAAGTAGATGAGTTTAGTTTTGGTTCCATAGTCATTGATGGTACATACATCGCAAAACTAAACGAGCCTACCGAGTAAAAGAGAAAGGTCGCTGCCTTAATTCACATAACCTGCTGAATTTTAGCTAGCTTTACTTGAAATGCTTCTTTCCCACTACGGTAAACACAATCGCCGGTATTCCAAAAATCCAGGCACAGAAAACGGCGAAGATTGAGCCAGCTAGCGCCAACCTCCAGGTTCTTTTCCTAATAGCAAAGGCACCGCCTGCTATGGCGATTACCGCGAAGATAGTTGCCAGCACAACTATCCTGTCCGTTAATACACCAAACCCAACAACACCACTAAGCCACCCAGGGACCTTTGCATCGGCAAGAAATAATATGCCGATAATCAAGGCAGGGACTCCCGCAACTAAATCAAGTATTCCTGCAGCCAGCGGCATCCAGGTACCATCAGCTTTCTCCACTACTTTGCTAGCCATTCATCAGTCTCGTGCCACACTGGGGCAAATTTCAGGGCTTCCTATCAGTTCCTTGCCGCAATTTCTACAGAAGATTATCTACCCTGATTCCCAAACGTGCTTCAGCGGCTAGGCCCTACTTGAAATGCTTCTTTCCCATTATGGTAAACACAATCGCAGGGATCCCTAGGAATATCGCAGGGAGAATAAGAGGTAGCCCGGCAAGAAAAGCAAAGATTGAGCCAACTAGCGCCAACCACCAGGTTCTTTTCCTAATGGCAAAAACCCCGCCTACTATGGCGATTATGGCGAAGATAATTAAGGGCACGGCTATCGCACCCATTATTGCACCAACCCCGGGAACACCACCAACCCCTCCAATAAGCCCTCCAAGCATGCCTAAACTTGCGGCAAGTGCTATGCCAACAATCAAGGCAGGGACTCCAACAACTAAATCAAGTATTCCGGCAACGAGTGGCATCCAGGTGCCACCAGCTTTCTCTACTAATTTACCTTTACCCGCTACTCCCGCACCACATTTAGGACATATCTCGGTTAGTTCGGTTGTTGGCGCAGCACAGTTAGGACAGTAGCTGGTGCCGCTCATCGGCTTAGCTCCACATTCGGGACAAATCTCAGGACTCCCTGTCAACTCTTTGCCACAATTCCTACAAAACATAATACCTCCTTTACCACAATTCCTACAGAAGATTATCTACCCTGATTCCTAACCGTGCAGCCCGGCTAGCGCGGCTCGAAATGCTTCTTTCCCAGAATGGTAAACACAATCGCTGCTATCGCCAAAATTATGATAAGGGAGAACCAAATAAGAAGTATTCCAGCGACAAGGGCACAAATTGAGCCGGTAAGCACCAGCCCCCACTTTTCTCTTTTAATAGCAGAGATGCCAGCCACTATGGCTACTATAGCCAAGATAATTACTACCACTCCATATGCCGCACCTACCCCAGCGATAAAAAAGGTAACCAATCCTCCAATTACGGCAGCAATTATCCCAAAAATTACGCCAATAGCTCCTGCAACTAAATTAAGTATTCCAGCCGTCAGCGGCATCCAGGTGCCACCAGCTTTCTCGGCTACTTTACCGGCCACTCGAGCACCACATTTAGGACATATCTCGGTTAGCTCGGTTGTTGGCGCAGCACAGTTAGGACAGTAGCTGGTACCATTCATCGGCTTAGCTCCACATTCAGTACAAATCTCAGGACTCCCTGTCAGCTCTTTGCCACAATTCCTACAAAACATAGCTCCTCCTTCTAAACACCACTATAATTTGCTAATCACACAACTTATTCCAGAGATTTTCAAAGTTTCCGTGTTTAGCCTGTTGTTTTTGGCCCTACCACTTCTGAATAAGTCTACCTTCTTTGTCTCTCATGTGCCCCGAAACGGCAAATATAAAGTCGATGAGAGTCCAAATCCATACAGCCCCAAGAAAAAACCAGCCAACAATGAATATAAAAGTAGCCCATCCAACAATAGTTAAGGCAAGCATCCCAATCGCTGTTCCAATCTTGCCTAGATAGAACCTATGGATACCGAGCTGCCCAAGGAAGAAAGCAAGCAACGTAACAGCAAGCCTTGACTTTGGTGATATATCTCCCGCTATTGCCTTCGCTGCTGCTCCTCCCACTCGAGCACCACATTTAACACACATCTCAGTGAGCTCGGTTGTCGCCGCACCACAATTAGAGCAGAAGCTGGTGCCGTTCATCGGCTTAGCTCCACACCCCGGACAAATTTCAGGACTCCCTATCAGTTCCTTACCACAATTTCTACAAAACAAAATGCCTCCTCGTCTGCCCCACACAAAATGGAGCAGAACCTGAATCAGTTATCCCTGCCCACTTGTTAGTGAGCACAATTATTAAAATTAAAAGCCGGCTATAAACCGGCTCAATATATCATCCAAAGGCACCAAACAGAGCGAATAGGGGTGCTAGCAGCGCTCCCAGTACTGTAAACCACGCTATCAGTGCAACTACCACCCATATCCCCAGCGTGATAAGGAACATCCTCCACCACAACCCCCAGGCTAGTCCCCATGTTGGCTTAACTCGTACCTTTTCATCATCTTGCATCTCCATCCTTCATTCCTCCTTTTTTATTTATTAGCGCTTCGATTTTCAAGCTTAACCATCGGGCATTGGTGCGCTTAGAAGCAAAATATAAACAGTGGCTAGTAAGTTGTCAATAGGGTCTATCCCAAAACCCTGACATTTGAGAAGCTCACCTACATAGATGATAAGTAACATCCCGCATGTTTGTCACGCCGCAATAGGATCGTTTCCTGTCATTGCGAACGGAGCAAAGCAATCCCAAGAATGAAAGCCAAATGGCAGATTGCTCCGGCACTCTGTGCCTCACAATGACAAAGAAAGAACATGTGTCACCAATGTATTGAGTGTACTTGATTGACGAACAGCTTAACAAACCTTAAAATTCGGCAGTGGTACGAATTATCTTGATAATCACCGGGTGAATATCGATGGCTAGAAAATATGATGTTATCATAGTGGGTGCTGGTCCAGCAGGCATTTTTGCCGCCTTAGAACTATCCGACGCCGGACTTGATGTGTTGCTCCTCGATAAGGGCAGGGAAACCAGTGCCCGTATTTGCCCCGTCCAAAAAGGGGCTGACCATTGCACTTACTGCTCTCCGTGCCACCTGGTAAGCGGATTCGGGGGCGCTGGTGCCTTCAGCGATGGTAAGCTGACTTTATCCACCGAGGTCGGCGGACACCTTAAAGAGCTAATTGGAATGGAACAAGCAAAAAAGATGGTTGATTACGTTGACTCAATTTACCTCAAATTTGGTACTTCCCATGAGGTTTATGGTGTAGGTGAGAAAGTAACCGCGCTGGAGCGTCGGGCAACCTTAGCCGGACTCAGACTGACTCCTGTCAAGTTACGCCATTTAGGAACAGAAAATTGCCGCCAGGCGTTGAACACAATGCAAGAATACCTATCTTCGCGAGTAGATATAAAGTTAATGACAGCGGTCAAGACCATCATAGTCGAGGATAATATTGTCAAGGCAATTAAAACCGAGGATGGAGAACGATGCGATTGCCGCTACCTGATCTTAGCACCGGGCAGAGAAGGGGCAGAATGGTTGGTTAGCGAAGCTGAACGGCTCAAGTTAAACGTCAACTCTAACCCTATCGATGTAGGTGTAAGGGTGGAAGTCCCATTAGTGATTATGGAGGAACTAACTTCCGTGCTATATGAAGCGAAGCTTGAATTTTACTCTCCCAGTTTCGATGACCGAGTAAGAACATTTTGTATGTGTCCCGGCGGTGAGGTAATCGTGGAATCTACCGGAGGTCCCGACCCAGTGGTCACCGTAAATGGCATTGGCTATGCAGAATACAAAACAAAAAACAATAACTTCGCTATATTGGTAAGCACGACGTTTACCAAGCCTTTCCGCGAGCCAATTGCCTATGGCAAGTATCTGGCACGCCTGGCTAACATCCTCAGCGGCGGTGTTCTGATACAGCGATTTGGGGACTTAATGGATGGTCACCGCTCAACACAAAGCCGCATCGATCACTGCCTCACCAAGCCTAGCTTGAAAGCAGCAACAGCAGGAGATTTGAGCTTTGTTCTCCCCTATCGCCACCTTACAGGGATAGTGGAGATGCTTCAGGCAATGGACAAATTAGCCCCTGGAGTTGCCTCACCTCATACCTTACTTTACGGGATAGAGGTCAAATTTTATTCCAGCCAGTTAAAACTTACTCCTTGTTTGGAGACCGAAATTGGCAACATGTTCGCTGCTGGCGATGGCACTGGCATAAGTCGAGGCTTGGTCCAAGCTTCAGCATCAGGCGCAATAGCCGCCAGAGAGATACTAAAACGACTGGGGAAAAATTAACAATTGGTCTTCGGCATTGATTTAACCTCTACCGCGGTTAAACCCACTGCCTGCTTGGCTCTGGATACGGAGGGACAGCTTATCTATTTTGGCTTTCTGTCCACTGATGCCGACATTATCTCTGTTCAAAATTCTTATTCCCCACGAGTAATAGCTATTGATGCCCCGCTAAGTTTGCCTCTGGGGATGTGTTGTCTTGAAAAAAGTTGTCCCTGCCGACCAGACTCCGGTGACAAAAACAGAAAATGCGACCGGGAATTGAGACACTATGGGATTCCTTGTTATCCCACAACCAAAGAAACATTCATCAAAGAGCTGATTTATCGTGGCATAAACCTTAAGAACAAACTTTGCCACCAGGGATTTAGAGTCATTGAGGTTTACCCTTATGCCACCAAAATCCGCCTATTTGGTAAAGCTATACCACCAAAAACCACACGCGAGGGCATGACTTTTCTCAAACGAGAGCTAGCGAATCTTCTGCCCTCCTTCAGTCCATACCTCCATTTATTCGACCACAACCTTTGCGATGCCGCCATGGCAGCCTATACCGGTCTCCTCTGCCATGAGAACCTGACAGAAGCCCTGGGAGATGGTAAAGAGGGACTAATCTTCATTCCCAAAGCTAGCCAAGGTTAATGGTCTACTTGATTTCCACTTCCCACCTTGCTAGACTAGCTAAATGTCACCGGGTGACACATCAGCAGCAAGTAGTGAAGCAACTGGTAAGGGTCTGGTAGAAATCTTCACCGGTGACGGCAAAGGGAAGACATCAGCTGCTTTAGGTATCGCTCTCAGAGCTTCAGGACACGGCTTAAAGGTATTTATTATTTGCTTTATGAAAGGTGACTTCCCTTATGGTGAGCGGAAGGCTTTATCCCAACTACCAAATATCAAACTCGCTAAATTCGGTCTGGAGAGCTTTGTTGACCCGAATAATGTAACTGAAGTAGAAAAGGAAGAAGCAAGGAAAGCTTTGCAGATGGCTAAAGAGGTGATATTCAACAATGAATATGATATAGTAGTCCTCGATGAAATCAACGTAGCAACAGCCTGGAATTTAATCAGCACTAACGAAGTGATAAAGCTAATAAAGGAAAAACCCAAAAACGTAGAGCTTATTCTCACCGGGCGATATGCCGATGATAAGCTCATCGAATTAGCCGACCTGGTTACCAATATGACCAAAGTAAAGCATCCCTACGACAAGGGGATATTAGCGCGTAAAGGCATAGATTATTAACCAAAGGAGGATGTAATGGAAATAACTTTAAGCGTCATCAAAGCAGATATCGGCGGCTATGTGGGACACTCCAGCTCTCATCCCGACGTGTTACAGAAGGCAAAAGAATACATGGAGAGCGCCAAAAAGCAAGGACTGCTCATCGACTATCATGTCACCGCCTGTGGGGACGATGCTCAACTGATAATGACTCACCAGAAGGGCGAAGATAATGAACAAATCCATAAATTAGCCTGGGACACCTTTGTAGAATGCACCGAGGTTGCCAAGAAGCTAAAGCTTCACGGTGCTGGGCAGGACCTCCTCGCCGATGCTTTCTCAGGGAATGTCAGAGGGATGGGACCGGGTGTGGCTGAAATGCAATTTACCGAGCGTCAAGCAGAAACTGTGATTATCTTTATGGCAGATAAAACCGCTTCAGGTGCCTGGAACTTACCGCTATATAAAATGTTCGCTGACCCATTCAATACCATCGGCCTGGTAATTGCCTCTAACATGCATTCAGGCTTTGCCTTCGAAGTTGAGGATGTTATGGAAGCTAAGAAAATAAAGTTCAATGCTCCTGAGGAGATTTATGATATGCTTGTTTTCTTAGGCTCGCCAAGTCGTTATTCCATTACCAACATATTCCACAAGGAAAGTAATGAAATCGCCGCTGCTTGCTCTACCCAGCATCTGGCTCTCATTGCTGGCAGGTATATAGGCAAGGATGACCCCGTCTGCATCGTCAGGTCTCAAGGTAAATTCCCCGCTGTAGGTGAGATACTCGAGCCTTTCGCTTCACCAAACATAGTTGAAGGATGGATGAGAGGCTCCCACCACGGTCCCCTGATGCCAGTTCCCTTTCACAATGCCAGAGCAACACGCTTTGATGGTCCACCGAGAGTGATAGCCGCTGGCTTTCAAATAACCGAGGGAAAACTCGTCGGTGCCAATGACCTCTTCGCTGACCCCGCTTTTGATGAAGCCCGCCATCAGGCAAATCTTCTTGCTGACTTCCTGCGACGTATGGGTCCATTTGAGCCACACCGTCTGCCACTCGAGCAAATGGAATATACCACCATGCCTGAAGTGATGAAGAAACTGGCTCCAAGATTCCAGAGCGTTTGATAGGCTAAATGCCCAAGCTCCTCCTTGCTAGTAGCAATCTTGGGAAAATCAGGGAGTATCGCCTCCTACTGGGTGACCTTGGATATCAAATAGTCACGTTATCCGAACAGGGGATAAGCAAAGTTACCACCGAGTCAGGAAATACCTATGAACAAAATGCTGAAATGAAAGCTACTACCTATGCTAAATTGAGCCAGCTTATCACGCTCGCCGATGATTCAGGACTGGAGGTAGACGCCCTCCACGGCAAGCCAGGCATCCACTCAGCCCGCTTTGCTGGAAAGAATGCCACTGATGCCGATAGAGTAACAAAGCTATTAACAATGATGGGTGGCATTCCATGGGATAGGCGAACTGCTCATTTCAAATGCGTCATCGCCATTGCCACACCAGAAGGTAAACTAAGATTATGTCAAGGTGAACGCCACGGCATCATCGCCTTTGAAGCCAAAGGAAAAAATGGCTTTGGTTATGACCCCATTTTCTACCTTCCCGAACTTGCCAAGACCATGGCTGAACTCCCCCTAGAGCTTAAAAATCAACTCAGCCACCGTGGTCAAGCGGCACAAAAGGCGAGGAACATATTAAATCAGCTCCACAATTGACTTATTGACCATTGCAACCGCTGATAGTATACTGTTCAACAGGTATTTCCAATGAAGTTGTCTTGTCTTCAGCAAAACCTGAACAAAGGGCTAGGCATAGTGAGCAGAGCTGTAGCCACCAGATCTACTCTACCTATCACTCAAAATATCCTTCTTACCGCTGAGCCATCTCGCCTTAAGCTAGCCGCCACCAACCTGGAGATGGCTACTACCTGCTGGATTGGCGCCAAAGTGGAACAAGAAGGAAGCATAACTGTTCCTGCTCGACTACTAATTGACTTTATCAATTCCTTACCCAACGATTTAGTTGAGATCACACTGCCTGCCAAGAGCCATACCACTGAGCTCAAGAGCGGGCGCTTTGAAGCTCACATCAATGGCATTGACGCCGAAGATTTTCCACCAGTCCCTGAGGTAAGCGGCGACCTAACCACCACTATTGAAGCAAATGCATTCAGAGAAGGAATTGCACAGGTCTCCTTCGCCGCTGCTGTCGAAGAATCACGACCAATGCTAACTGGCATTCACTGTGAGTTTGAAGGAGACCAGCTTACTTTAGCAGCCGCTGATGGTTTTAGATTGGCAGTCCACAGAATAAACCTGCTCACACCAGTGGAACAGAAGAACACGGCAATTATCCCGGCAAGAACCCTCAACGAGTTAAACCGTCTTCTCAGTGATCAAGAAGAGCCAGTGGAAATGACTATGAACCAGCAGAAAAGCCAGGTTTGCTTCAAGCTTAAAGATGCTCAAATAGTCTCGCAACTCATCCAGGGCTCCTTCCCCAACTATTCCCAGGTCATCCCAGAAAGCTATACCACAAGGGCTGTGGTAGACATTAATGATTTTCTGCGAATTACCAAAATATCCTCGATATTTGCTCGTGATGCCAGTGGAATTGTCCGACTAGCTGTCACCCCCGGGAATGAGCTTACCCCTGGAAAGATAACCGCCTCTGCCCAGGCAGAGGAAATAGGCGGCAATGTCAGCGAAATCGACGCACTTGTTGACGGAGAGGAGGCCAAAATCGCCTTCAATGTGAAGTACCTCAGCGACGTTTTAAACGTCATCCGTCAAGCTCAGGTCGCCCTGGAGGTCACCACATCATCAAGTCCCGGCGTCATCCGTCCTATCGGCGTGGACAACTATGTCCACGTAATTATGCCGATGTTTGTTCAGTGGTAGGTAATTCTAAGGGAATAACACCTTGAATATCTACGTTGTCAGTGCCTCTAGCGTAGACCTTTATGTCCAGAGCGTCCAGGACCAGTGCCTTTATTTCCGGCGTGCTATGTTGAAGGTTTTCTAATACCCGGTCATATAACTGGCTTAGTTTCACCTTGGCATTCGTCAGACTTGCCAGGTTTTCTCTGGTTTTCAGCAGGTCATTCAATCTTGCTTCACCTTCACGGCGAAGACGCTTAATACTATTCAGGCGGTCCAAAATTTCGTCCTTCTCAAACTCACCTAATTCCATGGCTTCAAGTAGATTACTCCGGCGCTGCTCATAGTTGTGCAAAGTCTTTCCCAGTTCCTTAATCTCGGCATCTAGCGAATCCAGGCTTGCTTTGTCGCTTGCTTCGGCAAGGTCTCCATGAGCTGCCTCATTTTTGTGATAGCTCTTAACAAACAGGCGAGTTAGCGGGAAGATGTGAGCCTTGGCTAGGCAACTGTCAAATCCTCTCAAAAAGACTGTATCCCAGTGCCCAATATTGTTATGACAGAAAATGCTTTGATTTTGCCTATCGCAGCCACAAGGTACCCACAGCATCATGATAGGGCGATTGCCATCGAGGTGGTCACTATGTAAAACTGTAGTCAACGAGGCATTGTTAGTCGTAATTGAAGCCGAGAACTGAGTGGAACAATAGCGTGACGACATGGTGAATCAGAATGACTACACGAGGGTTACGGGGAAAACTACCTGACCATCAAATTGGAGAGCAGCACCTGGATCTGGAGCGGAAGAAAGGACTCTGTGGTGTATGTCCCGCTGGCTGTTGGGTGGAAGTTGGTCTTAAAGATGGCAAATTGGTGGATATCAAACAGGACGTTACGCACAACCTGGGTATGATATGCAGGCGTGGGCAGCATGCACCAGAGATCGTGTACTCCGAACACCGCCTGAAGTTTCCCATGAGGCGCAGGGGAGCAAAAGGTTCTTATGAGTTTGAACGCATTACATGGGACAAGGCCTATGACATTATTGTGGAGAACCTGAACAAACTTAAGGAGGAATCCGGGCCAGAGGCAGTGGCCATCTATACAGGGCGTGGGGCTCAAGAGCTTTCATTGTGTGACCTATACCAACCCAAAGGTGTAGACATATCTTCAGCGTCCAACATCCTGTTCCCATTTGGTTCTCCAAACACCACGGGTGTGGGCGCGCTCTGTTACGTCTCCCTACATATGATTGCCCCACACGTTACCATCGGCCGGATGCAAATCAATATGTTCACGGACATAGAGAACGCCGAGATGGTAGTGGTGTGGGGCACTAACCCAGCCACCGACTCACCCCCTGCAGACATGCACCGCCTAGAAGCGGCGGCCCGGCGCGGCGCGCACGTGGTGGTCATTGACCCTCGCCGCACAGAAACGGCGGTACGTACCAATGCCCAATGGGTCCCTATTCGGTCCGGAACTGATGGAGCCCTTGCTTTGAGCATGATCGAAACAATGATCGAGGAGGATCTCTACGACGAGGACTTTGCCGAAAACTGGTGCCACGGTTTTGACGCGTTGGCAACTTATGTCAAGCACTTCCGTCCCGAAGTGACAGAAACTATCACCGGTGTGCCAGCGGAGACCACTCGAGACCTAGCCCGCCGCATTTGCAACGCCAGCGGCACATCGCTGCTCATGTACACCGGTCTGGAGTATTCCAATAGTGGCGTTCAGTCTGCTCGAGCTGTGCTAACACTGTTTGCCTTGGCTGACCAACTCGATGTGCCTGGCGGTATCGGGCTCGCTATGCTAAACAGTGATTTCCCCATTAATCGCTCCTGCAACCAAGAGAACCCTAACTTGGATCTGACGGTTGGCCGTACACAGTTCCCGATTTATAGCAACTATCGTGGGGAATCCCACGCCATTGGAATTGTAGATTCAGTGCTCAAAGGAGAACCCTACCGCATCCGGGCTCTTCTTATCCATGGGGCTTCTCTACTTACCTCTTGGCCACAGACTTCTATCTGGCGCGACACACTCTCCAGACTTGAATTTCTGGTCTGTATCGACCGCCAACTCACCGCTGATGCCGCCTATGCTGACATAGTGCTCCCGGCCACTACCATGTTTGAGAATTACTCGTACACGACCTACGGACCAATTTTCCGCTTACGTGAGAAAATCATCGAGCCTGTGGGCGAAGCCCGCAATGATTACCTGATCATGGCTGGGTTGGCCAAGCGTTTGGGCTACGGCCATCTATTCCCACAGACTGAAGAAGAGATGATCCGCTTTGTGCTTAAAGGCTCTGGCTACACCCTTGAAGACGTGAAGGCAGCTGGCGGCTGGGTAAGGATTCCAACACCCATGATGGAGTATAAAAAGTGGCAAAAAGGTGGCCTGCGAAAGGACGGTAAACCCGGCTTTGACACACCAACAGGTAAATTTGAAATATGGTCCACAATTCTCGAAGAACATGGCTATGAACCGTTGCCAAAATACATCGAGCCCACAGAGGGGCCCTTGGGCAGCCCCAAGGTGGCAGAGAGATTCCCGCTGGTATTCAACTCAGGCGCCCGACCTCAAACCGATTTCAGGTCACAACATCACGGCATCCAAGGCCTGGTAAAGGATAACCCGGAGCCTACCGTAGAGATCAACATCGAGGATGCCGAAGACCGAAGGATCAAGAGCGGCGATCTGGTACGGGTAAATACTCTCAGAGGTGCTGTGCCCTTTAGAGCCCGAGTTACCGCTGATATTATTAA
>JGI2172J19969_10000461_pt1 | contig 17330 bp, 15 predicted proteins | sample DeeMarSWOR230_32_FD_19969 | JGI IMG/M metagenome (IMG submission 19969)
ACTTTGAACTTTCAGATGAACAAAAAGACATAAAAAATGCAGCCAAAGAATTTGCCTTGGGTGAATTCCCTGATAGGGCCCAGGAATTTGATCGGGGCGAGGAGTTTGATCTCAGTTTATGGAAAAAGGCGTGTGAACTTGGATTTGTGGGAGTGAACATCGGTGAGGCATATGGGGGTCCCGCCTTAGGCCAGTTTGAGCGGTGCCTGATCGATGAGGAATTCTGGGCTGTAGATGCTGGCATAGGAACAGCTATCCTCTCTACCGTATTCGGTTCTGAATTGATCGAACGATTTGGAAGTGAGGAACAGAAACAAAGGTGTCTACCCCCCTTGGTTAAGGGAGAGGCAATCATGGGTACAGCCATTACTGAGCCTGACGCCGGATCTGATGTAAGTTCTGCTATAACTACAGCTGTTAGGGATGGGGATGAATACGTGATCAATGGCTCAAAGATGTTCACCACCAATGGAACCATAGCCAACTTTTTGCTTCTCTTTTGTCTTACCGACCCAGACAACCCTGATAGACACCAGCGTCATAGTATTTTAATGGTGGAAACGGATAGGCCTGGATTCGAGGCCAGGAAATTAAGGGGAAAGCTGGGGATACGGGCCAGCGACACGGCTGAATTATCCCTCGACAATGTCAGGGTCCCTGTCTCAAATCTGATCGGAGAAAAAGAGGGAGAGGGATTTAAACAGGTTATGTTTCAATTTAATATGTCCCGAACTCATGTATGTGCCCAGGCAGTCGGTATTGCTCGTGCTGCCCTTGAGGAGGCCGTGGCCCATATTAAAAACAGACGTCAGTTTGGATCACCCCTATCCTCATTTCAAATTAACCAGTTCAAGATTGCCGAGATGGCCACTAAAATCAGGGCTGCCCGCCACCTTTACTATGAGGCGGCCATAGCCATTGACAACGGCACTATTGATCGTGGCCTTATTGCTATGGCAAAGTGGTTTTGTGGCGAAGTAGCGGTGAGATGTGCAGATGAGGCACTTCAGATGCATGGTGGGTACGGCTACATAGATGAGTACAAAATTCAGAGGATTTATAGGGATGCGAAAATTGTGGAGATATATGAAGGAACGAAGGAAATAGAAAAAATCATCGTGGCCAGGTCTCTGTTAAGATAAATAACCTCTATGGATGGGTCCCCATCATAGGCTATAGACAGGAGGAGGGAAGGTGAGACTGAAAAACAAAATCTCTGTTATAACCGGTGCTGGAAAGGGAATAGGGCGAAGTATCGCTTTTGCCTTTGCGGAGGAAGGATCTGATCTGGTTCTTGTTGCCCGCTCCCCAGACCAGCTCGAGAATGTAGCGGAGGAAATAAGAAAAAAGGGAAGAAAGGCCTTACCTGTAACCTGCGATGTTTCTGGAGCCCCAGATGTGCAAAATCTGGCAAAAATAGTTCAAGATGAGTTTGGCCGGGTGGACATTTTGGTAAATAATGCGGGAATTTCCAGGCGATCAAAGTTCTTGGAATATGATGATGAGACGTGGCTAGAGGTAATCCGGATCAACCTTTTTGGTACCTATTTATGCACAAAAGCCTTTCTGCCGATGATGCAACACATTGGTAAGGGACGTATCATTAATATAGCCTCTACCGCAGGCAAGAACCCAATTCCTTTTAGTGTTGCGTATAGCGCATCTAAACATGGGGTTTTAGGGCTAACAAAATCGGTGGCAAGTGAAGTGGCCCTGACAGGATATCCGGGGATCACGGTTAATGCTATTTGTCCCTTCTATGTAAATACCGAAATGTTTTCGGGGCCACAGGGATACGTTGCCAAAATGGTAGAAATGACCGGCATGCCTGAGGAGGAGGTCATCGAGAAAGCATTGAGCCGGAACTTACAGCATCGAATTATCGAACCCGAAGAGGTGGCGGCCATGGCAGTTTATCTGGCCTCGGAAGAGGCGAGAGGGATCACCGGTCAGGCCTTGAATATCTGTGGGGGACTGATTTTTCATTAATGAAAATCTCGGGCCTAATAGCACAACCGCATGGTGCTGGAAGTTCAACCTGCTGTGATTGAGCATGAGGATACACAGATGGAGAAACCGACAGTTTCTTTGATCAGATATGAGTCTTCTCCGCACTCCCTTGCGGAGGCTCTCCGAGAATCGAATGGTTTTGAAAAGATTGAGGCAGGGTATCAGGTTCTGATCAAACCCAACTTGGTCGGATGGGATCCGGAGTATCCGATAGCCCCGTATGGGGTGTATACAACCTCTCGACTGGTTGAGGATATGGTGGTCCTTTTAAGGGACTACGGGATCAAAGATATTACCATAGGCGAAGGGTCCGCGCGGAGAGGGAGAAGGGGAAAGGGGGGGAAACTGCACGGTACCTCGCTCATCTTCAGCGCTCTAGGGTATAGTTACTTGCGAGAAAAGTATGGCGTGAAACTGCTTGATTTTTTTGACGAGCCTTTCGAAAAGGTTGATTTTGAAAATTTTTCTTTAAACATATCCAAGGTGGTCCTAGAAGCGGATTTTGTTATCAATATGCCTGTACTCAAGACCCACAACCAGACCAGACTTTCTTTGGGCCTAAAAAACCTTAAAGGGTGCATTGACTTAAAATCCCGCAGGTTTTGTCATAACGAAACTATTCCCTTGGATTTGTTTTGCTCTTTCTTCGTAGAGGCCATCCGTCCATCTTTGACGGTTCTCGATGGTATTTATGCCCTTGAAAAGGGGCCTTATTATCTCGGAACCGCTTATAGAATTAATGCAATAGTCGCATCTCAAGACCCTTTGGCGGTTGACGTACTGGGGGCAATGATAGCTGGCTTTGAACCCATGGCAGTAGACCATATCGCGCTTTACGCAGAAAGAAATAACCGTTCTCTCAATGTAGACTCTTTTACCGTGAAAGGTTGTGATCTGGCGAAGTTCAAAAAGCCGCTGAAGTGGGATTTTCGTTGGCGAGAGGATAACACCGGGCCGAAGAACTGGGACAAACTCGGGGTATCCGGTATCAGCATTCCAAAATATGATCAAACGATTTGTACGGGATGTGCCTCAATGTACAATCCTCTATCGATGCTCTTCACGTCCGCTTATAAGGGAGAGCCCTTCGAAGGGATCGAGGTGCTGAGTGGAAAAAAGATGAAGCCCTCACAGGGCTTTAACAAAACCGTTCTCTTTGGCAACTGTATGATTCGGAAAAACCGTAGGGATCCAAACATAAAGGAGGCTGTTTATATAAGAGGTTGCCCGGTCACGTTGGAAGAGATTATAGGGCAGCTCGGGAAAATGGGGATCAATGCCCACATCGAATTTTTCGCCCAGTTCCGTGAGTCGCTGGCCAAAAGGTACGATGGAAATCCTGACTTCGATCCACGCCATTACTTTATGCCAGGTGCGACCGGATATAACGGGTAAAAACGTCGAGGGATGCCCCCGCTTAACCTGCTTGCCTTGCATAAACCCTCTAAGATAGTGGGCAGTCGTCTAGCCGAAAACGGCATATGGCAGCCAGGTGGCAATTTTTGGGAAGATCATGACGATGGCCAATCCCGTCGATTCAACGATGGTAAAGGGGATCACCGATCGGTAGATGTCTCCCATGGTTATGGAGGGTGGCACAATACCCTTGAGGTAAAAGAGATTGAAGCCGAAAGGTGGCGTCATATACCCGATTTCCATATTGATGGTAAACAAAATCCCGAACCATACGGGATCAAATCCCTGGGCCTTGACGAAAGGCAAAAATACGGGAACCGTAATCATCATGATGCCTGCTGGGTCCAGTACCATCGCCAAAATGAATAGTACAATTTGCATAAAAATAATGGTTCCCCAAGGGCCGCCCGGTATATATGCCATTACGTCTTCTATAAAGTGGGGAGCTCCCATCCCGTGATAAGCGGCACTGAAGCAGTAAGCACCGAAGAGGATCCACATAATCATGCCGGTCAGCCTCATTGTTCGGATACAAGCCTGCACAAGGAGCTTCCAGGTCAACTGCCGGTATACCAGCGCAGAAACAAGGGCTCCCAAAACTCCCATGGACGCTGCCTCGGTAGGTGTGGTAATGCCCCCAATTATGGATCCCAAGACCAACAGTACGATCATCATAGGCAAGAGCACCGCCTTGAAAGCTGCGAGCTTTTTCTTCCAGTCGCCTCGCTCTTCGCGGGGAAGCGCCGGCCCTAAATGAGGCTGGAAATAACATCTAATTGCAATGTAGCTGGAAACCATCCCAAGGAGCAACAGGCCGGGGAAAACACCCCCCGCAAAAAGCTTCCCCACGGATTCCCCTGAAACGAGGGCGTAGAGGATCATAATCACGCTGGGGGGAATGAGGATCCCCCAGCCCCCTCCGGAGTTGATGCATCCTACGGCCAGCAGCTTGTCATAGTTTCTTCTGAGCATGGAGGGAAGGGCAATGGTCCCCATGCTCACCACAGCCGCTCCACTAATCCCGCACATGGCTGCAAAAATAGCGCATATCACCACGGTGCCAATGGCCAACCCTCCCCTAACAGGTCCAAACCAAAGGTACATCATGTCATACAGGTCATTGGCCACTCCAGATCTTTCCAAGATCATGGCCATGAAGATAAACAGAGGGACTGCCACCAGCGTAAATTTATTCATGGCGCCCCAGGTTTGTGCGGCGACCATATAGAAGGCCTCCGGACCCCAGGTAAAATAAATGAAAATAATGGATACCCCACCAAGCACAAAAGAGAGGGGAAGGCCAAGAAAGAGAAAGACAAAGAGGGCGAAGAAAAAGAGGAGTGTCAAGAATTCAATACTCACAGTGTCTCCGTTTCCCGGGTTTCGGGCTTCGTAATTTTCCCCCCGGTGATCACCGCTTCGATATCACGCAGCAGTTTGGCGATCCCCTGCAGCAAGAGCAGGAATGCCCCAAGGGGGATCATGAGTTTCACGGGGTAGAGGGGAGGATTCCAGGCAGATTGCGAATGCTCGAATCTCGCGAGGGATTCCCAGGCTAACGATCCGCCATAGGTTAACATCATGCCGCAAAACAAAAAAAAGAGGACAAAGGTAATGATATCAGTTATGGCCTTGTTCTTGGTTGAAAACCGGGAATAGAAAATATCCACGTTTACATGTCCTCCCCACCGGAGGATATATCCCCCGCAGAGCACAACATACACACCGAAGATCAGTTGCGTCAGTTCATTTCCCCAAACGGTAGGGGAGTTAAAGAAGTATCTCCGTACTACCTCGATCAAAACCATCACGAACATGAACAAAACACCAAACGATAGGACCTTCCCCACCCAGTCATTTATCGTATCGACTAAATCAAGAATTGCGTGCAGACCAGCCACCCCATTTCCTCCATTAATTGGACGGTCATTTGACCCGGACGTTCCTGGTTTTTTTTCAACGCGGGTCAAATGACCGTCATCTTGCGTGGGCTCATAGGACTTCTTCTATTTCCCTGGAACCTCGTTCACATTGTTGTTTAAGGGCTTCCGTTACCGGCCCATGGATTTGTTGAAGTCCTTGAGCATTTGGACAGCTTTAGCACATTCAGGGCTTTTCTCAGCTACGTCATCCCATATTTTCAGGGCTGCCTTCTGCATTTTCGCATATTCTCCTGGAGGAAGCGTGATAAGCTCTACGCCTTTTTCCTTTTGGGCCTTGCTCAGGGTTTTGTTCTCCAGGTAGATGTATTGGTTTGAACGCAGGAAGAAATGCTCATCGAGGGTTGACAAGAGGATTTTCTGGATATCCTCGGGAATTTTGGCAAGGGCCTTCTTATTTATGAGCCAGATGTCCGTGGCAGCAATGTTGAGGGCTGGCCTCAGATGGTACTTGTTGAGCTCGTAAAATCCCATGCTGTAACTGCCTTGAACTGCACCCCAATGGACTCCTTCCACAACCCCTGAGGCTAAGGCTGCGTAAATTTCAGGTCCGGGAATGTAAGAGGCAGCAGCTCCAATGGAGGTCAGGAATACCTGGAGTATGCCTGAAGAACGCAGCTTCATTCCCTTGAAATCTTCAAACTTCCTGACCGGTTTTTTGAGGGAGAGCTCCGTTGGATAGACCTTATCAGTAGAGTAGTATAAACCATGCTTAGCACACTCGTCCCTCATCATTTGCTCGAAACCCAGCCACCTATGAAAATAGACCGCTTCCCAGACGTCTCCAAAATTCAAGGGCAGCCCGGAAGCAACATTCATCAAGGGGACCTGATCTCGAGGGTAAGCGGAAGAGGTGATGGCTATCTCTATCATACCCCTTTTTACTGCGTTGAAGATTTCCTTCGCCGGAACCAGTGCACCGGCAGCATAAGGCTCTATGATGAGCCGGCCATTGGTCCGCTCTTTGAGCCTATCAACAACAACGAGTAAGCTGTCCTTATAAGACACACTCGCGGCTGGCCAGTGAACCTGACATTTCCATTTGATTACATCGCCTGCGGCCATCGCCGTTTGGCTCGATACGAGGCAAATGCCCGTTAAAAACACAACTGACATACATAATGAAACAAGGACAAAGATTTTTGCCGATCCTTTCATGACGCACCTCCTTTTTGTTATTGATGAAATTGATGAAAAACAACCCGCCTTCCACAAAGGAATTCTATCACCCCCTTTCGTTCATCGTCTCGTAACATACCAAATCGCCGAGAACTTCCCCCCTTCGGGTCTCGCTTAAGGCTTATGCCAGCGATTATCGTTATGCCTCTTCTCCTATGCTGCCGCATTTACTACTTACCCTTGAACAGAGGTTTCCGCTTTTCAATAAAAGCCCTGGCACCTTCCTTTTGATCCTCGGTTCCGCAGAGATAGCTCCAGTGATAGGCTTCCAGTTCAAGGCCTTCTCGGAGCGTCATGTTAAGACCCCTGTTAATGGCCTCTTTAGCCGCCCTGATTCCCAGGGGAGGTTTTCCGGCAATAAGCCTGGCCATTTCCAAGGCCTCCTCCAAGAGTTTTTCCGGTTCCACGACGCTATTTACCAGGCCTATCCGGGCTGCCTCTTCTGCGCCGATGAATTTGCCTGTATAGATTAACTCCTTGGCAATTCCCGCGCCCACCAATCTGGGAAGCCGCTGCGTTCCGCCACCGCCCGGAATAAGGCCCACATTGATCTCTGGCTGCCCCAACTGGGCTTTTGAGGAGGCGATTCGTATATCACAGCACATGGCTAATTCTAAGCCCGCGCCGAGACAATATCCATTGATGGCGCAGATAATCGGTCTCTCAAATTCTTCTACTCTCAGGTAAAGCCGCTTACCTTCTTTCAATCTGGCCCTGGCCTTTTCCTGGGTGAGCTCCGGAAACGACTTAATGTCTGCGCCAGCCATGAAGGCCTTTCCCTTTCCGGTCAGGATAACGGCCTTTATGTCATTCTTTTTTGAATCCAGCTCATCCAGGGTTGCCAACAGCTGGTTCCTCAGCTCCGCGGTTAGGGGGTTCATGGGCGGATTATCGATCGTGATAATAGCAATAGAGTCATCTATGGTATACGTTATAAATGTGCCGGTCATATGCCTTATACCTTTCCCTTGGGAAATACGGTATTCCTCCCTCCTAATCGGCTGGCCCAAGCTTATTCCCCTCGTCATCATATCTGTACCAGCCTATGCCCGTTTTTCTGCCGAGATGCCCTATTTTCACCTTTCGTTGAAGTAACGCGGGCGGGTGGAATTTTTCATCCTGGGTCTCTCTATAAACCGCGCTCATCGCGTTAAAACCAACATCCAGGCCGGCCAAATCACTCGTTTCGAAAGGACCCATTGGTCTTCCAAAACCCAGCCGCATGCCTTTATCGATATCTTCAACGCTTACCACCCCTGCCTCGACAAGTCTTATGGCCTCAATGGTACTTGGGAAATTGATCCGATTAAGGGCAAACCCAGCCACATCGCGATTAACTCGAATGGTCTCCTTGCCGAGCGTTCTACACAGGCTGTCGGCAGCCTCCAGAGTCTCCTCGGATGTCAGTAATCCTTTTATAATTTCAACAATCCTCATCATGGGAACAGGGCTGAAAAAATGGGTACCGACCACCTTGGAAGGCCTTTGCGTTGCCTCCGCAATATCAGTTATGGGGATGGCAGACGTATTGGTGGCGAAAATGATATCATTCGGGCACAGGTTATCCAGTTCCGAAAACACTGCTTTCTTTGTCTCCAGGTCTTCAATAACGGCTTCGAAAACGAAATCCGCATCTTTGGCGCCCGCAAAATCTGTAGTTCCCTGAATCCTTCCCATGATTTCATTCACCGTGCCTTGGACCTTACCCTTTTCCACGAGTTTGCCTACCGACCAGGTAATCGCCTTCAAGCCTTTCTCTATTATCTCATTAGCGAGATCGCTCATAACCACATCGTATCCTGCCTGAGCACAGACCTGGGCAATTCCTCCGCCCATCAACCCCGCACCAGCCACAAATATCTTCTTAACCTCCATGTGCGAAACCCCTTTCATGATACCCTTGTTTGGATATTTGGAAATCCACCGTATTATAGGGGGTACTTAGAATAGGGTCAACTCTTAAAGTTCCGGAGTTCCCCAATGAAAAACATATTCCCATGAAAGACTAATTGGTTAAAAAATCGCTGTGGAAAAACCAGGAAACTCCGGTTAAATTTCCGAATATAATCCCGAGGAATCTTGATAAGATGGTTTTTAATCCTCCCGTCTATAACATCTTTTGGCAAGAAGAAGCGTTGTTGTGCCCGCCTGTACCACTTCATTTCGTTGGTTGATCACCTCCTTTTCAAATATCAGTATTCCTCGGTCTTTTTTGGGGTCTTCTCGCATTTCCTTAACCACCTGTTCCACGTGAATAGTATCACCTATGAACAGGGGCAACTTGAACTGCCATTTCAATTCAAGAAATGCCAAAATGCTTTCCTCAGTCAGTTGATATGCTAAACCAGCATGGATGGCGATCCCCAATAGTCCGTGAGCAATCCGTTTACCGTAATAGGTTGCCGCGGCATACTCAGCGTCGGTATGCAGTTGATTATGGTCCCAGGTTAGAGCGGCGAAATTAACGACATCTGCTTCGGTAACGGTCCGCCCTTTGGTAACAAACCTCTGTCCCACATGAAAATCGTCAAAATAGAGCGATCTCGTAATCTTTTCTTTCTTCCCTTGAAAGGGTAATGAGGTTTTCATGAGTCTGTCATACTGCCGTGTACTATTCCGTTGCTGATACCTTAATCCTTCTTCATACCTGCTATTTTTCGTACCATTTCCTTTCTGGCTTCGATGTCGTACTGGGAGGTTATGGCTATTTTTTCCATCTTTGGTGACCCGCCACCGTGCAGGGCCCCGAAGCAGGAAATCCCCCCTTTACCAGAACAAGCAATGTCTGCAATATGTCGCCATAATTGCGCCTGGTTTTCCGGTGACATGGTGCGGCTTCTCGTCGTGTATTTCTTGGCGAATTCTTTAACCTCTGGATTCACAAATTCACCTTCATAGGGGAATGTGGCCGGCATCCCTCCGGAGATATCTGCCAGGATTTCCATTTCGTGGTAAACGGCCTCACCGGTCAAACAACGACCAACATTACAGAAAATGGAGTCCGGTATGTAGTTGCCNGGNCCATAGGGTCTGAAACCAACACCGGGAATNTAGAGCTCCGGCTTGCCCAGTTCNGATGCNGTGAACCCTGCTGCATAGCCCAGCTCACTGACCANGATTATTTCTGCAAGCTTATCCGTGACATGNTTCGCCCTTGTAATACCGTTAGCATCCGCTGCAAGAGCGCAGGTGCCGAGCATAATATCACCTAAAGCGGGTTTGCACCCGGAATAACTATGACGATGAAAAAGGGCAAACAGCAGCGCCAAGATTCCCCCGTGTTTATATTCTCCGCAGAGAAAAACCCTTTCCCAGGGGACAAATACATCATCAAAGACAATATAAGAATCACAACTGCCGGCATTAAATCCCTTGGGAAAATGTTCCCGGTCACGATAACTATGTATCGTTAACAACTGCTTTACGCCGTCCCAATCGCCCGGTAGGGCAAAGGAGATTGCATAGTCTCTATCAGGTTCCTTAAGCGCCCGTGTAGGTACAACGAGTATTTCGTCTGCAATAGCTGCCTCGGAAATATGCAGCTTGCACCCTCGCACCACGATGCCATCGCTCTTTCGTTCAACGACATGGACATAAGAGTCCAGATCCGGTTGCTCACTGGGACGCTTCATTCTCTCGCCTTTCACATCGGTTTGCGCACAACATCCAACCAGGTCTTCCCTCTGAAAATGCTCCAGCCACTTTTTGAAGTTTTCGTGATATTCAGTTGCCCCCTTATTTCCCCTGTCTGCTTCATAGGAGACCGTGTAGATCGCATTTGCTGCATCGGTGCCCATGCACCTTTGTATACAGCCGCCGACCGTCCGGCAGAGCATACGGGTCATGTCCTGTTTCTTGTGAAGATCGTCAGTGTTTTGATGAATGTGACAAAATCTATTGATTTTCTCCCCGGTGAGATGAGAGGTTGCCGTCATCAGGTCTTCGCATTCGGGCTGAGAGGCATACTCAAAGGTCGTTCCCATAACATTAAAACACGGTATAAACCGCTCATCGTCGCGCCCAATCTTTTCCCCTCCAATATAGAGGTTTCTCTTCATCTTCTTTATACCCTCAAGCCACTGTTCTTTGGTTCGCATTGATTTCTCCTTCCTAGAATTTGAATAGTATCTTTTAATCCCTTTTCGCCTCACCAAGAGAAACAATTGAGAAGAGCAGGGATACATGACCACAGAGGTGTCATGCTAAGCCAAGAATTTTTCGTGCTTCCTGAGGCGATGCTGGCTCTTTATCCAAGGCGTTTAGTATTGTGACTGCCCTTTCCACCAGTTGAGCATTGCTCTTGGCAGGAATTCCGTGGCTCAGATAAAAATTATCTTCAAAACCAACCCGCACGTTACCCCCGAGCAACGCCGATTGGGCAACCATGGGGAAACTGGCGAGTCCTACTCCAAATCCCGCCCAGATTGCATCAGAGGGGAGGGCTTCTTTCATGAGCAGCATATTCTTGGGGGTTGCAGGTATACCCCACTGAATGCCCAGGCATAATTGGAAGATGGGGGGGCTCTCCACAAGCCCTTTTTTCAGAAGGGCATGGCCAATGGCGATATGCCCCATGTCAAAAACCTCCAACTCGGGTTTAACACCGGCCTTTTTGATACGTTTGGCCATCTCTCCCACATGGGGCAGAACATTTGCGAAGACGCGGTTTGCAAAATTCATCGAACCTATATCCAGTGAGCAGAGTTCCGGCTTGAGGTTAACAACATGTTCAGTTCTTCTTTCGGGTGAACTCCAGGTGGTTCCAGGGCCGAGGCCGACCGGATTTGAATCGTCTGGGATTATCCGTGCGCCCACACCGGTTGTTAGATTTATCACCATGTCTGACGCATCCCTTATCCGTTCGAAAACCTCTCGGTACAATTCAAAGGCCATCGAGGGTTCGCCTGTCTCCGGGTCCCTCACGTGAATATGCGCCACAGAAGCGCCAGCTGTGTATGCCTCGAGAGCACTGTTGGCAATTTCCGCTGGGGAAACGGGCAAGGCCGGATGCTTTGACTTATCGCCTATTGCTCCTGTCACGGCTACTGTGACAACAATCTTTTCAGTCATATAATCCTGTACCGCTACCAATCATAGGCCTCCCTCTCTATGATGGTAGCCACTCCCTGGCCACCGCCACAGCAAGCAGTTGCACATCCATAACGCGCATTTTTTTCGTTGACGATTCGGGCAAGTGTTCCTACTAATCTTCCGCCAGTGGCCCCCAAGGGGTGACCGATAGCGGTACCCCCTCCCTTTATATTGACTCGGTCCGAGTCAATTCCCAATTCTTTGACGCAATTGAGGACCACGATGGTAAAGGCTTCGTTGATCTCCCAATAGTCAATGTCCTCTACCTTCAAACCGGCGCTTTTTAAAGCCCTTTTCGTGGCAGGAATAGGACCGATCCCCATAATCGTGGGGTCCACCCCTGCGAATCCGATGGAACGAATGGTTGCCAAAGGTTTAATCCCTTTTTCCCGCGCCTTTTCCTTGGACATGAGAAGGATTGATGAGGCACCCGCGTTTAAAGGGGAGGCGTTGCCAGCCGTTATAACGCCGTTCTCCTTAAACGCGGGTTTCAGCTGGGCCAGTCCTTCAAGAGAGACATTTTCGCGCAGGGACTGGTCTTTTTGCACCGTCATCACCGATCCATCTGCCTGCTCAGCCTCGATAGGCATAATTTCCCCGTCGAAAAATCCTTCTTCTTGAGCTTTGAGCGCGAGGTCATGAGATCTCTTGGCCCACTGATCTAGTTCTTCCTTGCTAAAGTCTCGCAGGGAAAACAGTTTTTCGGCTGTCATGCCCATGTTCATGGCATTTCTAAGGTCCCAATGAGCATACTTCTCTTCTTCCAAAAGGCTCATATTGAGTTTGACGTGCCCCTCTTTTAGCCAAGCCTGACCCATGGGAACGCGGGTCATATGCTCCATACCTGCGGCCACTACAATGTCGGCATAGTCAAGCATTATTTCCATCGCTCCGATATGGATAGCAGCCATAGAGGAGCCGCACTGTTGATCGACATATTTCGCTGCAACCGTGTCAGGAAGGTTGGCAAGGTAGATAGGGAGCCTCCCGCCATAGGTAAAATTTTCGCTGACACCAATAGCGGCTCCCGTCACGCAGTCCTCGATCTCCTCGGCCTTGACCCCTGTCCTCTTGAGGAGTTCAGGCAGGAGTTTGGACAGCAGGTCATCGCCTCGTAACGTGTAAAACCAATCCCTCTCTGGTTCATTAGGTCTGGATCGAGATTGAGCGGTTCTCAGGTATCCAGCGATAACAGCCTCTCTCATAATCCACTCCTTACGTAATTGTCTCGTATCTTTGAACAGTAGGTGGTTGCACATTCACCTTCAGGTAAACGAGAAGAAAGTCGATTGTCGCTTGACCACCGAGACTTATAGCGGTACATTGTCTTTCAAGGCCCTTAAGATGTTAATATAATTTAAGTCTCTCCTTTCAAGAACCTCCTCTCTCTTTTTGCCGGAATAGTCATATAGTCCCTTTCCCGTTTTAATACCCAATTCCCCGCGTTCTACCTTCTCCCTTACGATAGGTGGGGGACCACTTGAAGCTGCCAATTCGATTGGGTCTTCCTGACAAATTTTGTAATATGCATCAAGGCCGGTAAAATCATAGGTTTGCAAAATCCCAACTACTGGAAGCCTGATCCCCAGGCTGGCCTTGATTGCGTTGTCCACATCCTCTATGCTCGCATAATTGTGCTCTACGAGTGAAAAAGCTTCACGCGAAATGGCCCTTTGGATTCGGTTTACGATGAACCCTGGGATATACTGTTTTAGCAGTAACGGCTCTTTTCCCAAGGATTTAAGCAGCTGAATTACCGTATCAATTACCTCTCTTTCTGTGTACGGGCCGGGGACGACTTCGACAAGGGGGATAATGTATGGGGGTGCAAAAAAATGCGTTATTAATACTTGTCCAGGACGACGTATGTTGATTATGTTGAAAATATTGAGGCCTGAGGTGTTGCTTGCAAGGATGGTATGTTTGGGACAGTATAGGTCCAGCAAAGCAAAAACCTGCTTTTTAGTGGCAGGATCCTCATCCACCGTTTCGATTGCCAAATCCGCATTCTTAGCTGCCACTACAAGATCTTCAGTAGCGTTAATACGTTTAGATATTTCCTCCTCTTCCCTGGGGCTCATAAAACCAGCCTTTAATAAGGTCTTTCGAGCTGAATCAATAAGCGCGATGGCTTTCTCCAGGGCATCCGGATCCTTGTCTACAAGCTGTACTTCAAATCCCCCTTTGGCAAAAAGAAGGGCCAAGGCATGACCCATGGTTCCAGCACCTACAATTAATACCCTGTCTATCTCTGGCATCACAGCCTCTTCTTTGTACCACTATGTCGTATAGTAAGAAACCATGAGACTAACGCTCGCTAAGAGAGGAATATCGTGCTTTCACTTCCTTTTTTAAAATTTTTCCCGAGCCAGTCTTGGGAAGAGGTTCTTTGACGATTTTGATAATTCGCGGATATTTGTAAGGTGCCACTCGCTCCTTTACGTAGTCCTGAATTATCTTGGTTTCCATCTGTGCCCCTTCCTTCAGGAGAACGACTGCAGCTACTTCCTCTCCGAGATCCTCATGAGGAATACCAAAGACGGCGGCCTCCACTATATCCGGGATCTGATAGAGCACTTCTTCAATCTCTCGAGGATACACATTGAATCCTCCTCGAATAACCAACTCTTTTTTCCGATCAACAATATAAACGTAATGGTCCTCATCCATTCGGGCTATATCCCCTGTATAAAGCCAACCATCCTTGATCGTGGCTTTTGTTTCTTCGGGACGATTAAAATATCCTTTCATCACGCCAGGCCCTTTGATGAGCAACTCTCCAACTCCACCAACGCGCACGTCATCTCCGTTATGATCAACAATTCTTGCGCTGAATTCCGGAATGGAAAGGCCAATGGAGCCAGGTTTGGTAGGCTTTTCATAGGGATTCTCCACGCATACAGGTGCTTCCGTAAGGCCATAACCCTCGTGGATCTCCGTTTGGAAGAGCTTTTCGAAGCGATGCAAAAATTCTACGGGGAGGGAGGCTCCACCGGATATACAGAACTTCAAAGAAGCGCGTTTTGGAGGGTTCCCGGAAGCAAGCTGGACTAAACGATTCAACATTGTCGGGACTCCGAAGAAGATGGTCTGCTTTTCTTCTTCTATGACTTCGATAACTTTTTCAGCCTCGAACCGAGGGAATAACCCTATAGTGAGCCCCAGATACATTGAGACATTCAGCACGCTGGTTATTCCGTACACGTGATAAAGGGGAAGGACACCTATAACGACAGTCTTCGGGTCTAATTCACCGCGCATTTCAGCGAGTATCCTCGCATTACGGGCTAAGTTTCCATGGGTCAACATGACCCCCTTGGGCACCCCTGTAGTTCCAGAAGTGTAAAGAAGGTTCACGGTCTCGTTGTCATCTGCAGGGTATGGTGAAAATTCTTTTCTATCGGAATAAACACTTTCGAGATCCAAAAAATCTTGGCCTTGTTTTACTCCCAATGCAAGTCGAATTAACGGTCCCTCCCCTTTCTTGAAGACCTTGCCAATTTCCTCCAAGTAAGCCCCCGATCCAATAAAGGCCTTTGGTTTTGAATCAGCAAGGATATGTTCTAACTCATGCATCCGGTAGAGAAAATTCACGGGCACTACGACAGCTCCCATCTTGGCTAAAGCGTAGTAGACAGTGACCTGGTGTATACTGTTTGGCATCATGACAACACAGCGATCACCTGGGACCAATCCCAAATCGCTCAAGCCATGAGCCAGACGGTTACAGGCGATATCCAATTCCTGAAAGGTCACCTGTTGCCCTTCAAACCGAAGAGCTATTTTGTCGGGATAATTGCGGGCCGAATTCTCTAAATATTGAGCCAAGTTCACGGAAAGCCCCCTTCATTGAGGTTAGTATCAAAGGCCTTTCCTCATTCTTAGGTCCCAAGCTAACATGCACATTGAGCGTCATTTCTTTTCTGAGAACCAGTATCCCTTGAAAAATGCTCTCTTCCCAGATCGTTCATGTGCTTCCATATCTCCCCTTATCCCTCATTCCGGTCATTCTCCTTTTACCACAATGGAAATTGAAGTCAAATCCTTTTTTAGACCCCAACTGCCGAGAACTTCCTGTGATCTCGAGCCTCGATTTCAAGATAGTATCTGGCATCGGCTATCGTTCCCAATGATGAAATAAGCGGCCTTTAAACGTTCCGCCCCGAAAATGTGTCTAATAGGCAAAAAGGAAAAAGGGAGGAAACCGAGATGAAGACGATTCGAATCCTATTTACGGGCTTTGTTGCCGCATCGATGCTGTTGCTGCCGGGGTTCTTAACCGGGGAAACTCACTGCAGGCGGGATGCTGAAGCGAGGGAGATCTTCGCCGGGGTTCACGACCTCCGCAAGGAGATTACCCTCCACAACCTCATCAACGGGCTTTACCTGTCTCAGGATCAGATAGTCCAGATGCTGGCCGTCTTGAGAAAGGTCGAGGGGATAAGGGAGGAATACAGAGCGAAGGCCATGTCCCACGCCCGCCAGATGGAGGAGATTCTTACCAAGATCAGGGAAACTGTGGCTCGTGATGAAGAGATTGGCCAAGAGCTGACACGGGAATTCCACCAGGTCAAAAAGCAGGGGGAGGGTTTGAGGGAGCAGTTCCATGGGTCAATGAGGCCTTATCAGGATGAGATAAAGGGGATCCTCAACGCAAATCAGCTGGCCTTAATCAATGATTTCAAGCCCTGTGTCATACCCCCTCGGGATACATGGGATTCGGCTCGTGTCGGGCAGGCCTCGGGTGACACACGAATGGGCGAGAGGTTCTTGATTCGGGTGAGGCAGATGGACGAGAGGGCCTACCAGGGGCGAAAGTCCTTCATTATCGAACGTCACATCGAGAGGGTGGAACGCCATGTGGGCCTCTTGTCGGACGAGGAGAGGGCGGAGGAGGAGGGACGAGTTGCCGATATCTTTGGAAAGGCCCGGGAGCTTTCGGATGTGGACTTCGAGGCTCAGAAGGGGGATTTGGCACGGGAACTCAAGGGAGCCCACGAAAAGGCCTTGGAAGGCCACCATCGTAAACGTAAGGGAGATTTGGATAAGGTGGGCAGGTTTCTCCTCGATCCCAAGCTCATCCCCATTCTGGAGAAGCGACTAACCCGGTTATCTGCCCGGTAATCATCTTGCTAGGCAAGACCATCGGAGGCGGGCCCATAGAGTCCGCCTTTTCTATTCCTGGACCATCTCTATGGCCTTCTTGGGGCATACGGCGGCACAGATACCGCACCCCTTACAGTAGTCGTAGTCGATCTCCACTCCTCCCGTGACCTCGTTCCGGGTGATGCAGAGATCCGGGCAGAGGAGCGTGCAGATATCGCAGCTTTGGCACGGGAGGGTTCCCAGACATCGCGAGGCCTCGGTAATGGCCTCCTCCTCGGAGAACCCCTCCTCCACCAGGTCGAAGCTCCTCCTCCTTTGTTCAGCGGGAAGGGAGTGGCTCCTCACCCTGTTTTTCCTCTTGAGCTCGCAGGCCTTGGAAATCATCGAGATCCTTCCCTGATCGAGAGGAATTGATGAACAGACTGGGCAGCTCTTTTGCCGGAGGCCATAGCCTCTACTACCGAGGAGGGCCCTGTGACCACGTCGCCGGCCGCGAAGACCCCCTCGACGGACGTCGCCAGCTTCTCATTAACGGTAAGGGCATTTCTCCTTGTCCTTCCCAAAGGATAATTCTCGGGAAGCCACGAT
>JGI2172J19969_10000462_pt1 | contig 17303 bp, 20 predicted proteins | sample DeeMarSWOR230_32_FD_19969 | JGI IMG/M metagenome (IMG submission 19969)
AGATAGAACCAGCGAAGCAATTATTGAAACCTTCTGCCAATTGGTTACGAGCCACCAGATTTGTGTCATATTCTTCCCAGAGACCTTCCTTGAATCGTACAAAACTCTCATGACTCTCCAAAGCCCGATGAAACATTCGATTCAATAACTCAATTATCCCTTTCTGCCTTTCAATAATTCCGCTTTTATCCTGCCAGCTATATGTTTCTTTGTCTAGTCTGAAATCTATGCCATGAGGGTAAAACTGCTTAAGTAATGAGGTAAGCTCGCGAATCACATTTAAGTCCAGCAAAAACCCATCTGGCTTAACTCCATGAAGTTTAAGAAAATGCTGTCGGGAAGTCATTTGAATCCTGACTTCTGGATATTTTTTCAGATAGAAAGTGAAATTACCCTTCTCATCTTCTGCCGAGAAATCACATCCAATGATTTGCTTTCGATTCTTCCAAACTGCTTCTTTGAAGATTTCGTAGTCCATTATACTTGTTTCATACTGTCTCTGCGTTTTGAACCCCATTTCAATCTAAAAATAGCATGCTATCTATACATGTATAAATATTCTGTACAGGAGTATAACAAAAATGGTAAAGTTTAAAGTTAAAGCCAATCCACAAGGGCAGTATTACTTCCCGAAAGAAGTGCGCGAGGAACTGGGAGAAAAACTAGAATTGATATGCAATGCGAAGGCAGCTATTGTCTACTCATACGAAACACGTCTAGAAACCATTTTGGAATCTCTCGAAATAATCAAGAAAGATTTGAAACATCGACTACGAATACGGAAGGAACACGAAAAATGAATGGTGCATATATATGTATGAGAGTGTGTTTTTGTGTGTATAGTCGTCTGTCTTCTCTTACTTCTTATCTTCTATCTTCTATAGACTCATTACAATCTCCATGTTACCTAACAATCAACCATTCACAACCTTTTCCATATACACACAAATGCAAACACACCCTTAAGGTGGACATTCATGGCTAGAAGAGACGGAGCAGCTACAAAGAAAGGTCGCATACAAGAGATAGCACGCAAAATTCATAGCTTACTTGAGAAGCATGGCGAAATATCTCTTTCCAAGACTATAGCCTTGTTAGAATATGAGTATGGATTAACCAAAGTGAAGATTGTAGACTATTTTGAAACTCTTGAGACTCTAGAACACTTCATAATTGATGTTGAAACAGATAAAATCAAGTCTGTAACTGAAAGCTGATTCTGGAAATGCTCTGCTGTCCTGAATGTAGCTCTCGGAAGCTGTATAAGGCCGGTTTAAGATATTTGAGAGACGGCTCTACGGTGCAAAGGTTTCTATGTCGGGATTGTGGCCGGCGTTTCAGCGAATCACAATCATTAAATAAACATTCTAGCAAAGGTTCTCTTTGTCAAATAGGCGCTAAGCCATACGCCCATGGGCTAGTGGAAAATTTGACAGAATTGGAACCGCTGAAAGATAGGCTTGCGGGAGCCACAGATAACACAGACGTTAAAGGAAAGATCGTTGAATTCCTATGGTTCTTGAAGAAAGAAGGATATGCAAATACAACAGTGAAAGAGGCTGTTGCAACCATAAAACGCCTAGCTAACAAGAATGTTGACATCTTTAATCCAGAAGAAGTCAAGCTTTTATTGGCAAGAGAAGATGATTGGAGCAACGGTTACAAACAAAATATCGTCTCTTGGTATCAAAAATTCGCTGAAATGCTTCAACTGAACTGGGAACCGCCAAACTACAAACCCGTAAAGAAACTTCCATTCATACCTCACGAAGAAGAAATAGACCAGCTCATTTCAGGAACAGGTCGCAAACTAGCATGTACTCTTCAGCTTTTGAAAGAAACTGGCATGAGAATAGGTGAAGCTTGGAAGCTGCAATGGACGGATATAGATGCTAAACGTAACACTATAAAATGTGTAGCGGAGAAAAGAGGCAACCCTAGAATGTTCAAGGTATCCAATACACTAATAGCCATGATCCAACAGCAGCCGAGAAACAATCAGTATGTATTCGGAGACACAAGCGTATCTGGACATAGAAGAAACTTTTGTCGCCAACGAAAACAACTAGCAAATAAACTGCAGAACCCTAGGCTATTGAATATTCACTTCCACACTTTAAGACATTGGAAAGCCACAATGGAATACCACAAAACCAAGGACATCTTATACGTCAAACAACTATTAGGACACAGAAGCATAGACTCAACTCTGAAATACACGCAACTAGTTTCTTTTGAAAAGCCAGACCAGTTCAAATGCCGAGTAGCAAACAACATAGAGGAAGCTAAAGAACTAGTAGAAGCAGGCTTCCAATATGTCACAGAAATAGACAGCAAAAAACTATTCCGTAAACCCAAATGACATACCGTAAGACATACTACCGTGACAACACATAATCCTTTCTGCACTACACATGGACGGTTATGTGTAGTTACGTTCTACGCACAAATTATCATATTTAGAAAGTGATGATTCTGCGGTCTGGAGATAAAAAGAAATGAAATTGCTAAAGAATAAAAGAGCTTTGAGTACAGTAGTGACTACATTGATGATTCTGGTGGTTTCAGTACTATTGGCAACGGTCGTAACTTTCTACGCTATAAATGTGACAACAACCCGTGTGCAAGAGGAATCGTTGTTCCTCACTAAACAGCATGTTTGGTATAATACAACTGGAGACTGGGCACAAGGTGCCATAGTCATCGTTAACACTGGCGGTAAAGACGTTGTAATAGACAAAATCACTGTCAGAGGACAAGCATGCAACTGGAGCGACGTTTTCTATTGGAGAACCAACACAGTGACTGTCTCAAATGATTTAGAGGTGACAACTACCCAGCTGCCAGCCAGTGGCGCTGTCAACATTACAGTACAAGGAGCTGACCGAGAATTCTCCCAAGCTACTGACGACACAACATTGATTTCTGGTTACACCATGGTCATGTACATTGACGAACCTGATAGTATTGCTTTGAATGACGTCGGCATAACTTTAGGCATAACCATCTTCACGTCAAACGCCCAATACTACAAAGAAACAAACGTAGAAGCTGCTCAATAGCAGCCACATTCTCCTTTTTTTCTTTTCCCTATTTTTGTGTCTTAACCCGCTTGTTCAGCATAAGGAATGAAATCACCATCAAATTTTGAGGTATTGATTCTGCATACAGGTTATGTGTAGTTTTGTTCTACACACACCATCTTATTTCACCATGAAAACGAAAGACTATGCTGAACAACCAAGAGAGGAGACTATCAAAAACGGTGTACAAAAAACTCTTCCGAAAAACGTTGAGAAGAATCTTCAAATCGAAGAAAGGCTTAGCTATCCCTGTAACCTACATGGTGCTCTTTGTTTCGCTCATGGCAATAATTTCTGTAACGTACAGCTTTGCTGTCGTAAAGATAGGCGCGAGAGGTGCCTTGCTTAAGGCTTCAGTTGCTAAACACAATATGTTGGTTTTAGATGATGCTGTACATTCTGTTGCATGGAGTTTCGGAGCTTCAAAAGTTGTTTACATGGATGATTGTGGAGGTGTATTCCAGATGCAGCCATCAGCCAGAAGCCTTCTCATCAACTTCACCGATGAACAAACATTCCACACTGTGGTATTCAACAAGTCAATCGGAACAGCCTCTTATGAACTTCAGCCTTCAGAAATCAATTATGACGGCTTGTTTATTAGAGGAGATGAAAGGACGATAATAAATAACTCTTTCACCATGACACAGCTCTACGTCACATCAGGTGACAATGCTAAAGAGCTTGTTCTATGTTATCGTCCATCAGCAGCCTCAGCAGTTATTAATGCAAACAATGGAAAGCCACAAAACCTTATACGCATACACATTTTAAAATTCGAGTCTTTCCATAGTCTAACATGCAGGGAACAGTTCTACATTAAAGTGACAAGTCTAAATGTCACGACGATTCCATACCAATACGAGTTCAATCAATCAATTTCCTCTCTTGCATTGCAAGCAGTCTCAGATGGAACCTTAACCACTATTTGGCTTCCAATTTCAAGTAATGCAGAGGGTGCAGTTGTGAATGTGGAAACCGTTGTCTGCCACATCGAAATCCAAAAAGCAGGAGTGTAACTTTTGCCTTCAATAACAACCAGTTACCTTTACACTTTCATTGCATTAATAGCCATCAGCAGCCTTCTCATCTTCTCATTTATGGCATATGTCAACACTCTGTGTGCTTCGTCAGAAACGAGACAGCTGAAAAATTTGATGGATCACGTAACAGCTAAAAGCATAGAATTGTTAACCCTGACCCTATCCACAAATGCGACATCCGAAAGTTTTCTTATAACACCTGCCTCCATAGGTCACAAACAATACTGGCTTCAATTTCGCAACGACTCTACTAAAACGTGGTTAGAAGGTGGTTTGGGAGATGTACGCATAGAAGGAACTGAACTAAGTATCTACCTTCCAAAGAAGATCTTAGCAACAGGTCATTACATTGGAGGTTACGGATCAATCCATTTGAAATGCTATTTGAATAAGAGTATCCCACAAATCTTTCTCAAAGATCAAGGTGGGAGTGACTAAACAATGAAGTTCAGCCTTAAACCAGATAAAGACAACATCCAGAAAGATGAAGTCTTTCAGGAAATGATTAAGAAAGAAGCAGAATTGACCGAATTTTTAGATGTTAAAAAGCGGAGTGTTCCTGAAGGCTATGTAGAAATAGAAAATTACCCTTTAAAGCCGCCGTTTTCCTACGCCGCGGTCGTACAGAATGAAGACACTTTAGAATATCTATACGTTCTTGATGAATTGCCATTATCATGGGATGAACGGGAAGGATACTTCAGATGGAGAAACATTTTGGAGTATGAACTGCAGACCCCAGACGAAAAAGAAACTCTTGCAGAATCTTTCAGAAGGCAAATGCCGATAATTCTGGACAGCCATCAGAAAATTTTCAAAGATGTTTCGCAGGTTGGAATGCGCAAAATTCTTTACTATATGGAACGAGACATCGTCGGTTATGGAAAAATAGATCCGTTGATGTATGACGAATACGTCGAAGACATCGGATGCAGCGGCGTTACCAAACCAATCTTTTTATGGCATAGAAAATACGAGAACTTAAAAACTGACATATTTTTCCGAGACGAAGAGGAACTAGACGATTTCATAATGCGTATAGTTCACAAGGCTGGAAAACATGTAAGCATAGCCTTCCCAATAGTAGATGTTACATTACCGGAGAAACATCGTCTAGCCGTCTCTTTCGGGAAAGAAACAACACCATCAGGAACGGCCTTCACAATAAGAAAGTTCCGTAAAGATCCGTTTACAATAATAGATTTGATTGAAAATGAAACCATAAATGAGAGCATAGCAGCTTACCTATGGCTTTTAATGGAAAACAAAATGTCAGTTATGATTATTGGGGCAACAGGCGCTGGCAAAACAACCACTCTGAACGCAATTGCATGCCTCATACGGCCTAACTACAAGATAATATCCGTTGAAGAAGTTGCAGAGATGAACCTGCCACATGAAAACTGGACTTCCACGATTGCCCGTTCAGGTTTCGGAGTTGAAGGTGAAGGAGAAATCACCCTTTTCGACCTCATCAAATCGGCTGTGAGACATCGTCCCGATCTTATAATTGTAGGCGAGGTCCGAGGTGAAGAAGCTTATGTCCTATTTCAAGCTTTAGGAACAGGGCACGGTGGCTTATGCACGTTACATGCTGATGATGCCAACACATCCATTCAAAGACTCACACAGCCACCAATGAATATCCCATCATCCATAATTCCACTGATGAACTGCGTGATAACAGTAAAACATGTGCGTACACCTGTCTTTCTTGAAACAGGAATACGGCTCTCAAGCAGGAAAATCATAGACATATCGGAGATAAAGAGTGCCGACAACATTCAAGAAGTTTTCAGTTGGAACCCATCAACAGATATTTTCCAGGGAAACCTCTCCGAAAGCTATCTCTTAGAAAAGATAGCTTCAAGCCTTGACGTTCCCATTGAAAGACTATTGGACGAGCTTGAATATCGTAAACGCGTGTTAATGCATATGGTTGAACATAACATTCGTGACTATCGAAGTGTAAACAAAGTGTTAAGCAAATACTATAACAATCCACAACTCTTCAAGAGAGAATTCTTGGAAAAACCTAAATGGTGAGAATCTTGCAGATGCAACTGCCGAAACCAAAATTATTCAGATGGGTGCTAACGTTCTTAGCGAGAGAAGAAACAAATGAAATAGACCGTGAACTGCCTTTCGCTGCATTGCTTTTCGCATTATTGGCTGCAAGTGGAGTAACAATTTATGAAAGCTGGAAAAAACTATGCAATATACATCTTCTGCCAACATTTCAGAAAGAAGCAAAAGAAATTGTTAGGCAAGTTGAAGTCCTGAGTTATGATCCTTTAACTGTCATGCATAAACGAGCTGAAAAAACAATGTCAAAAAACTACCGTGAGTTCCTTTTAGGTTACATTTCCTCTGTCAGAAGCGGCGGAAATACTGTAAACTATCTCAAAAGCAAACTGCGCTCAATCTTTGATGTTCAAAGTGCTGCTGCAATTCGTTCAATTGAAAGACTCGGAACATTAGTGGAAGCCTATGCAGTCATGCTTATCGTGACATTATGCTCGTATATTCTATTCATTGTGTTTGCAACTACATCGGTTTTTGAACCTATGAGGATGAGTGGAACACCTGGTATGTCCACATCAGTTGTTTGCATCCTGATATTTTTTGTGACTCCACTTGTTTCAGTGGTTTTCATGGTTATTGCGCATAAAGAGAGAAAAAGTAATCTTATAGAAGTTAAACGACCCTACTATGCTGCTATATTGCCGGTTATAGCTGTTTCAAGCCTTGTAGCCGCTATGATCTTGATTCCACAACTTCAGCATTTAGCGAATCCGCAAATATTTCCTCTTGTTGCAACAATTTCCCTTCTGACAATATCGATTCCGCCAGCAGTCATCTACATGAAGATAACTGGAATGAATTCAGACGCAGAAAACGCCATGCCAAGTTTTCTTAGAGATGTAACAGAATCCAGAAAAATCGGACTGTCACCAGAAAGAAGCATAGTTCACGCCGCAAAACGTGTAGGTTACGGCAGATTCTGTGAAGTTTTGACTCTCATTAGAAGTCAGATGGAATGGGGGATATCTATAAGAAAAATATTTGGAAATGTTAAGCGTAAAATTCAATCATGGCCTGTACTTGTTAACTTTTTGATACTTGTTGAAACAATAAAAATCGGTGGCGGCACAGCTAAAGCCTTAGAAATATTGACGGAATACAGCGAAAAACAGAAAGATATTGAAATAAACAAGAAGTCGCTTCTAAGGCCATATGTGCTACTAGCGTTCATATGGAGCGTTCTCATAGCTTTAACGACAACAATGGTGACTATGACAGTTTATGCATTAACACAAATATCACTTCCAGGAACGACAGCCCTGCCCCTTCAAACGATGCAGGGGCAAATCAGCCTTTTCTCTATAGGAATATTACTACAATGCTGGCTTTCCGGCTTCTTTGTAGGCAAGGTTAATGAAGGCAATTTTGCCGCTGGCTTCAAATACTCAGCTATGCTTGTGCTCACAGCCCATATTTCTCTCGTGCTTTCACAAAGCTTCTTGGGCGGCTTGTACAGTCAGGTTTCCTAATTAAAAAGCGTAAGACAATGTGGAGGTAACAATAAATGCCTGTAATATCTGTTGACACCTTCTTTGCTTGTGCACTGATGGTACTACTTGTACTTTCAGCTATGGCTGCCACTTCAAAGCTACTGTACCCACACATGAGCAAAGCGTTTGACATAAACACTGCCGAAAGATACGAAAGCATTTCAAAATATCTTCTTCTAAATGATGGAACACCATCAAACTGGGGACAAAATATCCAAACAACCCTAGAAACATTTAGTTTAGCCAAAACTGGCTCAAATACTCTATATGAATTAGACATAGACAAAGTATCAAGATTGAACAATGCAAATCTACACTCAGTCAGTTATCCCCAAATATTTACAACGCTTGAAATACCTGATGTGTCCTTTCGAATAGAGATAAAACCAGTTTTTGAAATCGTTACAAACTTTACTTCAATTACTGAAGGATTGAATGAGACATCCTATGACTTTGAGGTTCTTACAGAAAAATACGGAGTTCCAGTCCCAACAGAGCTGAAAGTCTATGCAGTTGCCAACAATCATCTGGAATCAAAACAAACTTATGCTTCGAACGGAAAAACCTTTATGAACATCACCATTCCAAATGATGTAAATGGACCCGCACTACTAGTTGTCTTTGCAAGGTCAATATCCAACTCCAAAATTATATCATTCAATGCTTACTCATTTGCGCATAATTCGAATGAACCTAACAGTGAAGGAACCTTCTTAAGACTCAGTCCGCTGAACTACAATTTAACCGCTTCATTAGTTTATCCTGAAATAAACTTGTCAGATGCTTACGCCCTGTCATTCGACTATTCCGCAACTCTAACACAAATCATAAATGATAGTCAATCATCCATTTATATCATTCCCCGTCTACTCGACCCCAGTCCAACATTAATTGTTGTAACCGGATGGAATTACACGTCCTTCTTCACAGAATGGACAACATATCCACAAGTGCCACTACAAACTGGCGCAAACTTCTCAACTTCAACATCTCTAACAAATGTTCACGCTTACACATATCTAGTTACGATAGATTCCGCTCTTTACAAATGTACGATTTGGCTTGGAGGTCCAAGAGATTGAAAAGAGAAAACGTCGGACAAATCAGAATAATCGAAGCCTTCTTAGCCGTGTTAATCATCTTTTCGTCTTTTACAGTTTCTGCAAACCTAACAGTTGTACAAAACATATCAAACCATGATAACATGGCTTTGACTGGATTGCAAGCTCTCGTAAAGCTAGATTCAGATGGAAGCCTAAGCAAATACGTAGATGATGAAGACTGGACTGGACTACAGGATGTGCTTAACCTTGCTTTGCCACCAGGCATAGCCTTCAACCTAACAGTTTACAATAGAAAGATGGAACAAATTAATATGGATACTATCTCTAATGGAGGCTTCAGTAGTCAACAGATATCCTTTGTAGAGTATGTTTGCGCAAGCCAAGACAGCAATTTCCGTTGCTACATAATTCATTTATGTTTGACGGTGGCTACATGATGAAAAATAGAAGAAAATTGACGGCAAACAGTTCCGGGCAACTCCTCATAATTGCAGCTCTGGCGATCGCCATCATGATTTCTTCAGCAACAATCTATGTTTATGAGCTTAGCACAGAGACAAACAAGATAGACAGCTATTCCATAAGCGATATTATCCTTGCATTAAAACAAAGTACGACAAATACACTGATAAGTTCACTTGCAAATATTTCAAAAGGTGGAGACAAAGCAATTTTAGAAGCAAATCTCAACAGTCTTTCCGAAGCTTTTACGAATCTAAACCAGCTTGGAATGTGCCATCAGTCTTTTACCCTTATCAACGAGTCGAAGTATACCTTTGGCATATATTTATCATGGAACACAAATGGTTTAGGAGTTTCAAATGCCTATACTAATTTTACATTAGAAGTTCAGAGCATGATAGCAAACGTAGCTGTAGATTATGCTGTGAACATAACTACCGCAGTTGCCATTAATGGTTCATATGTAAGGCTTGAAGGTGACGAAAAACTTGTAAATCTAACATGCGTCGTTTCTAATGAGGAACAGCCCGCTCTTGCCAGAAACATAACCTTGTTCTATGAAAATCTTGGAATATGGATTCCTGTCAACTCATCAAATAATCTTTCCATCATAAATTATGGCAACGGCACTTATCTTCTATCCTTCACCGTGACTATATCCTCTGATTTTCAAGTTTCAACGCATGTTTACGACTTACGAGATATACATGTACAAGCAAACACGACATGTACAGACGCTTAACTTGTACATCTAGATTTCGAGCCACTTAAATTATGCAATGTGCTACATCTAATGCAAACAGTAAAAACGAGGTTTTGAGATGGCTGAAAGTCGTGATTGGCGTCATCTTTTCACGCTATTGAGACTGGCTGAGATGGGAGCACATCGTAGAACAGCAAAAATCTCTACGGAGTATTTAGCAAGGAAGATAGGTATGTCGCAGCAAACAGCTTCACGTCATTTAATTGAACTGGATAAGGAAGGATGGATTAAACGGACCATAACGACTGAAGGATGCCTCATAAAAATCACGGATGCAGGAATCAAAAAACTGAAAAATCTTCACTTAAACCTCCGCTTTCTGATGGAAGCTGCTTATCCTCCTTTGTTAACTCTAGAAGGAGTAATCTTCACAGGACTAGGTGAAGGCGCCTATTACATAGCAAAAGAAAATTATAGAAAACAGTTCATGGAGAAACTGGGTTTTGACCCTTATCCAGGCACACTTAACTTGAAGCTCACAACAGATTACGATATCAAAACCTGTTCTGAACTTGAGGGTTATCCCGCAATCAAGATTGAAGGATTCAAAAATGAAAATCGAACTTTCGGGTCTGTAAAGTGCTATCCCGCAATAGTAGAGAATAAAGTGAAAGGGGCTCTAATCTCAGCTTTGAGAAGCCATTACGATACTTCAGTGATCGAAGTTATTGCTCCCCTTTTTCTGAGGAAACGGCTCAAACTGAAAGATGGACATAAAGTGAAGGTTGAAGTTCTAACACTGCCATAAGACGCGAATAATCTGCTTAGCCTTCACAAATAAGGGGGAGTTCATCTTGGTTAAGGCTTTGAGATACGATGACAAACCTTGGCTATCCTATTATGATAAGAATGTGCCCGAAACCATATGCTACCCTAAGATTACACTTTCTGAAGTGGTAGATGAAGTAGCGGAGAATTTTCCAGATAAAGTAGCATTAATATCTTTTGGAAGGAAAATAAAATATGAAGAGCTCAAAAGTTATGTGAATAGTTTCGCTGCGGCTCTTCGTGATTTAGGAGTAAAGAAAGGAGACAGGGTTGCAATACACCTTCCTAATATTCCACAGTTTGTTATCAGTTTTTTTGGCTCTTTAAAAGTTGGTGCAATAGTCACTGGATGTAGTGTCTTATACACAAAATCTGAGCTCATGTATATGCTTAACGATAGTGGTGCAGAGACGATAGTTACCCTCAATCTATTATTTGACACTGTTACCATGATAAGAAATGAAACAAAACTGAAGAGAGTAATTGTTACAGGACTCCAAGATTTTTCAGAGGAGGAAATGCGAGTACCTGAAGACCTGAGGACCACGTTTCAAGCACCTGTAGATGTCCGAAACGCTTATGACTTTCTCGATTTGATAGCAAAACGCAAGTCGAGGTCTCTAAAAACTGAAATAGACTCATTGGAATCTCCAGCGGTTTTACAGTATACAGGAGGCACAACAGGCGTACCTAAAGGTGTCGTATTAACTCATTGTAATTTGGTGTCAAGTCTATTTCAGATGGCGGCTTGGATTCATCAGCAGAAGGGAAAAGAAGTTTTACTCGCCGGATTCCCTTTGTTTCACATGGCTGGACTTACTTTCTGTCTCATTTCAGTTTTTCACGCTAGTTCGCAAATATTGGTTCTTGATCCTCGAGACATCGCAACAACTCTGGAGTTGATTGATGAATATGAACCAACATTCATTGCGAATGTTCCTACCATCTATATGCAGTTCGTAGATCATCCTGATATAAAGAAGTACAGCTTCAATTCTGTTAAAGCTTGCATAAGTGGTGTTGCTCCTATCTCCCCTAAGGTCATAGAAGAATTCGAGCAGATCACAAGAAGTAGAATCCTTGAAGCCTATGGATTGACGGAGACCAGCTCAGTAGTGACTTCAAATCCCATGGACGGCTTGCGAAAGGCAGGATCTGTTGGAATACCGTTGCCAGACATAGAAGTTAAACTTGTAGATATTAAGACGGGCACTAAGGAAGTGTCGGTTGGTGCACCTGGAGAACTCATAGTTCGAGGGCCACAAGTTATGAAGGGCTACTGGAATAAGCCTCAAGAAACAATGAAAGTATTAAGAAATGGTTGGCTTTACACTGGTGACATCGCATCGATGGATAAACAGGGATACTTCTACATTGTAGATAGAAAAAAGAATATGATAAACGTCTACGCTGATTACACGTATCATGTCTACCCAAGAGAGGTTGACGACGTTCTATATGCACATCCAGCCATCAATATGGCTGCAACAATAGGAGTATCTGATCCACGAAATCCAAACAGTGAATCTGTGAAAGCATACATAGTTCTGAAGCCAGAGTATGACCGTAGAGTAACAGTAGACGATGTAAAAGCATACTGCAAGCAAAGGCTTGCACCATACAAAGTGCCCGCAATCATAGAATTTAGGAAAAAATTGCCAACTACGTTGATAGGCAAAGTCTTCAAAAGAGCCTTGAGAGAAGAAGAGAAAGAAAAGTGAAAAAACCACGCGGGTAATTAGGATTAGACCGCGAGCGCTAATACTTAATTGGCAGTTACATCAAAACTTAGTGCGTGTCTTTTTGAGCGGCAGACTTTTAGGTTTTGATTTGCAATAAATATATAATAGATGAGTGGAGAGAATGGTGGAAACAAGTTTTTTCTACCTTCTCCTTTCTCCCCTACCTTTCTCTCCACACACAAAAACTATAGTTTCGTACACTTATAATTGGTTTATGGAGAATTTTCTATTCATAAGGCACTTGTAAGACCGTGTGGTTAGTAAAATGCTTGGTTTCTCATATTACATGAAAACATGCTAGGGATATGAATAATTGTATTCAAACACTGTTCTTAGTTTATGTGTTGTAGCCAGAGTGTAACCAATTAATAATCCGACAACTAAGCCGCCTAAATGGGCTAAGTAATTTACGTTTTGACTCCCACTTATCATTAACAAGAAGAAAGAGTACAATAACGCGCTTATTACTGATTGGCCNACAGAACGCCTAATATAAATGGTGCATGCGCCAAACAACCCAAAAATGGCGCCGGAAGCTCCAGCAGAAACCATAGAAGGCCCGAAAAATAATGTCAACAAATTTCCAGTTAATCCGCTTAAGAAGTAGACAAGAAGGTATTCTTGGATGGCAAATAAATCTTCAGCCCTCAAACCAAAGATGAGTAGAAAGAACATGTTGCCCAAGAGATGTATAATGTCAACGTGAACAAACATGGCTGTAAAAAGCTGCCAATACCAACCATTCAAAACGAAAAAGTTGTATTGTCCGTAATGACGAATAACATAATAGTTTATTGAAATGAAGTCATCACTAAGTATGGCCGTATAGACGTAGACAATAATATTCAATGCGATAATTATGTAGGTTAGCATGAATTTTTTCGAGTTTCTATACATGCCTCCCTCATCTTCTGTAATGTTCAATGATTTTCTGTTTAATCTTTGAGGAACTGTTCAATTCGTTCTCTTCAAACTTGCCAACCTTAGCAACCTTTATTGTTAATCCCTTTTCTTTTATGTATTTTCTCACAGTCTGTTCAACGTCTCCTCGATCATATCCAAGGGCAATTACATCTGGCTTGATTCTTTCAATAACCTTTCCAACATCAAAATCTTCATATCCAAGAATAGCTTCATCAACAACCTTCAATGAAGCAACAAGTGCTCTTCGCTGATTTTCAGGTATGATAGGTTTTGTACCTCTCCTTCTTTCCACTGTATTATCTCTGGCTACAATAACTATGAGTTCAGCACTTTGCCCGCCAGTTTTTTTGGCTTCTTCCAAATACATTACGTGTCCAAGGTGCAACAAATCAAATGTACCTGAAGCCAACACTATTCTTCTTTTCTTTTTTCTCTTTGTGTTAACCATTCAAATTTCACGGCTCCCAAAAGCTTCAACGCATCAAGCAAACCTTCACAATAGGCAACTGAAGCCAAACCTACCTCAAACTTCTTCTTATCCCTATAATACTTTGCGTCCTCCAGATAGGCTTCAACATATTCCATAACCTTTCTAATGTCTTTTCCATCTACATTTATTGAGTGCTTAGTAATCTCTATCTCTCTCAAAACATGTTCAGTAGAAGCTATATACTTCAGTACAAGCTTCTCCAAACTCATTCAACTGTCTCCTTCAATTTTTCTGGAGCACCCGCTAGGACTATAAGAGCTTTGGCTTCCATAAAGTGAAGTTTCCCAGGAAAAATCATGCAGTAGGGCGGTCCTCCAAAATCATAGCTCAGCAGGTTTTCCAAGAAACCAGCTTTCACAGTTGGGCTGTCACTTCCAGCTCGGGCCACACCTATCACAAGTGTATCCATTATCAACGTTTTCTTTTTTCTCTTCCTCTCAATCTTTAGAAGCAATTCTAATCCTTCACGAATCTTCATGTAACGATTTTCCTCTACGTTAATGTCTAATAGGCAAAAGGTGTGAAGACCAAGCTTTTTATTTTGAGTAATAACTTCATAAGGGGTTTCAGAGGTGTCTGAGAAAGGTATCGTAACACTTTTTCCAAACTTGTAGCTATGTAAACCAGACAAGCCTATCACAGCGGAAAGTATGGAAGCACCATGAATAATACGTGTTTTTATTCCGATAGTTTCAGCTTGTATCCTCAATGTAACATGAGTAGTGGCTATAAACGGGTCACCGGGAACAAGAAAGACAGCTTTGCCAGTCTCACCAGCTTTCAGAATGGCTTCTCCGTTTTTCTCTTCAAGATCTTCCCTTGAAATAACATGAAGCTTTCTACCAGAGATTTCTTCGAAGTGTTTCGCTGAGAAATCAGGCATTAAACTTGTGTAGAGTTCAATAAAAACACTGTCTGCCTTTTTAGTTTCCTCTAAACCATGTAAGCTTATTCCCATCTGATCATGCAAACCGAGTCCGACGAAAACAATCTCACCCAAGGCTTCAACCACGCAATCAAAAATAGGAGATCAAAACTTAAAACTATTAGTCTATTATTACGTACAAGCTAAATTTTATTAAAGCGATAATCAGATTGCATAGTTACAAGAAGAACTGAGGGCCCGTAGCTCAGCAAGGCAGAGCGGCGGACTAACCACTACATACGGTTAGGTTGAGGCTCTTAACCCGTAGGTCCCGGGTTCAATTCCCGGCGGGCCCGCCAAAGAACCTACTTTGATGAAAGACGTTTCACAAAGCACGCGCAATATATTTGTCAGGAATAAAGGATGGATACTCTTATGTCAATTTCAAAAATATGTTTTGGACACGTATGTTTCTGCTTTGGGAGCTTTGCTTTTGAATAATCAGTGGTAAGCATTATTCGGTATGGATACTATGCGTAGCATGCACGTCAGTGAACAAACATTACGATTTCTTGATATACTGGCTAAATTGGTTTTGGAGCTACATGAGAAACGAGAGAAGGGATTAGACTTTATTTTGATTCGTGACATTCCGGCTGAGTTGCTTAGAGAATTTGAGGAGAACGTAGTCAGACTGTTCTATCCAAGCGGGTTGAATCAAGCGATTAAAGATTTGATGCGGAAAGCAGTTGAAGAAACGAAACAGGGAAAAGGAAAGTTTAACTAGACACTAGTGCGCCAAAATCCATATTTGTAGGAAGATTTGCATTTCTCTTCAAAACTTTTGCATAGAAACTAGAGCAGTTAACGCTTAACATGTTTCAAGTTTTGGTTATGATAATCCAAAAAAGGGGTGATAGAAGCCTTCTCCTTTCTCCCGCGCGCCTAAGCCTGACATTGTATAATGTCCAATTTTTATAAAACCCTTGTTGTCTGCAACGGCATATATCCTTTCTTGAAATATGTATAGTCTAAAGGTCATTTCGTTTTTAGAAACTTATCTTTTAGACTTGTTTGAGATTATCTTCCTTTGAGTCTAAATGTTTGAAGCCATTGCTTCAGATGCTATTCTAATGTTGATACTGCTCTTTTCGATAACTCTAGCTGTAATAGTAATTGACGCTTTGATGTGTAGTAACGACGTACGGCATTCATGATAATTGTGTGTGTCTTCTGAAAACTTTTTGACTTGTGGCTGAGAAAGAGCGCGCGATCTCCACTGGGGAATGTTTTTACCGTGCTCCCTTTTTCTCTTCATACACTTGCTTTTTCATTTGGACAAGTATGGTAAGCCTCTCAAAACATTTAAGGGAAATGGGTCTATTGTTGACTAAATCCAAGAGGTTTGCTGAATGCAAGATGAAAAAAGAATGGCTGTCAAAGAGGTAATAGAGAAAGCCTACATCGAGGGAATTCATGGAGATCAGGATGCGAAGACTGTGAAAGGCGGATTCCATGAGGAGTTCGCTATGCTCGTATTCAAAGATGATGCCATTGAGAAATTCAATGTCGACCGATGGTTGGACAGGGTAGATAAAATGAAGAGAGAGAATACTAAATTATGGAAGGCAAAAACTACCTACGACTTTTCGTTCATAGATATTAGTGGTAATGCAGCTGCAGCAAAACTCAATGTTTACAAAGGCAAAACACATTTCTCAACAGACTACATGCTACTTTACAAGTTTAAAGACGGCTGGAAAATAGTGTCCAAAATATTCACCATTCCTCAATAGCGCCCTCACTTTTTCTGTATTGCCCGTTCTCTATTAGCGAAGTTCTTGTAGAAATAACATTGTTATTTGAAGATTTCCTGAGTTCGATGTCAATGGTATTGTTTGCTGTTGCGTGTTCTTGCGAAGCCCATTTATTGAAGTTTCTCTATGTTTCTGAGAAAGCAAGTGAGAGTTACAGGTATTGAGTAGTTTCCCTGCTAAGATAAGAGCTGAATTCTCGTTCATGCGTGGCAACTTGTTGACTATGATCATTAGTTGGCTCTTTGTTTATTTCACGTTCTCACTGGTTTTCTCTTTTGAATCCCCGTACTTCAGAGCGCTTGGGGCGCCTCCTTTCATTATTGGTTTGATGGGTTCTGTGGGAGCTGCTATGTTGGGTTTGGTTAGGATTCCTGGGGCTGTTATAGCCGATAAACATGGTAGAAGGCAGATAATCGTGACGATGACGTTTGCTATCGCATGTGCTTTTCTCTTCTACATTTTCGCCCCAGACTGGAGGTTTGTACTCATAGGGATGATAGTTTCTAATCTCAGTTTAATCTACCAGCCTGCCCTCGATGCCATATTAGCCGACTCGATTCCTCCTGAGAAACGTGGAATGGGATACGCGGCAGCTAACGTAATTCCCAACATACCAACTATAATCGCACCTGCAACAGCAGGCTTCCTCGTAGAAACTCACGGTCTCATTCCAGGCATGCGAATAGTCTACACTGTGGTTTTCTTCT
>JGI2172J19969_10000465_pt1 | contig 17270 bp, 15 predicted proteins | sample DeeMarSWOR230_32_FD_19969 | JGI IMG/M metagenome (IMG submission 19969)
CAAGTTCCTTGTCATTTTCTCCAGCAAGAGTCATGAACACAAAAAACCTGTCCTGACCGTATTCTTCTACAGAAACCAAAGGCTCACCAGCAACTGGCAGTATGCCTTTGCCATCCTTACCTGTGCTCTCAGCGATCAGTTGCTCCAGCCAGTCGGGAAAGCTTTTGATTGAATCAGAAGCGATAAACGTCAGTTTGTTTCGGTCTCGACAGATTTCTCCCAGAGACGCCCCGAGGATGAAACCAGCTGCTTTTTCCTCTGAGATACAGAAGGAGCAGTTTTCAGACGCAATCCGTGCCCTATCGAGAAGCTTGTGTATATCCATCCCGATCAGGGCTGCTGGAACCATTCCGAAATAAGTCAAGGCCGAGTAACGGCCTCCGACATCAGGATTGGCCTCGAAAACCCGTCTGAATCCCCTCTCTTGAGCCAGTTTCATCAGAGGTGTTCCAGAATCAGTGATGGCGATAAAATGTTTCCCGGGTGCATCTGTGTTGAGCCTGACTTTGTTCCAGAAATAGCGGAAAAGAGAAAGAGTCTCCAGCGTGGTTCCTGATTTACTCGAGACAATAAAAAGAGTCCGGTTCAAATCCAATTTATCCCCGACGGAAAGCACGGCAGAAGGGTGCGTGCTGTCCAGCACAAGCAATCCGGGATATCCGGGCGCATTCCCGAAAGTCTTCTGGAAAACATCCGGTGCCAGGCTCGATCCTCCCATCCCGAGAAGAACGACATGGGATATTCCTTCATCCTTTATTTGTTCGGCGAATGAAGAAAGTTCTTCCAGGTTGTCGCGCATCATTTCTGGAAGAACCAGCCAGCCGAGTCTATCCATGATTTCAGGTTGAGGCTTGGAGAACCACAGTGTGGGGTCTTTATTTCTGGAAGAACCAGCCAGCCGAGTCTATCCATGATTTCAGGTTGAGGCTTGGAGAACCACAGTGTGGGGTCTTTCGCCCACATTCTTCTGGAGAAGCCCTGCTTCTTCCAGAGTTTTAATCTCTCTTCAACCTGTGTTTTCCAATCTCCGAGTTCGAATGTCTGATAATCCTTTATGGAATTCATACCTCTCTTCCTTCAAATCGGATTCCTGGATATTTCATTTATTTATTTTTAAAACACGAGAATCTTTCTTATCGGAATTTCTCAACAGAGTAGGAGATTTCCTGTATCAATCTTTCCCATTCTGAAATCACGAAACGCAAAGGACTGAATAGGTCCCCTTATCGAATCGCAGGAGTTTAATCAAATCTATAAATGAAACCAGTAGACCGAGGCACTCTGAAAGACCTGATGACCTTGGTGATTATTTCAGTGAAAACGGCTTTGCTATTCTTCAAGTTTTCACTCAAGATTTCAACCGGAGTGGGCTCTTCTTTGACTCCATTGGCATAATCCACTCCGAACCCGATCAGGGCAAAGGGAATTTCGAGCTCTCCGGAGAGCACAATCTCGGGCCCTGCTGTCTGACTGACGAAGGAGGCGTATTCTCTCATCATGCGGATCTCTGACTGAGTATTGAAGCGCGGTCCAACGGCATGCGCATAAACAGCATCTGTAATTGGGTCTTCCGCAATCACGATGATCTGCTGTCTCAAATCCTCAGAAAAAGGCTTCTCAAATATATAATGTCCTTTAGCTTTGGCTTTCTCTTCATGATAGATCGTACACGCCTCTCCGTTCGGCAGACGATTCTCAGGGAAATAAAGATCACTAAACACGATCAGTTTGGCAAGGGGAATGTCAGGGACCAAGACTCCACACACAGTTGTCGCGATAATCGCTTTGGCGTCCAATTCTTTCAAGGCCATCAGGTTAGCGCGGTAATTGATCATGTTCGGTAAAAGACTGTGATTTTTTCCATGCCTTGCCAAAAAGGCTAGGTTCTTTCCGTCGATCATTCCAGTCCGGATTGACACGTCCCCAAATTGAGTCTTAATAATCCTGTCTTCTCCCTGATCAAGGCCAGGAAACTCATAAAATCCTGAACCGGATATGACTGCAAGGTCAATCACTCTTTTCCTCCATATCAAGGATGAGAATTAATTCTTTTTTCTGTGTTACTCGTCTTTTCTGATATTGTCTGTTTTCATTCTTGAAGTTGGCACAACTTTGTTCTACCTATAGCAAAGCTACTCTTTAAAGTCAACGGAATGAAAACTGGGTACGTTCCCTAAGTGAACGTCCCCATTAGATTAGAATCCTGGTGTTATCGTGAACTGGAGGTACCAGTTCTTGTTGGGCCTGTCAAGGGGACGAACATAATCCAAGCCTAGGATTAGGAAACCGAAAAGATTCGTGCGGAGACCGACTCCCGCACTCTTGATGAGCTTGCGGTTTCCACCCGGAAGGAACCAGGCCTTATCGTCGGCCACCTCACCATCTCCATCCGCATCTCCGTCGAACCATGCCACACCCGCATCAAAGAAAGCAATGAAATCAACAGGGTAAATCCCATAGTACCCTTTTCCGATTCCGAGAACCTGAAAAAGTGGAAAACGGAGTTCCGCATTGGCAACGAGTACTTTGCTTCCGAACAGCTGGTCGTAATCAAAAGCATCCGTCGGCGAATAGATTTCGCCTGAACTGAATGAACCGGAGTTATAACCACGCACGAGGGTTTCGTATCCAATAAAAAGAGGATAGAAGCGGGTGTCTTCAGCCCCCTTCCCATACCGGCCGTAATGCATTAAACGAAATGCTAAAGTGAACGGCCTGACGGGCATGAAATAACGACGATAATCGGCAAGCAGCGTATAATAATCAACCGTACCAGTCATAGGAGAGATTTCAAAGCGGTGACTCTGCCCAAGGATGGGACCTGTCGCTCCAAAAAAGGAACTGTCATAGACGAACGCAGCCGTAGCAAACCCAAAATGAAGGCTATCCGGAGCCGGCAGCTCTGTTCTACTCCTATAAATCTCAAACAAATCGAGAGAGTAGACTCGTTTGAAAGACTCCTGGCTAAAATCAATGAGTCGAAAGCCTGCGGAGATCTCAAAACGATTGACTTGACTGAATGGATAAGCGGCAAATCCTGAAACTTGATAAATGGACTGGCGAAAAATTATTTCCTCTTCAACATAAGCTGGTTCTCCGTATGAGGCTTCATCATAATACGCCAAATATCCTCCAGTCACATAGGGAATGCGTTGAACCACAGCTCCCCAATTCAATCGGTGAGAGCTGTTTTGATACCCAACCAGTACTGCCGCATCCTCAATCTGGCTGGTCGCCTGAATCATCCCTGCCAAGCTGTGATAGCCGAGCATATCGCTGAAGAACAGGGCAACGCCTCCTCCGGCATAGGTACCGAATCTATCCACTCCTATGGCCAATTGAGGATGACTGATATAATCCAGCTTTAATTTCGGCTTATACTCACTGATCGTGTAGGACGTTTCCTGAGGAAGACCGAACCGAGGATTCCGCAGTAGTTCAAGAACTTCACCTTCCGGTTTTTCCCGAGGTGGAAGAACGGAGGGCTGAATATCTTCAAACTGAAATCGGGGGTCACTTCCAACCAAATTATCTGCCGAATCTATAGAGTAGATATTGTAACTTTCGTTTTCAAAAAAGCAGTACACCAGGTGGCCACTTTCCTGCGCGATAGAAAGAGCAGGGCTTATGGCCATTATCCCGCTCACACCCAAATAGAGATTCGACACCTGGAAGATATCCAGGTTATCCAAGTCAATCCTGTAGATATTCGTGATGCCATTAGGGTCTGAGAGGAAGTATAAGCTTTTTGAATCGGGAGACCACTGCGGATTGATGTGCTTGGCTCCATTGAAAGCGGGAATCTTCTGTATCTCTCCGGTTTCCGGGTCGAGTAATGCCAGTTGGTAGTCGCCAATATCCAGGATGGAAAGATCGGTAGAAAATCGATCTGTGACAAAGGCAACCGCGTGTCCATCAGGGGACCAGGCCGGATAAAGGTCCGCATAGGGATCGTCCGTCAATTTCTTCAATGTACAGCCTTCAAGATCATAGACAAAAATATCTGTTAATCCTCCAGCAAGAGCCGAGAAAGCCACAAACCGTCCATCAGGGGACCAGGTGGGATTCAATATCTCTCCCAGCTCAGGGAAGACCTCCTCTTTAATGGTCTTTCCTTTCTTCACATCGATTAGAGTGAGAACGGGCCGCCCCTTGCTAATAGCACCGAATATAAACCGATTCCCCTCTGCATCCCAGCATCCGGAGGATTTAATGAACTGCAAGCTTTCAAAATGGGGATCAACGGCTGTCTCGATAAGCTTCCGTTTGATTTTTCCTGTTTCAGCATCAGCCAGATACATATCTATTGAAAACAGGTCACGGCTGGAAAGAAAAACAATCTGTTTCCCGTCTGGACTGAGTGCTGGAGACACATTCAACCTAATATCTTTTGTCCCCTGAATCAGTACGCGTCCGGATTGATCGGATAGATGGGTCATCTCGGCCAAACGCGAGTATGTCTTCTTCATCGATTCATGCCACTCTTTCGAAAGATCTTCCAACGAGACACCAAGTGTTTTTTTAATCGCCCCCTCATAATCTCCGGTTCTGCTGATGGATTTCATCAGCCTGGGGACAGCTCCATCTCCCCATTTCCCTGTGATGTACGCCCAGAGGGACTGACCGTAACGGTAAGGAAAATACTGAGTATTGTTCAGTTGTCTGACCGTTGGGAGTTTTTCTCTCTGTGTGGCATCTCGCATCCACATCGAGGTGTTGGCGTCGACTGGTCCGATAGAAAGATATTCCGCCAATCCTTCAATAAGCCACAACGGTAGCTGCATAGCGACAGATGAAGCACCCGCATATCTTGGAGCGTTCTCTGAAGTGAGATCAAACTGGAATGCATGGACAAGCTCGTGTCCGATCACATGGTTGGACTCCGCCAATGAAACACCCAGTGGAAGGACAATTCTCCTCTTGAGCATCTCGGTCACTCCGCCTGTCCCTTCACCCAATATACCCGAGATGGTTACCGTTTGCTGGAAATCAGGGGAACTGGCGTAGAGGATCAATGGCTGGCGGCCTTTGAGCTGATGGTTAAATATTCGAGATAAACGGGCATACCATCGTTCGGCTATTCGAGCGGCCTGCATGGCGGCTTCTCTCTTCTCCGGGTAAAAATAAATGTCGAAATGCTCTGTATGTATGACCTTAAAATCGAAACTCTCGTACTGAACCTTATTTCGGCCAAAGTACTGGGCATTTATAGAAGAAACTGTTATTCCCACTCCAAGAATCAGGAGCAGGATAAAAACCATGGGCCTAAATCGAAGCGTGAACCTCATGATATGTCTCCATTCATCTTTATAAGCCCTGCTTATCCTGGAGTATATATAATATAAGGATATTGATGAGTAATTTCACGTCGCCCGTTATTAGCCAATAAAAAACCAGTACTCCTTTATTATTATAAATTGATTGAGGCCTGATTTTCTACAGTCTTATCAAGGGATTTGAGCTGATTCCGGGAAAGGAAAATATTTAGGAGGAAAACACTTTCCAAAAAAAAGCTGAAAAAAGGGGCTTGGCCTCTTTTCCGTTTATGGCTAAATCTTAATAAATATTTTATTCCTGTACAGCGGGATCATGATTCCAAGCCAGATAATAATCAGAAGTAGCGGGTAGACCAGGGAACCGAAATAATTTCCCGCCCATGGTGCCAGAAGTCGAGTGAAGACAAGGGTCTTAAAAGATAAAACACTCCCGTTTGAGGATATCCTAATCAAACCCATCAGTTTGACCATTAAAGCGGAACCCACATAAACCGCTATGGCATTCGTCCCAAAGACAAGAAACGGAAACGCCCACTTTCTCAGTTTTAACCCTTCTATCAGCCAGTAACAGGCTCCCAGAAGAAGCAATGCCGCTCCGGCGGCGAAGAGCACAAAAGTGCTTGTCCAGAGCTGTTTGTTGATGGGAAAAAGAGGATGGAGAAGGAGGCCGCTCATAGTCAAAACAATCCCTCCAATAAATAGACCTCCGGTCTTCTGAAGAACGGACTGAAAGGACCGCAGCCAATCACCGGTCAAAGTCCCCAACAGAGCCGTTGAAATCGCTGGCAGAGTGCTCAGAATTCCTTCAGGATCAAAGCCTGGTTTATACAGATGTCCGGCAAGGAGCTGGCTGTCCAGATAGGAACAGAGATTCCCTTCGTATTCCAGGATTCCAGGGCCATAGCCCGGAACAGGAACCAGTTTCATCACTATCCAGTAAATAGCCAGGAAAGCCAAAGCAATAATGGACCTCCCCTTCGTTCCTGTCTTGAGAAAAAGCAGCGACGCCAAAAGATAACAGATGGCAATACGCTGAAGAACGCCCGGAATCCTGAGGGTTGTGAAATTAAATCGAGGAATGAGGGCCAGAAGCAATCCCAGCGTAAAGAGGATCAAACTCCTTTTGAATATTTTGGAATACAAACTAGGCTTTCCTCTGCTCTGTTCGAGCCTGCGGGAAAAAGAGAGAGAAATAGAAACTCCGACAATAAAAAGAAAAAAAGGGAAAATCAAGTCAGTGGGCGTCCAGCCGTGCCATTTCGCATGCTGCAGAGGGGCGTAAACGTACTCCCAGCTTCCGGGATTATTGACCAGGATCATCCCCGCGATGGTCAGGCCGCGGAAAACATCCAGAGAGGAGAGCCTTTCTTGTGTAAGAATTGAATTCTCCTTCTTAATTAAAAAACAAGAAGAGGTGGCTGAACACCACCCCTTCCTCAAGAATGTATACCTTTTTTTTCAGATTATATCAATAGGGGACATTCGCTGCGGAGACATTCTATTTTTTGTTTTGATGAGGTTTACGAAACAACTGGGGCGAGATGGGGTGTCCCCCTCGGGAACGTCCCCATATTCATTCTTTTTGTGCAGCTGCTGAGAAGGACTATGAGAGAATGGCGTTAAAAATCTGAAGAGAGCGAGGATATTTCCAAAAACATTTTTTCATCACGGACTTGGAAATACTTCCAGTGGATCCTATCATGGCATTCTGAATTGACGGAATCGAGGTGAAGTTATATTATTAGTAAAAAGGGTCAATTTGCTCAAGAAACATTTAATTTCCCACTGTCCACTCTCATTCTTTCTGAGAATATTCATCTTTTCATCTCTGATATTTTTCGTTTCCAGACTGGTCCTTCCCCAGGATCAAACGGCCAGAACAGTCAACCTCAAAATAGTTGTCGATGAAGAATTCAGAATTATTCCGACGTGGCGTTCGGATATCAATTGGCTGATCACGAGTGCGTCTGAAGAGTTTGAAAAACGGTTCAACATCAAGCTCAGAATTGGACGGCTCGACGGCTGGATCTCCGACAATGCATACAATACGGTATTTGGGTTGTTGAACGATTTAAGAAAAAAAGTCTCTCAAGAGAATTATGATATCGTCCTTGGCTTGACAGGCCAACACTGCACCGCCTATGGTCCTTCTGGGGCAGCGACTTATCTCCATGGGTACATCCTCTTAAAGGAATCGAAATCCAAAACGTTCATCAAGTCATTGCTCCTTCATGAACTCTGTCACCTTTTCGGAGCCGTGGACCTCGATGAGAAAAGTTCAATCATGAACAGGGAAAGCCCTGGATCCAAATTCGACGAGTTCACAAGGCAAATCATTCTTCTGAACAGGCAGAGAAACTTTAATCCTCATGTCTTTCCTTTACCCGCCGCTCAATTGGATGAGGCAATCGCGATATATAATCAAAGAAAAAAATTAAACCGAAAAGAACCCGATATCCATATTTTACTGGCCATCTTTTATCTGGAAAAAAAAGACTACGAATCCACACTTAACGAATGTTACCAGGCTATTCAAATCAACCCCAATTCTGCAGAGGCATACAACATTTCAGGTATTGCTTACCGAAGACAGGGGAAGGTCGACGAGGCCATACAACTGTACAAAAAAGTCCTCCGTCTTCAGCCCAATTTTTCAGAAGTCCACTATAATCTCGGCATCGCCTATGCAAAAAAGGGCCTGACAGAAGAGTCCATAAATACGTACCTAAGGGCTATCGAGCTCAACCCAAACTTTGCTGAAGCGTATGCCAATCTAGGTCTTATCTATGTGAGAGAGAGAATGGCAGACCAGGCCATTGAAATGTGCCAGAAGGCATTGGAACTTTATCCTCAGTTCGACAGGGCGACCTCCACTCTAGGCGGGGCGTATATCCTCAAAAACAACTACGAGGAAGCAGAGCCTCTTGTCCGCAAAGCTCTCCAACTGAATCCCGGACTCCGTGGCGCCCACAACAACCTGGGCAATATCTATATGCATAAAAATAGGATTGATGAGGCCATACAGGAATATTCCGAGGCCTTGAAAATTGACCCCGAGTTCGAAGAAGCCCATCACAACCTCGGCCGGGCGTATTTATTAATAAAATTGTATGATAAAGCCATCGTCGAATTCAAAGAGGCTATCAGGCTGAAACCCAACTATTTTAAAGCCTACTCCAACATGGCCAGTGCTTACCTGAAAAAAGGAATGGCGGAAGAGGCCATCCAAAGCTGTCAAAAAGCCATCGAAATCAAACCGGATTATGCGAGTGCTTACTCCAACCTGGGCTATGCGTATCTTGAAGAAGAAATGTTTGAAGAAGCCAAGGAGGCCTGTCAGAAAGCCATTACTCTCGATCCAGAGCTTCCTGCACCGCACAATCTTCTGGGCGCTCTGCTCGAAAAAGAAAACCGGATTGAAGAGGCCCAACAGGAATACCAGAAAGCGGTTGAGTTAGATCCCGAACTCCTTGAAGCCCACATGAATCTCGGCAATCTTTATTTCAAAATTAACCTTCTCTCGGATTCAGCCGTTCATTATAAAAAGGTCATCGAAATCAGTCCCGGTTATGCCCAGGCTTACAACAATCTTGCAGTCATCTCTTTTTACCAGAAAAAATATTCCCAGGCTTATGAATACCTGAAGAAAACAGAAGCGTTAGGATTCAAAGTCCATCCGGACTTTAAAAAAGAAGTCCTCCGGATGCTCAAAGAAAAAAAGAAGAAAGTAAACAGTCTATTTCCGTTTCCTTTTCCAATCTCTCACGTTTGTGAAGACCGATGCGACCAGAGCCAATGCAAGTAGAATTACGGCAAGAGTGTCTACCAGTGTTTCTTTGACATCCAAGCCTGTCAGAGAATCAATAAGAAACTTCGTGTAGGAAGAGGGCATATCAAAATATCCTAATTTTTCTCGCACCTGCCAGTGCCAGTCAGTGCAGGGACAGAAGCCAAAACCATACCATATTCCCAGGATTGTCCAGGAAAAGGCAGTTAACAGGATAACGACCAGGTTGGCTAATCTCGTTTTTTTCCAAATCCAGCCGAAAAGGTTGAAAATAATCAAGGTCGAATGAAACACAAAAAAGAATATATTCAGAAAAGCATACATGCATTACTCCAGAATTGCAGGCTCAATGACATTATCAACCTTGACAATCAGGAAAAATTTAATCCCTATCCACCATTCATGAGGAACAGTCTTTTCAGGTCTCAGTTCCATCGAACTCGAGCGGAATTTATCCAGTCAATGACTTGCAGAAAATGGCTCTCTCACCGGCTGTATCTTCCCATCAACTGACCTTCTGCCAGGATATGCCCCTCCATGGCTTCCAGCAATTGCGGCTTCCTAGCTCCAGCCTCAAGGTCAAGCACCGCATCCAATGCGTACAGCTTGAAATAATATCTGTGCGTACCTCCCGGAGGACAGGGACCACCATAACCGATTCTTCCAAAATCATTCGTTCCCTGTTTAGCGCCACTTTCAAGTTCCCTTTCTGGTGGAACGTTCTCGGGCAACTCACTGATGTCAACGGGCAAATTGAAAAGAATCCAATGGACCCAAGTTCCCATCGGCGCATCCGGGTCATCGCAGATAAAAGCGAGCGTCTTCGTGCCTTCAGGGATTGAATCCCATACCAGCGGAGGAGAAATATCGTCTTCATCGCATGTGTATTTCGCGGGTATCATTCCCCCTTCTTCGAAGGCTGCACTCGAAACTTTAATATCCATGTTTTCCCTCCTTTAGACTCTATATAAGATACCATAAAAATGAATGGGGGTCAGGCTTTCAAAGCTTTAATATTTTTTGTTAAAAATATAGAATGGAACTTTAATTCTCATTAAAAGAAAAAATTCAGAGGCTTGATCCAGGTTCTGTAGGATATATCAAGGGGCACACATCAAAGTCATGCCGACCTGATCCCGATATGCATTATGGTTGAAGCCATACTTTATGACACACTCAAAGGCAATTCAGTTCGCTGCCGCGTCTGTCAGAGAAGATGTACAATCCGGGAAGGCGAAAGAGGACACTGCCAGACAAGAGAAAACCACAAGGGAAAGCTTATCTCAAAAACCTTTGGGGTCGTCTCTTCCCTGATGATTTCCCCAATTGAAAAAAAACCCGTCTACCATTTTTATCCGGGGTCAGAATGGCTATCTCTCGGGAGTTTTGGCTGTAATTTCCGCTGCCCGGGCTGTCAAAACTGGGATATCGCCCATTCAACTGTTCAAGAGGAAATCAAAACAGCCAGGCTTATTTCCCCCCAGGAACTGATCCGGATAGCCCTGAAAAACCGCTGTTTCGGAATCTCATGGACATACAACGAGCCCACCCTCTGGCTCGAGTACACTTTGGAAGGAGCTAAACTGGCCAAAGAGAATAATTTGTTCACCAACTATGTGACGAATGGTTTTATCACTGTCGAAGCCCTGGATATGATTGGCCCTTACTTAGACGTTTTCCGCACTGACCTCAAAGGATTCTCCCATGATTCTTACCAAAAAATTGCCCATATCGATGATTTCTCAGGAATTCTGGAGGTCATCCTGAGAGCTAAAAACAAATGGAAAATGCATGTTGAAATCGTTACCAACATCATCCCCGGTTATAACGACGATGAAAGCGATTTGAAAAGAATGGCAGCCTGGATCTCCAAAGATCTCGGAGAGGACACTCCCTGGCATGTCACTCGATTTTTTCCACACCTACAACTCTCTCATATTCCACCGACTCCTGTAAAAAAGCTGGAGAAAATTCGAAAAATAGGACTGGAACAAGGCCTGAAATATGTATATCTCGGGAATGTTTTCGGAGGAGAAGGAGAAAACACTTTTTGTCCCAATTGCGGGAAAACGGTTATCGTCCGAAACAGGCTGCAAACTCGAGATCTTCACCTGGTTGAAGGAAAATGCCAGTTTTGCAATACTTCGATCGCCGGGAGGTTCTAACCATTGACCCTCCCGTGCCAGCTGGTCAAACAGGGATGCAAATCGGATAGCCAATTGAGTCTGTCTCCATCTCTCCAAAGGCTCTTCTGGAACCCTCCTTCGGGAAATTATGCAAAAATACCAGTTGAAAATTTATTTTGAAAATATTCGAATATCATGATAGACTAACGGCAACATGGGGAAAGAGAAGAGAAAATTTTTGCGCTTTGAGTGCTTACTTCCTGCAGATCTTATCAAAGTGGATGGAAAAGACCACATCAACAGGAAAATCGAAGCCCACGATTTTTCCCGCGAAGGGATAAAATTAAGCATAAACTTTAATATCGAAATGGGCTCGAATATGGAGGTCAAGCTCCATATTCCGGAAAAAAAATTATCCGTCCCAGTCACAGGAGAGATCATATGGGTCAAAAGTGTGGATAACAGGCTGGAGGCAGGACTCAGAATAAAAGATATGGATAATGAACTGAAGAGTGAGATTCTCAATTGGATCTTTCCAAAGTGGCTGGAAAAGAAGAAGAAAGACAAATCAGAAAAAAGGGCCCTGGCAATCAAAGATTCCAGATTAGAAAAAAGCTAATCCAACAGAAAACAACCCCACCTGAGCCAAAACACAGAGGCCTTAGTCAAACTGAACGGCTCTCTTGCCGAAAAAAAGTCGCTACCCATAATCAAAAGTGAAAACCAGGCTCTATGTCAGGAGTGATACAGCCTCTCACGGACTATCTCTACGGCAAGATTGAATTCTCCCGCAAGGACTTGAGCTGCTAGCAAGGCAGCAAACTCTTTTGCGGTTCGTATGCCCATTATTTTGAGCGCTTCGCGTCCTACAGGAGGAATCAATCCCTCATGCGTGGACAGAATTCCGACTTCCACATTGGGAAGTTCCACGCCATAAATCACATCCTTCTTATCAATCCTTGCATAAATATTTTGAAATGAGGAAACAAGACAACTGCGCGGATTGACTTTTGTGGCTCTATACAGCGCAGGGATAATTTCTCCACCCATTCCTGAGTAGAACTGGCATCCCAACTTTTGAGAGCCTATGCAATCTATCTCCACAAAGGAAAGGAATTCCTCAGCGCTTATCTTGAGGAGCTCTTCGAATTCTTGGATGGGAACTCTAATCTGAGCAGAGGCATATCTTCCCCTTTTGTTTCGAGGGCTCGGTTTCAAATCCCCATCATAACCCTGCGCAATCACGCTCAACTCATACTGAATGTTGCCTTTCTGAAGTCTTTGTTCGATCTCTTTTTTCGCAAACCCGACAGCATGACTTATCCCGCCATGGCCCCGAAAATTTTCAAAATCCGCAGTAAAATCAACATAAAGGATAAAGCCTCTGTCACTTCTAACTTGTACATACTCAACAGAACCGATTCTGCCGCCAGTCTCTGACATTTTTTTGTCCATCTCTGGTTTTAGCTCGGGGAGAAAATCCTCAATTGTATTGACGGCTTTTTTCCGTAATTCCTCTGTTTTGAATATGTACCCAAGACACCGAGCGGCCCGAGCCAACTCAGATACACTGACCTCTGCTCCTCCAAACTTATTGATTATGTAACATCCCTTGGTGATTCCCATGGGACCCAGGCCCGTTCCGTAGACAAGAAGATTCGTGAATTCCTTTTCCAAATCTCCTTTCACCTTAATCCTTCCCGCATAAGAGTAGTAATCTTCACTCCCACCAACATAATTGGCCACGAGTGAAGCATAATGCTCCATTGGTTTCAACTGAGCCCCACAGAGTGAACACCTCTGGTCTTTGTCTTGAGCATCAAGTTCCAGAATAAGGTTATGCTTCTCGCATTGGAAACGAATCTTGTAAGATTTCCCGGGAACGCAAATATATCTAAATTTCTCGCCAGTCTCCTCTTCAATGAATTTCTGCCTGCACAACGCTGCGGCTCTGAAGTTATCAGGCGGAATGATTCCATGATTTGCTTCCAGCTCCTCTTCCACCTTCCAAGGAGGCAGCTTTCCTGTCTTCAATTTTTCGACACATTCTCTGATTAAGGCATTTTCCCTTTCTAGACTATCGTTTTTATTATTCATCTTAGCCTCTTCCCTGTTTAATTATTATCCTTGGAATGATCTTTGCACTCAGGCCAGGGAATATCCAAAACCGCACCTTGCAACTGATAGAGCACGCATTTATCCAATTTCCCTCCGGCTTTGTACCTCAATTTCTCATACAGTATTTCAGGGTTGGACCGTTTCAGCTGTTCAGGAGTTTCAATCCCGATTGAATAAAGCTTCTCCGCTGTGGCCGGACCAACATTCCGCAAAGTCTGCAATCTTTTGATGGCTTCCGATCTCTCACTGTGTCGAGTCATCCTCTAACCTCCAGGTAACCATTCACTTCTCACCTGACGCCACAAAAACGCTGACACGGACCATCCCTTCCCCGCTGTCTGACTGCGCACAGCAAGTTTCTTCTGCACAGTCTACAGCCATATTCTTCAGGCCTGCCTCTTCAAGCCATTTTCTTATGTCTTTTCTATCGAATCCCATCCAGCGGTCATGATGCTCTCTTTTTAAAAACTCAAAAGCGTGTTTATCCATATCCGTGATGACCAGCTTTCCTCCTGATTTCAAAATTCGCCGCATTTCTTTAATCGCTTTTAACGGAGACTCCACATGATGGAGATACATGTTGGCAAAGACATAATCAACGGATTCATCCGGAAGGGGCAATTTTTCCGACTCTCCCTCAAAGTACTCGATGCCTTCGACATCGGAGAATCTCTTCCTCATCTCTTCGAGCATCAAATCGGACCGGTCAACAGCCATCACCTGCAATCCTTTCTGGATGAGCCCTTCGGTGACAAAACCTGTTCCCGCCCCAATATCAACAGCAATCTTCCCCGCCTCCACACCTGCGACAGAAAAAGCTTTTTCCCTCACGGCTTCCGAAAAGAAGCCTTTGCGCATCTCATCCCATTGATGGGCGACCTTATCAAAATACTTCTTGCTACTCATGAAGAAAATCCTTTCTCAGGCTTATAGCACAGGAATATGGCTCAGTCAAATTTCACAGATTCGGGCTTTGCTAACCTTAATTGTTCAATTCAATCAGGGTGATTAAATACCAAAATTGACCTTATAATGAAAACAAGCGTGATTCAAAAAAGCGGAAGAGTGAAACTTTCTTCTGTTAAATCCTGATTCTTTTTCCAAACATAAATATATCCCTCTTTCTACTCAATGTCTAAACGTGGCTCAAAATTAATAAAAGAAAGGGTTGTCAAATGAGTACAAGAAAATTATAATCCCTTAAAACTAGCTTATACAAGGAGGCCTGCATGGACCAAAAAAATTCCAAATCCTACATAGGTATTGTCATCATGCTTGGAGCCGTATGGGGACTCTCTGAAGCCGCGTTGGGCATGTGGCTTCGAAGCTGCGCCTCTTTTATGTCAGGTTCCATCATGACAGGAGTCGCTCTCTTCTTCATAGCTGCTAGCTGGATCTTATCCCGTAGAATCCTGGGCGTTGCTCTCCTTATCGCAATCGCCTGTCTTTTCAAAATGTTCGATGCACTGCTTCTTTCTCTCCCAATCCTTCACGGAGCTGTGGGAAATCCCATTTTTGCCTTTCTGATGGAGGGATTGGCATTCCTGGTTCTGCTCTCCATCTACGCGGAAAAACAAAAGCACAAAACAGGAAGGCGAGCAATTCTCGGAGGGATGTCAGCACTATTGGCAGTCAACCTCTTTCCACTCGTGAAATTTGCGACTGGGATTCCAGCCTGCGTTTTTCCTGGGACAACCACCCCTCTTTCCCTTTACTATGCACCTCTAGCCGTTATTCTCTCCTGCGTGACTGTTCCTCTAGGATTCTGGGCGGCATCCAAGATTATGACCTTCGAGACAAAACTTACAGAAGCCAACCGAATCAAGGCATTAAGGCTTATTGCCTCTCCAGGGACACTCATTCTCTGCCTTGTCATCATAACCCTTATCAGGTTGATTTAAAGCCACTCCAACTGACCCAGATAAGGAGAGAGAGAATGGAAAAGCCTAAAAAGAAAAAAAGAAAGACTTTCACAAGAAGGGATTTCCTGAAAGGATTTGGAGGTGGGGCGATAGGTGCTGCAGTGACTCCGTCGCTCCTAGCAAAAGACAAGATCGCTCTCCAAACTGAAGAAGGGAAAATCCCTCTTCTTTCCCAGAAACAAATCACTCTCACGGTCAACGAAAAAAAGTTGACCTTGACTGTTGAGCCAGGAGAAACCCTCCTTCATGTCTTAAGAGAGAGACTGAACCTGACCGGGGCAAAAAAAACATGCGGCCGGGGAGAATGCGGAGGATGCACGGTCCTCATAGACGGAAAACCAGTGTACTCCTGCATGTATTTTGCCATAAAAGCGGACGGCAAAAAAATCACGACTATCGAAGGACTGGCCACCAATGGAAAGCTTCATCCTGTCCAACAGGCTTTCATCGATAAGGATGCTTACCAGTGTGGATTCTGCACACCTGGATTCATCATGACCTCTGTGGCTTTTCTCAACACAAATAAAAACCCGAGCAGAGAAGAAATCAAAAAAGCATTATCCGGCAACCTCTGCCGCTGTGGGAACTACGTCAAGATCTATGATGCTGTTTCTGCCGCTTCAAAAGACATGAGGAGGCCCTAAATGAGGAAAAAAGAATATTTTATTGAATCCGAAGACTCCACCCTCCTCTACTATGAAGAATACAGAGATAAAAAAACGATAAAGCCCGAAAAGGCTCCCGAGCCCGAAAAAGATAAATTTGAAATAATCGGTCAATCCACACCCAGAATTGATGGAAAAAGAATTGTGACCGGCCGAGCTCCCTACACCCATGATATCAAACTCAGAGGGATGCTCTGCGGAAAAATACTGAGGTCTCCACACGCCTGTGCAGATATTGTATCCATGGACCTAAGCAAGGCACAAAGCCTTCCGGGAGTTGAAACCGCCCTTCAGCTCAAAGAAGGTCGGGTTAAGTATGTGGGAGAACAGGTCGCCGCCGTGGCTGCAAAGAATGAGAAAACAGCAGAGGAAGCTTTAAAACTAATCAAAGTCGAGTACAAACCTCTCCCCTTCGCAGTCACGGTGGAAAAAGCCATGGAAGAAGGAGCTCCCCAAGTCCACGGGGACAGGGATAGAGCGAATATCCCCAGCAAGCCGTTCAATGATTACAACCGCGGCGATATCGAAAAAGGATTCAATGAAGCTGAGGTTGTCATCGAGCGAACCTACAAAACCGCGGTGGAAATCCACCATCCTGCTGAAACCCACGGCAGTGTAGCCAAATGGGAGGGAGACAGGCTCACAGTCTGGGATTCCACCCAGGCGATCTTCGGAGTAAGAGACGGACTCGCCTACTGGCTGAAAGTCCCCGCGAGCCGAATAAAAGTTATAAAAAAGTACATGGGCGGAGGATTCGGAAGCAAACTGGGAATCAATGATTATACGGTCGCCGCTGCCCTTTTGGCGCGGGAAGCCAAAAAACCCGTGAAGATCATCCTCTCCAGAGAGGAGAATTCTCTGTGTGTGGGAAACCGTCCCTCGAGCCTCCAGACCATAAAGGGAGGAGTCAATAAAGATGGCACGCTGACCGCTCTTTATCTGAAAAACTACACTTCCGGTGGTATCGGAAGAGGCGACAGATGCGCAGAGCCCATCATCGATGTGTACAAATGTCCAAACCTGAAGGTCGAAGAGTACACTGTCTACACAAACACAGGTGCTTCACGGCCCACACGAGCTCCCGGCCATGTCCAGGGAACATTTGCCCTTGAAGGATTTCTGGACGAGCTGGCCAACGAGATCAACATGGATCCATTGGAGCTGAGGAAGAAAAACTACTCCACAAAGAATCAAGGAGATACCGGAATCCCCTATTCCTCGAAAGGATTGGATAAGTGCTACGAATTGGGAGCAGAAAAGATCGGCTGGGCAAGAAGAAACAAGAAGCCGGGGCAGGGAAACAGGACAGTCAAACGAGGCCTCGGAATGGCCAGCCAGATATGGTGGGGAGTCGGAAGACCGCCAACCCTTGCGGA
>JGI2172J19969_10000473_pt1 | contig 17159 bp, 18 predicted proteins | sample DeeMarSWOR230_32_FD_19969 | JGI IMG/M metagenome (IMG submission 19969)
GGAAGGCAGAGAGAAAGGAGTGGTTGACCATGGTTTTGGAACTTAACTATAAGTTTAGACGGTTTAAGCCCTCTGATCTAGAGGGGGTAATCAGAATAAACCGAGAATGTCTTCCCGAAAACTACACCCCCCTATTTTTCATGAATTTATACAAACGCTACCCAGAAACGTTCATCGTCGCTGAGGTCAACAAAGAGATAGTGGGCTACGTTATGTGCCGCATCGAAACTGGGATTCCAAGTTTTAAACTGCTGGGAATAACAAGGAAGGGTCATGTGATCTCCATCGCTGTCCTGCGTAGACATCAGCAGAAGGGAATCGGTTATGCGCTGATGCGAGAAGCGACGCAAGCCATGGTGAGCTACAAGGCAAAGGAGTGTTACTTGGAGGTTAGGGAAAGCAATCTGCCTGCTGTAGAGCTTTACAAGAAATTGGGGTTCGAAATCGTGCGAACAATCAGAAACTACTATGCGGACGGAGAGAACGCCTTCGTAATGGCAAAGCAACTGCCCTCTCTCTAATTAAAGTAGTTACTCCCATTTACTCTCTAGTGCAGCAAATTACAGGAAATGTTTGTTTAGCCTAAAATGGAAATGCCCGAGTTAGGTCAAAGCCTAGGCAGATCAACGAAGCATAGCCAGCCATCCAGTCTCCAGCCACAAACGCTTCAGTTGATGTGATCGCGTGAGACCGACTGTAGCCGACTACCGGGCAACCAGCCGTGCCTAGCCGACCTATCCAAGCGTGCTCCCCAACTCGGGCACGTAGCTATATGAGAGTTTGCAATCTATATATGTTGTTAAAACGAGAGTTGATATAAGCTCAAATGGGGGTAACGATTTTTGACAGGCTTTTTGGTATCCGCCAATATTGTTTTGGATTATCGCTTAAAATTATATTAAGCATATGATGGGGATAGGCTGTCAACACGCATTTCCCGTCCATTTTTATTGCAACTTTTCACGTGTACAAATAAATGGGTTATTGCAGTGTAAAAATTGACTACAAACACTCTCCAGTTAGCCCTTTTTTGGATGAACCCCGGGTTCCTTGGAGAAGGGATCAACCGCCATGAACCACTGGAACTAAAACAATTTCCTCGGAATCTCTGACCTCAGTTTCAAGCCCCTGTAATACGCTGATCTCCTTTCCTCCAACAAGAATCAGAGCGTTTGGTCTGGGGTCACCAAGCTGGGAGTCAACTAGAACCTGCTTGAACTCGGATGAAAAAGTTTCTGTGAGATTCATTACAAGTTTTCTAACTGTTGCAGGTTCCTTCAGCTTCACCTGGAAACGTTTTTTTCCGGAAAGCCGTTGGAATATTCCTAAAAACCTGACTTCGACATGGATAACCATATTTGATTCTCTCGTAAACTATTGGCTTTCGCCTCCGAAAAGCTCCACTATCTTCGATGTGAATTCAATTATGTCGTTCACGTGGTCCATTGTCTTTTCGTTATCTGTTTTAGGGTTGTGTGCCAATTGTTGGAGGGTTTTTTCGATTTCGACGAGAAAATTCAAGATAGGTTCTTCAACACGCTCTCTAGTTCGGAGGGTCTCATGAACTATGGGCACGATAAAAGCGGGATCCCCCAAGCTATAATAAATAGCCGCTTGGGCTTTGGTCAGGGCTTCAATGATAAAACCTGCTGCCATGTAAGGCGTTTTTTTAGCCGCAGTCAAGTCTGCCTTTGCCTCCCTGAGATAACGGCTAGCCCAGCCTTTTCGATAACCATCTATCTTTGACAATCAGGTTCTCCCTCTTTTTCCGTTTGTTCCATTTATTTATGAGATACGCAAGTGGTTATAAAAATCTTCGACAGAACTTGATAAAAAAGAAAAACACTTCCCTCTTTAACTTCACAACTTTCTCTATTCTTCCTCAGCTCCAAGAGATTCCGAGGCATAAACTGTGTTTGCCAATCGAGCAGCGTAACCAGCTACCCTGTTTCTTAGCTTTGTTGAAGAAATGTTTGTGAGCTCAGTCACAAATTGTTTATTCTTTTCAAAATCCGTTGAAAATTTGTTTGGATACCTGTCCAGCAACTCGCGGGCTATCCTCTTCACCTGTTCAGTGCGCACTTTTCCCAAACTTTCACCCCGTCCTTCCTGTAAGCAGTTTCTTCATCCTTTCTAGTCCTGAATTGTCCCCTCATCATGCCTTTTATCCCTTACGCCTTCTACTCCAAAAAAGTCAACGAAATTCTGGAAAATCTGGTCAGCAACCTCACTTTTTTCTTTTCCCTTCAGCTTCGCTATGGCTTCAACTACGGTGGGAATGAAAGAAGGCGTAGTCAGCTTACCCTTAAACGGATCCCTGAAACGAACAGGTCCATCCGTTTCTGTCATAATATTCGTTAAGGGTATGCGCATAATGACTTCTCGGATGCCGTTTGAGAATACTGAGGGTGGCCCCTCGGTGATGTAGTAGCCGCGGTCCACTATTGTGGGGATTAGGCTGTGGGGCTGACTGAACCAATGCAGAAGAACCTTTTTGATTTTGTAGGACGGAAGCAAGCTCAAAATTTGGCTGGTGGTTCCTCTAGAATGTATTATCACGGGTAAAGATAACTTTTCAGCCGCGGAAAGCATCTTATGGAAGACTTGCAGCTGGGCTTCTGTGGGTTCTCCGCTTCCCGAGTAACTGGAATCTAAACCTATCTCCCCAACAGCCACTACTCTTTGTCGGTTCTCTCCATTCTCGAAAATCAGATCGATTGTCTCCTGTATTTCAGTGGAGCCTAGATTTTTGGTGTTCCAAGGATGAATTCCCAGAGCAGCATATACATGATCAGGATATTTCTCAGCTAACCGAAGGCTTTGACGACTTGATTCTAGGTCCATAGAATTGGCGACCAAAGCAAAAACGTTTAATTGTTTTGCGTCTTCCACGATTTCTCCAACATTCGGTGCGTACTTACTGTCTGCAAGGTGAATGTGAGCATCAACGAATCTCATGGTAAACCCTATTCTTTTAATCATTGACAGGTTTCACTGGAGCTAAAAAACTTTCTGCTAGTTTAGTTCAGCCACTAGTCTCTCCAGAGTTTCCTCTACCTGTAGGATATGCTTCAAGGTTTCCTCTGAGCCCTCAAATTTCCTCGTTGTTTCTCGACACTGCTTCAAAACATCTTGGAAGGCTCTTCGGCAACGAAATCTCTCCAAGCACTCACCGATTCTCTCGGTTCTACCGAAGAGGTTTAAAAGCCAAGCGATTCAACGAACAAGATTACCCTAAACAGACCCAAGTGAAAGTAAAAGTAGCAAACTTCTATACTCAACCAGCTTCTCTACAGTAACGCGACTGAAAAAGGTCGATAAAAAGACCTTGGTGAAGATTCGCTGAATAAGGAGAGTTACTCAGTGATTGTTTCAAATCCAACTTTTATGGGTATGTTATCTTGGAAGATAGATACGACAGGACAGTTTGCTTCTGTTCTCCTCCAGACAGCGTTAAGTTTTTGTTCTCTCGCTTTGGAAGTTACGGTGATTTTCATGTTCACACCAGTTAATCTAGGCGAGTCCGCGGGCTTGTCTGCTTCTGCCACGACCTCCATTTTGCTGATTTCTACATTGCTTTTTTTGCAAACGTCGGCGAATATTGTTACTGCGCAGTCAGCTAGAGCCATGATCGCCAGTTCCAATGCTGATGGTCCTGTGTTGTCTCCACCTTTTGCGGTTCCTAGGTCCAAAACTACGCTGTGACCTCTCGAGTTATCCGCGATTGTCTGAACGTTTTCAACCAATTTTGCGGTTGCTTTAATTTTGGGCATATTTTTTCACCAATATTTCTAGTATTCTGTTTTCTAGGTTTAAATATCTATTGTTGATTAAAAAGAAACTTTAACAGCCAAAGATTAACCACCCTTAAAAGTTTGATTTAGCTAGTATTGCTTCCCAAAAACATAACATTACACCAATGTTTTCCCAAATAATATATTGTCTTTTAACTGAAACCTTAGTGAGGATTGATACAATTGGCTAAAAAAACTGTTTTCACGGAAAAGGCTCCCAAGCCTGTGGGTCCTTACTCGCAGGCTGTAATCAGCGGCGATTTCGTTTTCATCTCTGGTCAAATAGCCATTGACCCGAAATCCTCAAAGGTTGTTGATGGCGGAATTGAGGCGCAAACAGTTCAGGTGTTAGAGAACCTGAAGGACATCCTTGAAAGCGTTGACCTAAGTTTAAGCGATGTCGTGAAAACTTCGGTGTTCCTCAGTAACCTCAACGACTTTCAAACTTTCAATCGGGTCTACAGCAAATATTTTGACAAAAATCCTCCAGCGAGAACTACAGTACAAGCAGGTCTCATGGCTGGAGTGCTACTAGAAATCGACGCAATAGCCAAACTATGCTAGGAACAAAAAAGTAATTGAGAAGGGATTTCGTCCCTATTCTACGTGTACCCTGAAGAGGTCAATGTCCTCCGCCATATCTCTTGTACTCTTCAAGAATTCTCTGGTTGCCCGCTCTACATCCTTTGATTGCGTTATGTACCTTCCAACAATGATAATGTCTGCACCATTTGCTAACGCTTCAGGCGCTGTCTCAGGAGTTATTCCGCCAGCAACTGCTACCAAAAACTTCTTGTCCGAGAAGGTTTGCCGCATATCCTTAATTATTTCCCATCGAGTCTTACCCGTTGTTTCCACGTCTATTCCGCGGTGGAGAATCACAACATCAGGTAATCTTTTGAGGGCCTGAAGCTTCCCGACAGGATCCTCGACGTTCATCATGTCCACTACTGCGTAGATTCCCAGCCTTTTTGCTTCTTCAATGAATTTGTCTATCGTTTCTGGGGCTGCTAACCCAGAGACTACAACGGCATCGGCTGTTTCCTCGAAGGCTAGGTCAACCTCCACTTTTCCGACATCCAATGTCTTAAGATCCGCTACGATGAACATGTCTTTAGCTACTTTCCTCAGGTCACGGATGATGTTCACGCCATATTTCTTCAGCAGAGGTGTGCCAACCTCCAGTATGATTCTGTCGCTCTCCGGCAGTTCACCTATGATCTTATTCACGCTTTCCAAGCTGGGAATGTCGAGGGCTATCTGCAAGTATGGTGGCCTCCACAGTCTAGGCACTTTGAAACCCATTATCGGATGCTTCGCTCTGTCTTTATCATACATGATTTTCTTCAACGAAGGATAATTCTCTAAAGCTCTCTTCAACGCCAGTTTTGTGGCTCCATAATTATAATGATAGATGCTACGGTAATCCTTAGCCTGTGGATGAACAAAGACGCTGCATATGATCACCCATTCGTCAACCTTATCCTCCGGAATAATCCCCTCCTCAACAGCGTCAGCAACCGCCTTTGCCACGGCTGCCTGAGCAGGACCAAAGATTTTTCCTGTCTGCTCCATGTTTTTTACAGTAACCTTTGGCACAAGAAGAGTGTGAGGTTTAGGTGGAAGATTCGGTCTGATAACTGCTAGAAGCGGGGTGTGACCAGCAGACAAGTTTGACAAGCCGTTGGCAAAAGCTTCACCAATGGGGCCTTCCTTGTCTCCAATCAGCAAATCTACATGGGCAACTTCTGTTCCCTCACCCATCAAAGCCTCCCCAATCAGATAAGTATGCTCTTTGCGCTTCGTGGCTTCTTCAAAAAATAGTTTCCTCTCATCTACATCCGAAAAGTCAACATCAAACTCTCTCATCCACTGATACAGAGTGTCACGATGAATCCCCATGATTTCAGCCGTACCCTTAATTGTCGGTTTTGTCGACCTGCTCCCCCGAGACCTCCTTATTTTCCTTTCCTCTTTCTTGGCTGTCGCTAGCAAATTGATGAATTCCTCTTTTGTTTCCGGTTTTTTACCGTCATATCCCGACACAATACCACTCTCTATGAGAGGATTTCGCTGACCGCCTATAAAAATGTGTCGGATCAAAATCGATAATCTTTAATTAATCCGACACTTTATTGAGGAAAATCTTTTTCAAAAAGAATTTTTCCGACAGAAATCTTTTGGCTTTTACTACCGATTAATTCTCAAGAATTTGATTGTAGTGAAGTTCAGAAATTTCAAACACGTTTGGGCAAATATGTTACAAGATAAGTGCCTGTGAATGAAAAGCTGGGAAAACTTGTGGCTGGGTCTTGTTTATTTTGGTTCAGTTTGGAGGTTCGTAGGATCGAACTTCAAATTATCTGTGCTGATTTGCGTTGTCCAGCCTCGTTTATCTTAATCTATGCTTCTCTTCGCGTCTTTTCTTTTCGTCTACTGCTTCCCGTATCCACTCGGAAGGCTTACCAACAGTCTTCAAGTACTTCAACTGATCCATGGTTAGGCGCACACCATAGTGAAGTTTCTTCTTACTCATTGCTTGCCCCATTTAAATCGATATTAAAAATAAAGAAAAGCTTTATGAAATCAAAATATTGACTGCTGATATATCGCAGTTTTTCATGTGAAATCATCAAAAGAAGCCTTTCGAAGTTACAATCAGTTGGTACAGTTTTCGTGCAAAGAAATATAAATAAGCAAGGTAGTGCTCAGAAACCAACAAAATGCCCTGAAGAGATTTTGGGAGGAAACCGGGCGGTGGAAGATAAATTTTTGAAGTCGGCTCTTGCGTTAATTGATGCCAGCGAGAACCATGAACGATACAGAGGAGAAGAGTGTATAAATCTGATTGCAAGCGAGGGCCTCAAGTCTCCAGCAGTAGAGGAGATGTTGTGTTTGTCACAGGACTTGGAGTCCAGATACGCCGAAGGAGAGAATGACCTTGAGGGGCACGTTAAAGTGCGGCATTATCAGGGACAGAAATACATGACACAAATCGAGAATTACACAGCGGATCTGATGAAAGTCCTGTTCGGATGCAACTGGGCTGACGTGAGGCTCGTTTCAGGTACCCACGCGAATCTTGCCACCTTTAAAGGCATCTCATTGGCGACAAAAAATAACCGGATGGTGGTCTTGCCCCTAAGCGCTGGGGCTCATATTACCCATGACTACTCGGGTCTAGCTGGCAGGGTCTTGGGGTTGGAGACTATCAATCATGCTTATAATATAGATGAATTGAACATTGACTCGGAAAAGTCTGCGACTATAATTGACGCAACTAGACCAGGCATAGTGACTTTCGGAGGCAGCGTCTTCCAGTTTCCTCATCCCATTAAAGAGCTGGCAAAGGTTGCTAAAGAGACGGGCGCTTACGTTGTTTATGATGCAGCTCATGTGTTGGGTCTGATTGCCGGAGGAGAATTTCAGGACCCTTTTGGGGAAGGAGTGGATTTCATAACTGCGTCGACCCACAAGACTTTTCCAGGGCCTCAAGGCGGGGTTATCCTCGCGAATTGTGAAGATGAAAGGATGAAAAAGGCGATTAAGAAGGTGCAGCACGCGGTCTTTCCATTGACTACCTCGAACACCCATCTTGGGAGGCTTCCTGCCTTGGGTTTAGCAGCCTTGGAACTGAAACTTTATGGTAAGGAGCTGGCTAAGCAGACGATTAAGAACGCTCAGACGGCGGGTAGGTATCTGTTCGAAAATGGTGTGAAGGTTCTGGGAAGAAAGAATGGTTTCACTCGTTCACATCAGATCGCTGTTGATGTTCGAGATTACGGTGGAGGACAAAAACTTGCCTCTAATCTTGAGGAAGCTAATGTAATTTTGAACAAGAATCTTCTGCCCTATGATAATCAGCACAACCGTGGTGATCCGTCGGGTCTCAGGATAGGTTTTCAGGATGTGACTAGAAGAGGCTTCAAAGAAGGAGACATAGAACGCCTGTGTTCTCTGATCTTGGAAGTGATAAAGGACAAGAGGACGCCTGCTGAAGTGAGAAAGGATGTCATCAAATTGAGGCAGAGCTTCAAGGAGATCAAATACTGTTTCCAGAATGTCAACGAAGCTAAAGAGTATCTTAGAAAATATGCTTAGGCATTCAAGATTCAAGTGGGTTTACACAAAGTATAGTCGTTTTTCAACTCTATCTTTCCACTACGATAATCTTTTATATAAGAAGATCTTCTCTCTTCTCAGGCAAAGGAACTTGGGCCTATGAATAGCCATTCGATGACTTCAACGAACACTTCTTGGCGTTTCTATAGCTTTGGCTATTTCTTTTATAATTAGGCCCAGCTAGCTAAAAAATTTCGCATCTTAGCTTTCTGGGCTTCATGGAGGGTTTAGTTGTTATGATACAAAATCATGAAAAAAACCGCAAGAGAATCGTGGTCAAATTTGGAGGATCCAGCCTCGCAGATCACGAACGGATATTGAGAGCAGTTACGGCAGTGGCTGAAGAAGCCAAGAAGGGTACCCAAATCGCCGTGATCGTTTCGGCTATGGGAAAAACAACTGACACGCTTTTTAACGCCGCCAAAAACAGCTCTAACGGCAGGTTACATAAGAAAGATTTAGATGAGATTCTGGCCATGGGAGAAAGAACCAGCATCAGAATCATCGCAGCCGCATTGAAAGCACAAGGCGTAAACTCCCGTTACGTGGATCCCCACGACCCGGAATGGCCCATCATAACAGACGATGTTTTCTCAGATGCCAACCCAATTTTGGACACATGCTACGAAAGCGCTAGACAGAACGTGCTTCCCCTCGTAGAGAAAGGTGTCATACCCGTGATTGCAGGCTTCGTGGGAAGAACAAAAGACAACAAAGTAACTACTTTGGGGAGGGGNGGAAGCGATACAACCGCCTTCATCTTAGCGAAGGCTTTGGAAGCGGATGAACTCATCATGGTTACCGACGCTGAAGGAATTATGTCTGCCGATCCCAAGATAATAGGCAACCCGAAAAGGCTTCCAGAAATTGATGTAAACACTTTGGTTGGATTAGCGGATTCGGGCACCAAGTTCATTCACAGGAAGGCTCTGCGATACAAGGATTCATCAGTAAAAGTTAGGGTAATCAGGCACACTCACGGCAATCTAAACGCAGAAGGCACAGTAATCACGGGAGCACTGTCAACCGAGCTGGATGTAGCTCTGGCAAACCCATCTCCGGCCATGTCTATCACAGTTGTAGGCAAAGGTGTCGCCGAACAGCCTCAAGTAATAAAAGAGCTGACTGAAACAGTGAAAAACCACGCAGAATTGTTGGGATTATCCGTGAACTATGACTCCATGATACTCTACGCTTCAGAGAACTCTAATTCGAATCTGCTTCTCGAAAAAGTTCATGAAGTAATCCTAAAACACGAGGAAACCCTAGCCATGTCTGTCAGAAAACAACTAGCCTTTCTTAAGATCAAGGGTGTCGATCTGGAAAAGACACCGGGTCTCACAGGAAGAATAGCTGAGGCTCTGAGATTGAATGCCCTCAACATCTTCGGTCTGATTACAATCACATCCAGCATTATGCTATTCATAAACTGGAAGGAAAGAGAGAAAGTCATAAAATTAGTTAGGAACGCTTTAAAAGGTGACTAAAATGTTGAAAGCAGCTGTTTTAGGAGCAACAGGCAACGTCGGCCAGATTTTCGTTCAACTGCTAGACAGGCACCCATGGTTCAAGACTTCAGTTGTGGCAGCCTCTGAAAGAAGCAAAGGAAGAACATACGGTGAGGCATCAAGATGGAGACAATCAACACCTATGCCGGAAGCTGTCGCCCAAATGGATGTAGTAGACATAGAACCAAAAGCTGTTAAGGACGTTGACATAGTCTTCTCAGCATTACCCTCCGCTGTAGCCAGAAAAGTAGAGGAAGATTTCGCCTCTGCAGGATACGTTGTGGTAAGCAACGCCTCTGCCCACAGAATGGACCCTGATGTTCCTATGATAAATCCTGAAATAAACTGCAGCCATGTCAGCCTCATTGAGGAACAACGCAGAAAAAGAAGGTGGGACGGCGCCATCGTCACAAACCCCAACTGCAGCACAACAGTTCTATCACTCGCCCTGAAACCCATCTACGACGAATTCGGCATCAATAGTGTCATCGTATCCACGATGCAGGCAATCTCAGGCGCTGGATACCCGGGGGTAGCATCCATGGACATAGTAGACAACGTTATTCCCTACATCGGGGGAGAGGAAGAAAAGATGGAGACTGAAATGCAGAAGATATTGGGTTCTCCTTCAGAACCAGCGGATTTCAAGGTCTCAGCCAGCTGCCACAGGGTTCCAACAATTGATGGTCACATGGAAGCCGTCTTCGTAGAGACGAAAAAGGAGGCGGAACCCAACGCCGTAGCCGATGCTATGGAGAACTTTGTTGGGGAACCGCAAAAACTCAATCTTCCATCAGCCCCAGAAAAACCCGTTATTGTTATGAAAGAAAAGGATCGACCGCAAACCAGACTGGATAGAATGGAGGGAAAGGGCATGAGCACTGTAGTGGGCAGAATCCGAAAGGACCCCGTGTTAAATGGGGTGAAATTTTTGGCTCTAGGTCACAACACCATAAGGGGAGCCGCTGGATGTGGTGTGCTCAATGCAGAATATTTGAAAGCAAAAAAATTCATCTAAAGGAGAGGAAACATTTGGAATCAGGTAAAAAAAGGCGATTAAAAAGAATTTTTCGAGATGACAACCGAACCGTTATTGTTCCCATGGATCACGGCGTATCAATCGGTCCTGTTATGGGACTAGTGAACATGCAGGGTATCGTTGACACGTTGTTGCTTGGGGGTGTTGACGCGGTTGTTATCAACAGGGGCATCGCAAAAAGTGTTGACACTGGAAACGCTGGATTAATTGTTCACTTGTCCGGAATCACGAAGCATTGTCCTGACCCAAACAACAAGGTACAAATCTGCTCTGTAGACGACGCTGTAAGATTGGGGGCTGATGCTGTTTCAGTTCACATTAATGTGGGCGCTAAACAGGAGGACCGGATGCTCTCAACTTTGGGTAAGGTAGCCTGTGAATGCGATGATTACGGTATGCCATTGCTGGCTATGATATATCCCCGAGGACCGAGCATAAAGAATCAGCACGCTGTGGATGTGGTGGCTCATGCTGCTCGCTTAGGGGCAGAGTTGGGAGCCGACATTATCAAAACAAACTATACTGGCGACGCTGAATCCTTCAAAGAAGTAGTAAGCAGTTGCCATGTTCCAGTAATTATCGCTGGTGGTCCAAAAGTGGAGACTGTTAGAGAGGTTTTGCAGATGGTAAGTGACTCCCTGAAAGCTGGAGGAGCAGGTGTCTCGATTGGCAGAAACGTGTTTCAACATGAAAACCCCACAAAGATGGTTAAGGCTCTTTCAGCCCTTATTCACCGAGGGGCATCAGTCAGCGAAGCCTTAAAGATTCTTGGTGAATCAGAATGAAAGAAGCCTGGATCGAAATAGATGAATCGCTTCCCGAGGACCAGAAAAGTAGGTTGCTGAATTCTGCTGCTCAGTTCTGTGATGCCGTGCTGGTTGCCGCAAAGGATGTAGAACTTGCCAAGAAGACTGGAAGTAAGGTCGCCTCAGTTTCTGGGGAACCCGAAATTACTGTTGTTTCAATCTTCGACAGGGAAAAAGTGAAGGAACTGAAGGCTAAGGGGAGAAGTGTCGCTGTGAAGGTGACCATCGAAGGGAAAGAGGACGAAGAAACTGCCATAGAAGCGGCGGAGCTTTCATCCGACTATCTTATCGTTTACACTCCGGACTGGAAAATTATTCCATTAGAAAACCTCATCGCCAAGACTCGAGGAAAAACCAAACTGCTCGCACAGGTTTCCAGCGCAAAAGAAGCAAAACTGGCATTAGAAACTCTGGAGCTGGGAGCCGATGGGGCGGTCTTGAAAACAGCTAATCTTGAAGAACTCAAGGAAACAGTCGCTTTTGCTAAGAAGGAGTCTTTTAGGCTCGAGTTAGTTGCCGTCAAGGTTGTTGAGTTGAAGGAGATCGGAACAGGCGCCAGGGTCTGCATCGACACATGCGATCTTATGAAGTCTGGAGAGGGCATTCTTGTGGGTTGCCAATCATCCGGTTTGTTTCTAGTTCAGGCTGAGGTTCATGAAAGCCCATACGTGGAGACACGTCCCTTTAGAGTAAACGCTGGACCTCTGTCACTGTACACTTTTGTTTCCTCCAGTAGGACAAGATATTTGTCGGAGCTGAAGGCTGGAGACGAAGTTCTTGTAGTGGATAGGGAAGGAAAAGTCAGGTTAACTAATGTTGCGCGGGCGAAGATCGAGTGGAGACCCATGCTTCTCATCGAAGCGGAACATAAAGGAAAAAGGATTAAAACGATCGCCCAGAATGCCGAAACCATAAGAGTTGTGACTCCGGAAGGCTCCAAATCAGTTACGGATCTGGAGAAAGGCGACAAAATTTTGGCTCACGTGGAAAAGGGTGGCAGGCACTTCGGAACATTGGTGAAAGAAGAAGCTGTGATAGAGCGTTGACCATCAAAGTCTGCGTCTCAGTTCCTCCTAAGACAGTTGATGAAGCATTCTGTTTGATAGAGAAAGCTGAGGCTCAACATGCAGACTTGATTGAAATAAGGCTTGACAGCCTCAAAAACCATGACCGCATAGCAGAGATTCCACGCTGCAGCAAGACACCCCTGATCGCAACAAACAAATCAATGGAACATCACGGCAAATTCTGTGGAAGCGAAGATGAGCGCCAAAAAATTTTGGTGGACGCTGCGAGAAACGGTTTCGAATACGTGGACGTAGATTTGTCCACCCCTAATATTGGGAAATTAGTTGGCAACCTGCATAAAGTGGGAGCAAAAACAATAGTTTCATTTCATGACTTCGACTGGACTCCTAGGTTGTCACAGTTGAATAAGGTTCTTGAAGTGGAAATTGCTTGGGGAGCTAAAGTCTGCAAAATCGTAACCACAGCCAGAAACGTCGAAGACAACTTAACAATCTTGGATTTTGTTTCCAAGGCTTCCAAAAAAGCTAAACTTGTCTGTTTCGCCATGGGAGAACTCGGCAAACCATCTAGGCTTCTCTCTCCTGTCTTCGGCGCCTTTTTCACGTTTGCTTCTCTTGATGAAAAAAGAAAAACGGCAAAAGGACAACTAACTATTCAGGAAATGAGGCGAGCATACGAGGTTCTGGGGCTAAGGTAACAATGAAAATTTCCGGAAAAACTAGGGTTTGCGCCATCATCGGCGACCCAGTAGAGCACTCCCTAAGTCCCGTAATGCATAACGCAGCCTTCAAAGAATTAGGGTTAAACCTTGTTTACGTGGCTTTCACAGTAACAAGAAACGGATTGAAAGACGCAATTTCAGGCGCAAGAAATTTGGGTCTGCTAGGATTAAACGTGACCATGCCCCACAAAAACGCTGTTATGAGTTACTTGGATGAGACTGATTCGACGGCAAAAGCCATCGGCGCGGTGAACACAATCCTGAACGAGCAGGGAAAGCTTATCGGCTTCAACACAGACGGCAAAGGCGTCATGATTGCCCTGCAAGAAAACGGCATATCTGCAGATGAAAAGAAGTTGCTTATCCTCGGAGCCGGAGGTGCAGCAAAAGCTATAGCCTTTCAGGCAGCGCAAGAGGTAGAGGAATTGGTTATCCTTAACCGAACTTCAGAGAAGGCAGAAAAGTTAGCTGAATTACTACGCAAGAAATTTGGTAAAAAAGTGAAGGGCGGAACGCTCTCAGCTGAGGTTCTGAAGGAAGAACTGAAAACCACTGATATTCTGGTTAACGCTACCTCTGTTGGCATGCATCCAGACTTTAACATGAGTCCAGTTCCGTCAGATTTGCTGAGACGTGACTTGTGCGTGATGGATATAATCTATAATCCCTTGGAAACCAAGCTTGTAAAAGATGCAAAGGCTGTTGGAGCTAAGGTTGTTTTGGGTCTTGAGATGCTGCTTTATCAGGGAGCTGTCGCCTTCGAAATCTGGACTAACTGTCCGGCTCCAGTTGAAGTTATGAAGAAGGCTGCCTTGAGCAAACTAGCTGAACAGGGTGTCAACATTGAGGGGAAGAGCTGAGGCGATAACTCACGGAGCAGCCACAATAATTAATGCTATAGCAACAGGCAAGGGAGCAGCCATAGGAGTAGACCTGTGGACAAAAGCCGCCGTCACCATCACAGACGAACCCGGAACTGTAAAAGTTAAGATTCTGTCGGATTCCTCAGAGAACCCTGTTTTGGCAGAAAAGACGGTTGAGCATGTTCTCAAGCATTTTGGGTTAGAAAAAGAGTTTGGCGCCAAAGTTGAAACCCAGTCAAACATCCCAGTAGCAAGGGGATTAAAGAGCAGCAGTGCGGCAGCAAACGCCATAGCCTTGGCAACCACTGCAGCCTTGGAACGTAACTTAGATGATGTTACCGTGGTTAAGCTTGGTGTTGACGGGGCAATGGACGCAAAGGTTACTATAACCGGAGCCTTCGACGATGCCTGCGCCTCATATTTTGGCGGAGTCGTAATCACTGATAACCTAGAACGAAAAATCGTTAAACGCTTCGAAATAGCTGAAGCCCCAGCTGTTCTGTTCTATGTTCCAGCCAAAAAAACCTATACAGCAGATTCAAACGTGAAACGAATGAAAACCATGGCTCCCGTCGTCAAGATAGCCTACAGAGAAGCCTTGAACGGTAACTACTGGGCAGCCCTAACCATGAACGGTTTAATCTTCTCCTCGGCACTAGGATACGATTCATCCCCAACCGTAGACGCCCTCACAGCAGGAGCCTATGCTGCTGGGTTGTCTGGAACTGGTCCCGCGGTTACAGCCATCGTTCCTGAAGATAAGCTAAACCCTGTGAAAGAGGTTTGGCAGAAACGTGAGGGAGAAATTCTGGAGGCTCGAATCAACCAAGAGAAAGCCAAGGTGGTAGGCTGAAAAATGGAGGTTACAGTCGAGAACACCCGTAATCTTGAAGGCGTGGTTTCGGCTCCTCCATCAAAAGCTTACACCCACCGGATGCTCATAGCCGCATCATTGTCTAATGGAACCTCACAAATCTTCAATCCACTCGTCTCGGATGACACTCAAGCGACTCTAGAGGCAGTAAAGGCGCTTGGAGCAGAAACAGAATTACATGAAAACCGCTGGACGATTCATGGACAAGAAAAACTCAAACCGCCTGACCATCCCATAGACTGCAGAGAGTCAGGGTCGACTCTTCGTTTCATGATTCCAGTTGCAGCCCTTGCACCCGGACCTTCAACATTCCTTTTTGGGGCATCCTTTGAGCGGAGACCAGTGGCGCCTCTTCTTGAAAGCCTCAAGGAACTGGGAGTCGAATCTGCTGTTCAAAGAAACGGTTCATCTGTTGAGGTTTGTGGAGGGGGAATCAGAGGAGGAAAAACTTCGATAAGGGGCGACATAAGCTCCCAGTTCATCTCTGGATTACTGTTTGCTTGCCCAAAGGCAAAGGAAGACACAGAAATTGCTGTCACAACCAAGCTGGAGTCTAAGGGCTACGTTGAAATGACCCTTGAAGTTCTCGTCAAGCATGCTCTCGAAGGTGCTGTAAACAATGATCTTTCGCACCTGTGGATTCCCTCAAATCAAAGCTACGTTCCATGCGATCATACTGTTCCGGGAGATTTTTCTTCTGCAGCTTTTCTTTTGGCAGCCGCGGCGATTACTTCATCACAGGTAACAGTGAAGAATCTTGAGTATCAAACGGCTCAGGGCGACAGGGCAATACTGGGCGTTCTTGACGAGATGGGTGCATCAGTTAAGATAGGAGACGATTCTGTGGATGTTGAAGGGGGGCAGCTTGTTGGAGTTGACATCGACGCCAAGGATATCCCAGATTTGGTTCCTGTTTGTGCTGTTCTTGCGTGTTACGCTGAGGGGCGTTCGGAGATATATAATGCGAAGAGGCTTAGATACAAGGAATCAGATAGACTCGATTCGGTAAGCACAGAACTGAAGAAGATGGGAGCTGACATCATAGTGAACGAGGACGGCTTAACCATAAACGGTTCATGTTCATTACATGGGGCAACTGTTGATCCCCACAATGACCACAGGATCGCCATGGCATGTGCTGTAGCGGCTCTTGGAGCCGACGGTGAAACGAAAATTCAAAATATTGAATGTATAAATAAGTCGTATCCGCAGTTCTTCAGTGATCTGCGTTTGTTAGGAGCGAATGTCGTTGGGATCTAATTCGATAGGAAAAGAATTCGTTGTAACCTGCTTCGGCGAGAGCCACGGCAGATGTGTCGGAGCAGTAATAGACGGATGTCCAGCTGGTCTTCCCCTCACGGAAGAGGATATCCAGAATGATTTGGACAAAAGGTTGCCGCCTAACCGGGAAATCGTTTCTGCTAGAAGAGAAAAGGACATTGTTGAGATTCTGTCGGGAACTTATGAGGGTTTTACTACTGGCGCTCCGATCTGCGCTTTGGTGTGGAATAAGCAGGTGATTTCTGGCGATTACGATTCGATACTGGACAAGCCCAGACCTGGACACGCTGACTATCCTGCCAGAATCAAGTATATGGGATTCAATGATTATCGTGGCGGAGGAAGGTTCTCTGGCAGAATCACTGTGGCTTTTGTCATAGCTGGTGCCGTAGCCAAAAAACTGTTAGATGTCTTTGGCGTCGAAGTTCTGGCATATACAACTGCGATTGGAGAAGTTAGACTTGGAACAGCTCCATCTCTTGAGGAGGTCAGAGAGAACACTTACGGAAACTCGGTGAGATGTCCAGACCCGGATGTGGCAGAGAAGATGGAGGAAACGATTTTGAGGTCGAAAAAGGAGGGCGACAGCGTGGGAGGAATCGTTGAGTGCGTAGCCTCTAACCTTCCGGTTGGAGTCGGTGAACCCATCTTTGATTCTTTGGACGCAGAAATTGCTAAGATGCTTTTTGATGTGCCTGCTGTCAAGGGTGTTGAGTTTGGCAGGGGATTTGAGGCTTCCAAGCTGAGGGGTTCAGAAAATAATGATCCCTATGTAATGAAAGACGGAGAAATTGAGACTTCAACCAACAATGCGGGCGGTATCTTAGGTGGATTATCATCTGGAATGCCTCTTGTGGTTAGAGTGGCAGTGAAGCCTACGTCCTCGATTTCGAAAGAACAAAAAACTGTGGATTTATCGAAGATGGAGGAGACAACGATTCGGGTGCAGGGAAGGCATGATCCCTGTATTGTGCCCAAAGCTGTTCCGGTTGTTGAGGCTTCGGTTGCCACTGTTTTGGTTGATCAGCTGATTCGGGCAGGTTTTATACCTAAAGTTTTGGGAGTTGAGGCTGTTGGAGAATATTATGACGTTAAGGAAGAAGATTGACGCAATCGATGAGA
>JGI2172J19969_10000478_pt1 | contig 17080 bp, 17 predicted proteins | sample DeeMarSWOR230_32_FD_19969 | JGI IMG/M metagenome (IMG submission 19969)
GGGTTTGGATAAAGTCGTGATCCACACCGATCCAGTGCATGTATTCATTTTTTGCAGAAAGTCCTTCCCACCAGAGGTTCTGGTTAAAAGCCAACTGGCTTGGCAGATACGAAGTCGTCGTTGCCTTTACAATACGCGGACTCTGTACGATTTCGGATTTCAGGAGTTCATGTTTGACCAGAACATCGCGATAAAAAATGGGAAGAACCACCAGATGTTCCTTATCATATCCCAGATTTTTATTCCTGATATAACTCATTTGTTGATGCATAAGAGCAGTGGAGAAAAGGAACATGATGGAAATAGCGAATTGGGCCACCACCATGAATTTCCTTGAAGTCGAGGGATGGACGGATGTTTTTTCGCCAAAACCCTTCCTGAAAATGCTAACCGGCTGAAATCTGGAAATCACAAATGCCGGATAACTTCCGGAAAGGATGCCGACAATAAACATCAGCCCTATCAGGGTGATCATGAATGGAAAATCACGTATCAGGTGGAACACCATCTCTTTTCCGGAAAAGGCATTGAAGACCGGCAGTAAAATTTCAACGAAGACAAAAGAGAGCAGGAAAGCAAAAAATGACAGCAAAACCGCTTCTCCCAGAAACTGGAGGATTAACTGGGATCGGTTGGCCCCGACAACTTTGCGCAGGCCAACCTCCTTTTCCCGGACTGTGGAGCGGGCGGTGACGAGATTGACAAAATTGATGCAGGCCAGCATCAAGATGAGCAAGGCGATTCCCGAAAAGATATACAGGTGGGAAAGGTCCCGATTTGTGGAGAGATCGTTTCTGAGGTTTGAATGAAGATGGATTCGGGTAAGAGGCTGAAGATGAAGCATACTCCCAGCCCTTGTTTCCTCACCCATATATTTGCCCACAAGATCAGCAAGCCTTTCTTCTAAATTGTGAGGAGGGTAATTTGGAGGAAGCTGTATGTATGTGGAATAGTTCCATTGCCCCCAGCCTATGTTTTCCTTTTGATTGGCAAAGGAGATGAGAAAATCGAATTGAAGTTGTGAATTCGACGGAATATTTTTCAAAATTCCGGTAACTTTATAATCTTTTACATATTCATCGCCTATTTTTAAAATCTTCCCGATAGGGTCCTCGCCGCTGAAATACTTTTGTGCCGCACTCTGGGTAATGACAATTGAGTTAGGATCGCTGAGAGCGGTCCCGGAATCTCCTTTGATCAGCGGAAATGTAAAGACCTCAAAGATGCTGGGATCAGCCAGCATCAGCCCTTTTTCCCAGAAATATTTTTCCTTATAGGCTATCAACTCCTGAGATCTTCTCGCAAATCTCACCGCATTAAGAACCTCCGGGAATTCATTAAGCAGTGCCGGGGCTAAGGGGGCCTGAGTATGGGCAAAATGGTCGGGCGTTTCTCTGTATTTAAATTCAACGACCACACGATAGATTTGATCGGCATTTTTGTGGAATTTATCATAGTTAAGCTCATCACGGATGAATAGTATAATGAGGATACAGCAAGCCAGGCCTACGGAAAGCCCGAAGACATTGATGATTGAGTAGACCTTGTATTTGAGCAGGTTTCTCAAGGCGATTTTTAAGTAATTCTTAATCATGACAGACCCTTCTCGCTATATTCTAATAGCAATAAATGTGCCATTATAATTTTGACGGGATAGGGGAGAGAATGGTCAGGCGTTCTTCAATAAAGACGTTCGCTATTGAAACACATTGTGTCCACAAACGAACAATTTTATTTTATTATTTTATCTAAATATTTTACTGGCCCCTCAGATTTCTTTTTTAATCCCAGCAGACCAGGGTTTTTAGAGGTTTTTTCTTCAGGATGCAGGATACAGATATTCTTTGTACTAGAAAATTTTATAATCTACTTAATATCAGCATTGATAATCAGGATAAGAGCTTTGGCATCTTTTCCACTGAAACCATAGCCGCTTATGCCCGCAACCAAATAGCCATTCTCTTTTATGGTTATATTACTAGTATTAATTAAGGTTTGTTCATACTCTGCTGTTAAACCCGATCTCCATTTCAGCTGTATTTGCCCGATAGAGACATGTCTTTTGCCGCGCTCTTCTTCAATCACTTTCGCATGCACGATATTCATATAGAAATTAGAAACACTGGAAACTAATCTGAATGAATCCAATCCAGAATCTTCTTTAATGGTCAAGAAAGAAGGACCGTCGACTTTATAGGATTTAAAATTCCATAAATTTCTAAGCTCATCCAGCACTTTTCTTAAATCCTTGTTTTCTACTGCTTCATCTTCCTGCGGCTCTTTCTCTTTTGATGCAATCACTGTGTACACTTTGATCAAAATAGTCTTTTTTTCAACATCAAGCTTTTTTATTAATTCCTCTAACCTGGCAATATTTTTTCTACGTATTTTTACTGTAATGGTATCGCCGGTCGAGCTCGCATCCATGAAATAAAACCTTGCAGCATTTAGAATTTCACCTGGGCTGACAAATTTTAAGGAATAGGTTTTAATAACTATTTCTTCCGGATCCTGAGAAACCTGCTTCGAGGATTCTGTATCCGCTTGCTCTTCTTGAATAAATTCAGCTGAAAACAGAGTCACCTTCGTTGGAAAGATGGCAAACACAAATATCAAAACGAAAAGCAAGATCGAAATATTCTTTTTTCTCATTATCTTTCCTCCTTAAAGAGATTAAAATCACTTCTTTGAATAAANATAATCTTTATATTCTTGTCTCTTATTTCAAATTCGGTGCGTATTTCCGCTATTTGAGGCTCGCGTCTTTTTTGGAGCACAGGGAAGAGAAACAAAAAAGCAAACAGAATCACGGCGGCACTGGTCAGAATTCCAATGAAAAGAGGCCTTGGTTTTACCGGGATTTTGTAAACAGGCAGAATAATCTCTGCTTTTACCCGGAGCTTCTCTTCAACTGGAGCGGGAATCTCTGATTCTACGCTTTGGACAAGTTTGGTTATCTTCTCGTCGATATTTTGGTTATTAGTCATTTTATTCTCCAATGAGTTTTTTAATGCTGCTGCGAGCCTGGTTCAAAATGAACTTGATATTCCCCGTTTTCAAACCAACGATGCGGGAGACTTCGGAAATGGTGAAGCCGCTGTAATAGAAAAGGAAAAACACTTCTCTCTGTTTTGGCTTGAGCTGTTCTGCATAACGATATACTTCTTTGGCCAATTCCTGTGAATTATTTGCCTTAGTCCCTCTCAACCTATCCATATCGCTGATTAAGGTGCGTTTTTTGTTTTGTTTGTAATGTCTTTTGATTTCGTTATGGGCAATGGTATAGAGCCAGGTTGTGAAACTTTTTCCCGTTTTAAAGGATTTGAAATATTTTAAAGCGCGCAGCACAGTCTCTTGAAAGACATCATCAGCAACTTCTGAGTAATTCAGGGATTTCAGAATAAAATTATAAAGCTTCTGTTTATGAGGACTCGCCAGTTCCCAGAATAAGATTCCAGCTGCTTCCAACTCTTCGTTTCTTTTCATGCGAGAAATGTCAGGTCTCAGCTTCTCTTCTTTATCAAGAATAAATGAACTGGAATTATCCAGGCACGCTTCATTGATCTTCATACCCTTTATATCTCAGAAACATTGAAAAGGTTAGAAAATTTATTATTTTTAAACTCCCATCATGTTGAAGCCGGGGCTTTGGGTGATTTGGGTTTAATAGGCTAATGTTTCTTTATTCCGTAAACATCTACTCTGTGATTTGGAGAGTAGCTCAGAACATAGAATAAAATTTCACCATCTCGCTTTATATAAACAAAATCATTAACAGAATATCGCATTCCGCGATTGCACCAATACGTTTTTTTTAGATTTCCCATATCATCAAACAGCCAGATTTCTAAACGTGGGTATCTGCTCATGATATAGAAACCATCATCACAGGTTCTTATCGAGTGAATTACTGGCATATAGCTTCGTGCTCTGCCGCCTTTTCTTGGTGTAGCCAGGCTTCTTAGATTATATTTCTCCTTTTTAAGCATTAATCCATTTTCTAATTTTTTTTCAAAGATCAGTTTTCCTTCAAATGAATATTTCCGGACAACGGGAAAGAAAGTAAATGCAACATAGAGTTCTTGTTTATTTGTGAGGTCTAACGATAACATATTTAATCCCATATTCCCCATATTAGACGCAAAAAATCACTTAACAAGACCACCCTAAGTTGTTATTATATAACAAGATAGAGGTTGATAAGGACACAAAAAATGAAGCATACAATGGGTGAAAGACTAAACATTCGTTTTAACGGAAAAATCAAGCTTGAATTTCATGGTGCAAGATTGACTTCTGATGGGGACCTGCTTGCCTACCGGGAGCTTGATGAGGCATTGGGATTATTCGAGTCGGTTTCTACAGTTATGAGCGATAAACGAACCGGACGCAATATTCAGCACGATATGGCCAGCCTGCTGCGCCTATCTGTATACACCCGGCTGGCAGGATAAGAGGATGTCAATGATGCTCAGCGTCTATCAGTTGATCCAGTCATGAGGGCAGTCGCCGGAAAGAAGAAGAATGCGGCCGGTGTCAATACAATCGGGCGTTTTGAGACAGAGATCCTGACACTGCGGAAAAACATTGATAGCTTGTCTGAAATTAACGGGATATGGGTTGAGAGAGCGATAGAGAAAACGACCCATCATCGAATCGTTCTTGATATGGACAGTTCAGAGAGTCCGGTACATGGAGAGCAGGAAGGTTCTGCGTACAACGGCTATTTCAAATGCAATCGTTATCATCCTCTGTTTTGTTTTAACCAGTATGGCGACTGTTAGGGAGCGATGCTTCGTCCGGGCAATGTGCACAGCGCTGACCGCTGGAAAGAGCTGCTAGAACCGATCGTTCGACGGTATGAAAACAAGAAAGTCATGAAGTATTTTCGTGCTGATGCTGCATTTTCGAAACCCGAGATTTATGAATACCTCGAAGAAAAAGGGCTCTTGTATGCTATCCGCCTTCCGGCGAATGATCTCTTGTATAATAAGATCAAACATCTTCTGACCCGTCCTGAAGGACGTCCATCGAGAAAACCGGTTGTGTGGTTTCATGATTTCAAGTACCGGGCGGCAAGTTGGAAAAAGCTACGTCCTGTAGTGGTGAAAGTTGAGTGGCTCCAGGGAGATTTATTCCCAAGAGTAGGTTTTATCGTGACCAACATGAGCGCCAGAGCAGATAGGGTGGTTAGATTCTATAACGGGCGTGGTATAGCTGAGCAGTGGATTAAGGAAGGCAAGTATACTCTCAAATGGACCCGCCTTTCATGCAAACATTTTCACTCGAATCAGGTGAGGTTAGGTTTGTTTGTCATGGCCTACAATATAGGCAACTTTCTGCGGCGCCTGGTTCTTCCGGATTATATCAAGCACTGGTCGCTTCGGACTCTGCTCGTGAAATTGATAAAGATCGGAGCTAGGGTTCTCAGACACAGCCGTTATGTTGTTTTCCAGATGACAGAGATTGCCATAAGCAAGGAANTTTTNGCCGGGATACTATCCTGGATCAATCGATTACGATGTTGTTNGNAACAATGAGTTGNCTTCAAATACGGTCAGATGGATAGGTATCTCTGANCCTTGTATTTTTTGAGAAAAGCAGTGAATGTTAAAGAAAACGGTGACGTATTGATTCCAAAATTGCTGGGGAACGGCTTTATCAGGCAAAACAGAAGCTCAAGACTGGACCTGCGGAGCAATGGAATCCTAGCTGTTCTCTTTTATAAAGTGGATATGAGGAATATTTATTCAAGTGATTCAACATGCTCAGATAAGCCTTTGAATATTAGATCTAAGACAAAATTATGATTTTTAAAAAATAAGAATTTTGTCGTATCCCAAAATTTATTTTTTCTTTGTATAAATGAGCGTTATCATCTACGATTGGAGTAATAGATTTCAGGTGAGAATAAAATTTCTTGTATAAAAAAGAGGATTAGATGGAAAATAGATTAAGGGGATTAAAAATATTTTCAATTCTGGTGATTTTTTATCTGGTTTTTGTTGGGTGTGATACTAAGGAGCAACAACCGGGGATCAGGCCGGAGATCACCGGTACCTGGACCGCCTGGGAAAGTTATGAGGCGGCAGGGTGGTCGGAGGAAAGGATCCTGGAGTGTAAAAGTTTTTGGGAAGGCCTGGATTCCGCCGCGGTGGTGGTGGTGTACCAGGGAAGGGTATTGCTGGCCTGGGGAAGTTACCAGGTGAACTACTGGACCCATTCGGTCCGAAAAAGTTTTATGAGTGCCATCTACGGGATCTACGTGGACCGGGGGGCAATCGATCTGGATAAAACCTTGGCAGACCTCGGCATTGACGACGAACCTCCTCTGACAGAAGATGAGAAAAGAGCCAAAGTGATTCATCTCCTTCAGGCCAGATCGGGAGTCTATCATACCGCTGCCGCAGAAACCCAGGGGATGCACGACTACAAACCGGACCGGGGGACATATGACCCCGGCGAGTTCTGGTGCTACAATAACTGGGATTTCAATGCCCTAGCCACCATATTCGACCAGGAGACCGGAACCACTTTTTTCCAGGCCCTGTACCAGGATCTGAACCTGAAACTGGGCATGGAGGATTATCTGCCGGAGGAAAACCAGTACCAGTACGATCTGGAACGCTCCATTCACCCCGCGTACATCTTTGCCATTTCCGCCAGGGATGCCGCCAGATTCGGGCTGCTGTTCCTGCAAAACGGGATCTGGAACGGCGAGCAGATAATCCCCGGTCAATGGATCCTTCAAAGCACCGCCCCGGTGTCAGATGCCGGAGATTATATTCCCGGTACATTTTACGGCTACATGTGGTGGATCTATCCCAGGGGATACGGTGCCGAATCAGGATNGCAGCACCTCAGCAATTACATGTCCTATGCCGCCCTNGGGGCATACGGGCAGGTGATCCAGGTGATTCCGGACATGGAGCTGGTGTTTGTTCACCGGGTGGATTCATACAACAACAAAAATGTCCCCCTGTCCACCATCAACCAGTTACTGGACATGATCCTGGGAGCCAGGAATTAAATTGATTTTGGGAATGAGGATGAAACTCAAAATATTGGTCCTGTTGACAGGTCTGGTCATTGGGGCAGGCTGCAGGTCCGGGCAGGAATCCATTGGGAACCCCGGTATACTGCCCACATATCAATTTTACCCCCGTACAGAAATTCTAACCTGCTAAGCCGTCTTTTTCAATCCAGAAAAGACAGGGCTTCACGGATTTGGATTCCTTGGTTTCCATTCATCTTAATTCAGAGCTCTTTGGTTTCGGGGTATATCAGGGAAGCTCAATTAACTCGACTAAATCCGAAAGCCTTATCAGTATTGCAAGCGAAATACAGAGAAGCAAAATCGCAGGAATAATATTAACCTTGATTCTCATCTTGGCATCCCTTCTGACTCTATTCTACATAAAATCTTAAAGCCATTTAAACTGCCTGTCAATTTTTGCACTNGGATTTTTTTTCTTTACAAACGATATTTTTTTTTGGTATAAATATAGTGGTTCTCTTGCGCGGGCTGGAGAGAACTCACATCTTTTTAGTTCCCATCAACAACCCCCCTTTTGCTGACAACAGCCCGCACTTCAAACTCACATCGATTCTAAGTCGGCCGGGTGATTCTAAAAGTAGCCTTACAGTTGTCACAGTAGAAAGATAAATTTTCTATATTCTTTCCTTTCTCCTTAATTTCAAATTCAGATTTCACAAAAATTTCTGTACTACTGCAGTTCGGACATTCTTTGAAAGAAAGAGCTTTACAATTCCAGCATGTCTTGTTCAATTCTTCTCTTTCAGGGCGGCTTGGCATTTCTTTTCCTTCTTTAATCTCTGCCATGGATTTCCATTTGTTAATATCGGGGTGGCATCCTTCAGATCCCCAATTCAAACAGACCTCCATTAGACTTTTCATTTTTTATCCCCCGAGAGTTTCTTTTTCTCCATTTTGGTCTCGATTTTTCTTATTTGAAATTGAATGTATGACGTTCCTGTAGGCACAGATCATTCTGGCGGTCTCTTCTCCGCTGCCAGAGATTTCCTTGCGCCCAGGACAATCAAGAAATATCTATCAACTTTTGAATTCATATTTTCTTTATTTATCTTCTCTCTTGAGGTAATATCTCATTCTCGATTTCAAAAGCCAGCCCTCTCTCCGTTTTTTGGGGAAAAGAAGCTTTGAGAGAACGGACTCAAAGTAGATAATAATACTGGACCGAGAGAGGGCGTGGCCTGTAATTTTTTTTCTTTTTCAAAATTCCTGGTCTTCTGCGGCTTTCAGGAGAAAATTTATCTTTCTCATCCTGGCAGAGTAAATTTCTTGTGAGGACACTCACTGCATATTTTGTCCAGAGCCTCTATATGCATTGAATTGTTGAGTAACAACTTGGGGAATAAGGTCAATACTTCCTCGTTGCACAATTGGCGATTAGCCCATCTTGTCTCACAGAGCTGCGACAACCACTGAACTTTTTCTCCGGTGTCATACCAGAAAAAACCTCCACATTGACTGCATTTATACAAAGGTCTTGACTCATCTGTATTTTTAATCCTGGCGTCATAAATATGCTCTGAATCGATGCTGAAGCAGCTCGGACACATCATTTCTTCAATCATTTTCAGTTGTTTTGCGTGAGTCTCCCTCTCTTATTGTGTTTGTCTGTTCAAAAAAATATCAATATGAAAATAATGAGTACAAAACAGGTAGATAAAATACTTGTTATGCTTGAAGTGAAATCGCAAGCGAGAGAACACGAAAAAGGCTAAATGGATATCTTTATTTGAAGACCAGATATTGAGGATTTCCTCCGCCTTCATCTTCCCCGTTGATTCGCCGGTCTACTCAGCCGTTTTTTCAAACCATCAAAACCGGGGCTCTAGAATCTCTATTTTCTGTTCTTCACTTGCTTAACCTTAAGCATACGTTATTTTCCTGTCATTTATCTTGAAAAGTAGAATATCACCCTCAATACCATCTCTATGGGTGATTGACTTTTATGGGATAAAAGTTGAAATTAAAAGTGAGGATAATAAAAAGGGAAAAATTCTCCAAGAAGCTTAAACCTTAAAATTAAGGGGGGAGAACAAAGCTCATTGTTCGGGACGAGGTACAACTGTATCGGCCGAATAAGGAGAAGATGATGGAGAACAAAATATCCTCTCTGAAGTGTCAACGCTCGATTCATTCATGCCAGGGGTATACCCTTATCGAGGTATTGATTGGCAGCGCTATCATGTTGATAGTCGTACTGGCAACGCTGGCCCTGTATATGCAGAGCAATAGAGTCTCTGTCGACCAGCAGCAGTTTGCTTCGCTTCAGCATGATGTTCGTTCAGCCATGTTTTTTGTCTCGAGAGATATAAGATCTGCGGGTGTAGGTTTGATCCCTGAGCTTGCCGGCTATTTTATCGAAGGGACAGATGGCTATGGTCCCTCTCCAGAGTCGCCTGATTCCATAAAAATCATGGCAAATTTAGATGATCCTTTGAAGCTTAAAATCGAGACTTATATGGGTGGAGGCGGAGGCGGAGCTGCCACGGCTGATTTATACAGCGGGGAATTTTCTAATAATCCGTATACCACTGCGGAAAGCTATACGGATAGACCTGTCTTTTTAATGTCGACATCATGCCCGGGCTGTTTTGCGCTTCGCCAGATAACAAATGTCTTTGGACTTGTTACCCCCGGTAGTGAGAGGATCACCATGTCGCCAGGGCTGTCCGGACTCGATCCCCCAGGTGGGTTGATGGACACGGGATGTGCAGTGAATTGCTGGGATGATGCGATAATAACATTCGCCCAGGTAAGACAATTCTGGCTGGATACAACAGGGAATCCGGGAGACTATCCGGATTTAAACCTTACTGTAGGGCAGGATGGATATTTAGGAATCCCCTACACTCTCTATTCAACGAATATAGACGAAAGCGGGAATGTCGTGCATATGGCAATAGGTCTGAACATCGAAAATTTACAGTTCCAGTATATCGGAGATTTTAATTTCGACGGGCTCACAGACCCGCCTATAGATTGGGATAACAGCAACTGGACGATAGACCCGTTGGATGATGAAGCGACGAAACAGGGAAAAATGAATCTTATTACCAGGATCAGGATGGTTCGGATATGGGTTCTGGGAAGAACAGAGAACCCTTATGTAAGCGTTTCCGGAGCACCTTCATCAGGAATCAGTGTTTATAGAAGGCCTGCTATCGCCAACAGCCCTGGAGACAGTCAAGACGATTTACGCAGAAGATTCCTCTTGGAAACAACAGCAATCATAAAGAACCTTTCTTTGGGCTTATATAATACCGGAAATGTGTATTAGTAAATTAGTCTGCAATCGAGTTCACAATCCTGCACAGCAGCGCTTTCATATTTGCAATTTTTGATTTTTGGCCTGGATCAATCAAACGGACTCATTCTCAGTCCATTTTTTCCCACGGTATCCGCATGGTTTTTTCAGGTAATGTTTGTTGACCTGCAGCTATCTTCAGATGAATTATGAAATGGGAACCCTCGGCACGATAATGAAATATTGCTAATAGGCTTCCTGAATATGTATCTCTGATGGCCAGCCGCTGTCGCCCTTTACTCCATATACTGCAAAAGGTGAATATGAGACATGTTAGCTTATTCTTATATTCTAGCGTTAGCCGATTCCAGAGCTCAGAATTCATCCAGACTTCATGATTTTGGCAGTCAACTTTATCCACTGTGCCTGCTCTAATTAATTTCTTAACTAATGCTTCCGCTTCCCGAGCAGAATCAGGAACTTCTTCGATGATAATCAATTTCGGTTCGGTAACATAGATATATGCTCTCCAAATGAAGAGTTTTGTGAGGCCGAGCACCGCAATTCCCCCTATCCCCACTATGATTATAAACTTCCGAGATGCTTTCTTTTTTAACACCATATTCCCCTGAGGCAAAATTTTCTTTGTTCTGATTTTATTTTTTATCTGCATCCTCTACTGTAGTCGCCAGAATCCAGCCGTATTTTATACATAGATTTCCTTTGTTGATTTTTCCGTATTTGACATATTTCCAACGCTCAACATAGCCTGTCGTCCCCAAGATGAAAACGTGTTTATATTTATCTATTAAGGCTTTTGTATGCTCTATATCGTGCCAGGTCAGACTGTATTTATTGCGGAAGATGTAACGGAAATCGTTGTAGCTCGATTCTACCTCGTCATATATCCGGGTCCAATCATCATTAATTCGCCAGCATTCCCCGGGTTTTGCGTCGATGAATTTAGCCTTTTTGGAATCGAGGAGCTGAGCAGGGATGGATAGATTGAAAACGCAGATAGCAGTGAGTAATAGAACCGTTTTTTTCATGCCCTTAAGCCAACTTTTGCTAAAATCAATATCCATGAAGATTAGTCGGTTCAGAATGGCGAAATTAGAATTTTCTGAGATAAAGCACTGCTCCGCAGCGCAGGCTTTTTTGGTTTCTCAGACCTGGAATGTGAAAGGGGGACAGTTCTTATGAAAAAGACGGCTGGACCAATGAATTCCTGAGAGAGAAAGGTACTGAGTATTCAAAGGATTTTTTTTGTTTATTAATAGTCAGAAAATCAGTAGTTCAGCCAGGGGAACGGTGAATAAATATCACCGATGAGTTCCTTCACGATCTGAGGGGCTATGCCCTCAGCTCCAGTTATCACGCTTTGTATCACTATTCCGGTCTTACGGTCCAAGAAAACTACGGCATAGTTGTCGCACCCCTCTTCGAAGCCGACATGAAAAATGGCCTCCCCCTGAGGGCAGCGGAACCTGCCCCATCCCAGAGACCAGGTCAGATGAATGGCTTCGTGAATTTTTGGATCAGTCTCCTGAGGAGCATGGAGACTCCTGGATGTGATGTTGACCTGAGGTTTGAGCATCATTTCTATGGTTTCGGGTTTTAATCCGGAACCGTTGGTGATGGCTAAAAGAAACTTCGAGTAATCGGCTGTGTTGGTCAGCAGGGAGTAGGCGCTGTTCGGTTCAAGTTTTGTCTGAACTAAAAATCTTAGAAGGCCGGTATTCGAATAGAAGGCAAAGTTGCTGTCAAAGCGGCTTTCCCAGAGAAAGGAGGAATTCGTCATTCCCAGAGGGGAAAAGACTTTTTCCTTGGAGAGTTGATTCAAGCCCTTCCCGGTTATCGTCTCCAGAAGAAATTGAAGAAGATGATAGCCCTCGCCTGAGTATCTGAACTTTTCCCCGGGTGTGAATTCAAAGTCGAGGCGCCCACCGGGCCTGACCCGGCGCCAGTTGGGGAAACCGCTCTGGTGACTGAGCAGTATCCGGGCTGTGAGCAGTTTATATCTGTCATCATTTTTAAGGTCTGAATATTCAGGGTATTCGTATAGAGGACGTTTCAGGTATTGATACAGAGGTTTATCCAGCTCCAGCACACCTTCCTCCGTAAGCTTCATGACAAGGTAGGCGAAAACAGGCTTGCTCAGAGAGGCGGTGCGGAATACTGTCTGCTCATCGACTGCCCTCTTCGTTTTTTTATCGACGATCCCCATTGATTTCTGGAAAACGACCTGAGGGCCCTGAATCACCGCAACGGATAAAGCCGTTGCTCCTGATTTATCCAGGACCTGACGGAGAATGCTTTCGGCCTGGCCGGCTTTTCGCGAATCTCCTTGGATAGTCTGCCATTCGTCGGCTTGAGAGTTGGCCGCTTCCAATGTCCCAGTAGAGCAAAGGACCGTGAATAGGAAAATGCTTGCGATCCCGAAAATAAAAGCCTCTTTGCTGAGGTGAAGTATTTTCATGTAATCCTCATCCTCTGGGCATGCAAGAACATAGTGGCCAAATAATATTATATCGAAAAATGTTTTATCTGAATTAATTTAGAAAAATGGCATTTCTTATCTTATTATTGAATAGACGGCAATATATATTGATTAATTATCTGGTGATATGTTAGATAAGGGGCATCCCAGTAATATCCGCCAGTGATAACAATGACCATATCGTGTTCAGGTAAAATTGCAAGTGTCTGGCCTCCCCAACCGGAAGCCGCAAAGGCTCCTTCCCCGTAACTTTCAACGCTTGGCCACCAGCCGTAACTATAACCCCTGTGACCATATGAGACTGACCAATCGTAAGGAGAAAAAAGAAATACCGGAGTAGATGAAAGTTCTACCCATTCTTCAGGTATAATTTGTTCGCCATTCCAAACACCATTCTGTAGAAATAATTGACCTACTTTTGCTAAATCTCTTAAACGAAGTGCTAGATCACCGGATGCATACACGAAATCAGGTCTTATCAACCACCACCATGTTTCTTGAACACCAAGGGGTTCGAATAAATAATCGTTTGCAAACTCATCCATTCGTATACCACTGGATCGTTGTATAATGTCACCGAGTAAATTGTAATTCCCTCCGCTGTAATTGAATACTTCTCCAGGTGATTCCGTCATTTCCATATCTAGGATAAAACGCGCGAGGTCGTCATTTGAATTAAGTGCGATACTGATGAATCTTGTCAGATCATTTCTGGGATCGGTGAGAGGAAATGACCTTTCATCCCAACCAAGTCCAGAAGACATCGTAAGAAGGTGCCTGAGAGTAATATCTTGTTTTTGACCAATATTCAAATCTGCCAATTCGGGATAAAAATCAAACACTTTTGCATTAACACTTGAAATAAATCCCTCTTCAATAGCTATCCCAACTAAAGTAGCAGTGATACTCTTAGCAACGGATGAGAGAACATGCATTCTATTTCTATTAAACGTAACCGGAGTTTCTCCCCAAGTGGGATGTGTTAGTCCATTAAAATATTCTTCGAAAACCAGACGATTGTTTTTTATAATAATAATCCCGTGGATTAAATGATCCTCAGTATTATAAAGGTTATTCATCAATGATGTTAATCTAGATGAATCTAATCCAACACTTCCAAGCGAGGCTGTTTCCCAGCCGTCATTAACTTGCTCAGGTTGATGGTACAACCAGCTTGTTGTAGCCTCCTTTGTCTCTTCCGCTTTTTGGCAATCCCAACATGGAAAGATTAGAATGTTCATAAGTATAAAGATAAGCCATGTTTTGAGTTGCATTCTTTTCATTTTTCCCCCTGCGATACTTTGATACTCCGCATATGTTCGATGCCTTTATCTTTTTATTGATTTTTGCTTCATAAAGACTTCCTTTTGAGCTTCTCTAACCACTTAATCCCTATTTTAATCAGCACTAAACATGCCAATTTCATCTTCTTGGGGTTTTCTAACACTATGAAACATATAGTGTATCATTATTATTAAGATCAAAATAGGGGTCGCGTCTTAACATTTAACATTCCACTCATGCTCCGCCTGTCCTTCCATTCATTACTATTCTTACGTTTTCTTCAGAATTGATTAAGTTGTGTGCTCGTATTTTCCTACTTATAATAGGTTTCAGAACAGAACAGGAGGCAACCAATGAAATACAGCAGGGACAAAAATTTGGGGCTGCTGATAGTTCCACTCATTGCGATTTCCACCATAATTCTTATGGCGCCTCCAGAGACGCAGAGCGGACAAAATTGCCAGACAAAGGGAACATTGAAGTTTTTCCCCCACACCTGTGACCAACGGCCGGAAATCCCTTCTCCATGCACGCTGGAAGACGGGACGGAAATCGTGGTGGCGTTAACCAAAGATAATAAATTCACGCTTGTACCGGTGACAGTTGAAAAAGGCGAGCCTCTCGGCTACAGGGAAAAAGAGTGGGACAAAATCGGCATACTTGAGGTCGATGCTCAGGATTTTCAGGCCTTAGCCCGGACAGGACTGCATTTAGAGATTGAGCTGGATTACACACGGCGGATTACTGGCCGTTCCATCGCAGAAATCACAGATAGCGGTCGGCCCGGGGGTTCATCCGGCGAGGGTTTTATGGGCCAGGAGGAAGATATCATATCTGTCCTGAAAGGAGATAACCGCCTGGTCAAAAAATTGGGGCTGACTCATCCTCAACTGGCAAAGCCCCTGTTTCATATCTGGAATATGGTTCGATGGGTCAGCTACACAAGCAGAAATGTGGGCAGGTCTATAGATGGCGTCGATTATTTTTTCTATAACAACAGAAAGATCCGTCTTATTAATGCAGGAGGCCGGGGATGGCAAGACTCCATATTCAATGATGAGATCCTGGGGATGTATCATATTGAGTTTTGCAGAGAGTTGGATGAGCCTGAAAAAGTCTTTTTGCGGGAAAAATACACAGATCTGAGCAGCCAGCAGATGGTAGATCTTCAAAAAATGCTCAGCCATATCCATACAGGGGAGATGGTGCCCTTTTACATCATGCGCTATGGCTTTTATGAAGGCCATACAGGTTACCGGGCCGACCCCATTGCCATCTCGCTCATATTCGGGTTGAGAAGCTTGGAGGAGATCGAAAAAGCATTCGAGGGGAACCTGGATAAAGCGCTCACAGAGCATTTCACGAGAGAGACTATCTCCGGGGAAGGAGAGGGGATATGAAGAATAAGATCAGAGTGATTGCAGGCATTGTCCTCCTGGTGGCGGGTTTTATCAACGGGTTTGCCCAGCACAGTCAATCGAGTGAACAGGAAAGGATCGACCAGCTCATAGAAAAATTATGGAGTCTGTCTTATGGAGAGTGGGGAAGCCTGAGCGAAGCGTTCAAAGAGATAGGAGACCCGGTCACTGAGCCCCTTATGAAGATGTTAAGGATTAAGGAGGCGAGCGGATGGTCTCAGTACAGGATCGAATGGCACCAAAGAAGGGTTGCCTGGGCGCTGGGGCAGGTGAGAACAGAGAAGGCGATCGATCTCCTGATCGAGATGCTGCAGGATAGGACACTGCATGATTACGGCCGTTATGAGGCGGCAAGAGCCTTGAGAAAGATTAAACCCCAAAAAGCGGTTGAGCCGCTGATCGAGGTCCTGAATGATAAGGAATCGAACCCCCCGCCCCGGAGCGAGGCAGCCCATGCTCTGGGTGATATTCAATCCGAAAAAGCGGTCCCCTCTCTCATCCAAGCTTTAGATGAAAAAGAATTTCAAATCCGCATGGGCGCAGTCTACGGTCTGGGGCATATCGGTTCGAAGGAAGCGATTGAGGGGCTGGTGAAAGCTCTGAAAGATGAGGATGGTTACATCAGGAGGCTGACTTACCCTCATCTCATAAGACTGCGGCCGGAAAAGAAGGCCGAATTCTTGATTATGGCCTTGAAAGATGAAGACTGGGGGGTACGCGAGGACTCAGTCAAAGCTCTTAAGGAGATCGGAGAACCGGTGTCCGAACATCTTATCCCGCTTCTCGAGGATGAGGGAAGTATGGTCCGAAGGGGTGCCGCCCGGGTCTTGGGCTTAATTCAGCTTCAAAGGGCTGGGGGAGTGCTGATCGAGGCCTTAAAAGACAGTGACTGGATGGTGCGTAATGAGGCGGCTGTTGCCCTGGTCAGGATCAACTCCGGGAACCTTATTGAGCCGCTTATCGGGATGTTGAAAGACAAGAACAGCCATGTCCGGGAGGAAGCAGCCTGGATTCTGGGGGAGATGAAATCCGAAATGGCGGTCGATCCCCTGATTCAGGCACTCAGAAAAAAGGACACCGGCTGGATGGCAGCCATGGCCCTGGGGAAGATTCAGTCCCAAAAAGCCGTGAAACCTCTTACCCGTGCGCTTAAGGATGAAAATATAAGGAAACGGCGGGCAGCTGCCTGGGCACTGGAAAGGATACCTTCCGGTAAAGCCGTGAACGCATTGATTGCGGCTCTGAAAGACTCCGACGAAGAAGTCCGGATGGGGGCTGCTGAGGCTTTAAAACGGATCGGCACACCAGAAGCCCTTAAAGCTGTGGAGAAGTACATAAAATAGGCGTCGCATCTCAACACTTGACATTGTCATTAGCTTTTTGATGTAGACGCTTGAGCAGGTCAGCAGGAAAAAAGCGGATAAAGTTGTGAAGGATTTGCGCAGCGTCTAAAAAAATAGAGATTCCAGGCGGCCGGTTATCAAAAATATATGGTCAGGATAAGTGAAGACGTGTTCACGCCCACATTTGTTACTTTTAAATCTTGCTCTTCGCTGAGAGTGGGAGTTTCCCTTTTATAA
>JGI2172J19969_10000481_pt1 | contig 17058 bp, 16 predicted proteins | sample DeeMarSWOR230_32_FD_19969 | JGI IMG/M metagenome (IMG submission 19969)
GGTTTCGGCTGGGTCGTGGGGGGCTTTGATGTTTGGGGAGTTTGGGGCAAGCTGCTGGGTTTTGCCTGTGTTCTAGTCTGGAGCGGTGCTTTGGCGATCGGAGGGGGATATTTGTGTGTTACGAGTGGCAGCCCTCTGATTGTCAATAACGATCCTATCCAACCCATTATGCCAAGATATATTAGACGTATGCAGGCTTGGATGAGAGGAGCTAAGGCTTCGCCGAATACTCGCGCCAAATCTCCTGAAGCGATAATTCCCACGGGCTCTTGAAGAAATAGGAAGGCGTTTATGAACGTAAAGGCTAGTAGCGCTACGCCTATGAAGAGGACGGTTATTCCGGTTAGTTGCGGCTTATTGCTTATGTCAAATGGCATTTGTAGACTTTCTCCTATTTGATGAACTCCGGTATAATGGAAATATTGTATTAAATCTTCTGTATTGAGAAACAATATTTCCTGCTAAACTCTCTAGTTCAGATTCGAGCTTCACCGCCATGAGTTGCAGGTACTTACGTATGGTCAAAGAGAAGTGAGGAAAAGCAGCACAGAATACGCCACCGGTGAACCTCAGTTCACCTTTAAGACTATGATGCTTGGAATCTGCATTCTGCTCGCATATTATTGAATCGTAAGATTTAATTGATTGCCTGAGAAGATAATACTAGGAAGCATGCTCATGGGAAACTCCAAAACCGTTCCGCTAGCCCGTGGCTTAATAGGCGGTGAGTCCACGGTGATCCATGGTCAGCTTGAAGTATTCCTCACCAACTACAACAAAGTCAACATCATTATGAAACGAAAAATTTACTCTGGTCGCCGAGACATCAGATTCTCAATACCCTGTGCAGACCTTCAGGATCTTATAGACATTCTCAGCGAAGCCAAGGACAAAGCTGACTCTTACTGGCTTTCCCGAGTAGCCATAAAAGAGCTAAAGGCGCAATAGGATGAAATGTGCCTACGTAACTTACGGGACTTAGGAATTTAACACTTCTAGGAGACCTTCAAAGCCTCGGACTAGCTCTCTGTTTATCTTCTGTATTTTCGCTTCCGTCAACATCAAGTATCTGAAAGCCGGTTTTTTCTATGTCATTCATGACCTTTCTGCTCTTACTCATTATCCAACATTGGTAAGAGTCGCACATTCCAGGTCTAGAGTTGCCTCGATCGTTTTCTTCCTCGACGATTGCCAACAGCTCCTTGAAGAAGTTATCTAGGGATTTCTGGTTTCCTTTCCTTAAGTGATGAGATATATATCAACCCTTCACAAACCGTCTGTATTTGTTCCTGTGTATGAGGCAGCCCAAGAGGTCTTCATCCTCGTCGTAGGACAGAAAGATGCAGCCCACACAGCAATCTCCGCACAGTCTACATTATTCGAACCCCTGCATGTAGATACACCAATTCTTGAGCCTTAGGCACCTCAAAGATTTGTCTGGTTTCCCGCTTCCATATGGTTTTCTCCCCAGCTCTCTCCACCAATGAGGCTCCTGGTAATCCAGCAATCTCTCGCGCGCGTGCGTGCGCTATAATGTGAATCTAAAAGACACAAGTATTCTGAACCGCAGCCTCTCTCAAGCCTCCCCCTTTTTTTCTGTGCCTTCCAGATTCACGTTCCAGCTTTTTGGTTTGGTTACACACCCAATAACGACTGTTCTCTCTCAGAGAGCTGTAGATCTCTGTATGCATGACTTGCTTCTCATCTTTATGGTAGTCTTTTCTAGGTTCGTCCGTAGAGGTCACTCGCATGCAGCATGCATGCAGAAGTTTGTTCCCTAAGTTTTAAATTAATCTTGTGAATAATAGCCAAGTTACGGGAGAAAGAGGAGGTGAGACAGATTAGAAAGTCAATCATTTTGCTAACCTTAGCATTGAGTCTAGCGTTAGTAGCTGCAGTGCCAGTACAAGCTAAAAGACCATTCGAAGGCTCAATGGATTTAAACTTCTATCTGGAAAATCCGATCTGGAGGGGAACTATCACTGGAGACATCTCTGGAAATATGTATTTCACTAACGTAGGGACAGGAAAGCAGGGGAATCAAGAACCTGGAAAGGCGATACACTTCGGGGAAGAATGGTTGATCACGGACGAGAGTGACGTTATGCTCTTAACTGGAACTGACGAAGGTGTAGTCAGCCCCAACAGCGAGTACAGGATGAACGGTGTAGTAACGGATGCATCAGAGGAGTATGCAGATTTGATTGGTCGCAACGTACACATGAGCGGATACATAACATGGGCAGCTCCTGGGTTGCCAGAAACTGCTCCTGGCACGTTTTGGATACACTGATGATCTCGAGTCTGAAAAGTGAACTAACCTATCCATCAGTGAAGTGCTTTCCCCTAGGATCTCTTTTTTCTCTGGTTACATGCATGCATTTTTTCTGTGTCTTTCCAATCCAGATTCGCATTCTATCTTGGATTGCACGTGCGAGAGTACCCTGCGTTTCACTCTTCATTTTTTGTATAGCGGGTGGCGAATAGGCTGAGTATCATGCCGACAGTGCATAGCAATCCCGGAATTATCAAGGTTTCCACGAAAAACAGCAGCGCTAAGAAAAAACATGTCCAACCTAGGACAAACAAGTATTCAATGCGCCACATACTGATCACCTCCTGCATGCATGCAGGCATGTTTATATCTTTGTGCTTCCAGACAACCTTCCCCTTTTTTGTTTTTGGTCTTGTTACACGCCAAATGACGACTATTCTCTCCTAGGGAACTCATGCGTGCATAACACTTGTGCGTGTGCTTCAAACTGGATTTAGAAGACACAAGTATTATAAAACCAAACTGGAACAATAGATTGTACATCTCGAAATGGTTTGCGCAAAAGGAATTCCAGGGTTTAGAGGTTTTGGAATAGCGTAGGGGTAATTTTGGCAAGTCTAGGAGAGACGTTCGGGAAAATCGTTCGGCGTCGGAACGCAAAATCTGAAACTTCTGAAGAGCATGGGACTTCCGATAATAAACCGTTCAAGATTTTCTTGAAAGCTATGCCCCTCAGAAAACTTGGTGATTTGGAAACGATAAAGACTGAGGTTAAATCGGGTAACATTCTGATCGTTAAGGTCAGTCCGTTGGCGAACAAAAGCATTGAAGACATCAAGCGAGCAGTCAACGAGTTGTGCGAGTTTGTGAAAACAGTGGATGGCGATATTGCGCGCTTGGGGGAAGAGAGAATAGTAGTTACTCCTTCTGGAGTGCGAATATGGCGAGAGAAAGCCCTTTCAGCTCAGGAAGAGGCTCCTACCGCAGCCTAAGAGTTTCTAGGGCCTGCGGTGCAACTGCATCTATCTTGAATCTGCGTCTCAGGAAATTCGAGATGCTCAGGCATTTTGCTCGTTCACCGTGGCAGACAACTACTTTCTCTGGTCTTGGGGTAACGCGACGAACATAGTTGATAATCTGCCTTCTGTCTGAGTGGCCTGAGAACCCTCCGATGGATTCAACCTCAAGTCTGACCTTTATGAATTCGATTTTGCCTTCATTGTTCATTAAAGGGGCTTCCGCTAAACCCTTCTGTACTCGTCGTCCTAAAGTTCCTTCGATCTGATAACTGACAAACACCACTGTGTTGAGCTCGTCAGAAGCTAGCCGCTTGAAGTAGTCGATTACGGGGCCTCCCTCAAGCATGCCCGCGGTCGCCATGATAATGCTTGGTTCCCCTTCCACGATTTCCTCACGGGCGCTCGGATGCTCCACTATGGTGAAGTAGTCGGATTGAAAGGGGTTTACGCCTTCGTGCAGAATACTGTTTCGAACCTCCCTTGCCAAGTATTCTGGGTAGGCTGTATGGATTGCTGTGGCTTCAGATATCATTCCTTCAATGAATACAGGAGCCTCCTTCATCAAGCCTCTTTTCATGTAGCCGTCCATAATCAACATGATCTCTTGGGCTCGCCCTACAGCCGGCACTGGGATTATGGCTTTTCCGCCGCGTTCTAATGTTTCGTTTATTATTGAAGCCAACTTCTCTTCGGCAGCGATTCTGGAAGGCATCACATCTTGGGGGGCGCCATAAGTACTCTCGGTTATTATGGTCTCCACTCTCGGGAATTCTGCCGTAGCCGCTTCGAGGAGGGTTGTTCTTCCGTATTTGTAGTCGCCTGTGTAAACAAGATTGTGCAAGCCTTCTCCGATGTGTAGGTGAACTACCGACGAGCCCAGGATGTGACCTGCGTTATGCAAGGTCAAGCGTATGTCAGGCGAAATGTCAGTCACGGAACCATACCGCAGTGGAAGAGTGTGTAGTACGCACCCACGGACATCTCTTTGATCATAAGGAGCCACAACTCCCTGCTTACTGGCGACATCCAAGTAGTCTAATTGAAGAAGAGTCATCAAATTCGATGTTGGAGCAGAACAATAGACGGGTCCATCATAGCCGTACTTGAATAAGAAAGGAAGAAAGCCGCAGTGGTCGAGATGTGCATGTGTTATGACAACCGCGTCCAATGTGTCAAGGTCGAATTGAGGAATGTCAATCCTTGGGTATGCATCTAGAGGATTGGTTGAGCCGGGATTAATGCCGCAGTCCAAGAGTACCTGGCTTTCCCTTGTTCGCAGCAGGATGCCGGATCGTCCAACCTCTCGAAATCCTCCTAGAGCAGTGATCGTCACATCCCCAACTTCGTAGAATGTAGGTCGAAATATTCTTTCTCCTATCGTGCGAAGTACTCGCTCCCTCTCTTTGCTTTCCGAGTGAAGGTAATGACGCATGTGAGTGATGATCTTTGAAGGGATTGCGGAGCTTCTCAGAATTCTTGGACGCCATTTTGTTTCTCGCACAATTTCCTGCAGTATTGCCCCGTTCTTCCCGATCACCAAACCCGGCTTCTTTGCGTCTATTATGACTTCGCCTAGGCTTGGGTCGAAATTTACGCTCGTCACTTCTGCCTCTGCAGGAACAACTTCCTCAACAATTCTTGTAGTGTCCTTTTCTGGCGATCTCACCGATGGATCGGATCTTACAACTATTCGCTTTCGAATAAGGCCTACAATGTCTGCTATGATTTGGCTTTGTTCAAACAGAATNTCAGGTTTCTTNGTGTAGACTGCTANTGTTGGCCCTTCAAACTCTATTCTGGTGACTTCTGCCTTCTTAGGGATTTGTTGAAGAACAGTCTGACTAATTTCGGCCTTTCCCTTTTCGGCANCCGTCACGATTTCTTCCTCTTCGCAGACATCGTCTCCACTATGCTCTGTTTGTCATCTTCGGTCAATTCTCGATAGCCATCTTTGTCGATTATTGCCACATCAAAACTGTCCCCGGTTGCCATGTTTCTCTTCATGGCCGCCTTCACGGCATGAACAACAATTGGCAGGAGCTCCTTTGTAGGTATTCCTTCTCTGTATTTGTCTTCAAGAACGCCATAGGCTATTGGGGAACCTGAACCTGTTGCTACGCATTTTTCCTCTGTTAGGCTGCCTAGGGGGTCTAGGGAGAACACGTGGGAGCCAGTGTCGTCGATTCCTCCTATGAGAACTTGGGCAACTAAGGGGGCATAGCGGGATGAGAACAGGAGATTGGCAATCAGTCTGGAGGCGGCTTTCACGGGTATAGCTCTTCCAAAGTCAATTTTGTACAGTTGAGCGCGTGCTATGAGTATGTCAACGACCCGCTGTGCATCGGCAACACTCCCCGAAATAGTCATGGCAATGTGGTCGTCGATCTTGTAGATTTTCTTCCCTTTCTTATGGGCTATGAAGTAGCCCATAGTCACACGAGTATCCGAGGACAGGATCACGCCGTTACTACTTACGACGCCAACTGTAGTAGTGCCTTTGAGCACTAGTTGATTCGGTGTTTCACCCATTGTCTTAGCTCCTTTAAAATCCAAAATGCTCTCTTTGAGATGATCTTCCAAAGGAAGCCAGTTGAAATCTATACATGACCGACTGATTTAAAAAGATTTCGTGAGCATTAATAGCTGTTGGAGAACGTTGTAGCCAACACAGAACAGCGGACTCTCTAATTATGTCACTTCACCAGATGCAGCTTCCACGAGAAGTCGTTGTGGGAAATGACACTCTAGATCTCGTGGCATCGATTTGCCGGAAGCTTGGTTTTTCGAAGTCTGCCTTTGTGGTTACGGGTGTCAAGACATACAAAATCGCGGGGAAAAGAGTCATAGACTCACTTGAAGATTCAGGTGTAAAAACAGAGCATATGCTTGTGTCCTCCTCGGACATGAAGAATGTGGATATTGTTGCTGGGAGAATCGAAGATTCAAAGCCTCAAGTTGTTCTGGGGGTAGGCGGCGGAACAAAAATCGACGTTGCGAAGCTAAGCGCCGCGCATCAAGGAGTTTCATTCATAAGTGTGCCAACTACAGCCTCTCATGACGGCATCTCGAGCCCTCTAGCCTCGATTAAGGGATCCCAGAAACCATACTCAATTATGGCGCAGGCTCCCATGGCTATCGTAGTTGACACAAGCGTGATCATACAATCTGCTCATCGCTACACAGCAAGTGGGTGCGCCGATGTTATAGCCAAACTCACAGCTGTTCGCGATTGGTACCTGGCGCATAAAATGAAGGACGAGTACATCGGAGAATATGCTGCAAGCCTTGCGTTGATGAGCGCAAAGCTTGTGGCAAGAAACGCTGCGTTGATCGGGCACGGAGGCGAGGAGGGGCTGAGGATTCTTGTTGAGGCACTAATAAGCTGTGGCGTCGCCATGAGTATAGCTGGCAGCAGCAGACCTAGTAGTGGTTCAGAGCATCTTTTTAGTCATGCGCTAGACTTGGTCGCGTCTAAACCTGCGATGCATGGTGAACAGGTTGGTCTTGGGACCATAATGATGGCGTGCTTGCATGAATTGAACTGGCGACGCATAAAATCAAAACTGGAGGAAGTTGGAGCACCAACAACTGCCAAAGAGATTGGAGTTGACTCAGAGGAAGTAATTGAATCGCTAGTGAAGGCGATTACAGTTAGACCTGGGCGCTACACGATTCTGAATNATAGGAACCTGACTCAAGAATCTGCCAAAGCTTTGGCAGAGAAAACTGGGGTAATATGAGCATTAGTAAATCTGAGATAAGTTTGTGAGAAGTAAACNTCACTTGCGCTTGGTCGTTTTTGGCTTTCGCTTTCGCTTCCTTTTCCTTTTGACNGCTGCTTTCTTTTGTTTAGGNCCTTNAGACGGAGCCTNCTCCCTTGAGAACTCGAAGGTTTCCACGAATTCCACTCTTGTTATGCTTGGAAAGAAGCGCTGCAAATCTGACGCAATCCCCCTTTTTGCGATTTGAAGCCCTTCGATGTAGAAAGCTTCTTCTGGAACTCGTATTACCACTTCATTCTTGTCGATGTTTATACCGAAACTTGTGATGTTCGCCAAAGGTATTCTTCGATGGATCAGAGCTGATATCCTCTCTTCTGTGATTTTCAGTTTCTTCTTTACCGTTACTTTGTAGACAAGGGTCTTACCTGCTAGTGGAGGATTGAAATCGAGCTGTACTCTCCCTGCCCCAACTGTTCGGATTGTAGCCAGCTTCTTTTCGTACTCAATGTGTGCTCCAAGCTTGGGAGTTATTCCTTTGTCTCGGAGTCTTCTAAGAGGAACCATCTTTAGCTTCTCTGGATCTCTGGGACCGAATGCTTTTTCCGGACTGATTTCGATTTCTTTTGTCTTGTTCAGCGCAAGTGACGGAAGGTTATCATCTAGCTCCTTTAGCACCCATCCTTCGCCGATTACTGCAAGCTTAGGTTCGTAGACCTCTCCTTCCTTGTGAAGTCGTTCCTTCTTGGCCGTTTCTTCGTCGGTAGTGTCGAAAACCTCCCCTGTCTCTTTGACTCTGGCAACGTATTCGATGAGTATGAAATCTCCTTTCTTGAAAGGCATGTCGAGTTCATCTCTTGTGCTGGATGACTCCGATCTTTGTTGCTGTGAGTTTAGTATTGCGGTAGGTACGGCTTTTAAACGTTGCCCGGCACAGTAATTGAACCATCTGAGGGCTTGTTCACTATACTAATAAACGGCTGAGCCCAAAAACTGTTATTTATGCTTGCTGAATCGCTCATCGCAGGTGTACTGGCAGCCTGCCTCGCTCTTTTCTGCTTCGTGAACGTGTACAACCTGGGAAAGTTCCGAGCATACAGAGGAAGAACTGCATACTCAACTACGGCTGAGAGGCCAGGCGGTTTTGTCTTTGCATTGACAGCTTTCGGAACCCTTTTTTTCTTTTTGGAATCAGTCTTGTATGTTGTTCTTGTTCTGACAGGACTTGAGGGGATCTCGGCCTATTCTCTTTTTCAACTGCATTTCCCATACGACTCGCACGCACAGATTGTGGGTCTTCTAATGACAGTTCTTGGCTACGCCCTCTTTGTCTGGAGTGTTCGGGCGAGGGGAAGATATGCCACCTCTTGGGAAATGCCGGAAAACCACAAACTTGTGACTTGGGGGCCTTACAGCTATGTCCGTCACCCCTCTTATCTTGCCTACATCATCCTCTTCGTAGCGTTGTTTCTGACGACTCTCAACGCTATTGCTACAATCCCTTTAGTTGCAATTCCAGGGTACATACGCATAGCAGACAGGGAAGAAGAGATGCTGACCGCAGCTTTTGGCAAAGCATACATGGAATATCAACGCACAACTGGCAAGTTCATTCCTAAGAGAAAGCACGAAAGAGGAGTCAGCCCGACAGAAGCATAGCGAATGCAGTGGTCAAGTTCTGCTTTGCTGCAGAGGAAGAAGTTTCACGCGCACTCACAAAGCCTGATCTGGACCTGATTTCCCTAAGGCAATTTTTATCTGCTGCCTTTCAAAAAGTGAGGACTAGAACATCGATGACAGGGAAAGTCTTAGGGCATGGTACTTGGTACGACAAGATGGCGTTCAGGATAATCGAAAGGGAACATGGACTGGGCCGCAATGTGGACTTAATCAGAACAGAAATGGGGTTAGGCGCTTCAGGCCTTCCTCACATAGGCAGCTTCAGCGACGCAGCGAGGTCATTTGCAGTCACCTTGGCGCTGAGAGAACGAGATTTCAGATCTGAATTGATCGCGTTTTCGGACGACAAGGATGGTTTACGGAAGGTTCCTGCCGGTTTTCCTGACGGATTGCAGAAATACTTGGGCTTTCCGGTAACTGATATTCCTGACCCTTACAAGTGCCACAGCAGCTTCGGTGAACATATGAGTTCCTTGCTGCTGGAAGCCTTAGACAAGTGCGGAATAGAATACAACTTCATATCTGGCAAAAAGACCTACGAAGAAGGCTGGTTCAACAAAGAAATCGAGATGATACTTTCCAATGCTAGAAGAGTGGGAGAAATCGTGAAGGAGGAGGTGGGTCAGGAAAGATATACGGAAGCACTTCCCTACTTCGCGGTGTGCGGCGATTGTGGACGGATCTACACCACAACCGCTAGTGACTTCCTGCCGAAAGAGGGGAAGGTTCTCTACACATGCAGAGGCATGGAAATAAAGGGAAAATGGCTCGAAGGCTGCGGATTCAAAGGAGAGTCGGACTACCGAAAAGGTGAGGGCAAGCTCAGCTGGAAAAGCGAATTCGCCGTACGATGGAAAGCCCTGGACATAAGGTTTGAAGCGTACGGGAAGGACATTGAGGACTCTGTGAGAATAAACGACAGGATTTGCCGAGAAATCCTAAATTATGAGCCGCCCTTGCACGCCAGATACGAGATGTTCCTTGACAAGAGTGGAAGAAAGATCGCCAAGTCTGCCGGCAACGTCTTCACGCCACAAGTTTGGTTCAACTATGGTTCCCCGCAGTCACTCATCTTGTTGACACTGAAGCGGTTTGCGGGAACCCGCGAACTATCAGTCGCCGACATCCCCAGCTACATGAACGAGTTTGACGAGTTAGAAGATGTATATTTCGGCCGCAAGAAAGTCGCCAACAAGAAGGAACTTGCCAAGCAAGTCGGACTTTACATGTATTGTTGGTGGCTCAATCCCCCCATGGAACCTAGCCTTCACGTGCCCTACAATCTTCTTGCTTATTTAGCCAAGGTCGCTCCAGAAGGCAAAGAAGCCGAATACGTTATGCAAAAGCTGCAAGACTATGGTTATGAGAGAGACGAAGAGAAAAGCAGGTTAGATTTGGCAGATAGAATCAGCTACGTTCTCAACTGGAACAACGATTTCATGGATATAAAGGAGACTCCGCTCACGCTGACAGAGAACGAGGCATGTGCAATAAAGAACTTCGCAGAAGTCCTGGGGGGAGAAGTCGACGCTGAAAGAATCCAGGGCGCAATCTTCAACGTCGCCAGAGAATACAGGATAAAGCCCAGACAGTTCTTCACAAAACTCTACACGATTCTTCTCGGGATCCCCAGAGGACCGAGACTAGGGCCGTACATATTAGCCATGGGAAAGCAAAACGTGATCGAAGCGCTAACACGAGTGCTGGAATCCAAAAAAAGCCGCCACTGACAACCCTTTGTGCATACACGCGTTTGGATATGGAAGCGTATCTAGGCGCAAAGACCCGTGTCTAGCTTGAATTATGGAAACTGTGCCCAGAGCTCACCAAACCATTGGCACGTAGCCTTCCTTGATTGCGTCTGATACGACTGTTCCGACGTATTCTACTCTTATGCCAGCTTCTTCCAGCTTCTCTGACACACCATCATTATCCGAAACAGCTTTGCAGGCAAAGCACTCGGTCGCAGCGACTATCTCCTTGACAAACCAAGCCACCTTGTCATCTTGAGCAGCCAGTTTCTCGGAAGGCCCAAAAAGCACTACCTTTATGTCATCTAGCCATTTGTTCTTCACAACATTCCGGGTGTACATCAAAGCAGCCAACGCCTTTTCCCTGTCGCCAGTTGCTATTACAATCAGCAATTTCGAGCTCACTGCCCATCTCCTTATACGACGATGCAGAAGCCGCACTTAAAGGCTCAGCCGCCATGTGACGACGCCTGTAGGTCATCAGAAGGTGGAGATTCTCTCCTCAAGACTCCCTTTCCCCTTTCTCTCGTGAAAGGAGCCATTGAGATCGATACGCAAGATGCTCCGCTCCTAAGATAGGGGTTTTGCGCGCGCTCACGCATGGATGCATGTATCGGCGGGTCAGTTCACAGCCGGGTGAGACCTATCGTACACAGAGACCTCTGCATGCGCGTGTGTGCACAAATCATAATAGCCTAAGGGAGAGCTAGGAGTTTGAGGCAGATGCCGCACGTACGTGCATGCAACGAAGCACTTGGAATGTCCGCTAGCTGTCGCTATGCGAGATGAGAACAGTGGCTGAATTCAGATCTCTTGTAGCAGTTCGAAATTTCTTCGTATCTCTAGTGTTTGTTCCGTACTGCTTGTATAATTTCGTTTCAACTTGGATTTCCGTCAATCGAACTGTAAAAAAAGCTGCTATTGAATTCTACAGGGAGCTATTGAAAGCGGGTTTTTCTAAAGAGGCTGCTGAAAGATTAGCGAGCCGGTACGCTTCTGCAAAGGATCGCTTGTTCGAGAGGCTTCTCAGAAGAGGACACACACAACCGCCTATGCGCAGCAAAGCACCGGGAAACAAGGAAAGCGCTGCGTTTCGAAATATCCTTGTGAAGATGCTGCCTATGGGTCAGCTGGTTGTTAGTCGGCATTCTAGCGCCCTGGTTTCAGACATAACTAAAACGATTATTCTTGTAGTGGGAATCTCTCGCGCCTTGGAGAGAGACGTCTATTGGGTCTTCGTCTGCATCGTGTCCTATGTCCTATTCGCCTTTCTCTTTGGGCTCACTTCTCAATTGGTCGAGAAGCATCGGAGCATTAGAGGAGGTCTTCTAGGTAGCGTACTCGATGCTTTGGCTGGGATGTTCTCGGACACTAAAGCTATGGCTGCTGTTGCGTTGGCTTTGTCTTCTCACGCTATACTTGGTGCCCCTTTTGTGCCATTATACCATGTAATTCCCAACTTGGACATCCTTGAGCACTACATCAGCGGAGTTGGAGTCGGATTGTTGACAATCAAAGCTTACAGGACGTTCATCAGCTACGTGTCTTACAGCAAAACTCTAATCATGTTCAATCTGCACAAAATAAGCCGTCGAATCTCACTTTTTGAGGCTAGGGCCGAGCTCCCCTTTGTGTGTTACTCAGCCCTTTTCGCGAGTCTGATGTGGGAAGGCTTAGAAGAGATTGTTGAAAACTTCACTCCGCGTGTGGTAAATGTTTTCTTTTGGAACGGAGTAGTTGACATATTGGTGGGTCTGCTAGGCGCTATCACGGCATATGTCCTTGTAACTCGCTTTGGCTTCCTCAAGAAGCTGGAAACTCGGGCGCGTGCTTCGCTTAAGTTTCATGAGGAGCGATGAAGTGTTGCCTCTTGCGAGAGGGCGGATTTGAGGAGAAGGGCCCGTAGTCTAGTCTGGACCTCATAGCAGGTGGAGATGTCACCCGCAAACCTCCCCCTTTTTCCATTTATGTGGGTACATACATGACGTTTGTTTCCCCCAGGTTATGGAACGAAAGCTCTATTCAACCAAAGAAAAAAAGAGGGTGAAGCGGCTAGGTGGAGCGTTTTCTTCTCAAGGCGATAGAAGCAAGCAAGGCCGCAGACATGCAAAAAAGGGAGCGGGTTGTGGGATTTCTGTCTTGTTTGAAACCTTGGCCAACTGTTGTCAAGTAGGGTATCCGAAATTATTGCTCGCCATGTTTACGTCTGTCATGTTTATGAATCCATCACCGTTTAGGTCAGCTCGCGGGTTCCAGTTTGGATCTCCCGGTTTGCTTCCATATGCTCTAGCTACAGTGGCTATGTCTCTCATGTCCACTTTTCCATCCTCGTTTAGATCTCCTGGCAGCCAAGCTACTGAGAGAGCTAGATCGCCGTCGCCGCCGTTTGGTATGGGGCCTTGATGTCCCACGCCGTCGCCATCATCATCAAGAAGTGGATATTGATGCCAACTGGAGTTCATGACGGCCCAGTATGCGGCGTTGAAGGCTTTGCCTACGCTGTTCTTCTGCGCAAGACACTGAAAGAACTTATGTGAAAATATCGGAAGGTACGGCGGATTTTCCATATCGTTGTGTGAAAAGGTGTTTTCATCTGTGGAACTCACTATTATCCTGTTTGGTCCAGACACCCAAGGGATGACCATGCCGCAGAAACAAGCTTCTATTACAAAGAACAGCTTGCCGTAAGTAAGCACTGACAGCCAATCACCAAACTCGAAGTGCAGTATGCTATTGTCGAAGTCCCTTCCGCCGACACCAAAGAACCACAGCTCTCCAAATTGTTTCCATCCGTGATCTAGAAAATACATGAAAATCACGTCGTTGTCGTCTGAACGTTCTTTAATCCAACTAGTTATGGCAAACTTCACCGTTTCTTTGGAAGTAGTGTTGTCGACACCAGGCCTCGAAGTATTCCAATGCACATAATATATGTGATCAGGAAGGTACGAACGCTCAAGTAACGTCTCGTATGCTTCTGCGGTCTGCAGATCCTCTTGTCTTCGACACCCATCATCCGGACCTGTAGTTCCTGCCACTATTAGAGCCCAATTCTGAGTAGCCTCGTAGGTAGTAGCCATTGCTGGCCTAGCACAGATTGCAAGAGAGACTAATCCCAAAAGCAGCAAGATGCACACAATCTTCTTCACTTTTCTCCCCTCCATTTGCTGGGTACTTTTTTCATCACGCCCCTCTCTCGGCGCTCGGCCTACTATCAATCTGAGGGCTTTTAGAGTTTCCTAGGCTACGACTAGTAAGGACCCGGAGAGAGAAGGAACAACGTAATGATGCATGCATTTGCTCTGTTGTTAATGATGGTGAGCAGGGTTTCAGGTTTCGTTCCAAAGCTCATGGGCTAGTTCGGCGATTAGATTCCAATAGATTTCCTTGTAGACAGAGCAATAGGGGGATCTCACTCGCAGATCTTGAAATGTGCGAAATGTTTCAGCGAGGCAGCCTCCGCTGCATATGAATTTCAGTTCGCAGCCTCTGCATTCGTGTATGTCTAACACGCTTAGATTCTGGAAAGTCTGACAGACACTTGATTTTCTCCAAATCTCTTCCAGAGTTTGCTCGCGAACGTTGCCTGCTCTCAGGGGTCCATCTTGAAAGGAGTTGCATGGGTATAGGTCGCCGTTAGCAGCAATACTCAAAGAGTTCACTCCAGCACCACATGACTCTCTTCTTCCTAGGTGCCTTAGGCTGGTCAGAATTTCCTCGAAAACTGTTTTTACTCCTAATTCTTCTGCAGCTTGTCGTACTTCTTTGACGGCGGACATGGCTTCAGTTGGGGAAATCGCGAGCTCTTCATGCTCTTTGGCCCTGCCCATGAAAGTTATCATGTTCAGAGTCACAAGATTCACTCCAAGATCCTTGGCCAGATGCGCTATCTTCCTCCCTTCTCCCAAGTTGGGACGCATAAGTGTGATTCCAATCGTGGTGTTAACATTGGATTCAGCCAGCTTCCTAACTGTTTTGATCACTTTTAAGAACGTGCCTTTTCCCCTAACGTAGGAATGAGATCTTGGCGTCGCGCCTCCAAGGCTGACCGCTACGCTTGCTTCAGAATCTTTGAGAAGTCGAATATCCTTGTCGGTGATCAGAGTTCCATTGGTTTCAATCTTGACGTCCTGGATCCCTAGATCTCTTGCTTTTCGAACAGCTTGATATAACGGTTCTCTTCTAAGGAAGGTCTCTCCTCCTGTTAGTATTAGCCGATTTCCCCCGAGTCTTCTGAATTCCTCAATCAGGTTCAGAATCTCCTTTGATGTCATCTCATCGGGGAGTGGTCTGCCGGCGCTGATGTAACAATGCTTGCAGTCTAGGTTGCATTTGTGAGTAAGGTGAAGGTATATCTGGCTTAATCTCTCCGGAAGACCAACTTCTTTCTTCAACGGATCTGGCGGCTTTGTAGTTATGAAACCAGAGTTGATGAGAGAACGAGAAAATTCCATAATCTTATCGGTGGACGTGTCTTCTGAAGGATGTCTTTCGTGTATGCGCTCTGCTATTTCCCTGAGCTTATACGTGCCATTGCAGAGCCCGAAAAAATCCTTGCCGCTTTCGTCAACCACCACGATGTTTGGTCCGTCACCGTTCAGGACTGCGTAAAAATCTCCGAGCTTCTTTAGAACAAGGCTATCGGGTGAATACAACTTTTGATCAAGTGAAATCGTGCTCATCTAGCTTTCTCCGAGAAAGAAAGAGGGAATTTGACAAGCAGCGTTGATCCAAGTGGGCGTCTACATCATTCCTATCTGTGGATAAGTTATGAGCGCGTTGCAGAGCAAAAGACATTTGTCGACTTTGGCCGTAACCTTGTCAAGTTTCTCGACAAGAACCTTGTATTTCATTATTCCCCCCCATTGCTTATTTGTTTACACTTTACTTAAAAGATTTTGGGTGATTTGAAACAAAAGCAAGTTAAGCAAGCTTAAGGTTTAGCTTCTCATAATTGCTGACTCGGATGAAGATGGGTGGCAAATAGATAAATAGTCTTTAAATCGAATTGAAACTAAATGCAAAAAATTGACAATTTTAAACCAAAACTTTCCCCAGATGTGAAAGTACGATTCCTAAAGGAAGATGAAAGAGGGAAATTCTACATAATTGGAATCACCAAGAATTCTGTCTTCTTAAAGGTTCACCAAGTAGGGAAAGACGTGATTGACGCCTTTGATGGCCGTACTTCAGTTGCCCAAATCTCGAACCTTCTCAAGCAAAGGAATGTTGAGATTGACCTGTGGCGTTTCATATCTGATTTGGGGGAAGACGGGTTCATTGAGAACTACTCGTATTCTCGCTCGAAGAAAAAAAGGGAAGAAAAGCTCAGAGTTTATTATTTGCCCTTTCTGAGAAATCCGGAAAGGATCTTATCCCTATTTCATCGTTTGCTTTCGCCCTTTTACAAGCCAATTCTGCTGAAGTTATTCATCCTGTCTAATGTCTCCGCTGCCGCGTTCTTTGTGGCAAGCATTTTCCTAGGGCTTCTTGTCCCGCAATTTTTTTCTCTTAGAGAATCAAACTTTTTCGCTTTTGTGCTCTATTTATTCTTCATTTTTCCAGTTCTCGGACTGATACATGAACTGGCGCATGCGATTGCTTGTTTTCACTACGGGGGGAAACCAAGTGAGATTGGTGTGGCTGTCTATCTCTTCACTTTTTTCTTTTACGCCGAGACAAGCGACACATGGTTATTTGACAGGAAGAAGAGTATCCTTGTCTTCCTAGCTGGGCCGCTAGCGACGCTTTTCATTGGCAATCTTTTCTTTTTGCTCTACCTCTTTTTTCAGCAAAGCGCTTTGAGCCAACTCTTCATAATGATCGCTTTTGCATCCAATCTATCCGTGCTCGTTGGGTTTAACCCTCTCATAGAAGCCGATGGCTGCTACATCCTGCAGACTCTGGTGGCCTTTCCGAACATCCATTCTCATCTTTGGGGCTATGCACTGTCTTGGATTAAACACAGGCTGGGCTTTATTCCCAAACAAGAATACGAAGATTTTGTCTCGAGCTACTCAAGAACTGAGCGCAGGACGTTGGCTATTTACACGCCTCTCGCTCTTCTCATGAATTGCCTGATTGTCGCCATCATAATCCCTTGGAGCTTGTCGGTTGCCTATGAATTCGTCCAGTTGACATTGGGTTTAGTTCAGAGGTTTCCGAATGTGGAGGTTTCAACGGTGGCAGTGTGGGTTTTTCAGGGAGTGTATTTATCCCTAGTGTTCGTTTTTTCCATCTTCAGAATCTTGAAACACGCAGTCAAGAAGCTAGTGCGGAGGAGAACATCTGAGCGACAGTAGCTCTCATACGCCGCAGCCAACTGGGGCGTACAATACATGGGCAAACCAGCCGTCTAAGGAAGGTGGCATCCAAACCGAGAATAGTGCAAGCAAAGATAGTTCCCTCCCCATTTGCTTAGCCAGTTCTTAAAGACCCCGGTAGACGTTCTCATTTCTAAGAGGAGAAGATTCACCAACACTTTACAAGGTACGCGTGCGACAGAGACATAGATATTTATTATGTAGTAAAAAGCTGCCAGAAACTGCGCTACGAGTTTGGAACCTCCCAACGATGAACCAACAGAATAACACTAGTCGACACACAGAACAACG
>JGI2172J19969_10000482_pt1 | contig 17049 bp, 14 predicted proteins | sample DeeMarSWOR230_32_FD_19969 | JGI IMG/M metagenome (IMG submission 19969)
CGTTGCTGGCGTTTTTGTCGGCGCCATCCTGGAGAGTAGCCGTCGAATCAGCAATAAGGCTGCAATCAAGGCAGTCAACGTCGGCGTATACTAGGATCCTGAGTTAACGGTTCCCTTAACCCAGATCGATTGGGGTGTTTTACTCGATTTCATTTTAGCTTTGATTGCTACAAAAACTGACAAATTCTTATAACAAAAGAAACATAAACAGAATGATAAGTTGTAAGAAATTGACTTTGGCGAAATATCGAGTAAGCATAGACATTGGCGGGACATTCACGGATCTGGTTGCTCTAAAGGAGGAAAGCGGCGAACTAGTGAACATAAAGATTCCTTCAACTCCAAGGGAGCCGGAGAGAGCTGTCATCAGAACATTCCAAGACTTTCTAAGAAAGACCGGCGATGCGGAAATATCAGTTGTCATTCATGCTACAACTATGGCTACAAACGCTTTGCTTGGGCAACTAAACCTAGAATTGCCCAAAACGGCACTAATAACAACAAAAGGTTTCCGCGACATAATCGAAATTGGGAGACAACGCCGCCACCAACTATACAACCTTTTCATACGCCTCGCGCACTCATTCCACGAACATTGCGCTTTGAAGTTGAAGAACGCACAGGATCGAAAGGCGAAATTCTTACACCCCTCAACAAGAATCAAGTTAAAAGATTAGTGCAACAACTGGAAAGAGAAAATGTCGAATCCGTTGCGATTGCTCTGCTTTTCTCTTACATTAACCAAATGCACGAGCGTGAAATCGGAAAGATGTTGAAAAAATTGCTGCCGAAAACTTATGTCTCCCTTTCCTCTGAAATCGCACCAGAATATAGAGAGTATGAAAGAACAAGTACAGCAGTCGTAAACGCTTTTTTGATGCCAACAGTATCTGGCTACCTTAATGACTTGCAAAGAGAAACCAGAAAGTTGGGAGTGAAGGCTCCATTGTGCATAATGCAATCAGACGGGGGAATAGCCACAAAAAACATTGTTGCAAAAAAGCCTGTAAGTGTGATTGAATCAGGTCCAGCAGCCGGGGTCATAGCGTCAGCTTTTTACGGAAAACTCCTTGGAATCGAGAACGTCTTAAGCTTTGATATGGGCGGAACAACAGCCAAAGTTGGAGCCATAAGACAGGCAACACCTGAAGTTGTAAGCGAATATGAAGTTGCGGGAAAAGTCCACGGCGGCAGAATAGTGAAAGGAAGCGGCTACCCAGTAAGACACTCGTTCATAGATTTGGCTGAGTGTAGCGCTGGCGGAGGAACAATCGCCTGGGTAGACAGAGGTAAAGCACTACAGGTCGGCCCCATTAGCGCGGGAGCAGAGCCAGGCCCAGCATGTTATGACAAAGGTGGAAAACAGCCAACCGTAACAGATGCCAACGTTGTTCTCGGGAGACTTAACCCCAATTATATGCTTGGAGGCGAGATGAAAATCCATTCGAAACTTTCGGAAAAAACGATTTTGAAGGAGATCTGTGAAAAAACCCGGCTAAAACTTACCGAAGCAGCAAAAGGAATCATCAAGATCACGAATTCAGCCATGGCGAAAATCTTGAGAATAGTATCCGTTGAACGTGGTCACGATCCAAGAGACTTCGTTCTAATGTGTTTTGGCGGTGCAGGACCAATGCATGGTTGTGCTTTAGCCGAAGAGTTAAACCTCTCAAGAATGATTGTCCCCCAAAATCCCGGTTTGTTTTCTGCTCACGGGTTGCTCGCTGCTGATTTCAAGAACAACTTTGTAAAGGCACTCATGAAGTTAATGAACGAGGTTGAAGTAAGGGAAGTTGAAACTACATTCAAAGAGCTAGAGGTTAAGGGAGCCAAGCTACTAGAAAAGCAGCATGTTCCAAAAGCGAATATGCGTTTTATCCGTCAAATGGATTTGAGATACTTTGGTCAAAGCTATGAACTAACAATTCCAACATCGACGCCGTTTACCGAAGACGTTCTACGCCAGACAGCTGAAAGCTTCCACAAGAAACACATAGCAATTTATGGTTATGCAGTACGAGATGAACCGGTAGAATTGGTGAACGTTAGGCTGATTGCAGCCGGGCTGGTTGAAAAGCCAAAGCTCAGAGAAAAACCTCTACATCAAGAAGAGCCATCGAAAAAGTCTGCTATTGCGAAACGAAAAGTCTTTTTTGAACAGAATGATGAGTATGTTAAGACTACCATTTATAGGCGGGAAGAACTGAAAGCAGGAAACATAATTAACGGTCCCGCGGTCGTTGAGCAATACGATGCCACAACGGTCGTTTATCCAGATTGGGTAGCCAAAGTTGACAGTTTTGGAAACATCGTTCTTTCAACAAATACAGGAGAAGGGAATTAAGGTGACTGTAGACCCCATAACGGTTGAGGTAATAAAGGGAGCATTGATTTATGCAGCAGAAGAGATGGGAATAATCTTACGAAACTCAGCATACTCCCCAAATATTAAGGAGCGAATGGACTTTTCATGCACAATCTTTGACCAAAAAAAGCGTTTGGCTGCACAAGCAGAACATATCCCAGTTCACCTAGGTTCAATGCAACTAGCAGTCCAAAACGGTCTAGAAAAATTCAAAGGAAAACTCGCAGAAGGCGACATGATAATATTCAACGACCCGTATATCAGCGGAACTCACCTGCCGGACATAACGCTTATCTGCCCAATCTTCTATGGAAGCAAAATCATCGCATATTCAACAAATAAGGCCCATCATTCAGATGTCGGAGGAAAAGCTCCTGGAAGCATGGCAGGAGACGCCACTGAAATCTATCAAGAGGGCATCATTATTCCGCCAGTTAAGTTTGTTAAAAAAGGCGTCGTTTGCAAGGAAATCGCCAGTATAATGTTAAGAAACATTAGAACACCAGAAATCAGAATGGGTGACTTAAGAGCACAAATGGCTGCAAACCTCCTCGGAAAGCGACGTATTCTAGAACTCGTAGATAGGTATGGCATAGAAACTTTGCATAAAGCCATGGAAGAAATTATGAATTACTCAGAAAGACGAATGCGAATCGAAATAGGTAGAATGCCTAAGGGAAGCTATTCGGCGGAAGACTACCTTGAAAACACGGGAACAGACAACAAAAAAGTCAAAATAGAAGCCACAATAACCGTCAAGAAAAACCAACTTCTCATTGACTACAGGGGAACAGACAAGCAGGTAAATGGTCCCGTCAACGCTGTTTTAGGCGTAACCCTATCTGGAATATACTATGTTCTAAGATGCTTAACTGACCCCTCCATACCGGTGAATGACGGATGTTACAGACCAGTAAAAGTCTATGTACCTGAAGGTACTGTGATGAACCCAACTCCGCCAAGACCAGTGGCTGGAGGCAATGTAGAAACCTCTCAACGAAATGTAGATGTATTGTTAAAAGCGTTCGCCCAAATTCTCCCAGAAAAAGTTTGTGCAGCATGCCAAGGAACAATGAACAACATTGCAGTAGGCGGAATAAACCCTGAAAACGGTAAACCTTGGACCTTTTATGAAACAATAGCTGGAGGATTCGGCGGAAGAAAAGGAATTGACGGCGTGGACGCAGTGCACTCTCATATGACTAATACGATGAATACGCCCATCGAAGCCATAGAAACCATCTATCCAGTACGCTTCATGAAGTATCAACTACGCAAAGACAGCGGAGGCCCTGGAAAATGGAGGGGTGGCACAGGCTTGGAAAGAAGCTGGAAGCTGCTGGCTCCTTCAGCCACCTTATCAGTGCTTGCTGAGAGAACAAAAATATCACCATGGGGATTATACGGTGGAAAACCCGGAGCCAAAGGCGAGTACTACATCATAAAGCCAAATGGAAAACGAATAAAACTGAAGTCCAAATGCACAATCAGAATGGATAAAGGCGACATTTTCTTTGTAAGAACCCCTGGCGGAGGAGGCTATGGAGAACCATTAGAACGGTATCCCGAACTTGTGCTTCAAGACACGTTAGGTGAACTTGTTTCATCTGAGGTAGCCGAGAAAGATTATGGCGTGATGATAGACTCAGCCACAATGAAAATTGATTGGAAATCCACTGAACAAATCAGACAGAAACATAAACGTTAGATATTTGAGAATGATCTTTCAGAAATTTTGTTTCAACTAGATCAACTGAAAATGCTATAGGTATTTTCGCATGTCTTCTAGCGCTGCCGAAGGTATAGGCAGGTCTTTCATTGTAATAAGACCTGGCGGAGCATTGATCACCTTAGGAATTGAATTCACAATAACGGCTATGGTTGCTAAATCACCGTGCACGCAAGGGCTTATTTTCTGACGGATTGGCGGCACTCCATCAATGGTTACTGCATCATACTCTTCTTTTGCAGCTATATAGGCTTGGAATTCGAGTGTAATCCTCTCCTTTCCGCCAACTATGCCATGAGAACACTGCTTTAATCCAGCTGCTTGGCCGCGCTTCACTTTGATGGCTTCACTTGCAACGTTTTTTTTCGCTATTACAGGCTTAACTGGGTCAACCTTGATTTTGTCAAGTTGCCATTTTAACGCACGGGCAATCATGCCTATTGACTGTTCAAGACCTACATGGCCAGTGATGGCTTTTGTCTTGATCTTCTTCTCAAATTCCTTCACTGTTAGTCCTGCTCCAGTCTTCCTTTGAAATGGAACCCTGCGGGTGGCGGCATCCATGACTCTTTCAACTTTTATTCTGTTGACTTTTTGGCACACGCCAGTAAGCGTAATAGCCAGCGTGTCCATTAGGAAGCCGGGGTTTATGCCCGTTCCAAGAAAAGTCACTCCGTACTTCATGCCTAGCGCATCTAGTTTCTTTGCAAGTTCAAGTTCAGAAATATAGGGATAGGTCAACTCTTCGCATGTGGATAATACGTTCACTCCATATGCTGCCAATGGGGCTATTTGGGGATAAACATCTTTGAGATAGGAGCTGGTTGCGTGAATCACAACGTCTGCGCAAGCCTTGCAGAACACAGCTTCCGAGTCATTTGAGACAACAACACCTAACCGTCTGCCGATTCCCAAAACTTCGCCGAGGTCCTTTCCAGCCTTGTCTTTGGCAATGTCTATGACGCCTGCAATTTCCACTCCTTCCTTTTCAAGCAGAAATCTAGCAATACGGCTTCCAATGGCTCCGACACCGTACAGAACAACTCTAATTTTTTCCATACAGCTTTCCTCACTAGCTTAAACTGTTTCTAGATTGTAATCAAAATTAAGCCTTTCTATGCTTAAGAGATTAATAACTCAATTCACAACTGACTACAGAATGCCAAGTTTAATTGCGACATCAACAGCCTTGTAGTCTGGGTGAAGTTTCACAAATGCCTTTTTCAAACCTTTAGGCGTTATTGCAACATTCACTTTTTCGACTCTCACTTCGTAGAGTTCTTCTACCGCTCGCCTAATGTCATTTTTGGAAGCCTTAATGTTCACGACAAAAACCAGCTTGTTCTCTGCCTCAAGTATGCGGCTGGCAACCTCTGTCATGAGAGGGTACACTACAACGTCTTGCGAGTCCAAGCATTTTAGCCTCCGAACAATTCTCCGAGTTTTTCAAAGGCTGACTTTGACCACACAGTAAGCCTACCAGGATGGGTTCCGGGGGCCAAAAGTTCAACATTCAAGTTGTTAACCTTAACAACATCCATACCTAGAATGTTTCGGGCTGCCTTCGTTATGCCTCCATTTTCAGCAACTACAATTAATGGTCCAATCGCCCGCTTCTTTCTGCGCCCTCTCATTTTGCCCTTTCCAGCCCGAATTTTCTGGCTTTCCTCAACTCGGTAGATGTCAGGCCAGACACCTAGCCTAATGAGAGCTTCTTTCACCTCGCTTGTCTTTTTCAATTTCTGAATGTCATCAGCGACTACAAGAGGAAGGTCTGGAACATAGTCGGTTATATGCCCCCGAGAAGCCAGAATTTCCTTTGAGGCAGTAGCAGCCACAGCTGAACCTAAAGCTAGCTTCATTTCTTTTCTGGGAATTCTCTTCACAATCTTTTTTTCAGCTACTGGAGGGTAAGCCTCTCGACCGCCAACTGTGCCAACAACATAGCCGGCCCTTTGTCCCATCCCTTTAATTCTTGGAACTCGGGCAATTCCGTGTCCGGCACCCATAGATTCAACGCTTCTTCTTTTTCCAGCTAAAGGATTTCGTCCCTGTGGTTGAAAGCGGTGAGACTGAAGGGCGACTACAGCCCGTTTTATGACATCGCGTCTAATTGGAGTTTTGAAAACGGTTGGAAGGTTAATTTTGCCTAGCGCTTTACCTTCTAAGTTGAAGATTTTGGCTATTCTCTTGCCCATGTTTCAAATCCTCATTTATCCTTGAGGTGACTCGAGGGATATGGAAACAATTTTCGGAGGCTCTTCTGGAATTCTTTTCGGAGGACGAGCAGGATAGCGCAGTCTTATTAGGCGTTTAGCTGGTCCCGGTACGCTGCCGTCTATGAGGACGTATGTTCCATTGATTTGACCGTAGCGTAGAAATCCTCCTTTTGGTGTGACCTCGCTTCCCTCTGAACTAATCTTTAGGATGCGCTTGTTATATTCGGTGCGTTGGTGGTAGCCCATTTGACCTGCTCTTGGAATGCTATACTGGACTCTTGCAGGGTGCCAAGGTCCAAGGGTTGCAATGCCCCGTTTGGTTTTTCTAGCCTTGTGAGACAGAATTCTAACGCCCCAGCGTTTAACTGGTCCTTGAAAGCCCTTGCCTTTCGTTATGGAAACGACGTCCACGTACTGGCCTTCCTTGAAGATATCGGAAGCCGAAACTGTCTTTCCTAAGAGATTTCTCACGTATTCAAACTGCTCTTGAATTGTGGCTCCAGCTATCTTGATTTCCACCAAGTCGGGTTTCTTTTTCGGGACACTTGCTAGTCTCGGCTGAGTGGCAACTAAGAGTCGGAATTCAGCGATTTTGTCTAGGTTTTCTTCTATTTTCTTGAAGGCTTGTTCTGGATTGCTGTTTTTAGGTGGCGTCAAAGCTCTTTCAAGATCTCTCGGCGGCTCCTTAATCCAGGCTTCTGTAAAACTTTGTAAACCATAGGGATTTCTTGTGTAAGCACGAATGGCATAAACTATGATAGGTGGAACATCTATAACCGTAGCAGTGCGGGCTACTTCTTTGCCAAAATCCGAGGAGCCCGGTGTGTCGTTGACCACGAAAACATGGGTCATTCCCGCTTTATAACCTGCAAACCCGAGCAGAGTTGGCGTTTCAGTCTCAATTTCAGGCCAAAAACGGATTCTGCCAACTGTGCGTGCAGCACGTCCCCTAGGTAAATAGGCGAGTGAACCACGTTTCGGGGCGTGCTTTTTCCTGTGACCCATAGGTTTTCATCTCGTCCCTTTTGAGATAAGAATGTTAAGTTATAAACATTTCTTCGAAGATAGCATTCATCAACATTTTTAATCCCCACTGTGTTATCGCGACCAGTTGACTTTTAATTTAAATTTGAAGAGTAGAACTCTCCCACGAGCGCGTAAGGATTAAAAGGAGCCATGGTGGAAGAGAAGTCGACAGAAGTCAAGGAAAGCAGATACAATGGGTACTTTCGCACGGATCATCCGTTACGTTTCCGGCAACTGGCACCTTTTCCTAATCAGCGTAGTCTGCATGGCCGTCAGCGTGGTAGTCGCCGTACAGATTCCTTTCTTAACTAAGGACGCCATCGACAATGCTCTTCCTTTATTAACAAACGAAGCCACGGTGGAGTTGGGCAAAAGTAGACTTCTAGTCTTGTCAGTCGAAATCGTTGGACTTACGATAATAGTTGGCACTCTGTATTTCGTCCAGCGATATGTGAACACCTATTTCTCTCAGAAGGTGGTCTATGACATCAGAAACGACGTCTTTGCAGCTCTGCAGAACCAAAGTTTTGCGTTTTATGACAACGTTCACACGGGTCAGCTTTTGGCAAAGGTCACCACCGACATAGATCGAATACGTGGTTTTTTAGGTTGGCAGTTGACCTTTCTCATAAACTCAATGTTTCTGCTAGCTGCAGCCTTGTATTCGATGTTCGTTATGGATTTGAGGCTAACTATGTTGTTGTTGCTTCTTATGCCCCTATTATTTCTCACCTTTTACTACTTCGGAAAGAAGATAAGACCTCTTTTCCAGCAGATGCGCGAGCAATATGGTAACTTAACTTCAGTGTTGCATGAAAACATCGCAGGCATAAGGGTTGTGCGAGCTTTTGCGAGAGAAGATTTTGAAAGACGAAGGTTCAAATCTGAAAACGACAAATATTTCGAAACAACTCTTGCATCAGTTCGTGTCAGAGCTTTCTTCATCCCTATTATAGCGTTACTCATAGGACTGGGCACAGTCATAATATTCTGGTACGGAGGATCAGAAGCAATCAGCGGAACCCTAACCATAGGAGCCTTAGTTGCCTTCAACGCATACCTAGCAATGCTTGTGATGCCCATGCGCTTCCTGGGCTTCTTCGTTTCGGGCTACCACCTCAGCATGGCTGCTGGAGACAGAGTTTTCGGAGTTATGGACGCTGAGCTAGAGATAAAGGAAAAGCCAAACGCGATAGCACTACCTACGCTACAGGGAGATGTAAGGTTTGAGAACGTTTCCTTCAGCTACGAAAAGGATCAACAGATTCTAAGGAGCATCAATCTTGAAGCGAAGTCTGGAGAGACAGTTGCTCTGCTTGGGGCAACTGGGTCAGGCAAGAGCACNATTATTCGTCTAATCCCACGCTTCTACGATGTAACGTCAGGCAAGATCACTGTCGACAGCTACGATGTCAGAGATGTAAAGCTTAGGTCTCTCCGAAAACAGATAGGCATAGTTTCACAAGAAACGTTCCTATTCACCCTGTCAATCAAGGAGAACATAGCCTATGGCAAGCCCAAGGCAACAATTGATGAAATCATCGAGGCTGCCAAGACTGCGAGAGCACATGAGTTCATCTCAGCCTTCCCAAACGGCTACGACACGAGGGTGGGAGAAAGAGGCGTAACCCTATCTGGCGGTCAACAGCAGAGAATTGCGATTGCGAGGGCTCTGCTCTCAAACCCGAAGATACTCATTTTAGATGACTCAACTTCCAGCGTTGATGTAGAGACAGAATACGAAATTCAACGGGCACTGCAGGCCTTGCTTAAGAACAGAACAACCTTCGTGATCACCCAGCGTGTTTCAACCATCAGAAGCGCTAACAAGATAGTTGTTCTTGAGAACGGAGAGGTCGCAGAAGAAGGTACTCATGAGACTCTTATGGCGAAGAAGGGTGCCTATTACAGAATCTATCAAACCCTGTACGAAGCGCAGAAACTGGTCATCGATGCTCAAACGAAACAAAACTCGCGGGACCATAAAGTCTCGCAAAGGGAGGAACCGGGTAAGTGACTGGATATCACATGAGACGCGCTTTAGAGCGAGAGGATGATGAAGAGCACGTAAGAAAGGTTCCTGACAGAGTTCTCATAGCGAGACTAGCCAAGTATGTGTTGAAACATAAAGGGAGACTGACAATCGCTGTTACTGCTGTACTCGTGGTTTCCTTAAGTGGACTTGTGCCTCCTTATCTGCTTAAAGTGGCTATTGACAACTACATAGTCCAAGGAGAACTCACTGGGTTAACCTTCATAGCCATAATTCTTGTGGCAGTTTACATCATAAATTGGTTTTCTGACTACGAACGAACCTATCAGATCTCTTGGCTGGGTCAAAACATGGTGAACGATATCAGAATGAAGCTGTTTTCACATCTCCAAGACCTTTCCTTTAGTTTTTATGACAAATCTGAGGCTGGTAGGATAATCTCGCGGGTTACTAACGATACGGATACTTTAAGCATGATATTTGCGCAGGGTATTGTGACTGTTTTGAGTGATATTCTAACGCTGGTGGGCATTGTGGTGGTGATGCTTTGGCTGAGTGTTCCTTTGACTTTGGCAACGCTCGTGGTTATACCTATTCTGCTGTTGATTACTTTGGTTTTCCAGTCTAGGCTGAGAAGAGCTTACCGAATGACCCGGAGGAAAATCGCTAAGGTCACAAGCAAACTTCAAGAGAGTATTTCGGGCATAAGAGAGATTCAGTCCTTTACGAGAGAAAGAGACACAATAGAGACGTTTCGTCAGGCAAACATAGAAAACCTTCAGGCCAACGTGCAAGCGGGCAGAATCTTTGCTCTTTTGATGCCGGTTATACAGATAATCGGGGCAATTGGTACATGCATCGTCTTGTGGTACGGTGGAATATTGACTGTAGGCGGAGGAATAACGCTGGGAATATTAGTCGCTTTTCTCGCATATGTAACCAGTTTCTTCCGACCAATTGTGAACTTGACAACGTTCTACAATACTGTACAGTCAGCCATGGCCGCGGCGGAGAGAATATTTGAGACCATGGACACAAGACCTGAGATAGCTGACGCTCCAGAGGCTATTGAACTCCCACGTGTAAAAGGCAGAATAGTCTTCCAAAACGTAAGCTTCGGTTACAATCTAAGCGATCCGGTTTTGGAGGACATCGATCTCAGTGTCGAGCCAGGAAAAACCTTGGCTATTGTCGGTCCGACTGGAGCTGGAAAGAGCACCATGGTTAGGCTTTTGAGTCGATTCTACGAGCCTCAGTCAGGAGCTATTACTGTTGATGGTCATGATGTCAGAAGCGTGACTTTGAGGTCGCTTCACAACCAGATGGGAGTAGTTTTGCAAGAGCCTTTTCTCTTCTCTGGAACCGTAATGGAAAACATAAGGTATGGTAAACTTGACGCCACAGATGAAGAGGTTAAAAACATAGCGAAGCTGGTTGGTGCTCACGAATTCATAACAAGTTTTCCTGATGGATATGAAACCGAGGTTGGAGAGAGAGGGATGAGGTTGTCTGTGGGTCAGAGGCAACTGATATCCTTTGCAAGAGCCCTTTTACGTGACCCGCCGATTTTGATCCTAGACGAAGCAACGTCGAGCCTTGACCCCTATACAGAGCTAAAGATTAAGAGGGGATTGTCAGTTCTGTTGAAAAACAGAACATCAATAGTCATCGCTCACAGGCTCTCCACAGTGAGAAATGCAGACAACATAATAGTTGTTAATAATGGTGAAATTGTTGAAGAAGGGAACCATACGGAACTTATGAAAAAGAAGGGATTGTATCGCCGACTATATGACAAGCAATTCAAAGACATCTAGTGGCAAATAACGCTATTAGTAAAACGCGTTTAAGATAGCTAAGGTGGCGTATAGGGCTTCTTCGGTTCTTACGGTTTTTGTTCCTTGATATGGAATTGTGTTAACAATGAACCGGACGATTTCTTCGAGTCTTTTATGTTCTTGAGCCACGATTTCGTACAAGCCTTGTGTTGGCGCTCCAAAGGCTATCAAAATTTTCTTTGAAGTTTTCCACTTTTCCTTTATGGCATCTGTAACTTGCGTGATCAATTTTCCTTTGCGAGAGGTTGCAATCACGAGGTTGAAGTTTCGCTTTTTTATTAGTTGTACAAATGGAGCTTTAGAAATTGTCACTTTGTAACCCCAGTAGGTTCCTATCTCTTCTCGGCTTGCTAGAGTTGCCAAAAACTGCTTTTGGAGTTGTGTAATTTTCACGGTTAATCGTGTGTTTGGTGGCAACTTTTTTCCCAGTATGAACGCTGGCTGTTCTACGCCAACATCTGTGAATGATCCTCTTGTGGATGAGGACACAACAACCCCTTCGCGGTATTCTCCTATGTTGAGTTTTTTTAGTCGGTTTATTAATGGATGATGAGGCGTTCGCAAGGGAGGCAAAACACCTGCATAGCGTAGTTCTCGCCTAATTCTGAACAGTTTCTTACGCAGATATTGTGGGGTCTCCATGTAAGAGAGAATTGAAGCCAGCAGCTCAGCGTCTCTGGCTTGGTCAACATTCAACATATCTGGATACACAATAATCTCATTTACTTTGAAAATTGCAGCTGCACGCCCAACTAGGCCTATTCTGAAGGTTTTTTCTCGTAAATGCGGCGTGTCAGAAACGAAAGAGGCAGGTATGGCTATAGAAAACTCTTGTGTTCGTCGCATTGGCACAGATCTTTCTTTCAAAGTTTTCAAACGAGTCAGCCAAAGGGATTTTAGATTAAACGTATTCTAAAGCTTTCGGACTGAGATAAACTATTTCTTCCGATCATATCCATCTTTTCATAGGCAAGAGCTTTTCTTAAGTACTAATCAGTTTGATTCTGATGTCCTTTGAGGAGTGAATCTAAATTCGCAAAAGGACACAAAGAATATTGGGTCCAGAACCCTAGTTGTGAGACTCTTTTTGGACCTGCCTGGGGAAGCCCATCCTACGTTTGCAACTTTCCCGTTTCCAGCTATTCTGACTCACGTTTCTTAAAGAAGGAATTCAATGTGCCAAAAAAGGGAAAATTTCTGAGTTTGTGAATGGAAATGCTGTTTATCTCTAGATCTTTCGTTTATCTAGGACTGCTCTGAAGGTTCCACAGCAATCGAAGAGACCTATTGTGAGTTGGGTTCTCTTTCCATTTTTGTCTGGTCGACCGGCCATCTTCCAAGTTTTCTTTGGAGTGGACACTTCCATTCCACATTTAGGGCATTTAGCCAAATTGTTTCACCCCCATGAACTACCTATGTGCATGCAGATGGATTTTGCCCAGTTGTTGTGCATTAGCATAAATGATGACAAGGCGTTGAAGAGGAGACGAGTAATCGCCTCGTCTGCACGTAACTTTTGAGCATCCATCTGTGCTTGTAATGCTCGCTAAAAAAGAGGGAATTGAATGAGGCTCATGTTAGCCTGTTATTTCTCTGGTTTCTTTCCTTTCTTCTTTCCTTTTTTCTTTCCCATTCTTTTACCACTCCTCATCTTCTTTCAAATCTTCATCTTCTTCCCATTCTTCCTCTTCTTCTTCGCTCATGGGTTTATCCCCCCAAATTCCTCTAAAGGCAATGCAGCATAGATATATGCATTTCTGTTCAAAAAATAGGGACAAAAAATTCCTTTCTAAGGATAAAAGACCTAAATCTTACTCTTTTTTCGCCTTATATACCAAAAAAGAGAGAAAAAACTCCACGCAAATGCGGGCGAGCACTTAAACTAGTCTTGCTGAAACATAACTATGCTTATAGTTCAGAAAAGATGATTATAAAAAATTGGAAATAAATATCCTGGTGCAGATTCTTTACCATTCTTCCTCTTCTTCAGGCCATTCTTCTTCTTCCCATTCCTCTTGCCATTTCTCTTCTTCTTCCCATTCCATGTTTTTCACCTCTTCTTGGTCTCTAAGAAAGCGCCAGATAACTAGCTTTTTAATAAACGTTTTGGAACACGCATAAATACTCGGAATACAATTCTGACGGAACCTACTCAATGTTTGAATAACATTTTCAAGAGATTACTTGCATCTGGGTTTTGTACATCTCGGTGTTTAGTAAATATGTTGAAATATTTTCTTGTTAGTTTCCTGACTTTTTCCTCGTCATTTAAGTATTTTACGTGTAGAAGCTCGTGTATTAGAGCCGCCCTAGCCCTATGCTTAATGTAAGAGTGAACTCCTTTTTTCCCACATTTTCGTATCAGTTTTCGACAGAAATCTATTCTTTTCGGATAAATGCGGATTTCGCCTCTACTGTTGCATCTTCCGGCAAGTCCGTTTCCATTCTTCTTTTGAAACGGGAGAACCACAACTTCAACGTCCTTGACTTCGTCTTGCCTTATTTTCTCGTTTCTCAGGATCCAATGTAGAAACTTTCGAAATTGAGGCTCTTGCAAGGTTTCAAATACAGTAAAGGCATATTTCATGTAGAAATCAACATGCTTCTCAGAGTGTTCGACAAGTTTTTCAGCATGAACCGAAATTTCCATCTTGTTGAACAGTATGTTCACCTCAGTTAGCGTGAGCGCACATATGTATACATATGTTTTCTAGAGTTTATAAACGTTCATATTTCGAGACAAATGTTATCTTTTCTGGTGTAAACGTTAAGCATAAATACTGAATGTTAGCTTACCGTTCGAATTGTATGAAGAAACTAAATGACCTACTTGGGCCCTCAAAATACTTGATCGTTCTCGATCTGTTTCTTCAGAATCCGGAAGAATTAATGAATCTGAGAGAGATCGCGAGGAGAATTAATAAGAACCCTGCAAGCGTTATGAAGGTTCTTCCCATTATTGTCAAAAGAAACTACCTAACTCGGACCAGAATAGGAGCGAAGGTAGTCGCATACAAATTGAATAAAGAGAACATAATTGTTAGACTTCTTTTAGAGTTTCTTGAAAAGCTACAAGAAGACTGAATGGTGTCAAGGTCTCCAAAAAACAGTTTTCAAGCTTTTTTCTACGATCTTTGGGGCTCCTAATTGCTAATCTTCATTCAAAGCTTTCGTAGTGAGATAAGCTATTTCTTCAACAGAATATACGCGCGCGGGCTTCATCGTCTATTGGACCACGCGGGTGATTGTACATTTCGAAGAGAGGAAAGAAGAAGACAGCTTAGAACAGAAAACTGATTTACGCAACCACACGCGTTAAACCTCTCGACTTTGTTTGGTCTTTCAACCTCCACCATCTTTCTATTCCGCGCGACACCATGTTGCTTATAAAAAGAGGATTAGGATGTTGTCTTCAGCAGATGAAACCTCGTCTTTCCCGTTCCATTAATACTTCAGCTTTCTTGCGTTCTGCCTCCAACCAATCAATGATTTCCTTCCGATAATTATAATGATTGGCCCCAGAAATGCTAATGTGAACGATTTCTTCTCGGCCGCTCGTCAACTCTTCATAACCTCTAGCCTTCTCAAATAATCGAAGCAGAGATGTTATCAGAGAGCCTTTCTTTCGTCGCTTTATTTCTTTCATCTTTATCACCACAATAGAAATAGTGAATATGAGAAACATAGGGATTGTGCCGTCACATGACAGTAATAAGAGAACGTCATATGACGGCTAAACTATTATATCTAGTAATGACGATTCTAATTTCGGTGCTCATGAATTGACACTGTTTGAAGTTGCTTTGAAAGTAGCTGCACGCAACTCATTTTTGGCAGACATAACTCGTAGATTTCCATCTGTGAGTATATTCATCTGGTGTAACAGAGAGAATGATGTTTTCGAAGTTGTTGTTAGAAATCCGGAGGATTATCCCCTGGTTATGGACGAGATTCGTGCACACCCGTTTATGGGTTTGATTGAAGAAATATCCGATAATCGCAGGCTTTACATGAACGTTCGGGAGTGTCATTGCATGAAAGAAGACACGATAGTTAGACATATTGGGGAATTGGATGTTCTCAACATTTTCCCAAATATTGTGGAGAATGGCTGGGCGTACTATCGTCTTATAGTGTTTAGGCATAAGGATCTTGAAGAGCTTCTGCGACGCTTTGACAATTGGGGATGGGTTTACAAGATTCTACGCAAGATTCCTTTCGACGGGTTTATCGCGAGTTCCCTAACTATAACAGCCGACGCTCTATTCTCCGGCTTAACTGAGAGACAGATGATTGCTCTTCTTACAGCACACCGACACGGTTATTATAACCTGCCCAGGGATGCTGATGTTCAAACAATTGCTGCCAAGGAGAATATGTCACGGACAACATTTCAAGAGCACCTCAAGAAAGCTGAAAACAAACTCGTGGCCGCTCTGGTCCCACATATGAAGCTGTTCAATCATGCTCCATCAGAAAGAAGAAGAAACCTTAGGGTAAAATAGAGATTCATTGCGTTCAGTTATCCATTTCCACCTCTTCAAATCTATTAAGAGAAGCTCAAAAACTGCTATAATAACACTTCTCAAAAGCTCAATTCTTTTCTAGAATTTCCACTCTTGAAAATGCCTTGCACACAATGCTATATGGATTACGGTTGACTCTCTCTTTTCAATTAACTGTATTCTAAAGTTTATCTTTTGATTTCTACTTTTTTCATGCGTCCCAGAGTCCGCTGGCTTGCTTTTCTGCATTCTTTGCATGTCAGCTCTATTGGTATTTTCCTTGTTGTTTTAGATCTTCTTGCCATTCTGCTGACTGGTACCTTGGAGAATTTTCCATGTCCCCCGTATCCTCGGGCTCTACGAGCTTTTTGTCTTTCACCTTTTGAAAGCTTGCTTCTTTTTCGGCCTACGCTGAGTATGCTAACTGCGTGGACTGTATGTTTTTTGCAGGTTGCGCAGTAGGTTCTGATTTCTTTGGGTATCAGCATTTTCTGGCGCCTAAGATGACAATTACAAGTTGGTATATAAACATTATAACAGGTGCTCTGTTAGATTGTCTTTGGTTTGATGTTTAAATTGTGAATTTGCCGTTTCGGTAGATTAGTTCTTTGTCTGCGTAGATTTCTCCGTGTTTCATGTCTTTTAGGATGTCCCAGTGGATGCTGGACTGGTTTTTTCCGCCTGACATTGGAATTGATCTTCCAAGCGCCAGGTGTATGCAGTGGCCCATTTTTTCGTCGAAGAGCATGTTTTTTGTGAAACGCGTGATGCCCTTGTTTGTGCCTATGGCGATTTCGCCTATTCTTTTTGCTCCTGCGTCTGTTTTTAGAAGTTCTTTGAGGAGTTCTTCGCCTTTTTCGGCTTCTGCTTTTGTGACTTCGCCGTTTTTGAAGGTCAGTGTTATGTCTTCTATTTCTCTTCCCATGTAGATTCCTGGATAGGTAAATCTGATTTGTCCTTGGGCTGAGTTTTCGATTGGTCCCGTGAAGATTTCTCCGTCTGGCATGTTGACATGCCCGTCACAGTTTATCCATTTTCGATTTTCCACATTGAGTTTGAGGTCTGTGTCTTCGCCTACAAATCGCATCTCTTTGGCTTTGTTTAGTCTTTGTGTAGCTCGCCCCTGTTTTTTGGAGAGTTTTTTCCATTCTTCAACTGGATCTTTCGTGTTGAGGAAGCATGCTTTGGCTACGAAGTCTTGATATTCAAAGAGGGACATTTCTGCTTCTTGGGCGAAGGCTTCTGTTGGATAAGGAATTATTGACATGCCTCCGGGTTTAACATGTTTAATATAGAGGTCAATTATTTCTCTTTGAGAAGCAGTTTTTTGCTTGATCTTTTCAGGAGGTACACCTGAAAGCTTTTTCAAGTTGG
>JGI2172J19969_10000483_pt1 | contig 17038 bp, 17 predicted proteins | sample DeeMarSWOR230_32_FD_19969 | JGI IMG/M metagenome (IMG submission 19969)
GTGATTGATCCTTTGCCGGGACACTACGCTAACTACGACATAAAAGTCTATGAAAATGAAGAAATGGTGTGTTCTGGTTGGTGGAATTTCTCATATCTCGAATATCTTGACTCCAATTTGATAAATGTGACGAACACAATTCTGACTTCTCCTCCTACTTCCCATAGCCCGCCAAATGGCACATTTTGGTTGACTATTGACACGACAAACCGGTGGATTCCAGATGGTAATCACTGGTGGAAACAGACCTGGTATTGTTTTTGGATCGAGACGAACGTTACTGAGGGTTCTGTTATTCGTATGTGGACAACGAATGGAACAGTGGTGGACAGTGAACTTGTTCTGTTGAATGAGAAACTTGTTGACTGTTGGGTCGTAAACTGGAGCGAGTATGACATGCACTACACGTTTCTCTTTGATAAAATCACAGGTTTAAACATAGAAGCATGGGGATCTGGAGAGCATTATCAGGTTAAGTGGCTACTTGTAAACACAAATGTTCCGGTCGGAATCTATTCTCCTTCACATGAGCTTGGCATAGTGGTTGAAGCTCCCACGACTCTTGCTGTCAACGAGTCAGCCCTAGTGAATGCGACAGTCTACAATTTTGGGGTCAGTAATGAGACCGACATCAAGGTTGACTTGCTCATTAATGGAGACGTGGTGAAAAGCACGGTCCTTCCATTTCTGGCGAGTCTAAACGTCTTCAAGTTGACGTACACTTGGTCACCGTCAATAGACGACCTATACAATGTGACCGGACATGTTCATCCAGTGCCTGGAGAAGTTTCAGTTGAAAACAACAATGCTACTAAATTCGTAAGAGTGTTAGCCCCACCTAAAGTGGGAGTTAAGACTGGCGACTGGATAAAATACGTTTACACGATTACTGGGGCTCCACCGGACACGCCTTTGGCTGATTGGATGAAAGTAGAGTTTCTAAGTGTCGAAGAAGCCACAGCCACCATCTGCGTAACAATGCACATGCCCGATGGAACAGAACAGAACGAAACAATGGTCTTGGACATAATTACTGGCAGGGGCACGTCAACCAGTTTTTCAGGGTTTGTCATACCAGCCAATTGTACAACAGGAGATTCCATCTACATAAGCGGATATGGAAACATCACAATCATTGGAGAGACCATAGAAACCTATGCTGGAGCAAACAGAAAGACAGTTTACACAAGTTTCTCACAATACGGAGTCGAGCTCACCTATTGCTGGGATAAACAGACCGGAGTCATGGTGGAAGCATCCGTAATCTCGGGAAATATGACTGCAACCGCCAAGGCAACGGAGACAAACATGTGGCAAGCTCAACCGTTACTAGTTGGCGACTTAGACAATGACGGAAAAGTTGGCCTTCAAGATCTATACGAAGCAGCCCTCGCTTTTGGCTCCTACCCAGGACATTCAAGATGGAATCCAATAGCCGACATAAACAAAGACAACAAAACTAACATTGTGGACCTAGTCCTAATTGCGAAAAACTTCGGAAAGAACCAACAAAACTGACTTCCCTCTTTTTTCCATGTGACAAGATAGCAAGGCATCTCAACTCATAGATCAATCAGACATGTTCAGAGGAGAATCGTTTCCGTTATGATCTTGACGTGTTTAGTTGTGAGGAAACAACATTTTTTCTCTCATGATACTATCTGATTAGTATTCTTGATAGACAGATGAAAACAGGATAATATTTATCTAGGACAAGAAAGTACGTACCTCAGGAAGGTGAGTGATATCCGAGAAGAAATAGGGATTGCGGGAGATATCTCCATTGTAACTTGTGATACGATTCGTCACATAATACAGGGATCCATGACATAATGGTTGCAATGCTATTTTCAATTTCGAAAGATCAAAACACCTTGGGTTGAAGCCACCTTGCATCTTCGAAATTCTGCTCGATAGCTTCTGAAACAAGGTCATGGCTTAAGTTTCACCTATGAACAGGCACACAGAGAGACAGAGACGGGGAGACCCCTACCCCCCGTTTTCAACATACGTTTGATATTTGGATCCAAATATGTCAGCCTTCCATGTTTTCTCAAGCTGCTCAGCCTTAACACAGACAGCTTTCCAACAATATCTGTTACATTCAAGGACAAAAGCCACCAAACTTTGAATACTTCCAAACATAGCGCGCAACCTAACTGTCGCATAATTGTGTATAAAAAAGTGATAACATAAGGTGTCTTTTTTGCCTTAAAAGAAGCCCAATTTGAGGTTCTTCTCGACCACGCGCGCTAGTGTAGCATATTGGAAAGCTCTAAACTCGACAAGTGTTCCATATGCACTTATTCTTTTCATTCATACCGTGAGTGGGATTTGAACCCACGCTATGCTGGTGTCATCACCCGAAATGTAACCTCGCAAAATCTCCTTTTTTATTAAGTAGTTGGATCAGGAGATCTCTAAGATTAGAAAGATTGTCTAAAGAAAGAATACTAATTTTTTAAAATATTGTAGAGACCTAACACATGCCATCTTTCTTTATTTGAGATTAAAATCCTTGGCACATCGGAAACCCACGTTGAAATCCACCCAGTTGGGCGGAAGCGCGTTCCTGTAGTATACCCTATTGCAGTACGGCCCCGAGTGCCAGCCACCCCCACGGATCACCCGGAATTTTCCAGAACTGGGCCCCCGGGGATTCGCCGAAGGACTTGATGAGTAGTAGTTCGGACCGTAAAAGTCCAAGACCCACTCGACAACGTTCCCTTGCATATCGTAAAGACCGAAACCGTTTGGCGGATATCTGCCAACTGCGACCGGGCACCCCTTGCCTGACTTTGTGTAGTTCCCGTCAGACGGGTGAAGCGCCTCACCGTTAGGGTAGCTCATTCCCGCTAGTCCTCCCCTAGCAGCATATTCCCACTCCGCTTCGGTCGGGAGTCTCTTGCCACACCATACGGCATACTCGACGGCGTCGTGCCAACTTACTCCAACCACCGGACAGTTCGGGTAGTCTAGGCCACACCGGAAACCTTCCATATTCCAAAACTCTGGTAGCTTGTGTCCCGTCACCTTGCAGAACCGCAGGTACTTTGTGTTGGTTACTTCGTACTTGTCCATATAAAAGGTGTCAATGTACACTTTATGAACGGGATTATGATCTCCCTCTAAATCCGAACCCATAAGGAACTCACCGCCGGGAATTAACGCAAGTTCCTCCGTAATATTGGTCATCGCCCGTTTCTCCTTCGAATAACCCATAAAATCGACCTTAACAAAGGTTTCTTTTACAATTTTTAAATAACTTACGCCGATAATTCAAATTCGAAATAGAAAAAACTGTGAAATACGCGCGCGTGAAGTATGCTGAATAACTCCCGAAGGAAAGAACAACCAGACAACATTAGTCCAAAAAGCAAGTAAGCGATTTAGCATATCGTAAGGTTTAATAAATGCTTTGCCCAATAAGTATTAGGTCGAAATGCAAAAGAAAAAGGCACCAATGTACTCCATGCTAGGTTTAACCGTCTTTATCGCAACTTCTATTATTCTATCATGTGCATGGACTTACACTGAAAAAGAGAAGTCTTGTTGACTACGTCCTTCACAATTGAAGGGGGAGAGCAGAAGTTCAAGGCTTTCTATTTGTCTGCACCAGCCGAAGGATTCGAGATAAAAATCAACGTTTCAATTGGTTCTATAAAATTCAGTCCATTTCCAGCACAAGAGTTTGAAGAAACATTAGGCTATCATCAACATTACATAAATGAAACGACAGTTGAAGTGGTTCAACCTTGGTTCTTTGAAGGAAACAACAGAACTGCTGGATGTTCAACAGACGATGCGAACCAAGTTTGGTACATCCTTTTCTACAACGAAGATTCATACGAGAAAGAAATTCAAATACAAATAACCAAAGTATGGAAAGAACAAAACTATCAAAGCTGGATATAAACCTGTTGACAAAAAACAGTTCTGGAAAAGCTTAAATTAGAACTAAGAAGTCAAGGCGAAAATAAGAATATCACTCTAGCGTGACTTGTTTCTGATGGTACAGTACTTCTCCACGAATTGCATTCTTTGAATATCNGAAAACTCCAAACAAGGTTTCGCCAGCTGANATGAGCATGTCCAAGTATTTTTCAATGTCATAACGGGTTTTTGGCTTAAGTAGCTCAGCAGCTGANACTCTATTGTAGNCGGTNCTATTTCTGGAGTCAACAATTAGATATCGAACAGTTTGACCCGCTGAAACTTCAAACCCTGCTTTTTCTAATTGTTTTGCAGCAATTGCCTGAAAAACATCATGGCTATATCCAGAAGGATGTTTCGAAAGCCTTTTTGAGATCAACAAATCTTGGATATTAACCTGATTTGAAAACAGCCTTGCAGCATATTCTCTTAGAACATTGAAAGCATTAGGGATCTTAGCCAAAAAATCTTCGAAATCACTGGATTTAGCGAGCTTTTTGATCACTTCTACTTGAGCTTCACGAATAAAGTGCGGTGTATCTCCACGCCTTGCCTCAATACCTCTCATTTTGATTTTTCCATTTTCAAATACACCATAATATCTGTTCAAAACGGGAACTCTTTCTAAGACCTTGGAAGGAAGAAAAACTATCCAACGATATTTTCCCTCAACATTCAAAGGAACATTGAAAGCGCTTGAAACTTCTCTGCAAAACTTTACAACCTCTTTTGGAGAAACTCGCTTTTTCTTTAGCCACAAGGAATCTACAATACCGTGAATCACTTCAAAATCATGCTGTTCAGCCATCCTCGCAGTCTTCAACAATGCGTCCCGGGCGAAGGCGCAAACCGCAATGTGCGCGTCAACCTTCCCAAAACGCGCATTCCTATAACCTAAGTAGCCAAAACAAGTAACTAGAATCCATTTTAGAGCAGCTTGCCGCATTTTGTAGACGCGTCTCTGTGTTTTGTCTGCTTCCCTCATCAAAGTCTTATATCTCAAACGCTTCTTCAAAAGCAGATCTAAAGTCTTAGGAACAATACCAAGTCTTTTCTCACAGATATTATAACCAAGCTCAGGAACCCGCAACTTAGAATCCGGACAACACTTACAGAGAACGGTTTCAGCCGAAATATTAAGCGTTAACATCAACATAGGAAACATAGAAGTAAAATCAACTTCCACAACATCCGTGTGGAAACCAAGTTTGGGTTCAAAAATAAATCCGCCACGATCAGCAACAAGCAACTCCCATGCAGACTTGAAGGATTCTGGCTCACGTTTCTTCCATGGAATAAGAATATCATTCTTCCAAGCAGTGTAAAGCTGCAAAGAAGACATTATACTTCCAATAGAAGCTCTTGCAGCTTTATGAAGCGGGACCCTGCAAGTTCTCGAAACCTCAATCAATCCTTCTAATCCGGAAGCAGTGTAGATAAACGTGTTATCCACATCAACATGAACCCGACCGTAAAGTCTACGCATAGGCGCCTTATGGTAAACCCTGCCATAAGAAAAAAAAGTTCTGCCTCGCCCTTTCTTAGCTTTCAACGGAACATCTTCTCTGCTTAGAACAAAATGATTCAAAACACCATTGACAAAAGCCCGATAAGCCAAATGAGGAAAAACAAAGGAGTCACCGCCACGAGTAAAAATAAGGTCAGGATCTTCTTCTTTCACAGTTTCTACAAGTTCCAGGATCTTATCAGCCTCGTTTCCCTCCTCAATGACTGTACTCTTGTCACCGAATTCCAGCGAAATGCTATATATCTCATCGGTAAGCCTCTGAAGGGCATTTTCCTTTTTTATGTCGACGTTAAGCCACATAGAACGAAGAGGCGGAACATCATAATCAACATCTTCGACAGAGCTGAGAACACCATAGCAAAGGCTTTTTCCATCGTCGACAACCAAAATATGAGCCAAAGGAAAAACATCTTTCTCATAAAAATAAGCTTGTGAAATTGGAACATCAACATTGTAGAGGCGGAACTTTTCGTAACCGCCAAGCCTAAGAACCTTTGTGGCAAAAAACGAAGCCCTGCGGTAATCGCTCATATAAAGTTCCATAACCTTCCTCTTGGAAGCCTCCATAAAATCTGCATATTTCTGAACAAAACGCCAACCCTTGACTGAATAGCTATCCCTGTTTTTCTCAGCTAGACTCTTAAGGTCCGAAAACTTTCCTGAAGTATAAATTCTATGAGTAAACTTGTCAACAAGCTTAATCCGCTTTCCATTTTCAGCGATAATCCACACTGTCATCTCGTCGGGACCTGAAGGATAAACATCAAACAGCCATCCCCGAACCGTTTCAAGTTTGACGAAGTCTTTTTTCCAGTCTCTCAAGGCTTTCCCTAAGCTCCATAAGCTCCTTCTGTTGACTGAGCAGAATAGACATGAACATGGCTTCAGCCAAAACAGGCCTCGTAGCCATGCCTGCAGCCGACGCATAAATCCTGCAAGCCTTCATCATCTCGTCGAAAGCTTCAACATCCTTTCCTCTCAAAGCCTTTCGAAAGCCTTGCCACCGTCTAATCTCCCCTTCCACAGCCTGCCGATAAGACGGAACTGTTCTCCCCACATTCTACACCTCCACAAAATTTGTCAAAAGAGTATAATCAGTCGCAGGTAAATTCATGGTGAAGGATTTAGCACGGGGATGATCTTCCAGAACAAAACTTATAATTTTTCCTCGTTTCCTGAATTTAGCCAAAACGTTTGAGCGTCCAAACAAGAGTGCCTCAAAGAACACGCCTAGCTTGGTCCTCCTTTCCGCAAAATAGTTCACAACCACAATCAAATTCTTTCTCGAAGCAATCTCCGAAAGTTTCGCACAAACCTTCATAAAAAGGTCCTTAGCCTCAGTCTTGGGAATATCCTTATCAAAAAACAANGAAGTNATATCGGAAACAACTAAAAGCTTAGATCTCTTCCTNTTCAAAAAAAGCTCAAGCTTTTCCAGAATCANAGAAGANAGCTGATAAGCAGTAAANGCNCTCGAAACATAAATCTTCTCNAAAGCAGNCCTTGAATCTAATCCATGGCTANGGGCAATTTCAGCAACCAAGTAGGGGTCAAACGAGTTACCACCATCAACAAAAACGACAGATGANTTCAAACCACCTTNATTCGATCGCAGTTGACAANGAACAGACAAAACAAAAGATATGAAACGGGCAGCATGCCCACGTAAAACAACAAAATCGCCAAGCTCAAAACCTGGAAAAACACCGTTCAATGCTGGAACTCCGAGGGAAAGACGTCTAACCTTTTCAGCTGACAAAAGAGACAAGGCGCATTCCTCATGCTTCGACATAAAAAAAGAGCGACGCCAAATAAACTTTTGCCAGAAAAGCATCGTTTAATACTAGGAGAGAGACAAATTAAAATGAAGTATAATTTCATATCGTGTGAGGGCAAGTTTTGCCAGAATACCTAATCGGCGCAGGTGGATGGGCCTATTTCCAAATTCCAGGGCTTCACCCTTTAGCAGCATACTCCAAAGCCTTCAACTTTGTGGAAATAAACTCAACTTTTTACGAAGTACCTCCTCTGGAAAAAGCAGAAAAGTGGAGAAGAATAGTTCCCCAAGACTTCCAATTCACTGTCAGAGCGCACCAGACGATAACTCACAAGCACGAATTTCAACCAACACCAGAAGCATTAGAGACATTTGAAAAACTCCGAAAGATATGCAAGATTCTAAAAGCCGAGATCATACACTTCCAAACACCATCATCCCTAAAAATGAAGCAAAAATCAATCAGGAACATCCAAGACTTCTTATCAACCATAAACCTTGGAAAAATCAGAATCACCCTCGAAACAAGAGGACNCCCGCCATCTAAGTTGNCCTCTGAACTTATCAANACAATGCAAGAACACAACATCATTCATTGTACAGACCTTTCAAAAGGCGAAACGCCAGCCTGCGAAGCAAACATCCTATACTCAAGACTCTTTGGAAAAGGACACCACAACATCTACCAACCAACGGACGAAGAACTTAAAGAGATAGACAAGAAAGCTTCAAAAGGAGATTTTGAAAAAGTGATCCTAAGCTTCCACTTCGTCAGGATGTACAAAGACGCTGTAAGACTGAAGATATACAAACAAACTGGCAAATTCCCTAGAATCACAAAATCAACAGGACTAACATCTCTGGAACAAGTCCTACAAGAAGATGCCAGATTTCCAGCGAAAAAAGAACAGCTAATACAGAGTCAAGGATGGAAACTTTTCGACCTCACACCGGAAAAAAGAACCCACGCAAGAGAGCTACTGCAAAAACTTCCAGAAAAAACATACAATAATATTAGTGAAGTGTTTCAAACACTACAATCGAATATCAGGTGACACTCTTGACTACACTTCCCGACAAAATATTTCTCGGCACTTCCGGATGGAGCTACAAAGACTGGATAGGGCCTTTCTACACAAAAAAAGACAAGAGCATGCTTCGCGCATACTCAAAAATCTTCAGAACAGTTGAAATTGACTCCACATTTTATAGGTATCCATCTAAAGGCACTGTTATGGGATGGGCCAAATATTCGCCAGAAGGCTTCGTCTACTCAGCAAAGTTGCCCAAACTAATAACCCATGAGAAAAAACTGGGTTTAAAAGAAGACGTGGAAAAAGACCTAGAAAAATTCGTAGAACTCATTGAGCCTCTCTCGCTCAGCGGAAAACTCGGCTGCATACTCATCCAACTTCCGCCAAAATTTGAATACAAACCAAAAGAATTAGAAGATTTCTTTAAGATGTTGCCAACTCACATGAGATTCGCTGTCGAGTTCAGAGACCAATCATGGATGAGACAAGAAACATGGGCACTACTTAGAAAATACCAAGTAGCCTACACAATCGTGGATGAGCCTCTGCTTCCTCCTGAAATACACATAACAACAAACACAGCTTATTTTCGATGGCATGGTCACGGAACAAGACCTTGGTATAATTACCGATACGACAAAGAGGAACTGCAGCCATGGATCCCCAAAATAAGAAAAACAGCTGAAAACATTCAAGAGATATATGGATATTTTAACAACCATTACCATGGCTACGCAGTTGAAAACTGTCTCCAAGTTCTTGAGATGTTAAGGCTTCTAACACCAGAACAGACTGAGACTAAAAACAAGGTTGAAAACTATTTCAGAAGATCGGCTAAATTAAAAAAAACCACGCTAGAAGCGTTTGTTGAACCAAAAGAAATGAATTTTGAAAGTCTATTACGCTTTTTTATAGATGACAAAAGACTGAAGAGAGCGCAACGCATCAAAGACAATGAACTTGAAATGGTGGAAGAAACAGAAGAGCGGATAGAAGCCCTCATAAGAGATTATCACATAGTCGTAGATCTTGAAACCAATACAATTTTACATGACTGCGCTGACTGGAGCAGAGTATTACCAACAAAAAAACTATGCAAACATGTTGGAAAATTACTCCTTTCAATAAATAAAGAAAAATCCTTACAAATACTAAGAAAATTGTACGTTCAAAAAGAAAAATGGCAATTCAAACCATACACACAATAAGGAGAGCGCAAACCAAATCACATTTTCTGGTGGTCAAAAAGAAAAAGTTTCGTAGTAACCAAATCTCCAATGGTTCCATTCCCCAGTTTTGTTGAACTTTCCAAATTTTGTTTGCCAGTCAAAAAGGGAAAAAACGTATTCACTGCTTAATCGGAAAATTCATTAAGCATGTTCCGCTTTTCCATAGAATCTATGAAAAGCCGAAAAGCAAAGCTGAAGATCCATGTACGAAAAGCTCGCAGCTCTGACCGTGAGGCAGTCTTCAAATTCTGTCAGAAAACGTGGAGTTGGGGCGACTACATACCTAGGGTTTGGGATAAATGGCTTAAAGCAGAAAATGGCAGAGTATTTGTGGCTACAATTAATGGAGTACCTGTTGGAATATCCCACTTAAACTGGGATAAACCATACGAAGTGTGGTTAAGCGGTGCTAGAACAGACCCAAACTATAGACGGATAGGTGTCGCCACAGCGATAACCAGAAAATGTTTGGAATACAGCAAACGGAAAGGTGCAAAAATAGCGAGACTTGTAACAGAATCAGACAACATTAGTGCACAAGCGTTGCTACAAAAACTTGAATTCAAACCTATAGCAGAATTTGTTGAAATGGCGACAGAAAACATAACAAAGGAAAAAAGCAGAAACTCAAGATGGGTAGAGAAAAACGAAACAGAAGCAATATGGAAATTTCTACAGACTTCAGAAACTTACAGTAAAGCGGCGCGTTTATACACGATTCTGTTCCATTGGTTTTCACTAGAAAAACAAGATCTTAAAAGATTTGTTGAACAACAGAAAGCAATATTGCATGAAAACGAAAAGGGTGAAGTAAACGGTTTAACTCTAATCGACGATACAACAACACGAGAATGGCAAGAAAGCACAATGCAAACATGCTACATAGACGGAGGTTATTATGCAGCGTTTGACATGATGAAATTCATAAAAAATCACTGTCGGAGTTTCGAAGTGAAAAAGATCCACGGATTCACCTGCAACCGCAAACCGATAATCACAGCGTTAAAAGAACTCGGTTTTGAACCGCCAGACGAAGTGGAAATAGTCTATGAGAAAAGAATATAGCTGGTTTAGAAAAAAACACGCTGGATAAAAGTCTCAGGCATGTATCGCATTATCCCTTGGCTTGATGGACAAAGTCTCAGCAACCATATCCTTGAGCACATTTCCACTAATTGCAGGGCGACCATATAACCGCTACAATTATGAAAACCAAGCTTACTTCACACATGATCATCCGCACATTACCAGTAAGGTTTAAATAAAATATGCTCATTTCCGTAGTTCAAATAACATACGGATGACAATAAATGTCAAAGGAATTTCATCACATACTCCGGATAACAGGCACAGATGTAGATGGCACCCTGAAAATACCATACGCTCTAACAAGAATCAAAGGAATAAGCCTCAATATTGCGAATGCGATGCTCAAGAAAGCCGGAATAGACACAGAGAAAAGAGCAGGATTTCTAACAGACACTGAAGTTCAGAAAATAGAGGAAATAATAAAAGAACCAGCAAAATTTGGACTGCCAAACTGGCTTCTAAATAGAAGAAAGGATCTAGACAATGGAAAAGACCTTCATTTAATTAATGCAGACCTTACCTTAAGAACAAAGATGGATATTGACCGGATGAAAGAGATAAAATCGTGGCGGGGATACCGTCATGCCTATGGATTGAAAGCGCGGGGACAAAGAACAAGAACAACTGGAAGAAAAGGGAAAGCCGTTGGAGTGAAAGTGAAAAAGAGAGGGCTGTAAAAGGTTATGGGCGACCCCAAAAAACAGAGAAAGAAATACGAAACCCCACGGTTTCCATGGCGAACAGACATCTTACAAGAAGAACTCAAACTTCTGGGCCAGTATGGCTTACGAAACAAACATGAATTATGGCGACACAGAACCTCGCTTTCGAAATTTAGGGGGATAGCCCGCTCCCTCATAGGCAAAACACCTGAAGAACGAAGAAAAATGGAGAAAGAGCTTCTGACACGCTTGAAAAAACTCGGCATAATACATGAAACAGCAGCTTTAGACGACGTTCTAGACTTGACAATAGAAGACGCTCTTGAACGCAGACTCCAAACAATCGTCTTCCGGAAAGGCTTGTCCAAGTCGATTTATCAAGCCCGTCAACTAATAACCCATGGACACATAGCCATAGAAAAACAACGGGTAACAGTGCCAAGCTATCTAGTGACAAAGGAAGAAGAAAACAAGATAGCATACATGCCTCAAAGTCCACTTGCAAAACCAAGTCACCCTTTGCGTCAAACAATGGCAGTTGTAGCCACAACGGAAAAGAAAACAGAGGAGATGCAAGCCGAGGAGAAATGAGATGAGCAGAAAAAAAACTGACAGATGGGGTGTCGTTCATATCTACAGTTCCTACAACAACACAATAGTTCATATCACAGACATTTCAGGAGCAGAAACAATAGTAAGGGCGTCTGGTGGAATGTTTGTAAAAGCCGACAGAATGGAGTCCTCGCCCTATGCAGCCATGCGTGCAGCCACTGCAGCGGCAAAAACAGCCAGAGACAAGGGAGTAACAGCTATCCACATCAAGGTAAGGGCTCCAGGAGGATCGGGACCAAGAACTCCAGGCGCTGGGGCGCAAGCAGCCATAAGAGCATTGGCGAGAGCTGGGTTCCGCATAGGACGCATAGAAGAGGTTACACCAGTCCCCCATGATGGGACGCGGAGAAGCGGTGGCAGAAGGGGAAGAAGAGTCTAGTCCACATGTAGAATTCGCAAGTGTTCTTTCTCATAGAAAAATTGAAATAATGCACCAGTGTTGTATTGAAAGGCACAACAATCATTGTACGCTATTACGGAGTGTTCAAACAAGTGGAAATAGAAGTGTTGGAAAAAGACGATAAAAGCACACGTTTAATCATTCGGGGAACTGATGTCCCATTTATGAATGCTTTGAGGAGGACGGTTTTAGCGGAAGTTCCATGTATGGCAATAGATGAAGTTGTAATAATTGAAAATTCTTCCGTGTTGCAGGATGAAATTATAGCCCATAGACTTGGGCTCATCCCTCTCAAAACCGATCTAGATGGTTATAATCTGCCTGAAGAATGTCCGTGCAAAAGCGAGTTCGGATGCAACCTTTGCAGAGTCTCACTTACTCTTGATGCAGAAGCAAAGGAAGGAACAAGAATTGTTTATTCAGGCGAGTTGATATCGGAAAATCCGGATATAGTGCCTGTAAGCGGCAAAATACCAATAGTGAAACTTGCAAAAGAGCAGAAGCTGAGACTTGAAGCCTATGCAAGGCTTGGAAAGGGGAAAAAACACGCGAAATGGCAGCCCGTCTCAATGTGTACATACAAGTATTTCCCACAGATAAATATTGACAAGCGTTGCGATGCTTGTGGAAAATGTGTAGAAGTTTGTCCAAGAAAGGTCCTTTCCAAGGATGGAAATAGAATAGAAGTTCGTGATTTGATGGCTTGCATCCTATGTCAAGACTGCGTTGACGTTTGTCCGCAGAATCCCCCAGCCATAGATGTGAGCTGGGACCAAAACGCCTTCATATTCAACCTAGAATCCACTGGTGCACTTCACCCCAAGAGAACAGTGAGGGAAGCCATCAAAATCTTGGATAAACAGCTAAAGGAATTCGTAAGGCAAATCAAGGTGAAATAGACTGAAAAAACTTAAAACGACAAACCCAGAACTCATCAAGCTTATTCGCTCCCTGAAAAAGCAAAGCAGAGAAAACAATGTTAATATATGGAGAGACATCGCCAAGCGGTTGGCGAAGCCTAGAAGAAAACGTATAACCGTGAATGTGAGCCGCTTAAGCAGATGCACAGAGAAAAAAGAGACAGTAGTGGTTCCAGGTAAGGTTTTGGGTGCAGGCGAAATAAATCATCCCATAACCGTGGCAGCTCTTTCATTTTCAGAAATAGCGAAAGAAAAAATAAAGGCTGCAAGGGGAAAATGCCTATCGTTCTTTGAACTCATCAAGAAAAATCCGAAAGGCTCAAATATCAAGATAATTGGGTGAAAAAATGCACACCACAAACAAAGCAGTCACAATAATAAGCGCAGAAGGCCTTATTCTGGGAAGAATGTCAAGCATCATCGCCAAGCGACTATTAAAAGGTGAAAAAATAACAATTGTGAACGCTGAAAAAACTGTGCTTTCAGGTAAAAAGAAAAGCAGAGTGAGCGAAAGAAAAGAATTCCTTGAAGTGGGACATCCAAAGAAAGGTCCATTCCATTACAGAAGACCGGACAGGATAGTTACAAGTACTGTGAGGGGTATGCTCCCATACAAAAAGCCTAAGGGCAAACAAGCACATAAACGGCTTAAAGCGTTTATCGGAGTACCAGAAGAACTTGAAAATCAAAAAATGGAAACTTTGGCGGAGGCTCACGCTAAAAAATTGAAATGCCCATATTTCACGCTCAGCGAACTCGCAAAGGAGATAGGGTGGAACCCTGGTGAATAGTCATGCCTGCGAAAAAAGTTTTAGTTATTAGTGGAAAAAGGAAAACAGCCATAGCACGGGCTGTTGTTAGACCAGGAATCGGAAGAATACGCATAAACAGAATTCCCTTGGAAATTTATGAACCTGAAATTGCACGTGAAAAACTGATGGAGCCACTCGTACAAGCCGGAGATGAAGTTTGGAAACAATTGGACATAGACGTAAAAGTTTCAGGCGGAGGCTACATGGGACAGGCAGAAGCAGTGGGAATGGCGATTGCAAACGCTTTGCTAAAATGGACAAAAAGCTCACGCTTACGCACAGTCTTTGTTGAGTATGACAGAACAATGGTTGCGGGAGACCCTAGACGGAAGGAACCTAAAAAGTTTGGAGGCCCAGGAGCAAGAGCAAGAGATCAGAAAAGCTACAGATAAAGGAGTTGATTAAAGGCTGATTATACCTGTAAGATGTTTTACATGCGGCAAACTGATCGGAGACAAGTGGGAAGAATTCGCTAGGAGAGTTAAAGCTGGAGAGGAACCAGGAGGAATCTTAGATAGCCTTGGAATCAAAAGATACTGCTGCAGACGCATGTTGCTGTCGCATGTGGAAGTAATCGATGAGATTCTACGATTCTACGAAGAAGCAGAAAAGAGAAAAGAGGCAAGAAACTACTATTACTAATTATTCAGAATAGAGGAGAATGTATGTCAGCGGTTATTGAAGACATAATTGCAAGAAAAGTTTTCAACAGTCGTGGAGAAGAAACGATAGAAGTTGACGTTGTAACAACTTCAAGCTTCGGGAGAGCTTCAGCCCCAGCTGGGAAAAGCCGTGGAAAAGCTGAAGCGGTCTACTATCCTCAAGGCGGAGTTGATCAAGCAATTAAAAAGGTTGAAGAGCTTATAGCCCCAGAGCTAATTGGGTTGAACGCAGATATTCAAGACGAAATAGACAAAACAGTCCACGAAATAGACGGCACAAAAGACTTCAGAATAATAGGTGGAAACACAGCGTTCGCCATTTCGCTAGCGAATGCGGAGGCCGCAGCAAATTCCAATGGTTTACTTCTCTTCCAATATTTAGGAGGATATGTCGCCCATGAACTGCCCTACCCTCTTGGAAACGTAATAAGCGGTGGAAAACATGGTCAAGGAAAGACTCCAGATATACAAGAATTCCTAGTTCTTCCCTACGGAGCTGAATCCTTTTCGGAAGCTGCGGCAGCCAACACGCAAATCCACAAAAGAATCGGTGACAGCTTAAAGAAAAAGGATAAGCTTTTTGGTGGTGGAAGAAGCGATGAAGGTGCATGGATTGCAAACATTGGAGATCTGGAAGCCTTAGAAGTTTTAGCTGATGCATGTGAAGAGGTAAGTAACGAGTTAGGTTTTGAATGTTGTTTAGGCGCTGATATAGCGGCATCCTCCCTATGGAATACTAAGAAGAAAACTTATGTCTACAAGAGTGAAGAAAAAAGAAGAGATTCAGGAGAACAGTTAGAATTCATTTCTGGACTGATAAAAAAATACCATCTTGTNTATGTCGAGGACCCCTTCCATGAAGAAGACTTCAAAGGCTTCACGAAACTNACCAAAAAAGTGAAAAACTGCTTGATCTGCGGCGACGATCTTTTTGTCACAAACAGTGAAAGGTTAAGCCGTGGAATAAAATTAGGCGCTGCTGATGCAATCATAATAAAGGTAAATCAGGTTGGCACGCTCACTGATGCTTGGGAAACCATTGAAATGGCGAAGAGAGCTGGATACGTTCCAGTTATGTCTCATCGTTCGGGCGACACATGTGACTGGCACATAGCCCATCTCGCTGTAGCCTTCAAATGTCCGATAATAAAGACTGGTGTTGTTGAAGGAACAAGAATAGCAAAGATAAACGAGTTGATAAGGATAGAGGAATTCTTAGGCGACAGAGTTAAAATGCTTTAGGAGAAGGAAAAATTGTCTGAGGATAATGAAATTAAAGAGAAAGAATTTGGAAAAGAAGGGGAAACAACAAGCTTAGAGGAACAACTTCTGCTACCACAAGATATGCTTCTCTCTGCGGGAGTACACATCGGAACACGAATGAAGACAAAGGACATAGAACAGTTCATATATCGCGTCAGACCGGACGGTCTATTTGTTTTAGATGTTAAAAAAACTGATGAGCGCATAAGAGTAGCCGCAAAATTTCTGGCGAGATTCGAACCGTCAAAAATCGCTGCAGCCGCAGCTAGACTCTACGCGCAAGAACCAGTCAGAAAATTCTGTGAATTAACCGGAGCCATTCCTATTACTGGACGTTTTATTCCAGGACTTTTGTCAAATCCGTTGTATCCCGATCGTATCGAGCCGAATGTGTTAATTATTTCAGACCCAAGGGCGGATTCCCAAGCAGTTAGAGAAGCGTCTTTAGTGGGCATACCCATAGTAGCCCTATGCAGTACGGACAACGACTTTTCTGGGGTGGACCTAGTTATTCCAACAAACAATAAGGGTAGAAGAGCTTTGGCGGTCATTTACTGGCTTTTGACGAGGCAAGTATTACGGGAAAGGGGTGAACTGCCGCCGGATAAGGATTTGCCATTAACAATTGAGGATTTTGAAGCGAAAATCTTGAGAGAAGCCGAGGGGGGCTAACGAATGGTGAAGGTTCGGCGTCCATGCCAAGCCGGAGCATTCTATGCAGGAACGGCTGAATCCTTAAAGAAGCAGATAGAAAATTGTTTTCTTCACGAGCTTGGCCCCGGAAAAATCCCAGAAACTATCAAAACTGGTCCAAGGCAAGTGGTAGGTTTAGTCTGTCCGCATGCAGGTTACATGTTTTCAGGTCCTGTGGCAGCTCACGCCTATTACAAGCTGGCTTTAGATGGTAAACCTGATATTGTGGTTCTTTTCGGTCCAAATCATACGGGTTATGGTAGCGCTTTGGCTGTCATGAATGAAGGTTTTTGGCGTACGCCTCTAGGTGATGTAGAAATAGACGCTGAACTGGCTAACCAGATCGTGGATGAGTCGCATATCATTGATGTTGACGATTCCGCTCATCGTTTTGAACATTCAATCGAGGTTCAACTTCCGTTCC
>JGI2172J19969_10000487_pt1 | contig 17016 bp, 13 predicted proteins | sample DeeMarSWOR230_32_FD_19969 | JGI IMG/M metagenome (IMG submission 19969)
GCTTCACGAACACGTTTTCTTCCGTCCGCCGTCGGCCGTCGTCGGTCTGCGGTCTTTATGATCACGAGCACGAACCACACGAGCACGCTTCAGGAGCACGAGCACGATCCTCTGACCTTGACACCCCAGATAGTATGCTATATATAATACTGACTAGTCAGTTTAGTAGGGGCCTGACAATGGTACGACAAAATAGGCGGGAACAGATCAAGCAGGCGGTCGAAAAACTCTTCACGAGCCGAAGGTTCCACGAAATTACGTTAGACGACGTCGCCCAGGCGGCCCGGGTGGGAAAGGGAACGATCTATCGGTACTTTCAGGATAAGGAGGACCTATTCTTTCAGACTGCCACCTCGGGGTTCGACGATCTCTGTTTTCTCTTGCGGCAAAAGGTTCCCAATAATACCCCGTTCGTCGAACAGCTGGCCAGCGCCTGTGTGGAGATCAGCGGCTTCTTCAACCGCAGACGGCAGCTCTTTCAAATGATGCAGGCCGAGGAGGACCGCATCTACTGGTTCACGGGAACCATTCGCGATCGGTGGATGGCAAAGCGCGAGAACCTCGTTGCTGCCGTAGCGGAGATCATACGCAAAGGTGTCCGCGAGGGGAAAGTGCGGAATGATATACCAGCTGAGGTTTTAGCCAATTTCTTCCTGGGCATGCTGAGGACTCGCGCGCGAGATCTGGCCAACGCTCCGGAGATGATGCCGCGGAATGAACTGCTTGTCGATCTGTTTTGCCGAGGAGCCAGCCCCCATGAGGAGAACAGGAAATACCACAAGAAACTCACGGATGACTGATGCCGCCAAAACGCATTGGTCTCTTGTACCGTAAGGGAATGACAGCATGAAAAAAGTCCTCGCGATATTCGTCGTCATGGCACTTGTTGGCCTCCTGGGCTGGCAAGCTTATCGAAAAGCCTCCACTTCGCGAAAGGCTTCTGCACGCCAGCACCGGACTGTGGCCGTGGCGGTTGAGGTAGCTCCCGTCCAAAAAACCACGATCCGCGACATAGGACGTTTCGCGGGCTCCTTGCTGCCCAGGTCCTATTTCGTCGTCGCCCCGAAGATCGCCGGCCGGCTGGAGAAACTGATGGTCAATATCGGCGACCCTGTTAAGCGTGGCCAGCTTATCGCAGTGCTCGATGATGAGGAATACGCGCAACAGGTCGAGCAAGCTCGGGCGGAACTGGAAGTGGCCAAGGCCAACGTCCTAGAATCTCGCAGCACACTGGACATGGCGCAGCGTGAATTTGAGCGGGCGAAGGCCCTTCGTCAGAAAAAGATCGCCTCCGAGTCTGAACTCGATGCTGCCGAAGCCCAATCCAAGACCCAAGAAGCCAAGCACAAGGTCGCCCTCGCCCAGGTGGCACAGAAGGAAGCCGCGTTGAAAGCAACCCAGGTCCGATTGTCATACACGAAAATTCGGGCATGGTGGGAGAACACGAACGAAAGCAGAATCGTCGGGGAACGCTTTGTAGATGAAGGAGCCATGCTGAAGGCCAACGACCCCATCGTTTCCGTCCTCGATATCCATTCCCTGATAGGCGTGATTCATGTCATCGAGCGGGACTACTCCGATGTGGTAGTGGGCCAGGAGGCGATTGTCACCACCGATGCGTTTCCCGGCAGGACCTTCACCGGCAAAATCCTTCGCGTGGCACCTCTGCTGAAGGAGACCTCTCGCGAGGCGAGGGTGGAGATAGAGGTTCCCAATCGGGACCGGCTCCTCAAGCCCGGCATGTTCGTCCGAGCACAAATTGAATTTGCCACCCACGAGAACGCGACAGTTGTCCCGTCAGCAGCTCTGGCAAAACGTAATGGTCACCAAGGCATTTTCGTTGCGGACACAGAAAACAAGCAAGCCCACTTCGTTCCCGTAACAGTGGGCGTTGTCAATAGTGAACTGGCCGAGGTAATCAACCCCCCGCTTTCGGGATATGTCGTGACCCTGGGACAGCATCTCCTTGAGGACGGCGCCTCTATCACCTTGCCTGAAGCGCTGCCCAAGAGCCCTCCTTCTCAGCCGGTTAATCCCGACAGCCCGAGCGGGAAGAAAGGGGCGAAATCACGATGAAGCTCTCTCAGTTTGCGGTCCATCGCCCCATCTTCACCATCATGGTGGCGCTGATCGTGCTCATCCTCGGTGCCGTGTCACTGATCCGCCTTCCCATCGACCTGATGCCTGATATCACATATCCAACGCTCAGCATTTCAACGGAGTACGAGAATACGAGCCCGGAAGAAATCGAGGAGATATTGACCCGTCCCATCGAGGAGGCAGTGAGCGCTGTACCCGGCGTGGAAGAGGTCTCCTCGAATTCAGAGGAAGGTCGAAGTAGAGTCAGCGTAACCTTTACCTGGGGCACCGATCTGGATGCGGCGGCCAACGACATCCGGGACCGTTTGGACCGCGTCATTCGCTACTTTCCGGATGCTGTGGAGCGACCGAGGTTATTTAAATTCGACCTGGCCAGTTTTCCCATTCTTATTGTCGGAGCGGCAAGTAAGTTGGACCCGGTACAGATGCGACGGATTGTCGACGATCAGATCAAGTACCGAATCGAACGCGTGCCCGGCGTAGCCACAGTTGATATCTTTGGTGGTCTCGACCGAGAGATTCACGTGAATCTCCACGCCGACAAGGTGAAAGCCCTCCAACTGCCCCTCGAACAGATCCTCAGCCGGATTCAGGCGGGGAATGTTAACATCCCGGCGGGAACCTTAGAACGGGGACATTTGCAGGTGATGGTCCGTACCCCGGGGGAATACACGAGCCTGGATGAGCTTCGAAATACGGTGATTGCTATCCGCGAAGGTGTTCCCATCCAACTCAAGGAGATCGCCAGCGTTGAGGACTCCTGGCAAAAAATCAGCCGGATCGTCAGGGTCAACGGCTTACCCGGGATTCGCCTGGCGGTCAGAAAACAATCGGGCAAGAACACGGTTGATGTTGCCAAGAAGGTTTTGCGAGAGATCGAGCGGATCCAAAGAGACATTCCCCAGATTCGCCTGACGCCGATCATTGATACCTCCGATTACATCAAGCGCTCGATCACCAACGTGGGTTCGATGGCCCTGTATGGGGGGATGCTGGCTCTCCTGGTGCTCCTGTTCTTTCTCCGTAACATCCGCAGCACGGCCATCATTGCCACCGCAATACCCATCTCCGTTATTGCCACGTTTGCGCTGATGTATTTCGGCGGGTTTACCCTGAATATCATGACGCTCGGCGGCCTCGCGCTGGGCGTTGGGATGTTCTTGGACAACGCGATCGTCGTGCTTGAGAACATCTACCGCATGCGCGAGTCGGGACAGGGCCCTAATCAGGCAGCGATAAACGGGAGCGGAGAGGTCACCTCAGCTATTGTCGCGAGCACGCTGACGACCCTGGTTGTCTTCCTGCCCCTCGTCTTCGTCCGCGGCATGACCGGCGTCATGTTCAAACAGCTTTGCCTCGTGGTGAGCTTCGCGCTCTTGTGCTCCCTTGCGGTTGCGATTAGCCTTGTGCCGATGCTTGCTTCTAAAATCCTTCTTCCGGAGATGCGGAACCCGGGGGTGGCGGGGGTGGGCGAAACGCGGTCTCGCGGGCTACTCCTTGCCATCGGCCGACTATTTACTCGCATGGAGATCGGATACAAGGGTCTCCTCCACTATTCCCTGAATCACCGCAAGCTGGTCGTGGGCGGAGCGGCTCTGCTCCTGGTCGGATGTCTGTCCCTCATCCCCCTCATCGGTGTTGAGTTCATGCCCAGTACGGATGAGGGAGAGGTCCGAGTTAATGCGGAAATGGAGGTTGGCACGCGGGTCGAGGTGGTCGATGAGAAGTTCACGACCATCGAAGCCATCGTAAAGGACGCGGTCCCCGAAATCAAAAACGTGGTAACATATTCCGGGCCAAGCTGGCGACGCCCGGGGGCTCACACGGGAGAAATGCAGATCGCACTCAAGCCACTGGCCGAGCGGAAGCGATCCAGCGAGGAGATTGCAGCGGACCTTCGCCGAAAGCTGACCAATATTCCAGGGGTCACCATTCGAACGCGTGCCGGACAGGGGCTTTTCATTCTACGGATGGGTATGGGAGGCGAGGAGAAGATCCAAGTTGAGATACGTGGGTACAATTTGGAGACCGCCAATGCCCTTGCCGAACGCGTCAAGAAAATGGTTGAGGAAGTCGACGGGGTAACCGACGCCCAAGTGAGCCGCGAGTTGGGGAGCCCCGAGGAACTGGTCATCGTCGATCGGCAGAAGGCGGCGGATATGAAGCTCACCGTGTCTCAGATTGCCAACGCCCTCCAAACGGTCTTGTCAGGGACCGAGGCCAGTTACTATCGGGAGTCCGGCGACGAGTTCCTGATTCTCGTCAAGCTCAAGGAGGCGGAGCGAATGGACCTCCGTGACATCTTGGATCTGACGGTGACCAATGCGGATGGCCAACCGGTTGTTCTCCGGAACGTGGTAGGGGTTCGACCGCGGAGCGGCCCTGGACGTGTCGAACGGAAAGACCAGGAGCGCATCGTCATCGTCTCGGCTAACATCACTGGAAGGGATATGGGTTCTATCCTGGCGGACATACGCGAGGGTCTTCGCTCCATCCCCGTCCCCCGGGATTTCAGCATTGTTATTGGCGGCGACTATGAGGAGCAACAGAAGGCGTTCAGAGAGCTGTTGTTGAGCTTCGTTTTGGCCCTGGTGCTTGTCTACATGGTGATGGCATGCCTGTACGAGTCCCTTCGAGATCCGTTCGTCGTGATGTTCTCGGTGCCTCTGGCCGCCATCGGCGTCACGCTGATGCTCTTTCTCACCAACACAACCTTCAACGTCCAGTCATTCATCGGTTGCATCATGCTGGGGGGAATCGTTGTCAACAACGCCATCCTCCTCGTGGATCACACCAACCTGCTTCGCCGCCGCGATGGGATGCTCCTGCGGGAAGCCATTGAAGAGGCTGGAAGGCGACGGCTTCGGCCCATCTTGATGACGGCCATGACCACCGCCCTCGGGCTCACCCCGTTGGCCGTGGGGATGGGCGAGGGCGGAGAGGCCCAGGCCCCGCTGGCTAGGGCGGTTATCGGGGGCTTGTTGAGTTCAAGCCTTATAACCCTGGTGTTCGTGCCGACTGTCTACTCCATTTTCGCGCATCGACTGACGAAAAAGGAGACACAGTCCGGGGAGTCCGGGGCCCTTCCATCCTCACAGTCCCCTGGCGAGCAAACATCTATGACGTAGCAGCCGGAATCACTAGGCGAGTGATGGAAGCATCTTTTGTTGCAAAGACCCTCGAGAAATGTCCCGCATCGTTGAATATGTAACCCGACCGATCCACCTCGGGAAGGCACAGGTCCCGGGACATCCCTCATAAGGTGAAGAATGTACTCGTGATGCTCGCCATCGTAAGCCGTTGAAGCAACGGGGAGAAGTGATTGTTTCGGAGGAGGAGAACCGTGTTCTCAGACAAGGCATATACAAGACTATTTCGCATTTTCATCCGTGTGTCCCTGTGCGCACTGTTAGCATCCTGTTCGTCCCTCAAAGCACCTCCTTATGACGATTACATCGGCCCCCTCCGTCGGCCATCCGTGACCCCTGAAAAGCCTTTTCAGGGAGATGTAACTCCCCCAAAGCCTACGCCTGAGGGCCCCATAGAGGTTACCGTCGAAGAGGCTATTCTCCTTGCCCTGGAGAATAACCGGTCGTTACGTGTGGAGCGATTTAATCCATCGATTCGTCACACCTTCGAAGACGAGGAACGTGCGGTATTTGACCCCATACTAACGGGTGGTCTATCCGGTTCCCGTGAAAGGAGCGAACTGCGGTCGGCAACTACCGGCATTATTACTGAGACCCGGATAAGCAGCACAGCTGCCGAGTTGGGTATTTCCCAGTTCTTTCCAACGGGGACGGAAATAGGGATTGATCTCTCGACGGAGCGTACATGGTCGAATAGCTATAGCGACCAACACGCCACCCGCGCCGGCCTGACGGTCACACAGGCGCTCCTCAGAGGGATCGGCCTCAATACAAACCTCGCATCCCTCCGTCAAGCCCGACTCGATACGCTCTCCTCACAATACGAGCTCCGCGGATTTGCAGAATCGCTGATCGCGCTGACCGAACAAACCTATTGGGATTACGCCCTGGCGCAGCAGCAGATCGAAATCGTCGCCGTCTCCCTCGAACTGGCCGAACAGCAGCTCAGGGAAACCCAGGAACGGGTCAAGATAGGGAGATTGGCTGAAATCGAACTTGCCGCGGTCAAGGCTGAAATCGCACTGCGGCGGGTCGCCCTCATCGATGCGCGCAACATCCTGGCTACGACCCGATTACGCCTGCTACGACTGCTCAATGTCCCGGGCAAAGACCTCTGGGACCGGGAGATCATAATTCGGGATCGACCCATTGTGCCGGATGTGATACTGGATGAAGTCGAGTCGCACGTAGAGGTTGCCCTGCTTTGGCGCCCCGATCTGAATCAGGCCCGGTTGGGAGTCAAACGGGGGGACCTGGAGATCGTCAAAACCAAGAACGGCCTTCTCCCCGTGATGGATCTATTCATCACCCTCGGAAAGACCGGCTACGCCGACTCTTTTGGCAGCTCGGTGAGCGATCTTGACGGCAACGGCTACGATTTGTCGGGTGAGCTTATCCTCGCATATCCCCTTTTCAATCGAGACGCCAAGGCCCGTCACCAGCGAGCGATGCTCAGTCGCGACCAGGCCATGGAGGCCGTCGACAACCTCGCTCAGCTCATTGAGGTGGATGTCCGCACGGCCTACATCGAGGTCGGACGGACCGAGGAACAAGTCGTTGCCACCGCGGCCGCGCGCGAGCTCCAGGAGGAAAAGGTGCGGGCGGAGACCGAGAAATTTCGCGTCGGCAAGTCGACCGGGTTTCTGGTCGCGGCGGCTCAGCGCGATCTGCTAAATACTCAGATCTCCGAAATACAGGCAGTCGTAGCCTTTCTCAAGGCCCTCGTCGACCTCTATCGGCTTGATGGGTCGCTCCTCGAACGTCTCCACATATCTGCCCCCGGGCGTAAATCGGTGGCCCTATCGGTGGAGCGAAAAGAATAATGTCAAAGTTCACGGAAATTTCCCCCGCCATCAGAGATATACGCGGCTCTGAACCCAACGCATCGGAGGAAATTGTTTATGGACTCGAAGCTTCAGGAGAAATTCATCGGCCTCTGGAAGAAGTATTTTTATGATGCGGCGCTTCCCATTGCCTTTTACTACACCGACGCAACAGAATCCGTTCAAACGGTGAAACCTTCAACCGGGCACAGGTGTGTCATTGCGGATTTGTCAAGGGTCCAGAGCGGAAATCCCCTCTGTTTCAGCATCGACTCGATCGGCTGTGGAGGCGGGAGGAGGTATTTCGGTTTCACCCACGAGGTCATGCCGGATTTCGAATACTTCCTCTCCTGCGGAATTCCCGGGAAGCTCGAGGGCGAGCGCTACAAGAAATCCCCCGAACTGGTCACGGAGGCGATGAAGAAGATGCCCGAGTTCACGGCACCCGCCAGGTACATCGTCTTCAAACGGTGGGATATGCTCGATGAGCGGGACGATCCAGACGTGGTTATTTTCTTCGCGCGGCCCGATGTCTTATCCGGCCTTTTCACCCTCGCAAATTTCGACGAGGCAGACCCAAACGGGGTCTTCGCGCCTTTTGCCGCGGGCTGCGGCTCAATTGTCCAGTACCCCTATCTCGAAAAGGCCTCTCAACGTCCGCGCGGGGTCCTCGGCATGTTCGACGTTTCAGCGCGTCCATGCATCCCAGGGGATGTCCTCGCCTTTTCCGCGCCCATAAATAAGTTTGTGGGGATGGTTGAAAATATGGAGGAAAGCTTTCTCATCACGCCGTCCTGGGACAAGGTCCGCAGACGAATCAATTGAAACCCAATCAGTCTTCCCTCACTATCCTTCCATCTTTGTTGGGGTAAATGGTCTTCATGACCTTCCCCTGTTTGTCGCGCACGTATTGTTGCATGGCGATACCTTTCTCATCTTCCTTCAACTTCGCATCGGTAACAGGGGTTACAAGAAATAAAAAAGGCTTGACAAGCATTGAAAAAGGTAGTATATAGTACATACCACAGATTAAGTAATTTGTATTTCGTATTATATTGTTTATATTATTTCGTTCGAGCCAACCGCCTTCCATATGCCCGAGGAAATGAAATTCACCTTTCGCAGTAAAGACATTGCTCATCTTGCTACCGCTCGCTTGAGCGAAATAACGAGCGGCAATATCACGGCGGCTCTGGTAAATATGTATTACACGGCAGGAATTATACCGCCACATCTCAGGAAAGAGGTCGGACAAACACCCCTGTTTACGGAAGAAGCCGCTCTGTGGGCTGCTATCGCCAAAGTCCTGTTTATTTCTCGTTATCGGGTCAAACTGGAGTGGATACGGAGAGTTCTCTCCGTCGTTGTGCCGTCCGCTTACGGAAAATCATCTCTTACCGCAGCTCCCTTTCCCAATGTTGACGCTCTTTGGGAGTGGCTAAGGGAAAACAGGACCTGGGGAAGGCTTCTCAGATATGCGATTGACTGCGGCGTAGAAATTGGGGATGAAGGCAAGGAGGATCAATTGCCCCCTTATGTGGCGGATCAGGCCGACAGAGGCGGTTCCCCATAGAACTGAGGCATTCGGACTCTGAGTCCAGGGAGTCGCCGGGGCTCTATTGAAGATGTCATAAACCATGAGGGGAAAGGGGGATAGGGCAGTGGGGAACAGGGGACGGATTCTGGCGTTTACCTCGAGCAAGGGCGGAGTTGGGAAAACCCATCTCGCGGTCAGCCTGTCGGTTGCCATGGCAAGAAGGGACGCTCGTGTTCTCTTGATCGATGCGGATCTTGGCAACGGAATCATTTCGGATCGGCTCGGCTTCTATCCCAAATGTAATCTGGTCCATTTTTTCCTCAGGAAAAGCAAAGACCTGACGGATCTGGTTGAAAAAACCCCCCTGGGTTTTTTCCTGATCGGTGGGGAACGGGGGAATTTTGCCCTTGCCAATCTCAACTATCTTCAGAAGATGAGGTTTCTGAGGGGTTTCATTCAGGTCAGCAGGCATTTCGATTATGTTGTGCTCGATTTAGCTTCGGGCATAAACCATCAGTCAATCGATTTTGCCCTGCTGGCGGATAAGACAATCGTCGTGACGTCTCCCAATGATCTGATCAGCGGATATGGGTCGGTGCGCGCCTGTTTCTCCAGATTCAAACAACTAGAGATGGGCCTGTACAAGAGAATCGAGGGCTACGAGGCCCGGCGATTCTTTGGCCCCCAAATCCTGGTGAACAACGTCAGGGATTTATCTCAGGGCAAGACGGCTTTTGAGGCACTGGAGGGTGCAGTGGAGAACAGGCTTAATGGGGCGGGTCCTTTCGAAATCAAAATGAATTACGCGGGGGCGGTCTTTCACAATCCAAGGCTGTTCAAAAAATCGGAGGAGAAAAGGCGCCCGGTGTCAACGGTCTCGGTCTATTCAAACGTGGCCTGCAGTGTCGACTTAATAGCTAAAGCCATTTGTAACTCGTCTCCGTTTAGGGGTTTCGATAGTGAGAAGCGCCTTCAGTACGCCGTTCAAATCCTCATGGAGCAGCAGGAGCGGCTCAGGAAAAGGCTGAGGCAAAAGACCGTAAGAGCCTATCCCGCCAGGATTCCTCTGTTCCAGAGAATCCAATCCATTCTGCACTGAAAGAGAACGCGGATAATTGCCGATTCAGATCTTTCCCCTGGGCCGCTTGATCACGTTCATTTCTTCCCTTACTATTTCGATTCCCCATCCGGTTGCCCGGGATTTCCCCGGGCTCAGAACATACGATATTCGAACCGCAAGCAAACGGAATTGGCAGTGAATCGACGGGGAAGGGCAATACTGGACTCGCGGTAGGATATTGACATTACTTGACTTTTGCCGGGTTTGTTCCTTTAATAATACGTGAGCACTGGGATTGAAACGGGATTTTCTTCATTTAACCTGTTTCACAGTAATCTGTCCCAATAAACACCATAAGGAATGAGGATGCAAAGACGAACGTGGATCTCCGGAGGACTGTTACTGCTCATCCTCTTGCTCACAGCGGGAGGAATCCTCCTTCTGATCAAGAACAAACCGGAAAGCACGGCCCGGATTCAGGAGCCCGTTCGCTGGGTTTCCGTGGATGTGCGTGAAATCGTTCCCCGTCCCTACACGCGGTGGGTGGACGCCTACTCCACGGTCGCACCCTTTCGCAAGGGCACGGTAAGCGCCCAAGTGGGGGGACCCATTGTCATGCTCGCCCGAAACACAGAGCCGGGAATGTCCGTGAAAGAGGGCCAAGAACTGGCAAAGATCGAAGATACCCGCTACCTCCTCACCCTCCAAAAGGCCAAGGCCAACCTCAAGAAACTCGAGGCCCTCCTGGCCATTGAGCGGAATGAGAACGAAAGGCGGGCCGCTCTGTTTCAGATCGCGAAACAGAGATTGGCGTTGGCCCAGGCCGATTATGAGCGCAACACGGAGCTCTTCGAGAAGGAGATCGTCGCCAAGAAGACACTGGAAAACGCCCAAAACGAGCTGGAGCTCCGGCGATCGGAGTTCGAAAAAGCCCGCACCGAGCTCCAGAGCCGCCAGGCCCGCATCCAAACCATAGAGGCGGACCTGACCGCCGCCAGGGCCGAGGTCGAACGGCTCCAGGAGGATTTGGCCGATACGGTTGTTCGCGCTCCCTTCGACGGCGTCATCGGGGAGCGATTTGTGGAAATAGGAGACCAGGTCGCCCCAGGCCAGAAGCTCTTTACAGTGCTCGAAATCTCGTGGGTCAAAGTGGTTGCCCGCATCCCATCTGAGTTCATCGGTCATATCGAGACGGGGATGAATGCGGAGGTGACTACCAGGGCGTATCCCGATACCATCTTCAATGGGGTCNCCATCCACGTGTATCCCGAAGCGGACCCGAANAACCGGACGTTCGCCGTTGAGGTCAAAGTCAACAACCAGCTCAAGCCCATGATCATGCCCGGCATGTTCGCACGAGTNCGCTTTCCCATAACGAGGTTGGATCAGGTTCTGATGGTGCCCAGGGATGCGCTCCTGGAGGACGACCGGGGAAACTATGTCTACGTGGTGGATCGCTCCACCAACACAGCCCGGAGGAGAGACCTCGTCATCGGGGACCTCAGGCCGGAAGAGGCCTTGGTAAGAACGGGCCTCAGTGCGGGTGAGACTATCGTGGTACGCGGCCAGGAGAGGCTTCATGACGGGGCAGCCATCGAGTGGACCTCCTCTTCTTCACGTTCCGTACCCCGAGAATCTCCCGCTTCTACCGAATAGCAAAGAGGAACTGCAAGCACCTATTGAACGCGGCCTGAGGTCAGGCCCGGAGCTATTAACATTCGGGAATAGGTAACGAGTCCCATGGTACGCTACTTCGTGCGCAATTCAGTCTTCGTTAACCTCCTCATGATGGTGATCCTGGTAGCAGGGATCCTGATCTATCTCTCCATTACCCGCGAGATGTTCCCGGAGTTCTCCCTCGATTCCATCTCCATCCATACGGAATACCCGGGGGCCTCACCGCAGGAGGTGGAGAAGCTCATAACCATAAAGATCGAGGACGAGATCGCCGACATCGACGGCGTGGACAATATTTACTCCGAATCTCAGGAAGGGCTCTCCCTTATCACCGTGGAGCTCACCGATTATGCGGATTTGAATAGAGTTCTGAACGATATATCCTCAGCCATCGACAGGATCGAGGACCTCCCCAAGGATGCCGAAGATCCCGTAATCAGCGAGATAAAGAATGCCTTTCCCATAATCACGGTCTCCGTGTTCGGCGGTCTTCCCGAGTTGACCATGAAGGAGATCGCCGAAGATGTCAGGGACGCTCTCCGTGAGATTCCCGGCGTTGCCCAAGTCTACCTCTCCGGTGCACGGGAGCGGGAGGTCTGGGTCGAGGTGGATCCCAGGCGCCTGGAGCAATTCGAACTGAGCATAGCGGATATCAAGACGGCCCTCGAGGCCCGAAATCTCAACCTCCCGGGAGGAACCATCAAGACTGACCGGGGCGAGTTCCTGCTCCGGACCGTTGGCGAGATCCTGGAGGCTAGAGAGCTTGAAGGGGTTATTCTCCGATCGGATCCCCAGGGAAATGTCCTCACATTGTCCCAGCTGGCCCGGGTGCGGGACCACTTCGAGGAGCCCATGACCCTTGGCCGTTTCAACGGCCGGCCCGCCATGAATCTCGCCGTGACCAAAGAAAAACATGGCGATGCCATTGCTATATCCAAGGCCGTCCGGGAGTTCGTCGCCCGATATGAAGAGCGCCTTCCACCCGGCGTTTCCCTGGGCGTATTCAACGATTTTTCCGTATACATCACCAACCGGCTCGATACCCTCAAACGAAATGGCCTGGCAGGTTTTGCCCTGGTACTGGCCATCCTCTGCATATTCTTCAATTTCCGCGTTGCCGGGATGACCGCTCTGGGAATCCCCGTCTCCTTCGCCGGTGCCCTCCTCCTGATGCAGGGCTTCGGGATCTCCCTCAATATGATATCCATGTTCAGCCTGATCCTGGTGCTGGGAATCATCGTGGACGACGCCATCGTGGTCTCCGAAAACACGTATCGCTACATGGAACAGGGTCTTCCCCCTCAGGAAGCGGCCGTCCGAGGTACAGAGCAGGTCTCGGCACCGGTGGTGGCCACCGTCGTCACCACCATTGCGGCCTTCCTGCCCCTGCTTTTGATCGGGGGAACCATAGGCAAATTCATGTCCGTCATCCCCATGGTGGTGACCTTCACCCTGGCGGCCTCCCTCATGGAGGCGTTGGTTATCCTCCCCTCCCACTTAGCGGAGTGGTCCCCCAAAAGCCACCGAAAAGGGGGAACCCACCGATCTGAGCGATGGTTTAACGTGCTGAGGGGGTACTATGCGCGCTTTCTCGGGTTTTCCCTTCGATGGAAGTATGTGAGTCTGGGGGCCAGCCTCGGGATCACGGCTCTCGTGGTGACCTTTGCGCTGACCCGGATCCCCTTCACCCTTTTCCACGAATTCGAATCCACCCAATTCTTCATTAACGTAGAAACCCCGGTCACTTCCAAGATCGAGGACACACGCGATGTCATTGCCCGAATCGAAAAAGTCATCATGGAGACCCTCCTTCCCACGGAACTCAAATCCGTCGCGTCGAACACCGGATTGATCTTTCTAGACATCAATCGCATCGTCCGCGGGTCCAATGGGGGGCAGGTCATCGTGGAGTTGACTGAGGCTGATAGGCGCAAACGCTCCAGCGAGGAAATCATTAATGAGCTGCGCAAGCGCACCGCGGGAATCCCGGGGGCCTCCAAGATTCAATACATGGAGCCTCAGGCCGGCCCAGGTGGGCCCGCCATCGAGATCCGCGTGGTGGGGGATGAGTTCCCCGTCCTCCAGGAGATCGCCGGAAAGGTAAAAGGCTATCTGGCCACCTTCCCCGCAGCCGAGGATATCCGCGACGACTATCTTCCCGGAAAGAAGGAACTGCGCATCGTGGCCCGACCCGAAGCGAGGAGCCTGGGGTTGGACGTGGCCTCCATTGCGAGGCAGGTTCGCAGCAGTTTCTACGGGGTCGAGTCTTCCAAGATCTTACGGTCCGATGAGGACATCCCCATCGTCGTCAAGTACCCGGAGAGCTTCCGGGACCGCCCCTCGCGCGTCGAGGACCTTGTGCTGACGACGCCCGGCGGGGAGAAGGTTTACTTCGGCGAAGTCGCCGAACTGACGGAGGCGCCGGGCAGCACCAAGATCATCCGGTCCGACCAGAAACGATCCATCACCGTTCTGGCGGATGTGGACGCAAAGGAGGGGAATACCCTGCAGATCACCAACGAGGTGCAAGCACATTTTGCAAATCTTCAGGCGCGATATCCAGGTTACAAGCTGGAGTTCAAGGGCGAACGTCAGGAATTGGAGCAGTCCATACAGGATTTGATCAAGAGCTTCGCAGTCGCTGTGCTGCTCATCTACCTGATCCTGGGGGCACTGTTCAAGTCCTATATTCAACCCCTGGTGGTCATGCTTGCCATACCCTTTGCGGCCAACGGGGTCGTCCTGGGGCACGCCGTCATGGGACTTTCCTTGGGGATGCTCTCGCTGATGGGCATGGTGGCGTTGGCCGGGGTGGTCGTAAATGACTCGCTGTTGCTGGTCAGCTTTGTCAATGAACTGAGGCGTGAGGGAACCCCATTGCTCCAAGCCCTCCTGCGTGCCGGTGGGATCCGCCTGCGCCCCATCCTTTTGACCACCATCACAACGGTGGCCGGGTTGACACCCCTGGGCTTCTTTTCCTCCGGTCAGGCCAAGTTTCTTGCACCTATGGCCATTTCCATCATCTTCGGGTTGACGGTCTCCACGCTCCTCACCCTCATCATCATTCCCTGCTCATACGCCATTGTAGATGAGTGGCGACAGGGCATCAGAAGCCTCTTCGGCCTGCACAGAAATGCCTTCTTCAGAGAGATGCCCGACCAGAAGTAGAAAACCTCCGTCGAGGCTCAGGGATAAACTGCCCAAACAGATCACATATATCCGGGGGAGATTTGACTTTAGGCGCCATTATGATAAAAGAAAAGAACGCTGAGTTTCCCGCGAGGTATTCGATCACGGAGACAATGAAAAATGAAGGCAATCGTTCTTAACGGTCCCGATGACTTCTCACTGCAAGAGATAGAAAATCCCATCCCAACTGCAGACGAGGTGGAGATCAAAGTGCGAATGGCGGGAATATGCGGCACTGACGTACACCTTCTTCGAGGGAGGAATCCCTTTGCTCGGTATCCTATTGTGCCGGGGCATGAGTATATGGGGGAAGTTTTGACACCCTCCCAAAAGTCTTCATTGAAGAAAGGGGACAGGGTTACGGTCTATCCAGCGGTAGGCTGTGGAGAATGCGAAGCCTGTAAAGCCGGGCACCTTCCCCACTGCCCCGAGTTCATGTTCATCGGCGTCCGTCTTCCGGGAGGCTGTTTTGCCGAGCGCGTGGTGGCCGATTATACGAGGATTTTCCCCCTGCCCAAGGATATGGACGACGAAATCGGGGCCATGGTTGAGCCCACTGCTGTGGGCGTCCACGCCAATCGGCGGGCTGGTATTCGTGGGGGCGAGACGGTCGTTGTTATCGGTGGTGGGACCATCGGAATTCTGATTGCCCAAGCAGCCCTGGCTTACGGGGCATCCGAGGTGATTCTATCTGAACCCATTGCCCAACGAAGAGCCGTAGCCAGGGAGATGGGGCTGGAGCTGATCTGCAATCCACAGGAGGAAGATCTCGTCTCCTTTACCCGAAGGAGCACGGGGATGGCGGATGTTGTCTTCGATGTGGTGGGCACGGAAAAAACGCTCATTGACGCAGAGGAAATGCTTCGTCCCGATGGGCGTCTCATATTGATTGCCCTGCCTCAGGCTGAAGGCCAAGGGGTCCCTTATCGGAGCATCTTTGCCAAGGAGTTAACCGTGATCGGGTCAAGGACTTATTTCATGGAAGACTTTCCCGAGGCCATCGAACTGTTACACACGCAGAGAGTCAACCCACGGGGATTGATCAGCACGATAGTCCCCCTTCATCGATTTGCCGAGGGGGTAGACCTTTTGGAGAGGAAACCAGAAGAGCATATTAAGATTATGGTTAATCCACTTATGATGGCTTCGTAAGAACCCCAACTTCTGCGTTGCGCTGCATCCTTCGTCACTGCAGCGTACTGTAAATGTCAGCCTGAAATAAACCCACCCCCTGGAGCGGACCCTCAATAGGGGCAGGGGAAACCTTCCGTCTCCTCACGCAGGGCAAGGGAAATTACCTACATCCTCTTCTCTCTTATGTGTCCGAGTTCGGCCAGGGCCATGCCCATCACCATGAGCATGCCGCCTACCAATGCAACTGCCGGAAGCTTTTCCCCGCCATAGAATCGTGCGGTGGCGGCGCAGAAGACGGTCTCCATCAACAGAATCAGAGCGGCCCTGGTGGGTGGGGTAACTCGTTGGGCCCTCGTCTGTGCGACGAAGGCAAAAACCGTGGCAAATAGGCCGGTAAAAATTATGCTCTTCCAGGCGGAGAAAGGGATACCGGATGGAATAGAGGGCAGAGAAGAGATGGCAAAGGGCAGGCTGAAAAGGGCCACCACCCCTATCTGCACCGTGGCCAGGAGATAGACATCCATGATCGGGGCATATCTCCCGGTACAAAGGATGTGCAGGGCATAACAAATGGCACAGCCCAGGACCAAAACGTCGCCCCGGTTGAATCCGTCCCAATACCCACCAGTCAAGAGGAAGAGGCCAACCGTGGCGAGGACGACTCCAAGGATCGTGAGGGGCTTGGGCATGTGCTTGAAAATGATGATGGAGAGTATCGGTACAAAGACGACATTGAGCCCGGTAATGAACCCGGCATTGGATGCCGAGGTGTAGACAAGGCCCGTGGTTTGAAAGGCATACGCCAAAAACAGAAAAGTCCCCAATATGCTGCCCGAAAGAAAGACGGACTTGTCGAGCCTGGGGAGCCTTTTGGCAAAGACCAGAATCATGAACAGAAACGACAGCGTAAACCGCAAGAAGAGAAAGGGATAGACTCCCACTTCAGCGATGGCCTGCTTAACCATGATGAACGTTAACCCCCAAACAAAGGCCACCACGAGCAACACGAAGTCAGCAATAATCGAGGCATCTTTTCTCAACGGCATTTTTCCCTCAAGGATCTGCACACAATACCAGCCAATCGCGAGCCCCGTCAAGGTCCGTAATCCTGCCAAGGAACCTGTTGACATTATGGGGGAATTCCCTATAAAAGTAGAGGGCAATTGGGTTCGGGGAGAAAGTCCCCATTTGAGGGACTATCGGCAAGCAAATTCAGATGCGAAAATGACGAAAGAGAGGGGGTGATTGAAAGGGGAACCCATAGTGCTCAACGAACACTAACTTCAGCCGGTCTCGAGAATTTACCGTTCGGGGCAACAAAAAGGAGGGTAAAAATGAGAAAATCAC
>JGI2172J19969_10000489_pt1 | contig 17007 bp, 10 predicted proteins | sample DeeMarSWOR230_32_FD_19969 | JGI IMG/M metagenome (IMG submission 19969)
TGATGTCCACCATACTCTCTGGAAAGAAGTCCAGATAGTTAGAGAGTAGTCCAGTGTCTAAGACCGCCACGTAGATGCCTTCGCCATCTTGACAGGTTTTCTCAGCGTCAACCATGTCCACGTTGAAGGGGACAGTGCCTTCAGGCAAGTCACACCATTCGTTCCATGGCGCGAAGCATTCCTCTCTTGCAGGGTCAACCCCAAAGCCAATGTTTATTCTCTCTAAGGTTGATGGCGCCTGTGCAGTAGACATTTGTATCATAGAAGTTGCGAGCATCGTTGCGATTGCCACAGCCAAGATTGATAGTTTGCTCTTCATTTTGTCCTTCTCCCTTCTTTCTAACGTACAAACGTACGCCGTAGTAAAATGACCCGCTTGAAATTTTAGCTTTGCGGTCATGACTTATTCAGCTTGAAACAATGGGGTGTACGTTGTACGAGGACGCGCGCTTTGCTCAAACTCGAAGGGCCGTATGTACGTCGCCATAGAATCGAGGGTTTCGCCATGAAAAGACGTCATTGACAACCGTGTCAAGACCATAAACATGGGCGTGCTAGGTATTTGCCTTGCGAGCAGGGTTCGGTGGAGCTTCGCTCTTGCCATTTAGCTCCTTATGCATTTCCAGTATGGGCGAAGGTTTCTCCTAACTCTCGCAACTGTCTTTCTGACATTTTCCATGGCGGCGTTCTTCTTCCTGATTCTCAAAGGCAGAGGCTCCTGCAACTCGACTTCGATGCTGGCGAGTCCGGAGATCAGGGCGGACCATGCCTGCGACAGAACTTCGGGTTTGTAGCCAGAACAGAGAAGATCGACCTCTTTTCCGCCGCACACTTCTGCCATTTCCCTGACCATTCTTCCTATGTACCTGAAGCCTTCTAGGGTCAATCCGAGCTGAGTGATTTCGTCGCTGGGATGCGGGTCTGAGCCGCCGTTCCTTATAATAAACTGTGGGGCGAACTCTTTGGTTAATGGAAGTATTATCTCTTCAAAGACTAGCTTGTAGGCCTCGTCACCCGAAAAGGCTGGGAGCGGTATGTTAACCGTGAAGCCCTTGCCTTGACCCTCTCCAACATCGTCTTCGTAGCCTGTGCCTGGGTAAATGTGTTTTTGATGTATGTCGATGAAGAGAACCCTTGGGTCGGCGTAGAAGGCTTCGCAAGTTCCGTTTCCAGCGTGAGCGTCTGTGTCCAGAATTAGAATCCTCTCCGTCTTGAACTTGTTGATCAAATGCTTGCCAGCGATTACAACGTCGTTGTAAATGCAGAAACCTTCTCCGTATCTTGGACGGGCATGATGCAGGCCGCCGCCTATCGAGACTGCTTTCTCGAACTTTCCTGCCTCGACTAGGTCGCAAGCTAGCATGGAATTCTTGACCACCACGCGCGCAGCCTCCTCGATGCCAATCGGGAGATTTCTCGTCCATGGGTTGACGTTGTCGCCGCTTAGGTATCTTGAAATGTCGGAGGGAGGTTGACCTGCTGAAGACTTTTTCACGGCATGAATATAGTCCATCTCATGCCATAGCAGCAGATCCTCGTCGGTTGCAGGCTCATCGTTGAGGAGAACCTCGAATCTTCCAGTAGGTGCCAAGACTCTTCTAAAATGTTCCATGAAGTTCACAAATCGGTCTCCCCTGAAAGGATGCCCCGGACCAAAGTCGTAGCTCTTCAGCTTCTCGCTGTAAACTATGCCTATTTTCATAGCTTTGCGACCCTATTCCAGCTCAGTAGCTTGCCGCATATAAAACTGCGCCCACATTATCAAGCAAGCCAGAAGTCCCGTATGAGCATCTTGGACGTAGATTGCTGAAGTCTTACGCGTGTAAGCGGAAGGGAAGCCTTCAGAGGGAGTTCAGAACCCTGTATGCAAGGTCTCTCACGGCTTCGAATGTGGCGAGGCTACAAGCTTCTTCCGTAGTGCCCACATGCAATGACTACATCATAGATATCGATATCGCCGTCTCCATCTATGTCGCAGTTAGGATCATACCGTGGATCTGGAAATGCTACTCCGTAGACTCCGCATATCTGGACAATATCGTAGATGTCAACGTCGAAGTCGGCGTCTACGTCCCCTGGGATTGTTAGGCAAACTTCCTCGGTGGCAAATAGTATGTTGTCTGTTGTGTCTGTTTCCGATGGGAGTGGCAAAATGTCTGTCCATATCGTGTAGTTACCTTCAGCAAAGCCGGATGTGTACCACGTCAGATTCAACGTCGCAGCATTTCCGGCTGACAGCGAGATGTTTGTGTTTACCACGGGGGTCATGTTTGCGTGTGTTGTTAGAGAAAATGACTCCAGCATGTTTCCAAGGTTCTTAACTGTGACAAAGAATTCCACATCATATCCCTGGCCCACCGAAGTTTTGGAAAGCGCGATGTTTGTGATGGCAACGTTGTGGATTTGGGGTACAATCGTTATTGTGCCGAATTCGAATGTATTATCAGATATGTCGGTTTCTCCAATTACTGGAGAAGCGTGGAGGGTGAATGAGTAGTTGCCTGGCGAGATGCTCGTGGTGTTCCAATGGAATGTGATGGTTGTTGCTGACCCACTTGTTAGTGAGATCGTCTGTTGATGGATTATTGTTGTGTTCAAGTATGCTGTCGCGTTGAAGGTTTCCGGATGCAAGCCAATATTAATGATCGTGGTATTAGCCTGCAGTTCACCTCCGTGTACAATCGTGGCTTCCAAGGGTTGAAGGTCAACAATGCAAAGATCATGAGCGTGATGGACGGACAAGGAAACGTCGTCTGCGGCTCCGATTCTATCCTCGTAGTCGTAAGGAGGGTCTCCCCAGACGCTGCCTTGCACAATTCCTTCCGCAAGAGCTGTTACATTATATAGGCCTTTTTGAGTGGCGTTGACGATCCACGACGTATCAACAGCGTCGCCTGCGTTGAGGTTTCCCACTGACTTTCTTGCTGTCTCTCCAAGGGCTAGTTCTAGTCCTTCTTCAAGGTAGAGTGTGGCGTTGCAGGAGGTCGCAGGGTAGTCGAATTGATTGAACGGAGGAGGGCATGTATAGGTCACTGTTGCGTTGATTGAAAAAGCGGTGTGGCAAACAACTATATCTGGTGCATGAACTTCCATTGCGAACGGGCGGATTAGCAAAGCCCAATTGCTGTAAATATCCCACAAGTTCAGGAAGGTTGAGTAGGACATTGAAACGTTGGCTCCTCCGTATTCTCCTCCCCACGCGAGTCTCCAAGGGTCCTGTGTAATAATGTCCGTAGCCGTGTATCCTACGACNACGCGAAAGTGNCCATAGGCCTTCATTGAACTCCACCACATCAAAACTATGACTGGTTCATCTCTGTCGACTAGGGCTTTCANGTCGTCAATTGTCAATGACCACTGCTCGAAAGCTGTGTACCCTAATTTTCTAGCAGTGTAGCCTGTGATGCTTCCTGGNATTTCATTACCTAAGGATGTGCTNAGGTTGCTGAAGTGCCCTGCTCTCAGCAACTCATCACAGTATGTTCCACCTTCAGACTCGTCAGTCCTTGCAACATCAGCGATCTCTCTTTGAGAGATATCTGGGCCCCAAAAATCGAAAACCATCTCAAGGGCAGCGGGCCCACAATAATAGGTGTTAATCTGGTAATGAAAAGGCACTGGAACATAAGCCTCCGAAGCCTGAGGCTCGCTGGAAGCAAAAGCAGGAGTACCCGTTACTACCAGAAGCGAAATGATGGAAAGAGTTAGGAAATGTGGTTTTCCGACAGTCATAGACTCCCCTTTTCCTTAAGAAGACAAGCGCAAACAAAAAGCTTTGTGGTTCTTCACGACGAGTGCACGGGGATATTGTCTCAGTGGTTCGTAAAGGCGTGAAGAAAAACGGGAGGGCTTGTTGGAATGCCGGGGGAAGAAGCGGCTGCCCAGTCTTAGGTCGGCAGCTTCCTACTGCTTCTTTTCCACACTACTACTCCGATGGCGATCCCCGCACAAGCACCGATTATAAGTGCTATGACGATGATGCCTGCGAGGCCAGCTCCCGGTAGAATTCCAGCTTCGGCGAAGTATGCGGTGTAGATGGGGTCGTGTTCTATCTTGTATCCGTCATATGTTGGGTACGAGATTATGTAGAAGCAATCAGCGTAGGTCATGTTGAGCAAGTGGTTTTTGGCTTGCTCGTATAAGGGTTTGTCCATGTGGGCTAAGGCCAAGGGTATGTAGTTCATTAGGAACGTGTGAATTCTGAAGATTGGGTTTCTTGAAAATCCGCCTCTTTCCGCTGTTCGCGGGACTGCGGTATGTTCGCTGCTCATGCCAGACGTGTGGTTGTATAGGATGTAGGAGTTCTTTTCGGCGAAATCGACGTCACAGATTCTTTCGCCGTCATCAGCGCATGTTGTGATTCTATCGTTATTGACCATCGTTTCTTCGTCAGCGATATTCTGTCCGTTAACTAAGCTTTCAGTTGTGTGGTCGAGNAGAGCTGATGCTTGGAAGAAAACTAAGCTCATGCTGATGCCGTGCTCATTCAGAAACTGGTGAATTGTCTCGTTTGAGTAGTGGGATTTGTTGAGGCGATAGCATCCTGTGCTGTTGTAGTGCACTATGACTGGTATGAACCACCACCACGTGTCGACAACCCAAAGGTCGGTCATTCTTCCGATGACGTAGTTGCTTACAATCTGAGCTGTGTTGTTTTCGGAATCGAAGATCAAGTCGTACGTGAAAGTCAGTTCTTCGTATACACTTATTGCGACAGGCACGGTTTTGTAAGAGGAGTTGGTTGGGTCGACCCATAGTCGCCACCAAATCGCGGTGAGGTTGGTGTAGGTCATCCCCCAGGTCCATCTGTTCTCTTCAGGATGGGTTAGGGAGATGATTTCTGTGCGGCTATTCAAGGCTGGTGCATCTGTTGAGATTAGTGTTGAAAGGTCAAAGCCCAAGCTAAACGATGCGTATAACGTGTCGTTTTTGTCAGGCGAGTTCTGGTGAATGGTGCCTTCGGTTGTTTCATTGTAGGCAAGAAGCATTATGTATGAAGACGCAGTCACAACGTCTCTGCTTTGGTCTTGTGTTTTGTAGTGCATCATAAACGTTTGAATCGGCAGAGTCACTGAAAGGGCTCCGAGGCCCATTGTTATGTTTGAAAGCCCTGCATAGAGCATTTGAACACCCAGATTGTTCACATAAGTCATGTAAAGATACGCGTGCGCTCCTGCAGGAGGCCGCGGCTTGCCGTGAAGAGCAGCGTAGACATCTACATACTCCAAGTAATCAATTACCTTAGACCAGCTCTCCTCCTCGAAATCGCCTGGCCTCAGATAGTCGACGGCGAAGGCTGGTGCGATCGAAGAGATGATTAGTAGGAGAACTGCGGTTACGGCTGCTGCGCTATATCTTGCTTTGGATGCCCTGCTGTTCAGTCGCTTGATAGACGAATCTTGCGATATCATATACCATTCTCCTTCTGGAGCTATGTACACCTTCATATAAGACTTTGCACGCAACTGAACCACACAAACACAAGTCGGGAGCTCAAAGGGGCCACCGGTCTTCGCCACCAAGCATCATCCAAACCCTTCATGAAAAAACACACGAAAAAAGAAGAGCATAGCTACTCGCGTTTTCCACGGTTTCTGGCTACCATCACCAGAAATATATACCTACGTTGTCGTCAGCTATTATTGGCGGTGATGTAGGCCAGACTGATGAGAAGATTTCAACATGGCACCCAGCATCACAACAATCTGAATGCATGCATCTATGGATGAGGTAAACCCATACTTGTTTGAACCCGCGAAAGCAAGAATTGTACATCTGAGCGGTTGAGGGTTTTAGACAGTCAAAGGATACTGTGAAAGGGTCTATGAATAATCGAATCGCAGGCGCAGGGTCTCCAAGGGTGAAGTTCACGAACCTGCGAAAAGTCCTTTATCGCCGTCTCGGCATCACAAAACACCAGGTAATCGAATACTACATAAAAATCGCTCCAATGATTCTACTCTTCCTTGCAAACAGAGCTATCACAACGCAGCGGTTTCCTGACGGAGTCAACAAAGAAGGGTTCTACGAAAAAAATGCTCCTAAAGGAAAGCTCTCCTGGGTAAAGACCTTCAAGAGGTACTCAGAATCCGCAAACCGAGAAATAGAATATATAGTGTGCAATGACGCCGCAACTCTGGCTTGGCTGGCCAACTTGGCAGCCCTAGAGATTAGCATTCCCCTTTCTCGAATAGACTCCTATGAAAAGCCAGATCTAGTCCTCTTCGACATAGACCCTGAACCTCCGGCTGGCTTCGAAGAAGCCGTAGCAGTGGCACTTCTGTTGAGAGAGAAGTTAGAACTGCTTGGACTGAATTCCTACGTCAAAACATCTGGAAAAAAAGGGCTGCATGTTGTTCTTCCTATCGTTCAGAAGTACACGTTTAGAGAGACAAGAGCATTCGTCCATCAAATGGGAAGAATCCTCGCAAAAGAGTCCAGTCTGATTGTTTCTGAGTTCCGACAATCCAAAATCCCTGGAACCGTCTTCGTTGATTTCATGCAAAACATACGCTTCAAAACCATGATATGCCCCTACAGTCTTAGAGCAAACGAAAATGCAGCTGTATCTACTCCTCTAGAATGGCAAGAAGTCAAGAGAGGACTAAGCCCTGACGAGTTCAACATTCTTAGTGTTCACAAGAGAGAGGTTGATCCATGGAAAGGAATTTTCGAAAACAAGCAGATGCTGGATTTTCGGGACATACTGGCAGGGAAGAGGAGAAATGCCAACGAACCCCGCCTTGAGAGCACAAGAAAGTTGGTGACAAGAGCGGACGAACCACAGGCTCTCGAAGAATACACGGCGAGGAGAGACTTCACAAAGACACAAGAGCCTAAAGGAGAGTTCATTCGAGAAACAGCAACCCTGTTTGTAGTTCAGGAGCATCATGCTAGGAGGTTGCACTACGATTTCAGGCTCTCTAGAGAAGGGGTCCTCAAGAGCTGGGCTGTTCCGAAGGGCGTTCCGGAAAAACCTGGAACAAGGAGGCTTGCGATACAAACTGAGGATCACCCTCTAGAATATAGTAAGTTTGAAGGAACGATTCCCAAAGGACAGTACGGGGCTGGCACGGTAGAAATCTGGGACAGCGGATCCTACAAACTTAAGATTTGGACAGAAGACAAGATCGAGTTCTCTTTGAAAGGCAGCAAACTCAATGGGATGTACGTCCTAATCCGATTGAAGAAGTCAGATATGAAGCCACGAAGGCGAAGCGAATGGCTCCTCATAAAAACGAGAAGCTGAGACAATGAGCCTACACATAGGAACGATGGGCTGGAGCTACAATCATTGGGTCGGCAACTTCTACCCTTCCAACATCAAAGCACAAGACTTTCTCTTCGAATACTCAAAACACTTCAACAGTGTTGAAATCAACAGTACCTTCTACCGCACACCATCGGCGAGCACCGTGAAGCAATGGAAACGTCAAACTCCAAGCAATTTCATATTCTCTGCGAAGCTACCTAAGTCAATAACCCATATAGCAATGCTGCAGAAGTGCGACGACAAACTCAGCTTCTTCCTCAACAACATCTCAATTCTCAATGACAAACTTGGACCACTACTGATTCAACTTCCACCACAATTCAAACCAGACAGGTTCAAGGTTCTGAGAGACTTCCTTGCACACTTGCCCACAACCAACAGATTTGCTTTAGAGGTTAGAAACAAGGATTTACAGAACGAGCGCCTTTACTCTCTCCTCAGGGATAGGAACGTAGCTGTAACGATGGTTGACCGCTCTTCACTTCGCAAAGCAAGCGAAGCAACTGGAGATTTCATTTACATCCGATGGGAGGGGGAGAGAAGCAAGATAAAGGGCAACTCTGGGGAAGCTGAAATAGATAGATGCAGTGATTTGAGGAGTTGGACAAAGCTCATCCAAGGAGCTCTTGACAACTCAACAGATGTTTTCGGGTATTTCAGCAAGTTCTACTCAGGCTACCCTCCAGGTGACGCTNAGNAACTCNTANTCTNTCTTTCAAACNTTTAGNTGGGTTCGCGATGCATTGCAATCAANGATTNTTTGGNCAGGAGCATTTTGAAAAGGGCACTGCAGAGAGAGAGTTCTGTTCGCGTCTGGGAATTTTGAAGCCGGTTATGGCGCAGTATGAATTCGCCCTGAGAGACAGTCTACCTCAACTACCTACGGACGAAGGAGGACTTATACAAGTGAAATACAATGGCATGCTATCGATTGTTATATGGAACGACGAGAGAGGAGGATTTGTCGCTTGGAGCCCAAGAGGGCGATGTTTCTACTCGCTAGACCCACTGCGAAAGCATCCTGTGACTGAGTACTTCAACCATAGCCTCNGTGAATTCAAANACGTGGCTTTCGNAGGCGAAACCTATGTTGTGAGGGAGATTGACGGCAAGTGCTACATGACAGAGTTCANCAAAACCATGAGCATAATCAAAAATCCAAGATCNNCGGAGGACGTTAGTAGGATTAGACTAGCTGTTTTTGACTATGCCTCGAAAGAAGTGGAAGAATTCCTCAGACCTGTTGCCGGATACTCCGAACGATTCAAGAAGCTGCAAAAGGATTTCGGTCTTCCAGTCGGATGCGACAGCGGCGTGGTTCATCTACCAGATTACTCAGCAACGGAGGGAAGCTTCCAAGAGTCTTACAATGAAATTCAAGGGTTCTGGGACGAATTCATAGGGAAAAGAGGATTCGAAGGCTTCGTAATGCACACAGGTAGCGGTAAAGTATACAAGATCAAGTTCAGGGACACGTTGGACGCGGCAGTGATAGCCTTTCGAAAGGCTGGTGGCCTCCGACCTGTATGCGACAAGTGTGGCGCCAGATTCGACATCTTCTGGCTGCGAAAGCTGGCCAGAGATGGTATTGCAGCGAAGTCCGAATGGTTCGATCATAATGGCCGCCTGCTCCACGGGAAGAATGACGTGTGGGTCGAGGACTTGGATTCGTGTCCCATGTGCGGAGCCTCGACTTCCAACACTGCAGGGCCAATACTCGGCGCGAAAATAGCACTGATGACTCCAGATGGGCACTTCTTAGACGTTGCCGACGGAGTTCAGTTCTCACGACTCTCACCGATTCTAGATCTGGTGGAACCTCTCTACGAAAGCGAAGGGTATCTTTGGGTGAAGCCTGAGATTGTCGTTGAAGTTTCTTATCAACAACTCTACCCGGATAGTATGAGACCAATCTACCAATATGAAAACGGTCGTTACACCAGGGTTGGCGAAATGACAGCTGTTTCGCTACGTCCTTACAGACCAAGACTCAGGGAAGACAAATCCGTAAATCCCCGCGATCTAAGGCTAGAACAGGTAAGCTACTATCTGAACAGAGTAGTGAGAATCAGGGAGAAGTGGCGCCAAGCGACCCGACAAAAAGGACTTCCAGAGTACGTCCGTTGAACGCGCAGGTTACTGCATGGGCATTCTAGCCTGCATGCAGAGAATCATCGATGAGATACAGACAAATGCAGGTTAGGCGAGATATAGGAAGAGGGTTGGGGTAGGTTTTAGGTGGGTCTGAGGGTTATGAGAGCAGGAACCATCAACAAGCAAGGTTTGCCTATCTACCATGTAGATGCGTTCACTGACCAGTCTTTCAGAGGGAATCCTGCGGCTGTTTGTCTGTTGGATCGTGAACATGAAGACCGTATTCTTCAGTCGGTTGCAGCCGAGATGAACCTGTCGGAAACCGCCTTTCTGCGTACGAAGACTGCACAGCCTTTCACGGATGCCTACCGCTTCTTTCTGAGATGGTTTACTCCCAAGACTGAGGTGCCTCTTTGCGGCCATGCAACCTTGGCAGCCGCTGCTGTATTGTTCTATGATGTTGGCGTTTCTGCGCCCGAGCTATTCTTCGAAACAAGGAGTGGGACGCTTACAGCGAGGATCGAGCCTAGTCAGATATGCCTCAACTTTCCAGTCAACCGATCGATCCCTGTTGGCCCAATTCCGGCTATTCTAAAAGCGATGGGCATTTCTGAGTTTGAGGAAGCGCAGATCTCTAGGAAGTCAAGGAAACTACTAGTTCATCTGGCAAGCGAAGAGGCGGTTCGAGGGCTAAAGCCGAACTTTGAACGCTTAAAATCTATTAAGACAACTTATGACATCCTAGGAATTATCGCTACTGCGAAGGGGGAGCCGCCGTACGATTTTGTCTCACGGTTTTTTGCGCCCTGGGTTGGGATAAACGAAGACCCCGTAACTGGAGCTGCTCACACTGTGTTAGCTCCCTACTGGTCAAAGAAGCTTAGGAAAACCCGGATGTTGGCCTATCAAGTATCCGAAAGAGGAGGCGAAGTCACCGTGGATCTTAGAGCGAAGGGCAGGATGGACTTGATTGGAAAAGCAGTAATGGTGTCGAAGGGGGAACTGTTTCTTCCAGTCCCAGGCTAGCTAAAAGCGCCTGTGCCAAGCAAGATAGAGAAAAAAGGGCTGTTGGATAAGGATTTAGGGGAGACGTTCTGTCTTCTTCTGATAATGACCAGCGCTATTCCAGCCAGTAGAATCGTAACGGCAGCTATCTGCCATTTCGGGAACTCCGTTATTACCGTGTAAACGTAGTAGCCTCCTGCCTGGTCTTGAACTTCCCAGTTGTTTGCGTAGTCGTACGCAATAATCATGTATTCCACATACGTTCCTCCCGGAAATCCAGGAATTGTTCCTTCATACGTATCCCCAATCGTCTTACTCATCGTGACGTTGATCCAGACGCCGCCGTCAGCCCGGTAGGAGAGGATTACTCCATCCGGACGGACCCCAGGATTTGCGTCAGTCACGTTCACCGAGATCGTTACAGCTTCCCCGTGATCCGGAATTGCTGGGGTCTGAATGGGCGTGCCAATCACGGGAGAAGTAGTATCGCGGGTACCAATCTGGAAGACCAAGTCCTTGAGATGACTGATGGATTGGTTGTACCAAGTCATACCGACTGGGTCACTCGTGTCGGGTTCTGGCACAGTTCCCGGTCGGATAACTGTAACTGTGTGGGTTGCATTGCTCCCTCCTTCAACCGTTACCTTCAGTCGTTCTCCCGTCCCAGGAGGTTCATAGTCGCCTGCGGTGAGGTTGAAAAAGCTTTCAAGTTCGAAATTCGTAGCGTTTATCCATTCTAACGGTGGCACGACCGCAAAACCGTCCAAGGTCACTTGCATCGAGGTCTCGGTTAGATTGAAGCTCATGCTCAAACTGGATAAGTCTAGCTGTGTCTGGTTGAGGATCTGCAACTGGTAGGTCGACAGCTGCGAGAAGCTGTAGTTCAAAAAGAGGCTTTTAACGAAGTTGAGATTTTGGTTAAGGTCTTGGATGGTCGTGGCTGCGGCAAAGGTTGCTAGACCGTTACCGTAATCCAACGAAATCTGAGCCGAATCAACGATCCCATAGGTATTGTTTAGAAGAGATTGTATGAAGGCTGCCTCTTCTGAGGGCATTATGTCAGGCAGGATTGGCATCATGTTTTTGATGAGGGAGCTCATGTTGGAATTGAAGACAAGGTTCAGATCAGCCTGTCTGAGGGCGTGTGAGTAAGTCATTAGGAAGGACGCGTTTCCAACTGAGAACCACGTGGCGTTCAACAGGTCATAAATGTCAGCAGGTTCACCGGTTAAGTATACGAGCGCAAGAATGAGATCCCCCTCAATCTTTGCCGCGAAATCGACAGAGGCGTTGCCGTTGTGGGGGGTGGTCACGTTGAATAACATCGTGAACTCCAGCAGCCCGTCTGTCATATTATACAAAGATTCGGGGCCTTGTCCACCGAGGGTGNTAGTCAGCTCTGCGAGCANATGATCAAGGATAGTGGCGTTGAGTTCCCCGAAGCCGGGGTAATCGCCGAAGATGACTATCGTAGACCCGTTGGCTTCNACGTGGGTGTTGTTTCCCTTGAAGTCCACGATTATGTCGTCCAGTGGGAAACCGTTCCACATGTCAGCTGTGACGTTACCCTCTACCAAGTCGCCCTTGTAATCTCCCATTACCGTAAAGTCGGTGATGTTGAAGGGAAGTTGAGAAGCTATGCTGGGGGGAAGGATAGTTGAGCCGTCGACTGTTGTGGTGAGAAGACCATTAGAATATTCTGAAAGCAACGTCAAATCTGAGGAATTGAATGGAAACTGAGACGCCTCCTCAGGAGGAATTATCAATGTGAAGCTCGTCGACACGTCTGTTGCGCCGTCTCTCTCTTCTAAAGTGGCAACTCCGTGCATGGAGATAGGGTTCAATGCTTCCATGTGAGTGTGGTTTAGGCTGCCTCCCATGACTACTCGACCGTCAGGGTACACGACAAACCTCGCTTCGACGTCTCTGAAAGGTGAATCGAACTCCGTATGCAGATACTCCCTTGACAAGGGAACGTCATAGACCGAATCAAGCCATTGTCTCATTTGAATGGGAGGAATGCCCTCTACTGAATAGAGCGCTATCTCAGAAATCTCCACGGGGTCCAAGCCTGAAGAGTAGATTGTCGGCCCGTGAAGTGAGACATCGATAACCTGAACTCCAACATCAAAATATCCAGACGTGTCGCCCCAGACACTTAAGTAGCTGAAGTTGGAGTCTCGAAGTCCCCAGATTTGAACCGCATACTGCCCCGCCTCACTGACGTTAACCTCAACCCCAACCTCGAGGTAGTTGAAGGCCCCATTACCATCGATATCCACTCCGCAGTCAGTGACATTGCCGGTGAGAAACGCCGAAGGCGGAGGCGGAGAATCGAATTCGGTGTAGTCGTACTCTCTTGACAAGGGAGCATCATACAGGGAGCCAAGCGGGTTGTAGTAATCGTCGTAGAGATAGATGTAGGAAACGCTGGCAGGGTTGAAGCCCGACTCATAGATAGTTAGACCATCCAAGGCTAGGTAGACAACGTTAATGTCTACATCCAGGTACGTGTAAGTTTCGTTCCAGACATGTATGTAGTTGTATGTTGAGTCATAGAGCCCACTAACCGTTACGGTGAAGGCTCCTGCTGTGGATACGTTGAGCTCTATGCCTACCTCCAAGAAGTCGAAGGTTCCGTCGCCGTCCACATCGATTCCGCCGTCATATATGGTGCCCGTGAGAATTGCAGGGGGCAGATCGAATTCGGTGTAGAGGTATTCTCTCGACAAGGGAGCGTCAGGCAGGGAGCCAATCCGGTTATAGTATTCATCATATAGGGTGATGCTGGAGACGATTGCGGGGTTGAAGCCTGAAGCATAGATTGTCGGTCCATGTAGCGAGACATCGATAACCTGAACCCCAACGTCAAGGTACGTATAATTCTGTTCCCAGACGTTTATGTAGTTGTATGTTGAGTCATAGAGCCCGTCAACCGTTGCAGCGAAGGCTCCTGCAGTGGAAACGTTGACCTCCACACCGACTTCTAAGAAGTCGAAGGTTCCATCCATATCCACATCCACGCCATTGTCGTATATGGTGCCAGTGAGACTTGCTGGGGGTAGGTCGAACTCAGAGTAGAGGTATTCTCTCGACAAGGTAACATCATACAAAGAATCAAGATAGCTGTAGTATTCATCGTATAGGGTAATGCTGAAAGCGATTGCGGGGTTGAAGCCTGAACCATAGATTGTGGGGCCGTCTAGGGAAACGTAGACGATCTGAGCGCCTACGTCCAGGTATGTGTAGTTCTCCCCCCAGATGTCTATGTAGTTGTATGCTAAGTCATAGAGCCCATATATCTCCACGATAAATGCTCCAGGGGAGGTGACATTGACCTCCACGCTGATTTTCAGGAAGTCGAAGGTTCCGTCGCTGTCCATATCAACTCCGCTGTCTGAGATGGGGCCAGGGAGGTTTGCCATTGGAGGTTGGGCACTCACTTGGGACAAGTCCACGCAGAAAATCGAAGTCGAAGAGACTAGAAGAAACATTACTGCAACTGTTATGATTTTCTTACTGCCACTCATAATTCGCATATCCGAAACAATCGATATGATTGATATAACTATTTATGCCCTTCGGGGAATAGTTACGGAATTAAACTGACTGACAAGATGAAACAAGTGAATGGAAGGATTAGGCTACGCGGATCACCGTAATGTGTCTAAGAAACCTGCTCCGAAGACGTTTGAGAACCTCGCTTTGCCTATTAGGAGTCTCAATAGCAACAGTCTTTATTGTAGCCGTGGGCGCAACCACTACCAGTTACGTTACCACGATAAGAGGGATGAACATGTTCTTCACCGGAGACCTCGTTGTCGTAGCCGAAGGGGCAATGGTCGTCCAAGCTTTTCCTGTAATGGGAGGAAACCTTCCTGTTAGCGTAGTTGAAAGAATCAATCACTTTGAGGGAGTGAAGAGAGTAGTTCCTATGCTGGTTAGGTTTGGGTACCACGTTGAGGCGGTTATTCAGCTTGCTCCATCAAACGTCAGCATAGGCATGCCGCCGGGAAACTGGTCTGTTCTAGTTGGGCACACTCCCCTACATACTGGTGGGAATTGGCCTTCAGCAGATTCAGACAAGAAAGAGGTTGTTGTAGGGCCGTCTCTGGCTAAGCAGTATGATTTTGCCGTAGGCTCAGAAGTGACGATTGAAGGCACGAATCTGACGATCGTAGGGATTCTTGATTCCCGATCTGCTCTTCTTTCTCGATCGATAGTTCTGCCCCTCGAGTTGGCTAGGGCACTGTACTATCCCGATCCCATGGTAAGCTGGATAGGCAACATGGCTGTTGTCGAGCTGGAGGAGGGGGAGACGGAAACGGAGGTGGCGCGTGAGATTGAGGCTGATGTTCTGGGAGTTGAGGCCCTAACGACTGAAGAAAGAAACGAAATTGTAGAACCTCTTCTTCAAGACATTGAAACTTGGAATCTTGGGCTGAGCAGCGTGCTTTACCTTCTAAGTATGATCCTCGTGACAATGGTTGCGATGATGAACGTGTCTGAGAGGAGGCGGGACTTCGCCACCTTGGATGCAATCGGAGCCCCAAAAGGCTCAATCTTCCGTATTGTCATCACTGAAACTATGCTGATAGGTCTGCTCGGCGCTCTAGGTGGAATAGTACTAGGCTCCCTCGCTGCTATACTCATTGCCAGTGTTTATACAAATGTACCGCTGTCGATGTTTCTCTTCGACCTTTTCAGCATTGTTTCCCCGCTTTTTATGGTGCAGATTCTTGCATCCACTGTCTTCGTAAGCTGCATTGCAGGCGTCATGCCCGCCGTAGCTGCCTCCAAGAGGAACATCCAGGAAGTCTTGAGGGCGGAATATTGATAGTCAAGACCAAGGATTTGACGCGTACCTACCGCCTCGGCGCATCCATCATAACGGCTGTGAACGGTGTGAGCCTAGAAATCGAGGGTGCCACCTTCGCTTCAATCGTAGGGTCTTCAGGTTCTGGGAAGACTACCCTTCTCAACTTGATCGGGCTAAACGATCAGCCGACTTCGGGAAAGATCCTCTTCAAGGACAGGGACACTTCGCTCCTAACTGATAGAGAGCGAAGGAGAATTAGGCTTCGCAGCATCGGGTTTGTATTCCAAAACTTCAACCTGCTTCCCACACTCACGGCTCAGGAAAACGTCGAACTGCCTCTGGCACTTGCGAAGACTCCGCCAAAGCTGCAAACGGAGAAGGCTATCNACCTGCTGGAAGCAGTTGGGCTCANTGAAAGGCTTAAGCACAGGCCCAAAGAGTTAAGCAGCGGGGAGATGCAGCGGGTGGCTGTAGCTAGGGCNCTTGCCAACGACCCCTCCTTGATTCTTGCAGACGAACCTACAGGCGAACTCGACTCCGAAACAGGGCACGAGGTGATGGAGCTGCTTCTAGACCTGTGCAGAGAACACAAAACCACGATAGTTGTGGCAACCCACGACGAAGGAGTTGCCAAAGCGGCTGACGTGAAGTATAGCATTAGGGACGGCTTAATCAAGCGGGAAACCGGATAACGGGCTCATTCGGTCGAAAGCTCTGCCCTTCCTCCCCGTCTATGCAAGTTGACATTAGGGAATAGAGGGCATCATTACGGCCGGAGTCACGGTTTGCCCCTCAGAAATCTCTTGGAGGCTGCCCTAGCAACTTACCATCGGAACTGATTCTGTGTTCATAAGTTCTTTAATCATGTTCCATAAAATCAGACTCGACGCTTGAAGCTCGTGCGTGCGCAGAATATGGAGAGTTACTCGATTGTCCAAGTCTGATGCTGAGTATGCCATGAGATTTTTCGTGGATCTAGCCGAAGAGACACCCGCAAGGGTTCTGCACGTAGATGATGAGCCTAGTATATTGAAAGCCACAAAACAATGTCTAGAGATAGAGGGAGCCTTCCAAGTAGACTCTGCTTTGTCTGTTGAAGAAGCCAGGAAAAAGATGAAGAAGAAGGCCTACGACGTTATTGTTTCCGACTATATGATGACTGGCCAGAATGGTCTGGATTTTCTAAGCGGATTAAGAGCTGGCGGAAACACCATTCCCTTTATTGTGTTCACGGGGAAAGGAAGGGAGGAAGTAGCCGCAAAAGCGTTGAACTTGGGAGCAGACCAATACCTAAACAAAATTGGGGACCCTGAGACAGTCTACTTAGAACTTGCACATGGCATACGCAAGGCAATGCAGAGAAAGAGGGCAAGCAAGAGAATCAGAGAATCAGAAGAGAAGTTCAGAAAAATCTTCGAAAGCGCCAGCGATGCCATGATATATCTAGACAAGACAGGAAGAATTCTTGGCGTTAATCGAAAGACCGTGGAAGTGTATGGGGGGCCAGAGAAAGAGCTAGTGGGAAAACACTTCACAAAGCTCGGCATGCTTTCCCACGCAGACATACCAAAACTCGTGAAGGCTTTTGCAAGGGGACTTTCCGGAAAACATCCGATTCTTAACATATGCATAAGAAACAAGAGAGGGCAAGAGGTGTCTCTCGAATGTCAAGGCTCCCTTATGAGAATGTCTGGCAAAACAGCCCTCTTAGTGATTGCTAGGGACGTTACACGAAGGAGACAAGCCGAGGAAGGATTGAAGAAGTCTGAGGAAAAATACAAGGACTTGTTAGAAGCAACTCCCATTGGAATATGCA
>JGI2172J19969_10000490_pt1 | contig 17000 bp, 16 predicted proteins | sample DeeMarSWOR230_32_FD_19969 | JGI IMG/M metagenome (IMG submission 19969)
ATTATGCTGGAAAAATATTGTTTGGAAAATTGAATGTGGATGAAAACCGAAGGACTGCAATGCAACATCAGATAATGAGTATCCCTACAATGTTAGTTTTCAAAAGCGGAAAACTTGTAGATAGGATAATTGGTGCCATGCCCAGACAAATGTTAGAACCCAAAATAACACGTCATCTTTAAGTCCTTGGCAGAAATGGTTGTAGAGATAAGAATCAACTATGAGAAATGCATCAGATGCAAAGAATGCGTTAAAGCCTGCAGCTACGGGGTACTAGAATGGCTTGACGACGTGCCTGTTGTTGTAAATCCTAAAAGTTGTGCCCTTTGTTCAGAATGTGAGAGAAATTGCCCTGTTAACGCAATAACTCATGAAGAAAAATAAAAGAAAGGTGTAAATCAGAGAATAAGAGCTTAATCATGGGATACATATGTGTCTTCTAAAGGTTTATGTAGATGAAGGAAAATCAGGTAAGAAACTCATCGCTGAAGAAATTGCTTTAGTTAGCAAAGTCGACGGTAAAATTAAACTTAAAAATTTGGAGTTTGAGGAAATAAGTTTGGATAATGTTGAAATCGTTTCAATCGACACATTAAATTCGGTTTTACTTCTCAAAGGCAGGGAGGGTTAAGGTTTGAAGATAATGGTATGCGGAAAAGGCGGTTCGGGAAAATCCTCGGTTTCGGTTCTTGCAGCTAGGGCGTTACCTAAAAAGCGTAAAGTGTATTTGATAGACTCTGACGAATCCAATGTTTTGCTTCCAAAACTGCTCGGTGTCAAACCGCCAAAACCCATCGTTGAATATCTTGGAGGCAAAAAAAGCATATTCCCAAAAGGAGAAGCAAACATTGTGAACGCTCTAGCAAAAGCTGGCAGGGGGATTAAACTGGAAAACTTACCCACAGAATACGTTTCGACATCACCGGAAGGAATTAAACTGATAACCATAGGCAAAGTAAGAAATTTCGGTGAAGGTTGTGCATGCCCACTAAACTTTCTAACAAGGACTCTACTCAAAAATCTCGTATTNAACAAAAGTGAAATGGTGTTGGTGGACACCGACGCTGGAATAGAGCATGTAGGAAGAGGAGTCGAGGAAGGCTGTGATGCTATACTGGCTGTTGTTGATCCAACGGCTGAAGCCTTAATGCTGGCAAAAATTCTCAAAGAAACATTTCAGAATCTCAACAAGAAATTCTGGCTGGTATTGAACAAAGCCACGCCTAAAATAATCGAGCTGGTCAAAGAAAAAGCAAAAGATATGAATCTTGAGGTAAACGGAGTGGTCAGGTTTGACGAGGAAATATTTGAATCTTGCATGGACGGCGGAGTGTTGCATGCAAAAGAGGCGTCCGCTGATGTGGAAGAAATTTTGAAAAACATGGGGCTCATCTAAACCTTTTTACAAAATTAAGATTCAACAATAAACGGATTTGCCATGTTACTTAAGTCAAAGCTAACTTAGGTGGCAAGGTCCCTCTTCGGCGAACAAAAATAATCAATTTCAGATTTTTCAACACCTTCTTTCCACATCTCGTTTTCATAAATGATGATGATTTTTCATGATACAACCAGCTTTACCAAGGTCATAGCATCACATTGCTGCAGTATTGCTGTAGAATGATTACGAAAGGCTATTAGAAATCATAAGAGATCAAAATATGCTATTAAGGCAAAAGGGAGACTCATAGGAGGAGTATTAAGCTATGGAAGAGCTGTGGAATTGGAAAAGGTGTAAAGTGAAGATTAGGAGCCTGAAAGGGCGCCTCGGTTTCCCTGAGGAGAGTGTGTTAAAATTTTTGAGACTCAGTTTGTATCTTGAAGATGGATTAGTATACGATGATCTGGTGAATTGTACTTTAGAGCAAGAATACAGGACTTTAGCGGACATCTATTGCATTCTTTCCTTCTATGCAGATGCCGAGTCTACGCCCAAAGCTTCAAAACTGGTTACTTCTAAGCAGTTGCAGGGAGGACAATATTGTAACGTTGCGGTTCAGCACGCCAAGTCTTCAATCCAAAATGTATTTGGATCCAGGTCGGAGGTGCTTGTTGAATCTTCTAAGCTTTTAGGAGGTTCTGAGGTGAATTTTAGTTACGGAGATCATTCGATTAAGATAAATTCGCTTCCTTTAGTATCATTGACGATTGTTTTGTCGGAGGAAGACTCAGAATTTCCAGCATCAGCGCAGATTTTTTTCGATCAGTCAATCAGTCACTATTTACATTTAGAGCAGGTTGGGATGTTATCTGAGCTGACTGCAGAAAGGCTAAAACAAGCCTATCAATTTTTAGATGAGAAAAAGAGAATTAAGAAGAGCGCGCGCTCTAATTTACAGGCTTAGTGGGTGTGCTCTATCTGGAGTCATAAGAAAATCTATTAAAAGAGAACGGAGATTATTCTCCAAGCCAAGCCGGCAAATAGAACGCCATAGCCTATTGATATGCCCACCAGAAACAATGCTCTTTTGAATCCGAATTCTGCAACGAGCATCCCTAAGGCAATTACACATGGAATTCCAATCGTAGCTGCTACGCCAAAGGTATAAATCTGGAGGGGAGTTAAAGCCGAAGATATTTCATTACCTAGAACTGACAAAAGCATCGCTCCGGTTAGATCTTTTTGTAAAAACCCAAATGTTAAAGGGATGGCGGTTAATTTGGGCAATCCTAACCACGCAGTAATTGGTGCTAAGGGTTTCACCAGAACTTCGGTAAGTCTTAATGTATCAAAAATTGCGTAGGCTATTCCTCCAAGCGCCAGTAAGGGTATAACGATATACACGAAATCTTGCATTCTAATCCAGCTTTTGGCAAACACGTTTTTGATTAAAGGCCTTCTATAGGGTGGCAGTTCCAAAAGTAAACGTTCCATCTTTATGTGGACAACCTTTTTTACTACAAAAGCCCAGACCAAACCAGCGACGAGTGAAGTGGCGAGAACATAAAAAGATAGTCTTATGCCTCCGTAGAATCCAACTATTCCCATTATGATGGCAATCCTACTTGAGCAGGGTACAAAGACAAAAAATGAAGCGGTACGAAATTGTTCTTTCTCCGACATCAAGACTCTAGTAGCCCTAATTGCTGGCACAGTGCACCCCAAGCCTAATGCCAAAGGAATGAATGCTTTACCGGGAAGACCTAACTTTTTCAGAAACCGTTCTGCATTCACGATGAATCTTGAAAGAAGCCCTATATCTTCTAACAGGCCCATGAATAAATAGAACAGGAACACGTAAGGTAACGCTATGGAAATACCTGCCGCAACTCCAGTTAAACCCTGAACTAATATCATAACAATAATAGAATGTTCAGCCGTGCCAAAAGTGGATAATAGGCTTTCTGTCAATCCCATAAGAAAATCCTGCATCAAATTTCCAAGATACAAGAGTATTCCGAAAATGGCGAGAAGGAATAGACCTGTAGTAAACGGACCCCAAATGTTATGCAACAAAACACTATCAATCCTTTCGCCTAAACCCTCTCTTTCTGCTTCTACAGAAACTATTTGAGTAACCTTTTCAGCGATAAATGAAGCCGTACCGTACCTAGTTATGGATATATCCTCCGCGACTCTTGGATGCTCTGTCAGACTTCTTTTGACTTCTTCGATTATTCTTTCATCTTCAAGATATCCATAGAAATCCTCATCTCCTTCTAAAACTCTGATGGCTATGAATCGTTTTGGTATAGAAGTTGCTTTTATTAGACAGGATATCTCATTTATCGCTTTTTCTACATGATCATCATATTCGACTCTGAAAACTTCTGCTTCTTCTTTGGTTCTCAATAACGAATCTATGAGATCGCTTATCCCCTTTCCAGTCAAAGGGTTTATGGGGATGACTGGAATGTTGAGAATGTTCTCCAAATTCTGTGAGTCTATCTTTATCCCTTTCTTTTGGGCTTCTTCCACAAAATTTAAAGCTATGACAGCAGGTATTTCAGCCTCTAATATCTGCAAAACCAAGTAGAGGCCTCTCTCCAGAGAGGATGCGTCAGCAATTATTATCGCCCTATCCACTTCTTCTTGAAACAACGCTTTTTCGGTGACTTTTTCTTCTTCACTTCTATCGGATATAGAGTATATTCCCGGAGTGTCTACAAACTCTACCTTTTTGTCATCGAAGACTTTTTCGGCTTGAGTTATCTCAACCGTAGTGCCGGGATAATTAGAAACCACAACCTTCGGACCGACCAATGCATTAAGTAACGAAGACTTCCCTACATTGGGTTGACCGATCAGAAGTATTTTAAAATTCTTCATATTCCAACATCTAACACTCTGATTTCTTTTGCTATACTTCGGTCTAGGACAATTTTTTTGTTCTTTATTTCCACGATCACTCCGTTAGGAATCTTGTGAATTACCTCTATCGCCTCTCCAGGCAGTATTCCCATACTGATCAGCCTTTCAAATAACTTGTAATCAGAAGAAAGAATATCCGTAATCAATCCCTCTTTTTTCAATCCAAACTCTATAAGCGGAACCCCTTCTTTTTTCAACGTGAATATCTTTTTCAAATTGTTCATAACTTCCCGAGAAACATAATGCTCCAGAAGATGAGCCGCTTGATGCGCCTTCCTTTGACTTCTATTTTCCCTAAAATATTTCTCAAGAACAAGATGTTTTTGGACGATATCTTCCGCTTCATTCCGCCCCTTCTCTGTCAACCTAATAGATTCCTTCTCAATACATATCAAACCTGCTTCTTCAAGGCTTTCAATCGCTTTGGACAGAAAAGGGTAAGAAACTTTTATTTTCGTTCTTATGAATCTCAATAGGACTCTCTTTTTTCTTTCACCCACTATTCTTAGGATGTCTTCTTCTATCACCCTAAGAATGTCAGATTCTTTCACAGCACTAACCTCCGAACAATACCGACAGTAACCAACTTCAAAGGTCTACTTGTGCTTTCTGAAGAACACCCGTCCGTCTTTCTTGTAGACCTATTCGAAGGCAACCTAGATTAAGCCCCAATCCCTTTACGTCTTCCTGTTATTTCAACTTGAAAATATTCCTTTTCTTCTTCGTGGACACTCATCTATCGTGGTCGGCTGGGCAGTTATCTAGGCTCCAGTACACCACCGGAATGTCAGCCATCCATGTTGTCTTCAAGAGCTTAGGCATCGTCACCAGTATACTATCGAAGGTCGGCCCCCTGATCTTCACTCGGTATAGCTTGTGCTTTCCATCGCTGATCACATGAAAACACAGTTCGCCTCGGGCGCTTTCTACCAAGCTTATTGCCTCTCCCTTCGGCAAGTGTGAGAAGGGCGTAAACTTCTTACCGCTTCTCATCTTCTTTTCCGCTATCGGGCCGTTAGGCATTTTGTCAAGTGCTTGCTCCATGACGTTAAGGCTTTCTTCTATCTCATTTCTTCTGCAGAGTATCCTAGAGTAAGCGTCTCCTTTCTTCGCTGTTATTACGTTAACGTCTATTTCGTCGTAGGCTTCATATGGCACAGCCTTCCTTACGTCAAACTCAACGCCGGTGGCGCGTAGATTCGGTCCTGTTACGCCTAATTCCACAGCTTGTTTCTTAACTAACCTGCCGATATTTTTCGTCCTTCTTTTGAAGATTCCGTTGTTGAAGCAGAGGTCATCATATATTTCCAATCTCTCCCGCAGGTACTTGGCAACGTCCATCGCTCTGTCCTTGAAGTCTGAGGATATGTCACGTCTTACACCTCCAGGTACATTGTATATCTGGTAGATTCGACCTCCAGTTAGCTCCTCTAGCAGGAGTAGTATTTTCTCTCTGTCCCCCCATGCAAGTCTCTCTACGGTATCGAAACCAGCAGCGTTTCCAGCAAGCCCGAGGTTTAGGAGGTGGCTTTGTATTCTACTTAGCTCCGCCTGAATTACTCTGAGATGCTGAGCTCTCCTTGGAACTTCGACGTCGGCTATCTTCTCAACGGCCCCTACGTACGCAAGTTCGTAGCTTGCGCCATCCAGCACGCATATGCGTGGAACAAGCATTATGTTCTGCCACCACGTTCTATATTCCATCAGCTTCTCAAATCCTCGATGAAGATATCCCGGGTTCACCTCGGCCTCTTCCACAACCTCACCTTTCAGCTTCAGCAATAAGTTGAAGTTTCCGCTCGCAGGATGCTGAGGGCCGAAAGGCACGGATATCCACCCTTCCTTTTCTTCAGCCTTTATCCCAGGAAGCTCTAAGAGCTCGACGCTCTCCTTCTTTCCACGATATCCGCTTTGGACGGCATGCATAGCCATAAATACCGCTGACCCCAAGGCTTCGGGCCTGGGAGGGCAGCCCGCTATCCAAATGTCCACTGGAATGTACTTGTCTAGCATTTTGATGGTGTTGTAGCTGTCCCAGTAAGTTCCTCCGCTCATGGGACAATTTCCCATGGCGATGACGAATTTCGGGTTGGGCATTTGCTGGTAAATTCTGATGATTCTTCTAAGCGTTTTTACTGTTACGTACCCGCCTATTAGAAGAACGTCTGCGTGTCTAGGAGAGCCTACGGCTATCAGCCCGAACCTTTCCATGTCGAACCCGCTTCCAACCCATGGAATGGCCTCTATGAAACAGCATCCTGTGAAATAGTTTACAATCCAGAAGCTTCTCGACCTTGCCCAGTCTAAAACACTCTTAATCTTGGGGGGTTTACCCACCTTATGCTCTGGTTGTTGGGTCAGCCTCTCCGGCGGATAGTTAAAATCTTCCTTGTTCAAGGCGACTAGGAATGGCGAATTGGAGAAGGTGAGAGCTTCCATTGGACATATGTCCACGCATAGTCCGCAGAAGGAGCATCTTGCGTAGTCTATTTGTGGTTGAAGAACGTTTCCCTCGTCCTTTTCTCTTTCAACCATTTCTATTGCATTGTTCGGGCATATCCTGTGACATAGCTTGCATCCTATACACTTGGTTGGATCAAATACATGTCTTCCTCTGAAGCCCGCCGTCAGAGGCGTCTCAGGCGGGAAATTGTACGTTGTCGGTTTTCTCTTCAGCAGTCTAGCCACAGCTTTCAAAGGTTTCAGAATACCTTCCACGCTCAATCTCCTCTTAAAACCTCGTGTTTTTCACGTATTCTCTCCAGTTGAAATTTTTGAGGAATGGAGGCGGGCCTGTCCATCCTTCAAGAAACAGCGGTTTCAACATGTTGTTTCCTTTAAATGTGATGCCGAAGAGCTCCCAGGCCTCCCTCTCGTGCATTGAACTGTTATCCCAGAGAGAGGAAAGGCTTTCTATCCCGGGTCTACTTCTCGGTATCCTCGCCGAAGTCTTTACGTACAAGTTTTCTTCAATGTTATGGACTATAAAATAAACCTCGAACTCATCTTCATCCATCCAGTCGATCGCAGACACCGTAAGAAGCCTGCTAAACCCCTGTTTCTTCAAGTATTCCGCGACAGCAACGTAACTTTGTCGCCTAACCCTCACGAGGAGAAAACCATCCTTAACCTTACACTCGGCTTGAAAACTTGCTTTTAAATTGTTCTTCAAGGCTTCTGATAGGTAAGTCGATGACATCGCATCACCATAATTCAATGTGCATCCATGAATATTGGAGCAATGCACGTTCACCCTGTACCACTACTTAATCAGTAATCTTTGAAAGTACGTAGACGCATATGTTGAACGGTATATCAAGAGGAAGCGATACTAGACAGCCTGTCAAACTTNGGACGACTCATTTTATATTACCTATGCATTTTACACGCTTACAGTGTCTGCTTATTCCGTTCAGTCGACGTACACAGTTCTTTCGGGCACGCGCTGGATGCTCATGGAGTTTGAGTTCGAACCTGTAGTCTGGATCAGGTGGATAACAGTCTAGCCCCTTCAAGTTTTCGCGCTCTTCAAGAGGTATCGGAGACTGAGGACGCATCAAAAAGAACGTATCCTTCTGTTCACGTTCCATTTTAAGGCGTTCTTTCTATTCGGGAATCTCCACAGCAGTTTCGCCCTCTTACTCATAACCTTACTTTGGGTTATATCGCAGTGAAGTTAGGAGCTTTTTGTAAAGGCCGATGAATTAGTTTCAAATATCTTGTATCAGGACTACTCCTATTCCTCTTTGGGAGGCCACTTTTCATCGAGAAACTTCGCTATTCCAGATGAGTCTCTTGGACCTACCATAACGTGCCAACCAGGTAAACCAGCGTTCTTCAACTCGTCCTCTGTCTCCCCGCTTAACCTAGCAGCCATACCTGGTATAATTAGGTGCTTATGTTTGATTTTCTCCGCTATCCCCGAGTTCTTAACAGCCTCTGCAATCGACTGTGCTGTCAGATACCTCCCGGCTACGGCGCTTTCAACGCTGATTCCTTCTGTGTCGACTACGATTAGATAATAGTTCCCGCCAAACTTCTTAAGGTCTGACTCAACCGTGAAGTACGTTAGGGCGTAGTTAGTGGTCAGCATCAACGGCGACATCTCATCAGGCTTCCCAAACTTATACAGCTCAGGATCAACCGAAACTGGCTTCCTAGGATCTGTGTAGATGTTAAATCTCCATATAACGAGAGGTAGCTGAGACCATCCATCGACACTGTGTAGTATTAGTACGTCGGCATATCTGCTCATCAGCGTCGCGCCTACGTATGCCTCCTTCCACGCCAGCATCTCCTTTGAGTCTTTTCCGCTGAACCAAGCTGTGATCGGTGTCCCGATAAGGGGAAAGCCGAACAGTTCATCCCCGCCTTTACAAGAATTCCTTCTCACCATAGTGAAGTTGTTGACGGTGTCTGATAGTCCCTCATCAGGGAATGTTCCAGGGTCGAGCACCAAATCCTCGACCCCATACTCAATTAGAGTCTTCGATAGGGACCTGAGAAGATCAAGATCGTTCGGAGCAAAGACGGTTAATGGACAGTCGTACATCAACGCCAAATCAGCCATCTCTTTCCAATTTTCCTTGGTTGCTGCGTAAATTAGCGGCCTTCTGCCAGAAGCCGCGACCAGTCCAGCCTCCATAACGTTAGGGTTTAACGAGCATAGAATTAGCGGCATTTCCGTGGCCTCGGCAACGGTGCCCACGGCTGACCTGAAGGTTGCCGGGTCATTCGATGTCGACCTAACAGCTATCATATCGAGTTTAAGCTCCCTCCCGATATATTCGTATAAGAAATTCTCAACCTTCCTCACTCTGTCCAAGAGAGCCTCTTCACCGGAGAATCTAGGGCGTGCCGGCATCTCGTCGGTCACATCGAAGGCGAGGGACACCGGGTTGTGGTAGGTGAACTCATGACGGTACATGACAAGCTTGCCGCCTATCTTGACCGCGCGATCCCCAGTGCCGATTATTATTTCCTTAATCGCTGGCGCCAGCATCTCTTTGAGTTTCTTGTATTCCTTTTCGTGTTTCTTCTCCAGGATCGGGGGACAATCTTCAATGGAGACCTCTCTGTTGACCAGCTTAGCCGCGAAAGCCATACAGTTTGCTTCTCCACACTCTTTACAGTTTGTTCTAGGAAGTAATGTATACGCATCGATGGGACTTAGTCCCCTTACACTCTTCTTAATCTCCCTTTCGCTCATACTCGCTCCTCCCTTATATTTTTGCATCTATCCAGCTAGCTATCTCTTCGGGTTTGGCATTGCCTCTGTTCATAAACTGCTCTGTGAGCCTCTTCATGGTCCTAATGGCGTCCGGGTGCATCATCATGAACACGTCAACGCCAGCTAAGAGCAAGCTCAGCGCGGTTATCGCCTCCCATATGGGACCTCTGAGCGCCCTCGGCTCCCACTCGGGACCCAACTTCATCCAAGCCTCCCTTGCAGCCCAAGCGTTCGTGGTACCGGCTAGGACTGGGTGCTGAACCTCTGAGTCTCCCATTAACGCCGCAATCCTGGCGCGCTCGTGGATGGTAAATGAGTATTCAAGTCCGTAGCCCAGGGCAGCCGTCGTCAAGTCCATTAGTATGTTGTCTTCGGGCACATGATCGTAAAGTTTTCTGTTCAGCTCCTTGGCCCGATTCAAGTCTAGGGCTGTGAATGCCAGCACTAATTGTCCATGTTTCGAAGCTGCTTTTGCCAAGTCGTCGAGGACGCCAGCCTCGCCCATATCCAATGTAAGGGAACTGAGCAGAACTCTCTCGCCCTCAGCCACCTCGGCGACCTTTGTGAAGACCTCGGCATCCTTCTTTGGATCACCACAACCCCCAATGATTAGAGGTACGTCTACTGCCTGCAATACGTCTTCAACGGTCTTCGCAGCCTCCGCCGGTTGTGCATCCTTAATAAGCGGGTCTGTACTAAGCAAATGCACCGAAATCAAGTCAGCCCCCCACTTATCAACAGCCATCTTGGCCCACGCAGCTGTATCCTCCCAAACCTCTTCTACATGCATCCTTATGGCCTTCGGGAGGCGCACTTCCATGTCAAATATGTCTACAGCAATTGCGGGTGGATGAGGAGGGGCCCTCTCGAATAAATAGAATGCTGGGCTGGTTGCACCTCCAACGGTTATCGTTTTGCCTCGAGAACCTCCCTCACTCTTGGTGGCCCCAAATGTTACTTCCCTAATCCGTCCAGGATATTCTTGGACAAAGGGTTTGAAGGGCGCTTCCAAAACTGCTGTGGGCTTAACCTTTGGCGGTGCAAGCGCTGCAGATGGTTTAACAGCTTTCGGTACAGCCGGAGCTACAGCTGATGGCTGCAGGATAAGCTCCCCAATCTCTAGGTCAACGTCCTCAAGTTCGATTTCCCCTTTACCTACTAAACCTAGAGCCTTCAGTAGATCAGCAAGTTGAGTAGCAGCCTTTTTCTCCTTTTCTTCTCCCAATGTTTTCACTTCTCCACTCTTCGGATAATAACTTTCTCGGCGTGAATCTTGGCGTTCTTTAGAATTATCTGGAAACCCCCAGCAGCGATGGGTACTTCAGAAACGGGCACCTCTAGTGCTGCTTCGACCGGGACCTCCTCCACCTCAGGTGCAGCTTCAACCGGTATGGCCTTCCATTTTTCGACAACCGGATGCTCCATCTTTTCAAGAAAGCCCTTCAACTCATCAATTGAGTTGACTTGGTTTTCCGTGGGTATTTTATCAACCATATCTTTCGGCATGAAATCTCTGACGCGTTCTTTGACGCTGGATGGCATCCAGACTATACGGTCCCAACCCCCATCAACCTGAAGAAATTTTGGCGATCTCATGTACTCGATGGATAAGCCGTGAAAACCGTCAACCTGCCTCCCACCAGCAGTCGCGTCCGCCATGGTCGAGAAAGGTAACCCATTCACCGTTCTCTCCTTGAAACCCCTGTCAACGATTCCCAAACCATCAACCTCTGGAATGTAAAAAGCTATTGCCTCAAAGCAACCGCAGGATGTGTGGGGATACAAGTTTTGCTCAGGCTTGTGCTGCGAAGTGTAAAGCTGGATGCGCGTAATCTCTCCCATTGTATTTTCTTTTAAAGACTTATCAGCCCCTGACCATTCACCCTTGAAAGCATCGATGCATTCGCCTTTTTCGATTTTGAAAATTGGGCCTTTCGGATCCACACGGGCTGCGGCTCTGCCGTCAAACCAGCTGATGGCGCCGCAGTTAGCATATCTTTGAGGCGTTATGATACAAGAGTGGGTTGGAGCAAATGATTGGCATAAGTTACACCCGTAGAATTCTTCAACATCCTCATCCTTTAGTCCTCTGGCTCTGGCATCTCTAGCGTCATAGATCTCTATGGCCTTTTTCTTCATTTCCTTCACTTTTTCCGGGTCCGTAAAGAATGTTATTTGAATCTTCTCGATGAACGGGAGGTCACTTTTGAACAACCTGAGCAGGACCTTGCCTATCAATTTGAAGGAGTTCAATCCTTTCCCGAAGGATTTTGTTCCTAGTCTCAGCCATATGTCGTATCTCTGATTTAGGTGCATGAAACCCTCAATGTAGTTGCAGAATTCGTGGATTCTTCTTTCTATAACGCCTTCAAGTTCTTCTTCAACTTCTTTTCCGGCGACATCAATCCAAATTCCATAGGGGTAACTGCTTCCAGGCTCTAAATCCTTGAGGTCGGATCCGATTACCGTTATTTTTTCATCTTCGATCTCATCCATGCTCCTGCTCTTCACAACCTCAAACTTCGCTTCCACTTTTGGGCCTCCAAGTTCAACGTGCATTTGTTGTCTTCGGATCCTTTCGCCTTCGTAGATGACACCAACGTCGACCGGTATATCTTCGAACATTGACATTTTTTTCACTTTCCTCCTAACTTACTCAACATTATCTCAAAGCTTTCTTTCCAGTCCTTAACCGACAGGTTTGGAAATGACCAAGTTGCGTGAGGATTATAGAATCTGTCTAGGCTTATGGTCTTAAGATTTGTGGAAAAAGATTTTAGCCCAGCTAATATTACGAATTCCATGTAATATGGGAGTCCCATGAACAACGCCAAGTCGTACGGTCCCTTTCCATCTAATCCTCTCCATTCTGGATCCTGAAGCCGGTTACCAATGTCCATGGCTGGCATACAAGCTGCGGAGCGGAAATCCCTCTTGATAAACTCGCTTATTGTATGCGCTGTGGCAACCACCGGGATTCCCGCAGTCTTACTCATGCGGATTGCGTAATCAATCATTTTCACATCATCTGAATAATCCTCAGCGGCTAAGTGTCCAACAATGAGGATGGGACGCTTAGCCCTCCTCACCATTGCGGCAACAACCTCTGGCTTCAAAATAAGAAGAGCTTTCTTGGGACCGGCGATCTCAGCTTTCTGCCACGGTTCCGCCTTCACACCCATGTCATTCACCCTTCTTCTTTCTGATAAGTCTAGGCAGGAGCGTCGGGTCTGGGATCCTCTTCTCCTCCCATCCCTTTTCCTCCAGAATCTTAAGAATCTCATCCTTCATGGTAATAGGTATGTCGGCCTTGCTTCGGACGAAAAGATGTATGTCGTCAGGCATGACACTGTAGAGGCGCTTGTGAAGGTCAACGTAATGCGTCAGCTTTATGGCGCGACCCTTTGTTGTATCGTTGGGTCTCATACAAAGCTTTGCTATAAGCACCATTGCCTCCTCTTTGGTTTCAGCCGAAGTAAAAAGATGCTCAGGAGCCGGACCCGCATAGACTTTGTCGCCAGTTCGAGCGTCATACACATACCAATCCTCCTCCTTGTCCTTCCTCCCAAGAAGCATGCGACGATACTTAGATCCGTGAGGCCCAACAATCACGGGCACCCCAAGCCTCCAGAAGCCGGAGGCTATCGAAGCCGCCTTCTGAGACATGGCGCCCCAAGCAACCCCCACCGCCCCCACTCGGTTCAGAACATAATCAGCGATCTCCTCGTAGTTAGCCCGCAGTTCTCTTTTTGCGAAAATGCTTGCAATCTTGATCGCTGCTCCAGCTATGTGAGGGTTTGAAACGCATGAACCCACATTAAGGATACCCCCTGCCTCGAAGGATCCAGGATATTTCTCGTAGAGAGTCTTTCCCTCCTCATCCTTCGCCATAGCCATGGACATGGCTGCACATCCTGTGGAGACAACAATGAACCTGCGTTTCGCGAATTCCTCAGCGATCTCTGCAACCTCTTTTCCGCCACGAGGATAATTAGCACATCCTACTAGTGCCACTACTCCAGGAATTTCTCCGAGAACTATGGGTCCGCCAACTTCCCTTATTTCCACATCTTGGATTGCACCCCGCCCGACTCGTATCTTAAACTTCTCCTCTGTCAAGGATTTTTCTCCCGCTTTTATCATAAAACTGTGCAGAGGGAAGTCGTTGGGACAAGCGCTATCGCAACGCGCGCAACCGACACAATTCTCAAGGATTTCAGCAAGTGGGTTAAGATCGCCCTTCGCCGCTGCTTTCATTGCCTCTGGGATTGGTTGATTGTTTGGACAGGCTCGCATACATTCGTTGCATTGTGTACATTCTTGTGCAGCCTTAATGATTTCTTCTACTTCTGGGATAACCTTAAACTTCTTTCGTTTCGGGGCAACAGCCATCACGGTTTCGACAGCAACTTTTCCAACTTTTTCTGGGTCCAGAATGAGTGCTCCAGGAACTTTTCCCTCCACCAGATCTGATATTATCTCTTCTGCTGGACTTTCTGTTCTGTTTTTTAATCCTAAACAGTTTTTCGGACTTGAGGCAATTACTGGCGTCTTGATTTTTTGGGCTTCGACTAGCGCGTCCGCGCGAATACATTGTTCGTCCACTACTATTAGATCAGGTAAGCCGCTCCTGATAAAACGCAGTTGCCAAGATATTGGACCCACTATTTTGGCCATGGAGGGACTGTACCTAGTCATATCAATAGCTGTGCAGCATATGCCCACAACCTCGACGGTGTTGTACATTCCTTTATCTGTTAAGTAGTCTATTATCCCCACGGCTGACGGCACATTATGACCGATTACCAAGATCACAGGTTTAGTGACATCCGCTATTCCCCAGCCTATTTCGGTTAGAGGAGCTTCGGGATCCCCCTTCGGAAAACCATAAGCTGAAATCTGCGCCATATCAGCGATTTCCATGCCAACTTGATCCACCATCCCTGCATGGAGAACTTTAGACTCAAAGTCTAAGTTGCTTCCCTCCTGTCCCGTATGAGTAGCAGAGAGAAGATGTGTAACCTCGCCCTCGCACCAGTCAAGAGCATCTTCTAAATCTTTGAGCATTTCGGGTTTAATACCACAAACTAGGCGGGTCACTGGAGCTTCCACATCGACGTTTAAGCCTCCACGTCAATGGGGCTGTTCCGACCATATTTATGTATTAGGTGTTCCACTAGATGCCGAGCATGCGCAGTATGGGTCGCAGCTCCGATGCAGCAGGCTAGGAGAACTATACGCGACTGCTGGGCTGCCATATTGAGTCCACAGGCTCCCCTTTTGTCTCCAGTTAGGTCGCATTTGCCGAATGTACAGAGGCAGCAGACGTCACAGAAGGGCAGATAGAACGGCTTGTAACGTTGAAGGAGCTTTATGTCCCACTCCCTCAAAGTTGTTATTCCCGGAAAAGGTGTCGGTCCCATGGGTTCAGCCCACTTCTCTTCAACAATTCTGCCTATTGAAAGTTCCAGATTTTTAATAAGTCCAACATTAGTCTTCAATTCATCTATCTTCACATGTACGCCTTTCCTACTCAATCATGAACACAACCAAAGATTTTGAAGATGTAACATTAGCGGGAGTGTAGTTTTTAAGTTTTTCTAGAAATATATTCTAGATGTTATGTAATTCATTTTCCAGTAAATTTAGGTTAAGAATAACTCAACAAGCTGAAGACCGCGTATGATTTACGGCTTGATATAACCGGCTTTCTCCATCAAACTTTTCACAGAAACGTAAGCAGGGGAATTTGAAGATAGGTTCAGCAGAGATTTACCAGCAAGAACGTATTCTTCAACTTTTTTGTCATAAGCTATCTTTCCCAGATATTCCAGTTGTGTAGTCTTTCTAGCTTGGTTCTCTAATCTTTCTGGAAATCTAAAACCACCGATTACATAAAAATTTCTAAAGTCTATCTTCACTTCTTTGGCTACACGATGCGCACGTTTAACATGATGAAAAGATTTTTTGGAAGGACCAATCACATCGAAGATGTCGTCAACTCTTGCCGTAATTCTACGGTTTAAGTGTTCCAAACCCGCTGGAGAATCTATAAGCATATACTTGTAGTTTTTCGTTAGCGAACCCAACGCTCCCTTCAAGGCTGCATCTGGCAGACAATAGCACCCTTCAACCCATTTTGTTCCCACAGCGATGAAATCGAACCAGTCGCCTTCATACATACCTTTCGCCCAGATCTTGCTTTCAATTCGTTCAGTGGGTGGAACACCAACGGTGGTTCCACCTTCCTCCAAGAAAGTTTCCACAAGTAAATCTGAAATTGTCTTCTTCTCAACCGCCTCCAGGTCTATACCCACCATCTCGCCGAGGTTTTGGTCCGGGTCAACGTCAACCAGAAGCATGGGAGTGTCTCCAATTTCAATGAAGTATTTAGTCATCAAAGCAACAAAGCTTGTTTTTCCAGTACCTCCACGACCCATTGTGACAAGTGTTTTCATGTTTTTTCATCTCCTCTGCTCGTTTTGTTCCAAGCTTGTTAGTTACCCTCTATGATGAGCTTTTCGCTAAGATTTCTTATGGCACGTACAGCAACTGATTTCTCATATTTAAGGGGAGTTTCTCCACGCATTTCTGCTTCTACAACGTTTTGATCGAAGGGCACAAAATCTAGGACTGCTAAACCATTTTTTTCAGTAAATCCCCTAACAGCCTCTGTTTGGATGCTGCTTCCTATCTTGTTTCCAACCAAAAAGACTTGTTTAATACCAGCATTTGCGGCTAGGTCATGAATATGTTTGGCAGTTTCAAGAGATTTCATATTCGCGTCTGCAACAACCAGCATGATATCAACATGCTGAGCTGTTCCTCTGCCCAAATGCTCAACACCGGCTTCCATGTCCAGGATAACAACTTCATTTCGTTCTACCACTAAATGTCGGAGCAAAGCGCGTATAACAGCGTTTGCTGGACAAGTGCATCCTGAACCCACTGACTGTACAGTCCCCATGACGATTAAGTTGACACCGAAAGGNGTNNTCACCGAAAAGTTACGGAGGACATCGTCAACTGTAAAGGAGAGACGGTAAACACCCGGATATTCTGTGCTCGTCTTAGACTCGATTAACTCTTTGTTTTTTGATATGGGCATTATTTTTCGTGTTTCATCTAGCGGTAAGCCTAAAGTCAAAGCAAGATTTGGCGAAGGATCAGCATCAATAGCGATTGTTTTCAGCTCTTTGCTTGCGAAGGAGCATGCGATACCTCCAGCGATTAGGGTTTTACCCACACCACCCTTACCGGAAACTGCAATTTTCACCTTGTTCTCCCTCTACTCAAAGTTTTTCTATGCAGATAGCCACACAACTGTCTATTTACGCTTTCTGGAATGCGTGAGTTCTTATAGGAATAAGTCCTTTTCCTTCGATCTTATCAGGTCAGTTGCTTTTGCACTTTCGGATTTCGGATAGCCATATCCGCGGATTATGGCTGCAGGAATCC
>JGI2172J19969_10000492_pt1 | contig 16970 bp, 14 predicted proteins | sample DeeMarSWOR230_32_FD_19969 | JGI IMG/M metagenome (IMG submission 19969)
GTATGTAATGATAACATGATTTCGGAAATTTCTTTGCCCTTTTCAGATTTGTCTGTCCTGATCCTGAAATAAATTGACAAGGGAGGGGCTTGTTGTTATGATTTGACCTCTTTTGAGGTGTGACTTCCATGATTGAGCGGTATACGCATCCAGAAATGGGAGCCATCTGGACCGATGAAAACAGATACAGAAAATGGCTCGATGTAGAATTGGCTGTATGTGAAGCCTGGGCAAAAACAGGAGAAATCTCTCCTCAATCTCTCCAGACGATCAAAGAAAAAGCCGGCTTCTCTGTCACGAGGATTGAAGAGATAGAAAAAGTCGTGAAACATGACGTGATCGCCTTCCTCACCTCTGTGGCCGAGAAAGTGGGAGAAGATTCCCGTTTCATCCACCTTGGACTGACTTCCTATGATGTTGTTGACACAGCCCTCTCGCTCCTCATTAAAGAAGCTCTGGAGAAAATCCAGAAGGATCTCAATCTTCTTAAAAACATCCTCAAGGAACAGGCTCTGCAGTACAAAAAAACCGTTATGGTCGGACGGACACACGGAGTTCATGCCGAACCCATCACTTTTGGTGTGAAACTCCTGGTCTGGTATGAGGAAGTGAAACGCCATCTCCATCGAACCGAGAACGCGTTGGAAATCATCAGTTACGGGAGGATTTCGGGCTCAGTGGGAACCTATATCCATCTCGACCCGAAGATCGAGGTCTATGCGCTTAAAAAACTCGGCCTCAGGCCTGCAAAGGTGTCCACCCAGGTTCTTCAGCGCGACAGGCACGCCGAGGTACTCTTTGCATTAGCCCTTCTTGCTTCTTCCCTGGACAAATTCGCTGCAGAGCTGCGTCACCTCCAGAAAACCGAAGTCCTCGAACTGGAAGAGCCCTTTACTAAAGGTCAAAAAGGATCCTCCTCCATGCCGCACAAGAAAAATCCGGTTCGTGCGGAAAGAATCTCTGGCCTCGCCCGCGTTATAAGAGCAAACCTCCAGGTTTCCATGGAGAACATCTCCCTCTGGCATGAAAGAGACATTTCCCACTCTTCGGCTGAAAGAGTCATCTTCCCGGACGCTTTTATTCTCACAGACTTCATCCTGGCGGAAACTACGGATATCATCAGCCACTGGAAGGTCAACGTCGAGAGGATGAAAGAAAACGTCAACCTGACTCGGGGTCTCGTTTTTTCCCAGAGTGTACTCCTGGCTCTGACAAAAAAAGCCATCACCCGCGAAAAGGCTTTCCAGCTTGTCCAGACGAACAGCATGAAAGCCTGGAATGAAGGTCGTGAATTCAGGGAACTCATCCAGTCTGATAAAGAAATCGGAAAAATTCTGACCGAGAAAGAGGTTGACGCCTGCTTCTCTCTTGATCCGTATTTAAGTAAGATTGATTACATTTTCGAGAAGGTGCTTGGCGATGAAAGTTAGGATCCTGGTCTCGCTCAAAGACAGTGTTCTCGACCCTCAAGGCCAGACGGTGAAGAATGCCCTTCACACACTGGGCTACGATTCTATAAAGGACGTCAGGCAAGGCAAAGTGTTTGAACTTGAGCTCGAAGGCATGTCCCCAGAAGAAGCCGAAAGAGTCATTCCCGAAATATCAGACAAAGTGCTGGCCAACCCTATAATCGAAAAGTTCGTCTGGCAGATTTTAGAAAAGGATTAAATCAAAAACACGGGGAGTCCATCCCCCAAGGACTAGTGAAATTGAAATTTGGAGTCGTGATTTTTCCAGGGTCCAACTGCGATTATGACACTCTCTATGCTCTCAAGGATGTCCTCAACCAGGACGCGATATTCCTCTGGCACAAAGAACATAACCTGAAAAATGTTGATTGTGTTATCCTCCCTGGAGGATTTTCCTACGGAGACTATCTGAGGTCAGGCTCCATCGCCGCATTTTCTCCATTGATGCAGGAAGTTAAAGAATTTGCACTCAGGGGGGGGCTGGTGCTCGGAATCTGCAACGGCTTCCAGGTTCTGCTGGAACTGGGCCTTCTTCCGGGAGCCATGCTCAGGAATAAAAACCTGAAATTCCTCTGTCAGTTTGTCCACCTCCGGGTGGATAACGAGACCACTCCTTTCACGAACAAAGCCAAAAAAGGCCAGGTTTTAAAGATACCCATCGCCCACTATGACGGGAATTTTTTCTCTCCCCCTGATACTATTCAAGAGATAAAGATAAATAACCAGATCGTCCTCCGGTATTCAGATGCCCGGGGTCAGCTCAGCGAAGAGGCCAATGTTAACGGCTCTCTCGAAAGCATCGCTGGCCTGATCAACAGCGCCGGGAACATCATGGGTATGATGCCCCATCCAGAAAGGGCTTCTGAAGCGCTTCTCGGTAGCGAAGACGGCCGTATCATATTCGAATCTATCATCAATTGGAAAGGATAACCGCATCGGACAGACTGGAGTGTGTGAAGCGAAATGATTGACCGCAAGATTCTGGAAGAGCACAATCTCACTCTGGATGAGTACGAAAAAATCGTCGAGCTCATCGGGAAGGAACCCAACATAACAGAACTCGGAATCTTCTCTCTCATGTGGTCTGAACACTGCAGCTATAAAAGCTCAACTATTCATCTGAAACACCTGCCTGTGGAGGGGGAAAATGTCATCCAGGGACCGGGCGAGAATGCGGGCATCATCGATATCGGTGATGGCTTGGCGGCGGTATTCAAGATCGAATCCCACAACCATCCCTCCTTTATCGAGCCCTACCAAGGCGCGGCGACAGGAGTGGGAGGCATCCTCAGAGACATATTCACTATGGGAGCCAGGCCTATAGTCCTTCAGGATTCCCTGCGTTTTGGCCCGTTATCGACCGCAAAAAACAAATCCGTCATGGAAGGTGTGGTCTCGGGTATATCCGGCTACGGAAACTCCATCGGGATTCCCACGGTGGGAGGTGATGTCTACTTCAACGACTGCTACTCTCTCAATCCTCTTGTGAATGTTTTCGCCCTGGGAATCGTCAAAAAGGACAGTATCTTCTATGCCAAGGCCGAAGGCACAGGAAATCCAGTGCTCTACGTTGGGGCCAAAACCGGAAGAGACGGTATTCACGGTGCAACGATGGCTTCAGCCGAATTCGGAGAGGACCTGGAACACAAGAGACCGAATGTCCAGGTCGGAGATCCTTTTATGGAAAAACTGCTGCTCGAGGCCTGCCTGGAAGTCACAGCCAAAGACTTGATCGTCGGGATACAGGATATGGGTGCGGCAGGTTTGACCTGTTCGACCACAGAAATGGCCTCCAAATCAGGCACGGGTATCGAGATCGACCTCGATCGTGTGCCGCAGAGAGAAGAAGGCATGACGCCGTACGAGATGATGCTTTCCGAATCCCAGGAAAGAATGCTCATCGTGGCGAAGAAAGACAAGGTCAAGGAAGTGCAGGAGATCTTTCTGAAATGGGACCTGGACGCCGTGATCATCGGACAGGTCACCAAAGGAGGCAGGCTTAAAGTCAGCTTTGAGGGGAAAACAGTCGTGGACCTTCCCGTGAAGGCCGTCATTGACCTCTGCCCTGTCTATGAGAGGGAGATACAAATCCCCTCTTACCTCGAATCCGCCACCCAACTGGAACCTCTCCCCCAGCCAGAAAACTTTAACCAAGCTTTTATAAAACTGCTCTCTTCGCCGACCATCGCAGAAAAGGAATGGGTCCGCCGCCAGTACGACCACATGGTCCAGGTCAACACCGCTTTTTTCCCAGGGGCGGATGCTTCTGTGATCAGGATCAAAGACACAAACAAAGCGCTGGCAGTTACATTAGACGGAAACTCTCTCTACTCCTATCTGGATCCTGAAACCGGAGGCCAGATCGCTGTGGCCGAGGCCTGCCGGAATCTGGCCTGCGTCGGAGCTCGTCCAATTGGAGTGACCAACTGTTTGAACTTCGGCAACCCGGAGAAACCGGAGATCATGTGGCAGTTCCAGGAAACCATAAAGGGAATCGCGCAGGGCTGCCGAACATTCGGTATTCCAGTTACAGGAGGCAATGTCAGCTTCTATAATGACACGGAAGGCATCTCGATCTATCCCACTCCTGTGCTCGGCATAGTCGGCATGGTGGACGACATAAAACAGATAACCGGACCCGCTTTTAAGGAGGAAGGAGATATCCTGATCCTCCTCGGAGAAAACAAGGAGGAGCTGGGAGCTTCCGAATATGTCAAAACGATTCACCAGAAAGAGAAGGGAATGCCCCCGCAAATCGACCTGGAAGAAGAAAAGCGAATCCACGATTTTTGCCTGGAAATCATCTCCCTAGGGCTTGTTGAATCCGCTCACGATGTCTCAGAAGGCGGCCTGGCCTGCTGCCTGGCAGAATCTTCATTCTTGAGCGACAAGAAAACAGGACTGAGTGTGAATCTTCGGGACGGTATTCGCTCGGACGCAGTCCTCTTTGGGGAAACACAGTCCAGAATAGTTATCACATCAAAAAACCAAAACAAACAAAAAATTCTTGAACTGGCGAAAAATAAACAAGTGAAAGCCGCGGTCATCGGAAAGACAGGTGGAGACAGGATCGTCATCAGCCATGGCGACGCAAAGCTCATCGATATTCCAGTGGATGAAGCTTTAAAGGCCTGGAGGAATGCCATTCCTGAGATCTTCGCCATTAAGTGAAACACGCGGACATCCCCGTATTTAAAATGTACCATTGATTTCCACGGCTTTTTTTATAAAATAGGACTTTAAGAGTTACAGTCAAACAAGGAAAGGGAAACACACATGACAGAGGATATTTTTGTCAGCCCTAAAAAGAAGGGAAAAATTGCTGTTTTCATTTCTGGCCGGGGCTCTAACTTCCAGGCCATCCATGATGCCATCCTTGCCGGAAAAATAAACGCAGAGATCGTTCTCGTCTTCAGCAACAAAGAAGATGCGCCTGGTCTCCAAATCGCCAAAGAGCGAAACCTCGAGACTCTTTTCCTCGACCCGAAAGCCTATCCGACTCGTGAAGACCATGAAAAAGCAGCCGTCCAAGAGCTCAGGAAAAGGGATGTGGACCTCGTCTGCTTGGCAGGATACATGAGAATTCTGAGTCCTTCTTTCTGTNACGANCTTAAACACTGCATGATGAATATTCATCCGGCNCTCCTTCCCTCCTTCCCTGGGCTCCACGTCCAGAAGAAGGCGCTCGAGTGGGGAGTCAAGTACTCGGGAGCGACAGTCCATTTTGTCACCGCTGATGTGGACATGGGTCCGATCATACTCCAGGCAGTGGTTCCTGTTCTCCAAGATGATACGGAAGAAACACTCAGCGAGAGGATCCTGAAGGAAGAGCATAAAATCTACCCGGAAGCGGTCAAACTTTATTTTGAAGGGAGAGTCGAAGTCAGAGGAAGAAGAGTGTTCATTAAATAGAGTCTAACCGAGAAGAAAGACCAGAAACGGAAGAAGGGAAACGGAAAAGTCAAAGCCAACATGAAAACTGGAAAAATATAATGACCAAAATGAAAACAGGGGTAAAACCATGAAGTCAGTGAAAGAACAGTTGGAGTACCTCAAAAAGGGATGCGTGGAAATCATCCAGGAAAAAGGGCTGGAAGCCAAGCTGGCCCGCTCTCTCAAAGAAAAAAAGCCTCTGAGAGTCAAGGCAGGATTTGACCCGACAGCGCCGGATATTCACCTCGGACACACCGTGCTCCTGCGCAAGATGAAACACTTCCAGGACATGGGTCATGACGTGATTTTTCTCATCGGCGACTTCACAGGGCTTATCGGCGATCCCTCAGGAAGGTCAACCACACGTCCACCCATGACTCGAGAGGAAATCGACAAAAACGCCGAGACGTACAAGATTCAGATATTCAAGATTCTCGACCCAAAGAAAACCATCATTGATTTCAACTCCCGGTGGCTGGGAAAGCTGACGAGTTTCGATATCATCAACCTGACCGCCAAATACACGGTGGCCCGCATCCTTGAGAGGGATGACTTTTCCAACCGTCTGAAAAATGGCCAACCCATATCCACTCATGAACTCCTCTACCCGCTCATGCAGGCCTACGATTCTGTGGCTCTGGAAGCGGACGTGGAGCTCGGCGGGACCGACCAGAAATTCAATCTCCTCGTCGGCCGTGAGATTCAAAGAGAATTCAACCAGGAACCTCAGGTGGTCATGACCATGCCTCTGCTGGAAGGCCTGGACGGTGTGGAAAAGATGAGTAAAACACTCGACAACTTCGTGGGTATCACAGAACCTCCGGGAGAGATCTTCGGGAAAATCATGTCCACCTCTGACCCGCTGATGTTCCGCTACTTCGAACTCCTCACCGATGAATCCCTCTCCCAGACCGAAAAATGGAGAAAAGAGGCCAAGGAAGGCAAAGTCAATCCCAAAGACCTCAAATCCAGGTTGGCCCGGTCAATCGTGGCTGATTTCTGGGGAAACCAGGAGGCTGAGAAAGCGGCAGAGGAATTCGAGAGAGTGTTCAAAAACAAAGAAATCCCATCAGAGATCGAAGTGATTGAGGTCAAAGCCACGGAGATTCATCTCATCGATTTAATGGTCAACCAGAACATTTTTCCCTCCCGAGGTGAAGCCAAAAGAATCATCCGTCAGGGAGGGGTCTATCTCGACGGACAAAGAATAGAAGATATCGGCCTAAAAATAGACCTGAGAAAAAATGCAGAGCGCGTGTTAAAAATCGGTAAAAAAAATTTCTACAAAATCAAACTCAAGACATAAATCCCGAAGAAAAGGGAAAAACCCAAACAAAAACTGGAGAAGAAAATTCTAGATGGAATTCCATGGTTAAAGACACGTCAGATATTCGTCAGTCTGCAGCTTTGACAATGGAGGGCTGAATAAGACAGGTGTCATGACGAGAGGACAATCCATACTCATTTATTCTTAAATAAACCGGTCTATTCATGGTACGTATTTTGCAGCACAAAGAGACATGAGACTCAAATCATTCATCACCGCAGCTCTCATAGTCTTCTTTCCTTTAACATCCTTCGCATCCCCAAAAAAAGAAATCATCCTGGGCTTTGGCTTGGGATACTCAGGGTCCTTCGACGCCACCCTGCAAGAATGGGAATACGATTATACTGAGCACGACGAGATGTATTTCAAGGAAAGAGGGAAAATGAAAAACAACTTGAGCGTTTATGCCCAATATTTCTTCTCCAAAAGATTCGGGCTGGAATTGGAGTTCAGGCAGCAAAATGGTAGTTATTTCTCTCATCTGGAATGGTTTGGCCGGTGGCTCAATAACATCACTTACGTAGCAATCAACCATATCGAAGAACCATACAGGGAAGACTGGAGCGTGTCTTCTATTACACTGTGCTTTATCTATGCCTACAGGCAGTACACTGGGCAAAAACTCTATCCCTATTTATCCGTTGGACTCGGATTTCACTTTCTCAACGCAGATCAGGAACTGGTGTTCAACAGATGGAAATTGGGTCCCGAAAAATCAGGGGAGTGCGTGAAGCTCGGAGTGGGATTGAGATACCGATTCACCTCAAAGCTCACACTCAACCTCAAAATCTTCGGAGAATCCCTCCTGCGCAGTCGTTACTACCAAGGCATAACGTATGTCGGTCATGACCAATTCAACTTCGATATTTATATGGAAACAAATGAAGTCGTCAGGTCCTGGCACAGGGATTTAACAGCACGCACATTCACTCACGGTGGAATCAACCTCAGCCTGGAATTCAGGTTGTGATCCAGTCGAGTTACATATGTTCTTTTATTCCGGAGGGAAAAACTTCGGCGGCCGACCGAAAATTTCTTCATACATCCCGGGATAGGCACCCTTTCCTCCGAGAAGAAGGCAAGTCAGAGGCATCTTCTCCCGGGCCAACCTGGACATCTCTCCCGTAATATCCCGAATATCCCACTGGGCCGTNGCATCCTCCCTCAGCCTCGCGATATGGTACAGCTCCCGGGCATTGANTTTAAGCAGCACTCTTTTTCGGTGGGCATTGGTCAGCACATACTCCGCTCCAACATCCATTTTCTTCTTCAGACGAGAGTAAACACTGTTTGTCTCTTCTATGGTATCCATGAATTCCCCTTTTGCTCCGACCTCTTCCACAGAAGGCGGAACGGTCACTCCCAATTCAGGATTGTAGTCCTGGGCTGTCAGAGTGGCCATACGGTGACGCTTGAGCTGAGCAAAGCATGACGCAGAAACAACCAGATCAAAGGTGAGGTCTACGTATTCGAACTCGCGATGAGGAAAATCAAAAAACTCCATGTGTTTGAACGCCAGTTCCAGGAGTTCCTTCTTCTCCTCTGGCTTAAGACGCTTTGCTTTTTGGAAACATTCCTCATAAGGCAGGAAAGAAGATGTGTGCAGAAAAGAAGCGACCAGCCTGGTATCCGCTTCAGGAGTATAATCGACAAGAGAAACCGGGGAGCTTCTCTTTGCCGAAGGTCCCAGTAAGGCCCGGGCTTTTTCCTCGACCTCTCCGTAGGTTTTCGCGTCAAAATCATTGGCCTCGGTGAAGAGGATGATGGAGGGTGCCACTTCTTTGGCCAGGGCGTAAATCCTTTGATTGAACTCTTTTAATTCAGCAAGCTCCTTCGAGGCAAACCGGCGGATCATGAACTCCAGATTCCGGGCATTGACTGTCATGCCGAGCTGGCCTTCAGTGGCCAAACTCGACACATACCGCGCATCCTCCTTGGCCCAGCCTTCCAGGAGAGAACGTTTTTTGGGGTCTGCGGCCATCTTCTCGTGCTTTTTAAAGAAATAGGGCTTCAATTTTTTTAAGAGTTTATGGTAAGCGGTGTTCTGGGATTTGATTGTTTTGACAAAGACGTCCTTTTGCCCAGACTTCTCAATCTCTTCAGGGATAACAAAATCATCCGTCAATGTGATGTAGCGCTGCGATTTTTCCGTGTAGGAGCAGAGGCGGAACTTTTCTATTTCTTCGATGACCAACCGGCTCACTCCGATGATGTCAAAATTAAAAACAGCATGCTCCGCCACTGAATGATGCCCCATCTTGAAAATGATATTCCGGTTGGACTTCCGGGCTCTTTCCACTTCTTTCCTGGCGGCTGCCCGGAGCTCGTTCACTGGGCGGGGATCTCTCGATATCCGGGCGTAAGAAGCCGAAAGTGTCTCGGGAGTCACATCTTCTCTGGATGGAGCTTTTTTCCTAAGGTCAGCAATGACTTCACTATCCACATTGTAGCCGGCGAGGATGACTTTCATTGTCTCTGAGTACAATAAAAAGAACCGAAAAAAATGTCAAATCCGATACAATGAATTAACATTTACTCTTTTCATTTCTGAGCATCCTTATTACAATAGGATGTTCACGAAGAGCGGAAAACATCAGAGAGAAACCCGAATCCGAGAATCCTCTGTTCAACTCTTCGAGCATAGCACCAAAAGAAAAATTTACGTGACTTGACAGATATCCGAATAAGTCACTTCAAGGAGACAAAAATGTTAGATGTTTCAACAGCCCCAACCAAGGAACTTCTCGCCATGGCGGTCAAAGCGGAGATTGATGCGAGTCAAACCTATTCTGACATAGCCAACAACCTGTCCAATCCATTACTCAGGGAAAAGTTCCAGTGGTTGGCCTTTGAGGAAAACAAACATAAAGAAATTCTGGAAAAGCTTTTCGCCACCATGAATCCAGGAGAAGAAATTCCCATCCCTGACACAGTGGATGAAGATTTGCTCCCATCCATCCATCTCACTCCCTCTTCCTCGCTGGTGGAAACCCTCTACCAGGCAATGGAATCAGAAAAATCCGCAGAAAATTTTTACACCGAGCTCGCCCGGAAAGTGGAAGAGACTCAGAAAAAGATTCTTGAGTACCTGAGCAAGGTCGAGCACAGCCACTACATGATGCTCAAGAGTGAATACACTCTTGCCCAGGAATTTGAGGATTATGGAGAAAAGGACATCGACAAAGTCATAACATAGATCAGCCCTTCATCACTCCCACAGGAATAACCTTGGCCACGAGTTTCCCTATCCCCACTTTATGGGAAACTTTGACGACCTCATCCACATCCTTATAGGCCTGGGAGGCTTCCTCAGCCACTCCTTTCCAGCTAGTGGATTTGAGCTCGATCCCTCGACTCTCCAGGTCTTGTTTTATTTGTTCTCCCCTGAACCGGCGGATAGCTTCATGTCTGGACATCACTCTTCCTGCGCCGTGGGCCGTGGAACCGAAACTCAACTGTTCCGCCTCCCTTGTCCCCACGAGGATATACGAAGCTGTACCCATGCTTCCTGGGATGATAATCGGCTGGCCCACAGAACGGTAGACTTCGGGAATCTCTTCCCGGCCGGGGCCAAAACTCCTCGTTGCCCCTTTGCGGTGAACGCACACATCTTTGAGCCGTCCGTCAATGGTGTGTCTCTCGATCTTTGCCACGTTGTGGCAGACATCATAGACCTGGTCTATTCCTTCTGCGCTTCCCATGACCTTTTTGAAAACATTCCGGACCCAGTGGGCAATCATCTGGCGGTTGGCAAACGCATAATTGACTGCCGCGCTCATTGATTTGTAATACTGCTGGCCCAATGGGGAACGGACAGGCGCATTGATCAGCTCTCTATCGGGCAATCCCCGGCTCCCGATTTTATTCTCCATCAACCGGATATAATCAGAAGCCACCTGATGGCCCAGTCCCCGGCTGCCGCAGTGTATCATGACCAGAATCTGTCCCACTGAGTGGATGCCGAAAACGCCGGCGATATCTCCATCGAAAATCTCTGAAACCTTCTGGATTTCCAGGAAATGATTCCCGGCACCCAGTGTCCCCAACTGAGGGATGCCTCTCTCTATGGCGCGAGGGGAGAGATGACTGGGATCAGCTTCTCTCATCCTCCCATTTTCTTCGGTGCGTTTTAAATCCTCCCTTCGGCCATACCCGTTCTCCACAGCCCATTCCGCTCCTTTGGCACAGACTTCCAAGAGGACGTTCCGGTTCAGGCGGGTGATCCCTCCTTTGCCCACTCCGGCTGGGACCTCTCTGAAGATTTCGGCTAATAGCTGCTTCCGCTTTTCATGCACATCTTTTTCGGTGTATTCTGTCTTCAACAACCGCACACCGCAGTTGATATCGTAGCCCACTCCTCCAGGAGATATGATTCCTTGATCCAGATCAAAGGCCGCCACTCCGCCGATCGGGAAGCCGTATCCTTGATGGGCATCGGGCATGACATAGGCCGTCTTCTGGATTCCGGTCAGGCAGGCCACGTTCCTGGCCTGCTGAAGAGTCCGGTCCCGCTTCACGCCTTCGAGAAGCTTTGAAGATGTGTAGATAACCGTCGGGACCTTCATCTCTCCGGTTTTGGGAATTTCCCAGGTGTAATCGTTTATTTTTTTTAAGTCCATCCGGGCACCTCACATATCGACCACAACCTGGACCATGAAACGGTCATTGCTTTCGATTTCCATTTCATTATAGGTTATGGCCTTCACATCGCCATAGATCTTATATTTGTCAGTAAAATTATCACCCTTGAAGAGAGCTTTCAACGTATACCTGCTTTTTTTTTGCTCGATTTTGATACTATCAGGAAAACCCAGAAGAAACGACCGCGAATCCAATAAATAGATGATTTCCTCCAGAAAGCTGCAGAGCAGCTGCATGAGATCCTTTCCTTCTATCTCAACTGGATGTTTAACATTCTGTTCAATCTCTTCCCAATCCCACATCAAAGAGGCCGTCGCCAGAGCGGCATTGCAAAAGGCATCCTCGAGAGTTTTTCCAAAGGCCTGGAATTTGGCATCGGCCGTGTGCTCAAGAAACCTGTACCTTTCCATCCCTAATTCTTCCCGGTCTTTCCTTTTGAGGACATCATGAGCTGGCGCACGACCCGACTCTGAAGGTCTTTTAACCGCGGAGAAAGCTCCACCGGGTACTCGCCTTCACCATCTTTTATGTTTTTATATTTCTCATCCAGACGGAAAAACTCATCCAGGAAAAGCTCCCGAATACGAGTCAAAGGAGGCCGCTTCACCGTGGTTTTTCCTTTTTTCATCACTCTTTTAAGTAAAGGTTCCGCTTCGTTGAAATCGTCATCCCGCAAACCTATGATATCTTTCCTCAGTTTATCCTTTGACGTCTTGAAACGGAATACCTGTTTTTCCGAAGCCAGGGTTTCTTTTCCCGAGCTGAGCTTGAGCACAGGACGGCCTGCGTACTGAACCAGCTTGTAGGCCATATCAAAGTAAGGTGCGTCAGCGGAGACACCCATTTTCGTCCCCACTCCAAAGGAGTCCACATCCCCACCCCGGCTCAGCACGTCCTGAATCTTGTACTCGTCAAAGCCACCGCTGGCAAAAATCGTGGCCTCCTCGAGTCCCGCCTTTTTAAGGATCTGCCGGGTGCCTTTACTCAAACGGGCGATATCGCCACTGTCCAGCCGAACTCCTTTGAGCTTTTTCCCTTCCCTGCTCATCCCCTGTCCCACTTGAGCCGCGATCCTGGTCCCGGACAGGGTATCGTATGTATCCACGAGCAAAACAGCATTCTCAGGAAAAGTTCGGGCAAATGCACGGAAAGCATCCATCTCGTTTTCGAAGCTCTGTATGAAGGAATGGGCCATGGTACCGAATACTGGAATCCCGTATATCTTTCCTGCAAGAACATTACTCGTCCCGGTGAAACCTCCGATGGTGCTTGCCCGGGCCACCTTCATCCCCGCGTCCGTTCCATGAGTCCGGCGAAGGGAAAAATCCACTAATTCACGCGGCCAGGCAGCATGAACGCAGCGGGACGCTTTCGTGGCGATCATCACCTGAAGATGAATCGCATTGATGACGAACGTCTCGATGATCTGAGCCTCGATCAAAGAGGCTGTGACCTCCAGGAGAGGCTCATTCACAAAAAAAAGCCGGCCTTCGGGAATTGCATAAACATCGCCTCTGAAGCGGAAATTTCCAAGGTAGGTGAGAAAATCCGGTTTGAAGAGCCCTGTTTTCTCCAAATATTCGAGTTCTTCGGGAGTGAAGCTTAAGTTCTCGAGATATTCGAGCACATCGGCCAACCCGGCAGCGACGAAATACCGTCGGGCAGGAGGATAATCGCGGATGAAAAGGCTGAATGTGGCTGGCTCGAACATCTGGTTCTCAAAAAAGCTGGCCGCCATGGTCAGCTCATACAGGTCTGTGAACAATGCCGATCCGCTTATTTTTCCCATCCTTCCATTCTTGAAGATCTATCTGAGATCCAGACTGACTTAAAATCTTCCGCTTATCTGGCTTCCGCAGAAAGGGCAGGCGGAATCTTGAATTTTGAAATCCGAAACGTGGAATCCATCTCTCCGGATGAGGGTGTTTCCACAGGAGGGACATTGGGTGCTTTCTGACTCCCCGTAAACATTCCCGATATAAACGTAGCGAAGCCCTTCCTCCTCTCCTAGAGAACGAGCCTTATGCAAGACTTCGATCGGAGTGGCCGGAGTGTCGGTGAATTCATAATCGGGATGGAACCGGCTGAGATGCCAGGGAATATCCGGGTCTGTCTTAGCTATGAAACGGGCTATGCGTCTCAGTTCCTCTGTGCTGGCATTCTGGCCTGGGATCACGAGTGTGGTCACCTCCACCCAGATATCCAATTTTTTCATGAGTTGGATCGAATCCAGAACAGGCTGGAGGTGTCCTTGACATATGTCTTTATAGAATTCCTCCCGGAAAGATTTCAAATCCACATTGCAGGCATTTAAGTACGGACGAAAAGTCTCCAGAGCCTCAGCTGTCATGAAGCCGTTGGTGACGAAAACATTGGCTAACCCCCTTTCAGAGGCCAGCCTGGCCGTGTCATAGGCATACTCGTAGAAGATCGTGGGCTCGGTATACGTGTAGGAAATGCTGCGGCAGTTGTATTTCTCGGCCGCAGACACCACATCCTCCGGAAGAAGCGTGTGACCGGATAATCCGCTGTCTTTCCTTTTGTTGACCTGGGAGATCGACCAGTTCTGACAGAACGGACAGCGGAAGTTGCATCCAATGGTCGCGATGGAAAAAGAGGTTGTGCCGGGTAAAAAATGATAAAGAGGTTTTTTTTCAATCGGGTCAACATGAGCCGCGATGACTTCCCCATAGACATGGGTATAGAGCTTTCCTTCCTTGTTTTGCCGGACACCACAAATTCCGTATTTTGAGTCTGCTATCTGGCACCTGTGACCACAGAGAAAACAGGACACCTTCTGTTCAGGAAGTGTTCGGTAGAGCATGGCTTCTTTAATCATCTGGACTATTGATCTCTTTTCAACTCGCCTTCAGCATAAAACTCGCTTGCTGAAGGGCAGAGGCGCTTCAGCTGGCATCCCGGACAGCGCGGCTTCCGTGCGGGGCAGACTGCGCGGCCGTGGAGGACGAGCATGTAATTGAAATCGATCCAGTCCTTTTTAGGAACGATCGCCATGAGATCCTGTTCAATTTTATCCGGGGCATTCTCCTTGCTCAATCCCAATCTTTGAGACAGACGTTTGACGTGAGTGTCAACGGCGATGCCTTCTGCCTTTTTAAAAGCACTGGAGAGGACGATATTGGCCGTCTTCCGGGCGACTCCGGGAAGGGTCAGGAGGTCTTCCATGTTATCCGGCACCGCACCGTCAAAATCCTCAACGATTTTTTTGGAAGCGCCGACAATACTCTTTGCTTTATTCCTGAAAAAACCAGTCGATCTGATCTCTTCCTCCAGGATTTTTTGATCCACAGAAGCGAAATCCCGGGGAGTCCGGTATTTGCGAAAAAGTGATGGAGTCACCTGATTGACTCTTTCATCGGTGCACTGCGCAGATAAGATAGTGGCCACAAGAATCTGAAGAGGAGACTCAAACCGGAGTGCTGTCCGGCTTCTGGGGTAAGCCTTGTATAACTGAGCAATGATTTCATCGATTCTCTGTTTGGCGCTTCTCATCTTCTCTCCTTACTCAAAAGGGGCACATCCCTGAATGGCATCCTCCCGTATACTCGGGTTCAGCCGTGATAAAATCGAGAACATCTTCCCGTTCATCACCGATCCTTGAGTCAAAAGACAGCACCTGATTCTTCTTGGTGTCATAACGGTATATCGTGATCCCTTTGCATTTCAACTCATGGGCCATCAGATAAATCCTGCGCACATCCTCCACGGTGGAATCAAAAGGCAAGTTTATGGTCTTGGAAACAGAATTATCAGTGTATTTTTGAAAAGCAGCCTGAATCGCCAAGTGGTGTTTGGGGGGAACATCAAAAGCGGTGATAAAGACTTTTCTTATATCCAAGGGGAGCCGCTTGACATCACGAATCGAGCCCACTTTTCCGACCTCTGCCAGGAGTTCTTTTGAATACAGGCTCCTCATTCTGAGTTCTTCTTCAAAAAGAGAGTGTATCTCATAGAGCTTTCTCCCGGATAAAACATTGCGCACAAAGCTGAGAGCAAAGAGAGGCTCGATGCCGCTTGAACAGCCCGCAATGATGCTAATGGTTCCGGTTGGAGCCACTGTATTCACTGTGGCATGGCGCATCCTCATGTTCTTCTTCGGATAGATGGACTCTTTGTTGTTGGGGAAAACCCCTCTCTCTCGAGCCAAAGCTTGGGATGCCTTCCAGGAAGCACCCCGAAAAAACTTCATGACCTTCAACGCCATCCGGACCGCACTCTCCTCATTATACGGTATACCCAATTTGATGAGCATATCCGCAAAGCCCATCACACCCAGGCCAATCTTGCGGTTGGCAAATGTCATCTCCCGAATCTGAGGGAGAGGATAAGTGTTGACTTCGATCACATCATCTAAAAAGCGCACTCCCCACTCGATGGCTTCTTCCAATCTTTCCCATTCCAAGGAACCGTTTCGCACGAACTTCGACAGGTTGATCGACGCCAGGTTGCAGCTCTCATCGGCAAGAAGGGGAATCTCCCCACATGGATTCGTGGCCTCAATTCGACCTAATCGGGGAGTTGGATTCCGTCGGTTGATCTCGTCGAGAAAAATCAGCCCCGGGTCTCCCGTGCGCCAGGCTGAGTAGACTATCAAGTCAAACAGGACTCTGGCTTTAACGGATTTGACTACCTTTTTTGTCCGGGGATTGATCAGGTCAAAGTTTCTGTTTCTTCTCACGGCTTCTATAAACCCATCGGTCACACCCACAGAAAGGTTAAAATTCGAAAAAGCCCCTTCTTCTATCTTGGCTTCAATGAAATCAACGATATCCGGATGGTCGCACCGCAGGATGCCCATGTTGGCTCCTCGCCTTCTCCCTCCCTGGACAATGACTCCTGTGGCTTGGTTAAAAATGCTCATGAAGGAAACAGGGCCGGAGGCTTCCCCCTTAGTGGAGGAAACCAGGTCTCCTTTAGGCCTCAAACGAGAAAAGTTAAAACCTGTTCCTCCACCGGTCTGATGAATCCTAGCCATATTCTTCAAGGCTCCAAAGATTCCTTCCATGGAATCCTCGACCGGCAGTACAAAACAGGCTGAAAGTTGACCGAGAGAAGTTCCGGCATTCATGAGCGTGGGCGAATTGGGTAAAAATTCAAAATTGGTCATCATCCGGAAAAACTTCTCTTCGACCTCTTCTTTTTTTCGCTTTGATTTGAAATTCGTTTCTCCCTCGCTTATGCTCCGGGCAATCCGGCGGAAAAGTCCTCTGGGCGTCTCTATAACGTTCTTCTCGTCATCCTTTAACAGATAGCGTTTTTTGAGGACAAGCAGAGTATTCAGGGGAAGTTTGAGGTCATCCCTGACACCGTAGATGACCTTGACCTGCCTGATGTCTTTGTGTTCTTCACGGTAGAGGATGTAGCTTCGGGCAACAGACCTGAAGCCTTCCTGCATNAGCACCTCTTCCACAATATCCTGGATCTCTTCCACAGAAGGGATTTTGTCTTTGAAGACCGATGCCACCTTCTCCAGCACTTTATCTGTAGAAACTTCTGCTGTATGAGTGGCCTTCTTTTCATCGGCGAGAGCTTCGAGAGCCGCTCGGAAGATGGCTGTTTCTATTTTTTGCTTATCAAAG
>JGI2172J19969_10000505_pt1 | contig 16833 bp, 17 predicted proteins | sample DeeMarSWOR230_32_FD_19969 | JGI IMG/M metagenome (IMG submission 19969)
CAAAGCGGCAGCGTTATTGAGGAAAATTATGCAAATACAAGCTACCTCCTGGGCATCCGGTATCTCACCAGGTCAAACACGACCTTTATCATTGAATATTTCAAAAACGGCAGCGGCTACACTCCCAGCGAGATGGATGATTTTTATTTTCTTATTGAGCAGGCCTACGAGGCTTATTTGTTGACAGGAGACGACACTCAGCTCAACTTCTTATCCAGTGCGGAAAGCCAGGCCTACAGAACATTCGCACCCTTGCGGGACTATCTCTATCTCCGGATAAGCCAGAAAGAGCCATGGGATATCCTTTATTTCATTCCTTCTCTCACAAGCATTATTAACCTTACTGATGGAAGCTTCTCCCTGACTCCGGAATTACTGTATAATCCCATCACCAATCTGGAACTCCGGGCGAAAATTACGATCTTGCTTGGAAGAGGAGGCAGTGAATTCGGAGAAAAACAGAACGACTTTCGGCTGGAATTCAGAGGCCGGTATTACTTTTAAAACGCGGGATGCGAGTTGGGCTGGTTTGACTTTAAAGAAGTCCATTTTTAGAAAGGAATTGGAGAGAATTAATGGAAAAGACGAAATCCTTGCTGCAAGACATTTTATCTTCACTGGAAGATGATTACAAAGTTTCAGATATTCGTACCTGTGTGTATTGGACTGCGGTCACTTCACTGCGCTGTGGTCTCGCCTCCACGATGGCCGCCTCCATCCTTCCCTCCCAAGAACACCAAGTGGAATGCGCAGGGCATCTTCTTCCTACAGGAGCAAAGGAATTGGCTCGTTTATCCCTCTCTTCCCGAACACTGGAAGCTGCAATTGGCATTGCAGCCATAAATTCCATGTTGCCTATTGATGAATCCCTTTGTATTGACTTAAATGCTGAGGCTGAAATTCGTGCCCATGGAAAAGGAAAACGGATAGCGATTATCGGTCATTTTCCGTTTGTCAAACGTCTGGGGGCAGTGGCTAAAGAATTGTGGACCTTTGAGCTCCCTGGACGGGCCCAGCACGGGGACTTTTCAGGCAATGAAGTAGAAACCTTACTCCCTCAAGCAGAGGTGGTAGCCATTTCTAGCACTACGCTGATCAACCATACGCTGGGTGGTCTCCTGGATTTCATTGCGCCAGGTGCCTTTAAAATGATGCTCGGCCCGAGTACGCCTTTGTCTCCGGTCCTTTTCGATTATGGATTGGACGCTTTATCTGGTTCTATCGTTGTTGATCGTGATCAAATGCTCACTTGCATAAGTCAGGGAGCGAATTTCCGGCAGGTGCGCGGCGTAAGAAAAGTGATTATAAAACGCTAGATCTAATTTTTCTTATAAACTGGAGATTAAAATGGCTTTATATCAGTTTGAGGAACGCAAACCTCGCATAGGCAAAGGAACTTTTATTGCCGAGTCAGCCTTAGTCATCGGTGATGTACGGATTGGTAAAGATTCCTACATTGGTCATGGAGTCATTCTCCGTGGTGATTACGGCACGATCCTTGTTGGAAATGGGACTGCCATTGAAGAAGGCGTAATCGTGCACGCACGACCTAATGACCGTACTGTATTTGGAAATTGTGTAACTGTAGGACACGGGGCCATGATTCATAACGCTCGGATAAAAGATTATGCTGTCATCGGTATGCGAGCCACAATAAGTGATTACAGTAGTGTTGGAGAGTGGACAATTATCGGGGAGATGGGTCTGGTAAAAAATAATCAAAATGTGCCCGATGGTGTTGTGGCTGTGGGAGTGCCGGTTGAAGTCATAGGTAAGGTGGATAAAAAACAAAAAGAGTTCTGGGGCTACGGTAAAAAGCTCTACGTTGAAATGGCTCATAGATATATTATTCCCGGTGCATTTATGCGAATCGATTAGTCGCCAAAAAGAGATTTTTTTGTTATGCCACAGTTTGCGATGCTTCGATGTCGGACGAATTGGCTCCCTGAATGCCAACCCGAGTCTATGGTCAAGCTATGAGGAGATTGTCATCTCAGTAAAGTTGATATATACTTCTAAAAAATGAAAAAAATTTCCGGAGTAAGAAAGAGCATGCATCGGATGACCGAGAAGGAAGCCAAAGCGGGCCTGACAGAAAAGCTGCCGGAAATCGAGACTTTTCCCAACCAGTTTCCCGATTACGAAATAAAGATTGAGTTTCCCGAATTCACATCGATATGTCCCAAGACTGGTCTTCCTGATTTCGGGACCATTGTCATCCGCTATGTGCCCAAAAGTCACTGCATGGAGCTCAAATCTTTAAAGATGTATATGCTTGCTTACAGAGACCTGGGGATTTTTTATGAGAATGCGGTCAATCGAATCCTGGAGGATGTAGTTAAAGCCTGTCGTCCAGTGAAGGCTGTTGTGACAGGAGAGTTCAATCCACGAGGTGGTCTCACGTCTGTTGTTGAAGCGCATTATCCCCGGTCCGTAAAGAGTTCGAAATAGAGCTCTGCTTTTCCTTCCCGCATTTTCCCTGCATGATATTTTATTTTCCTCTCCCTTTTCTTCATAGAGATTATCCCTTATAATTCACTGTTCGAATGGAAGAATACAAGAAACTCGGTGCCACAGACCTTTTTATGCTCCTGGCGGTATTGTTCTGGGCTGTCAACTTTACAGTCATCAAAATAGCGCTTCGTCAATTTTCGCCCCAGGGATTCAATGGGCTCCGGCTGCTTTTTTCGGCTCTGGTCTTAATCCTTGTCCTTGTCATCAGCGGGGAGGGCCTTTCTCTCAGAAGGGCTGATTTCTGGGCGGCCCTGGGTCTCGGAATAATCGGACACACCGGATACCAGCTGCTCTTCATTCACGGGTTAAACTGGACTAAAGTTTCCAACACCTCCATCATCATGGGCATGACGCCTGTTTTTATTGCTCTGTTGAGCACATTTTTAAAGCACGAGAAGATTCAGTGGGCAGCGTGGCTGGGGATTTTGATATCGTTCGGCGGATTCTATCTGGTCATCACCCAGCAGGGCGAGAGTTTTCAGTTGACATGGGAAAAAGTGAGGGGAGATGTGATGATTTTCACAGGCAACATTCTCTGGGCGGTCTACACTGTGTTTTCCAGACCTTTCCTGAACAGGGTATCACCCCTGAAATGGACATCCCTGACCCTGGCACTCGGGACAGTGTTCTATCTCCCTTTTGCCGCACCGGCCATCGTCCGAATCCCTTGGAAAGAGATTTCTTTTCAAGGCTGGACGTCCCTTCTCTACTCTGGTTTGTTCGCCATTGCTGTCTCTTATGTCATCTGGTATACATCCGTGAAGCGGATCGGCAACTCAAAGACAGCGATATACGGGAATATCAATGTCGTGTTTTCTGTGTCAATTGCTTATGTCTTCTTGGCCGAAAGGATTACTCCTCTCCAGGTCTGCGGTGCTGTTATTATCTTTGCAGGCGTCTATCTCACGCGTTTCGGGTATCAGTTTTTTAAGAGGAGAGAAGAATAAGAGTTCGCTGAAAAGATTTGCCTAAAATTTTGTTTCAGGAACCAGAGATTTCAATCAGACAGAAGACGAAGAGAAACGAGGATTTTTATTACTTAATATAACCCAGTGATCTGAGATCCTTCAGTTTTTTCTCGAGGTCTTTCACTTCGGACTTTCTGGAATCAAGAGATTCTGACTTGAACAATTCCAGGTAGATTTTCAACTTATCAGCGATTTGGGGGTGTTCATCGATCAGGTTGTGTTGTTCTTGAATATCCAGCCTCATGTTGTACAGCTCATATCCCTTTTCGTACTCGAGCATAATGTATGGTGTCATTTCAAGATAGAGGTCCATAGCATCCTCATCTTTTCTCCCCGTGTTTTCGATCAATTTCCAGCCGTCCTTTATGACACCTTTTTTTTCAGCCCCGAATCCGATGGCTTCAAAAAAGATTTCTTTCTGCTTTTGGCTCTCACCTTTGACATTCAAGATAAAATTCTTTCCACGCAGATCAAAATTGTTTTTTATTCGGCAGAGGTCCAGAAGCGTGGGAGTCAAGCCCAGCAAATTCACGCAGGATTGAATCCGTTTCGGTGGGAGTTTAGAAGAATATTTGATAATTAAAGGGACGTGGATCACTTCCCTATACAGTGTGTGGCCGTGCTCAAAGCCGTTATGTTCCAAGAATTCTTCCCCGTGATCAGAGGTTAAAATGATGATTGTGTTGTTGAAAATATCAAGATTTTTCAGTCTATCGATTACCTGTCCAAAGTGATAATCAAAATATCTTATTTCTGCGTCATACAAGTTGATGAAGTGCTGTTTATCTTGGGAGGACAAGCCGATTTCATTAAGTATTCGTACCTCATAAGCTCCAGTTACACCATCCAGAACGGAGTTAATCTTCTCTGGCTCGAAAATTTTATTGAAATCCTTGGGTGCCTCGTAAGGGAGGTGGACATCCATGAAGTGGAGATAAGCAAAGAAGGGTTTATCCTTGTTTTTTGTGATCCATGAATCGAATCTGGCCGTAACTTTTTCCGCTTTATCATTGATGATTTCGTCGAAGTGCTGAAAGCCCTGATGAAAATTGTAATATTCTGTCAGCAGGACGTTTGTCTGGACGGCAAAAGTCGAATAGTTGTGGTTACGAAAGATCTCTGCCATGGTCAGATAAGAATTATCCAGGTTGTCTTCCCAATAGAAAGCCTGATGTTGATGGGGATAGAGTGAAGTGAAGAGACTTCCCATTGAGGGTCTCGTCCAGGGGGAATTGCTCATCACGTTCTCAAACAGGAGAGCATCTGCGGCGAGCTGGTCTATAAAGGGGGAGGTCGGTCGGCTGTAACCGTAGCAGCCCAAATGGTCAGCCCGTAGAGTATCGCAGACGACGAGAAGTACATTTGGCCGGGAGCGAGATGGAAAGATTTTCTGGCTCAAGGCGGCGAGATTGATGAGTACGAACATTGTAATGATTAAGACCGCTGTGATTCTCATTCCTCTGGATCTGGTAAAATTCATGAGTTTGGATTTGACTCGTTTGAAATCAATCTTATCTACACGGAGCGCCAAAAGAAAAAGAGTGAGAACAAGTATGGAATGACCAAGAAAGAACGGAACATTGGTGATCGGATTGCGGGTATGCTGGATGATTTGATAGATTAAATAAGCAAATATGAGGATAAAAAAAGATCCTTTGAATAAAGATGTCATTTCCTTTTTAGTTTTGATTTTGAAATCGAGGTAGGGAGAAAGAAATTTTTTCCATAGAAAGGAAATGGAACCGATGAACAGTATTAACAGTATAGAAATTCCGAGACCGATGATGATACCCTTATTCATGAACTCGGTCAGATCGAAAAGGATAAGGCGATGCATTCGGTAATGAAAGTATTGATGGGATAAGCTCACGCGGAGAGCTTTGACTAGCCCGCCAAAAAATCCTCCGATGATTCCGGCCGCGAGTATTTTTAGAATGATTTTGGATTTCATTTCCCCTTGCCTCGTTTCTTTTTAACTAAAAAGAATTTTTTTTCGTGCGAAAAAATTCCAGAAGAAAACCACGACTGTCGAGAATACCTTGGATATCAAATAATGAAAATGGACCGTTTCCGTGAAAAACCAGATGATCCCTTCATTCAGACCCAGTCCGACCACGCCGATGATCGAAAATATGATAAACTCCAATCTCTTGTTGTCTACCGTTCTTTTAGAAAAAACCCAGAAGATGCTCAAAGTGTAATTGGTGATGAGCCCCAGAGTAAAGGCGATGGCCGCAGAGATTAGATAATGGATTTTGACAATATCTGTCAGGATAAAGAGGGATCCGAAATCCACTGTGTAGGCAATTCCCCCGACAAAGAAGTATTTGAAAAGCTGGACTGAGGTTTTATCGCTTTTTTTGAATAGGAAACTTCTAATTTGCCTATCGAGTGAATTGATTATTGAAATGTTTCTTAGGTTCATCTTTCCGGAGCCTTAAAAACCATAAATTCCAGGACAGAATGGATTTTTAGAAGTAAAAAATAACCTTTTCTATTTTTCAATAGTTTCATGGTATTCCTCGTCTATGTTGATATCCCATACAGAGTGTTTTTCACCGAGAATGTTCCGTATGACATACATAGCACTCAACATCGAGTGATCCTGGTTGTTGTACCTATGGAGGCCGTTCCGTCCCATCGTCTGCAGGTTTTTAATGGAGGATAAGTAATTTTTAATCATTTCGATTCTCTCCTTGTACCCTTCGTCGTAAATAGGATAAGTCTTGGGCGACCGAATAACCAACCCGTCAAGGATTTGTTCTTTGCTCGCAAATTTGAGCTTAACGGCTTCCTCTTTTCCCATTTCGATCAATTCCCTGTCATCCTTATTCCAGATTTTGTCTGCGTCAAAACAAAAGTATTCCAATCCCAGAGTGGTCATCCGGGGATCAGGAACCATTTCAGGGCTCCAATTCTTGAAGTTTTGAATCCGGCCGACTTGGACTTCTGGCGAATGAATGTAAATCCAATTATCAGGGAAAATGGAAGGCTTATCTATGATTAAGCCCACCGTGAAGAAATCTCTGTATTTCAGATTTTGAGCGGCCTTGAGGACTTCAGCTGGTGCATTTGGCTTTATGGCCTGAACCAGATCTCTCAAAGGAATGGTAGATAAGAAATGATCTCCGCTGACTTCCTGAAGAGAACCGTTATTTTTTATTGTCGCTGAAACGATTTTATCGTCTTTTCTGTTGATTTGCACCACTGGGGCGTTGAGTTCGACCCTTCCTCCATTTTGCTCGATGAGTTTTTTGGCAGTATTCCACATCTGCCCGGGGCCTTTTCTCGGGTACTGGAACTCATCGATGAGGGTGGTGACGCGGCCTTTGCCCAGGAAACCGATCGAATTCAAGATCGCTTTTCCCAGAGATAGACTCTTAATCCTCTGAGCGGCCCAGTCCGCCTGGATCTCCTTACAGGATATACCCCAGACCTTCTCGGTGTAGGTCTTGAAGAATATGTTGAATAATTTTTTACCAAACTTGTTCGAGATCCACTCTTCGAAATTTTTGACATTTTTATAAGGGCGGATCTGGGAGGACATATAGCTCAGCATGACAGAAATGGAATTGATCAGGCCGAGGTTTTTCAATGCGTTGAGCGGTTTTAAGGGATAATAAAAAAAGTTATTGTTATAGTAGATCCTGGATAATCTGGGTCGGGTGAGAAAGTCTTCTCCCAGGATTTCATCCCATATTTTTTTTACATCGTCATATTTGGTGAAAAACCGGTGTCCCCCTATATCGAATAAGTAATCTTTATAATTGACGGTCTTGGAAATTCCTCCAACTTCCTTGTCTTTTTCGAAGATGATCGGTTTCAGTCCCTTTTTACTGGCTTCGTATGCGGCCGTCAACCCAGCCGGCCCAGCTCCAGCAATAATGATGTTCACGGACTTTTTGTCCTTTCTTCTGGCATTAGAAACCCTTTTCTGGAAATATGTTATAGAGTTTTTTTTGAATCCGCTTTTCTAACCTCGCGGTGATGACTCGTGCCTCATCTATTCTTCCCGATTTCAAATAGCATGTCACAAGATGGTTGAGTATCTGATTCCTCACTTCAGGTTGTTTTTCGACCTGGAGAGATGCTTCAAAGTAGAAAGAGGCTGTCTCGAAGTCTCTGTCATTTTTGTGATTTTTGCCAGTTTCAAAAAGAAGGGGGACATCGACATCGAGGAAATCGTTCTGTTCATAGACTTGTCGGATAAAGCGAGAAAAATCGGTTGAATAGAGACTATAAAATTCTTGAGGAGTATCAATGAATTCGACATATTGCTTTCCTTTTTTTGCCGTGCTAAGGGGTTCTCCATATATTAACTTCCCCTCCTCTTTCTTCATCGGGAGGAGCATCCCTTTTTCCAGCGTGCCCAGATAAAGATAGAATTTTCTTTCCGGAAAGCATTCGAAAAGGTTTATGTTTTCTTTTCCTCTGTCCCGGGCATAGATGATATTGTTTTCCAATCGAGGATCATTGTAGAGAAATCCGGATCCCCACCAACCATACGGAAAATATTCAATCGGATGGTAGATGAATTTCATGATGACTATGGCCTTATTCAAATTGACTGACTCAAGAGTCCGATTGATGTTCGAAGTAACAGCCGCGTATTTATTCGCGTATCCGTGGTAATACCATTCTGTTTCAGGAGGCCAGATCCAGCGGGGAAAGCGGTAGAAAAAGGCATAGGCTGTAAATATGATTAGAATGGAAACCATTGCTTTATGGAGCATGATTTGATTGATTTTTTTGTATTTATCCAGAATGAGTTTCGGAGCCTCAGCCAATCCTCTTGCACTGAGCAGTATGAGTATGGGCAGGGTCTCAAAGATCATCCTGGCGCCGATCAGTATATAGGTTCCCCAAAAAAAGAAAAGGCTGATCAAGATTGAAAAAAAGCCCGAAACTAAGATAAGGTCTTTTTTCCTTGATTCCGGATTTATTTTTGCCAGGAAGAATAAAGGAATGATGGCAAAAAACGAAGACAGCGGCCAACCGAATAAGTATTTATTCAAAGATCCTAAGTAGTTAAACACCTGGGTGAATCCCAGAAATACTGTGTGGGGGATATCTGTATACCCGGTTTTGCCAAAACCTATCCCGTGCGCCTTTCCATGGGAGACTTCGTATCCAAAAGTGAATAAATCCCCATTGGTGAAATAGTTATAAATGAGCAGGAGGGAAAGGGAAAGAATGCCAATCAGGGCGAAAGCGGTTGCGTTTTTAAGGTTTCTTTTAAAGTTCTTCAAGAATTGGACGGCGTAGAATATCAAAAAAGGGAGAGAAATAAAAAGAGCTGTGTAAGGCCGGATGAGAAGGACCATTCCCAATCCCAGCCCGGCAACCATGCCGTTTGTAAAGGAGGGTTTTTTAAGAGAGCGAAACAGAAAAAGCAGGAATAACGTCGTGAAAAACATGCAGATTGTGTGAGACATCATGGATGAAGACATAAGAAGGAACCAGATGGAGATTGAACCAAGAACAGTAGTTAGGATTCCGACTTTTTTATCGTAGATTTCTTTTCCTATGTAGAAGAAAATGATGACGGAGAGAGCGGCAAAAAATGGGTTAACGAGCCAGGGTGCGTTCAGAAAAAGTCCAAACACCAGCAGGATAGGATAGCCCGGAGGATACTGGCTGTACCATTTTCCATTGTTGATCATATGAGTAAAGTCGAAGAGTTCCTTGCCGCACGGAGAAGGTAAATAGAGTTTGCCTAACTTAAAAATTTTAGCTTGAAAGAGATACACGATTTCATCATTGATGTGAGGGATATGTTCAAAGATGAAAAAAGAAATTAAATTAGTAAACACAAAAACAAACAGAGCACAGGCGATGACTGGCCAAGGAATATTAAACTTTTTGAGCATCCGCAATTTTTCTACTGGCTTGATTTTTAACCCTTATCAGAAACGATATTGATCATGCATTTGTTATCGTCAAGGAGTTTGAAGCAAAAGTTGACTTTCCTCATAATATTAGTCGTGAGTATGAGGTATTTTTGCACAGACTCAAGAGCAAATCAATCGCCTCTAGTGGTGAATCTCGGGATGATTTTTTCATTATTTACTCATCGGGAGGGGTGAATTCCGGTTTTTAATTTTCTACATCTCCAGGCTTATCGCAGACCGAATATCTTGTGCAGTTGAACGGAAAGCCTTATGTTCTGCAATCCGGCTTTTATTGTCTGTCTGAGAAGTTTCATTCCCAGGTCCATGCTCCATTTCCTGTTGGATTGAGGCTGGAGCAAGAGTGGGGTTTTTTCCGGAAACCACTTCCTCAGGCGGCGTATCGACTCCAGATCCAGATTTTTTGTGATGACTATTTTCACTTCTTTGGCCTCTTCCCGGTATTCCGGCCGGCAGTCATACTTTTCCGGTTTGGGAGAGACAGAGTACCAGTCAACAGCTAGGGAGCGATAGATGGTGGCATTCGTTTCCACTTGAATTTTAAGGCCCTCTTTTTTCAGTGCTCTGGTTAACTCATCAATGTCCTGTAGAAGTGGCTCTCCTCCTGTGACGCAGGCCCACTGCGCTGGGAAGCCCTCCCTCGTTTTTCTCACTTCGTCCAAGACCTGAGCCACAGAATATGGCTGGCCTTCTTCCCAGGCATACTCGGTATCGCAGAAGGAGCATTTCAGGTTGCAGCCAGAAAGGCGGATGAAGATGGTGGCTTCTCCCTGCCTGAGTCCTTCCCCCTGAATAGAGGGGAATATTTCAGTTATCTTCAGAATAGGTGGCTGAGGCATCTTCAGATTCCCAGACGGTCACTTGAGTCACGGGAAAGTGTGTTTTCAACACAAGGAAAAAGTGACGCGCCAAATTTTCAGCCGAAGGATTGAAAGCATAGACCTCATTGAGAAGAGTATGGTCAGGCAGTATTTCGGATAGCTGTTGTTTGATCAAGGTAAAGTCAATCCCGATTCCCGCTTTATCCAGCTTTGTGGCTTCCACCTCGACCTCAACCTGAAAAGTGTGCCCATGGGTTTTTTCACATTTACCCTTGTAATCTTTTAAAAAGTGGGCGGCTTGAAACTTATCCCTGACTTTTAACGTCCAACTCATATTTTTCCTTCTTTCTCCAGCCTGAGAATGAGATGGTCTGTCTCTCCGACTTCTTCCCAAGCCTTTTTGCGGAGAATGCAGGCAGAACATTTCCGGCAGGGAGATTCTGCGCCCGCATAACAAGACACAGAGTAAGAGTAATCGGCCCCTAAAGAAAGACCTTCCTTAATGATTTCAGATTTTTTCATGTTCACGAATGGCGCGATGATTTGAAGTCTGTCCTGTCCGGGTGAAAAACTTGTTCCCTGGTTGATGGCTTCTTCCATGGCTTTTACGAACGACTCTCGGGTATCAGGATAGTTCGGGGAATCCATAACATGAAATCCGCAGACGATCTCTTTTATGCTTTCCACATCTGCCCAGGCTGAAGCCATGGCCAGAAATATGCCGTTTCTGAAAGGAACGTATGTCAAAGGCAGTCCTTCATCGATTTTGTTCACACTCTCGTATTGAGGTAAAGGAATGTGAGCGTCAGTGAGGGACGAGCCGCCGATCTGCTTGAGGTTGACTCCAAGGATCTTATGGGCAATTCCGATCTTCTGGACTAGTTTTTCGGCCATCTGGATTTCAATACTGTGGCGCTGTCCGTAGTCAAAGGTCAGAGCCGTGACTTTTTCGTACTGGTTAAGAGCCCAATAGAGCGCAGTTGTCGAATCAATGCCTCCGGAGAAAAGAACGATGCTTTCTTTCATTTTCGTCGAGCTAACCCGATGATAAGAGATAAAGCTGTTTTTTTCAAGTCGCTTTAACTTGACATCCCGTTTGCTGTGCTATATCTTTCGAGACTCACGGTTGGCTGGATCAGAAATCCGGTGAAATAATGACACTTGAGAAAAGGCATCCAGCAATTCCTGTTTGATGAGTTAGATCTAGGCTGGAATGCCAAGGATTAATGATGGAAAACGAGAAGAGAAAAGAAGGGAATGCAGCACACGAAGAGCGGACTTTCGAGCCTCTACTGTCGATCGTGCGCAGTGAAGATATTACGCTCAGGGATGACCAGTATGATTTCTCCTTCCTTCTGGATGCAGTCAAGGTTGCCCGGCGAAGAGGAGTCAGATTTCGTTTGATTGATACTGGAAAGTTCGACCGTTTCCAGCTGGAATGGCTGGCGGAGGCCGGGTCCGACCTCTACACTTCTGATGAAGCACGGACAGATTCCCTTGAGCTAGAGCTTGTGAATAAAGCATGCAAAAAAGGAAGGGCTATCTGCGCCTATTTCCATCATGGCCCTTTAGATGCGGAAGAAGAATCCGAATCAATTTCATATTCGGGCCTTCAAGATCTGGGAAGAGACGGAATTTATATTCATCTGACAAACCGACGAAACAAAAGAGATAGTCTTCGACTCAATGAATTGGCTTTTGCCTGCCAGAGAGGGGGAAGCTGGCTGGTCTACTATCATTTTGGCTCCTTGGAGTTTCCCCTTGAGGAGTTGGCCGGGAACGGCGCCTGGATCCATACATCCGAGCAGATTTTTAAGGATGCTGAAGATAAAAGTCTGGTTTTGGATAATCTGAAATCTGCAATCTCAGCAGGATTAAGGTTTGTTCTGCATGTCGAGAAAGGATTAGACATCTCTTTTCTTAATGATGTGATGGGCGCCAGAGCGTTTGTCCTTTTCAAATCTTCTCTGTTCGATTATAAATCTCCATTTCGGGCGCTGGAAAAAAAAGCCAGGCAGAGGAAGCTGGACTTCCGTGCCTACTATCTCTATCCGAATATCCTCCCTTAATGGGTGGTGTCAGGCCTTATTATTGTATGGGCTCAGGGTCCGACAGTAGACAAATTCGCAACTTTTCGTTGTCTTTGATATCTATCCTGGATTATTCATGCCTCTCATTTCTGAATGAATGTTTGATTTCGAGCCCTGACCCCATTTATGGTAATTTTTTTCCTAGAAAAAGGATGAGGCATTGGATATAATAAATCTTCTTATTCCGGGCAGATCATTGAGATTTACCTCGCAGAAAGACACCTTAACGTATTTAACTGCAAGCAGATAAAGTACCTAAAAACAAAAAGCTAATCNAATGAATGAAGAAATCAAAACAAAGGATGCTCTCGATGCGCTCCAGCGCATCAAAGAAGCCGAAGAGAAGGCCCGAAAGATCGTTCAAGAGGCAAGAGAGAGAACAGCTGTGAAAATCATCCAGGATGCCTATGAGGAGGCGGAAAAAATCAAGGACCGTCATTTAAACAGGGCCCGAAAAAAAGCTGAAGAGAGTAGAAGCGCGATAATCCAGCAAGCAGCCACGGAGGCGGGAAAGATAAGGGAAAAAGCGGAGCAGGAGGGTGTTTCTTTGAAAAAGGAAGCAGAGAAGGCTATGTCCGGAGCAGTGAGTCAAATTTCGGATAGAATCAAACATTTAATAGAAGAGGGAGAGTCATAAGCTGTGTCCATTGCTGAGGTACAAAGGATTCATATCATCGCTCATTCAGGCGTGAAGTTGGAGGTCCTCTCCTCTCTTCAAGAAGAGGGTGTGGTCCAGGTTGAGAAAGCCAATCTTGAAGAGTTGAATCTCATGTCATCCTCTGCAGAGGTTGGTAAAGTCGAGCATCTCCTGTTCCGTTTATCTCACGCGTTAACCTATCTTTTGCAGTGGGAAGAAAAAGGATTTGCGGAGAGACTCTTTGCTCAAAAGCCCCAATTGAGCCAGGAGAAGAAGAAAGATCTCCTCAATTTTGAATATTTACCGGTTCTGGACGATGTTGAAAGGCTGGAGGCCGAAAAAAATGAGCTGTTTTCAGAGATCAGATTTTTAGAGAAAGAAAAAGAATCCCTTTCACCTCTTTCAGGTTTTGAATTGCCCCTCCAGTCGTTAAAAATAACGGATTCAATTGAAATCCTCATCGGCTCCATTCCTCAATCGCAGTATGAAGATTTTCTGGAGATATCTGAGGAGGAAGCTGTCTGGCATGAAGTCATAAACAGGGACAAGAGGAGGCTCCATCTTTTGCTTATTTATCTCAAGAAAGATAAAGAACCTGTCGAGCGGATTCTCAAGGAGCTGAACTTCTCACCGTATTATTTAACCGAGCCTGTTTTGACAAGGGCAGATTCAGAGGACACCGTCGATGATATCATGAGGAAGATCGATCAAGAGATAGAGGAAAAGAAGATAAAAATCGAAGACTTAGATAAAGAAAGCCAAGGCCTTTCAAGGCACAGCGAAATGCTCATGTTCGTCCATGATATCCTGTTGAATGAAAAGGGAAAAGTATTAACATCGGGTCTGTTGGGAGAAACAGAACGGGTTTTTTACCTGGACGGCTGGATTCGCTCTTCAGATATAGAGAAACTCAAATCCAGGCTCGAGCCATTTTCAGGAGTGATAGAGCTTTATTTTCGGGCTCCTCTTCCCGAGGAAGAACCTCCTGTTATCCTGGAAAACCCGAAGCCCGGAAAACCTTTTGAGTTAATCACGAAGCTCTACGGACTGCCTCGGAGAGGCTCTTTTGATCCCACGCTTCCTCTGGCTCCATTTTTTTTCCTGTTTGTCGGTTTATGTGTCAGCGAGGCAGGCTACGGACTCTTGGTGGCCCTTTTGAGCTTCCTCTACATAAAATTCGCTAAGCCGAAGGGGGGATTGCGCCAGTTTATGAAACTCCTGGGGCTCCTCGGGGTATCAACTGTTATCCTCGGGACTCTGGTCGGGGGCTGGTTTGGTTTCCCGGTCCGAAAACTCATGGTAATGGATCCTCTCCAAGATCCCCTTTCTTTTCTCTATCTTGCCCTAGCCCTGGGCTTCATCCAGGTCTGGTTTGGGACTTTACTGAACTTGATCACCGGTATAAAAAACAAACTCTACCTGCAATCCATATGTGTCCAGGGCGGATGGTTACTGTTGCTTCCGTCTCTCGTTCTATTTCTGGGAAAGAAGGGATCCATCTGGGGAATATTCACCCTTGTTGGAGCGGCCGGGATTGTTTTTTTCGCTTCACCGAGCCGCAACCCGTTTGCCAGGTTTTTCGGAGGACTGTACAGTCTGTATGACATCTCCCGCTATCTAGCCGATGTTCTTTCCTATTCGCGGCTGCTGGCCCTGGGGCTGGCCACCACTGTTATTGCCATGGTGGTGAATAATCTCTGCCAGACAGCGCTCGGGATCCCCTGGGTGGGTTGGTTGGTTGCCGCTTTGATATTCGTTGGCGGCCATTTATTTAATCTCGGGATAAGTTTTTTGGGTGGTTTCGTGCATTCGATGCGTCTTCAGTTTGTCGAGTTTTTCAGCAAATTCTTCAAATCTGGAGGGAGCCCGTTCAAACCTTTTGAGTTAGAAAGCAAGTTTGTAGAATTTATATGAATAGATTTGTCCGATGAGAATAAAAGGAGGAGGATGAAATGGACTTAGGTTTCACACTCGCTGTTTTCGGAGGAGCTCTTGCCGTTGTATTTGGAGGGATTGGCTCAGCCATTGGCGTCGGACTTGCCGGCCAGGCTTCCAGTGGGGTCATGAGTGAAGACCCGGAAAAATTCGGAAGTCTTCTTTTGCTGGTGGCCCTTCCCGGCACTCAGGGAATCTATGGATTTTTAAGCGCTTTTTTGGTCATGCTCAAGCTGGGTTTAGTCGGAGCAGAATTGAAGTCGGCAACTGTTTTTCAGGGCTGGCAGATTCTCATTTCCTGCCTGCCTGTTGCCATGGCGGGCCTGGTGTCAGGGATCCATCAGGGAAAAGTCTGCGCTTCAGGTGTGTACATGGTGGCCAAACAGCCTAAAGACCTCATGAAACCTGTTATCATGGCTGCCCTGGTTGAGACCTATGCGGTCTTGGGTTTGCTCATCACGATCCTTCTGCTGAATGGGATTAGTCTTTAAAACATCGAGAAGTCATGAGTTTAGAGAAGATTCTGTACAAGATTATTGATGATGCTAACGTTGAGGCAGAAAAAATCCTTGTGGAGAGCCGCGAGAAAGCAGAAAAGATTAAAGAAGAGGCTGAAAAGAAAGCTTCAGAATTGGCTGGAGCACTGATTGAAGAAGAGGAGAGGCAAGGTCAACTTGAGGCGAGCCGCCTTATCACTCAGGCCCGATTGGAGACGAAGATTAATATCCTTTCCCTAAAAAAAGAGCTCATCCAGGAAGTCATGGAGAAAGCCTTCCAGAAAAAAATCATCGGAAAAGAAGGCCTGAAGAAAACAATCATCACGAAAGAAGGAGAAAGAGAAGAGTCATTTGATGAAGACAGATTGAAAGAAGAACTTCGCTCCAAACTGGAAAACGAAATCATCGAGGTCTTGGGAATATGAAAAAACCTTCCAGACTCAGCTACGCGTATGCTGTCGGTCGGGTTCGTGCCCTGGAGAAAAGCTTGGTCGAGCAGGCTGTTTTTAAAGAAGCCTCTGAGGAAAAAGACTTAGCTTCTGCTTTAAAGGTGATTTTTGATGCCGGGAATTTTTTTGACGAATTGGTTCAAATCAAGGATTCGGACGAACTGGATGAATACATCAAAAAAGAAGAAGATGAGGTGCGTCGCTTAATTAGAGAAATCCTGATTGAGGAGGATCTCCTGAAGATTTTTATTGAAGAAGAGAATCCTGGTGAGGCGGTGTCTGTTAAGCAGAGGACCGGTTACTCTTTCATTCAGGAATATATTCGGCATAGGCTTGATCTGAGCAATCTGAAAATATTGTTCCGTGCAAAATATTCAGGCCTCCCCAGAGAAAAATTCGAGAGCCTGATTTTAGAGGGTGGTTTCCTGGAGTATAAATTAATGCGGCAGTGTTTTGAACTTTCCTTTACAGAGATTGGAGAAAAACTTCGGGCAACTCCGTATAAAGAACTCTGGGCAAGCGCTGCTGATGCTCTGGTTGAGGAAGAGACTTTCCTTAATCTGGAACGTGGGATTGAGGATTTTTTGATGAATTTCTTGAAAAAGGCGAAATACATCGTGTTTGGGCCAGAACCGGTTTTTGCCTACGGATTGGCGAAAAGAAGAGAGCTGAGATTGGTGAGGCTTCTCGGTATCGGGAAAATCAACCAGATTCCTGTTGAATTGCTCAAGCAAAGGATAAGCACAACCTATGTTTGATAAAGTCGCTGTTGTGGGAGAGGCTGACATTGTTTTTCCGTTACGTGCTTTGGGAATGAAGGTTTTTTCTCCCGAAAGTCTGGAGGAAGCCAGGAAAGTCATGGAGACCCTTGAGAAGGAAAATTTTGCCCTCTGTTTTTTACACGAAGATTTGTTTGAGTTTTTACAGAAGGAGAGGGCCGCTTTAAGGAAGAAGCTTTGTCCTGTGGTGGTTGGGTTTTCTGACCACAGGAAGGTCACGGATCATCTTGAGAG
>JGI2172J19969_10000506_pt1 | contig 16826 bp, 20 predicted proteins | sample DeeMarSWOR230_32_FD_19969 | JGI IMG/M metagenome (IMG submission 19969)
TCTTGCCTCGATTGTCTTGTCATGTCTCAGTCCTTTGAAGAGGCTGCCGCTTGTGCAGCCGTACCCGATCACTTCGACCTCTGCGTCGGCGAGCTTCAGAGCCTCCGCTTCAACTTCCCTCTCCATCTCTGACAGTTCTTTGACAGTGACCTTCCTCAGCCTAAGGCGTGCCGTGTGAACCGAGAAGCCTTGAGGCGACAGCATACTGAATTCGCCTCCATAGTCGTATTTGAAGATGGAACAATCAATCCTAGTCTGGGCATTTCCGCACTTCCTTCAGCGATACATTCTACGCTTGGTGACTGTATTATACGAAAGCAATAATAATTTGGGTCAGGAAACGGGGAATAATACAGCTTGATCGCCACAACCATCACCCACAAGAAGATGCATGCAGGAAGGAGTGAAAACCTGTGAACTCGGTTGCAGATGCGAAGCTTGCTGCTCCCTGCGGGCTATATTGCGGTGCCTGTATCGACATACTCGAGCACAAAAGCTGCCACGGCTGCGGATGTTCCTGCGGAAAGTGTGCTGCAACTGCGCACCACAAACAATGCAATATCTACGAATGCTGCGTAAGTGAGAAGAGACTATCCAGCTGCTCTGAATGCCCAGACTTCCCATGTACGCAATTGACCCATTTCTGCTACAGTCCAGTGTGGATGCATCATTTCCCAGTGATTGAGAATCTCAAGAGAAGAGGACGGATCGGGCTTGAAAAGTGGCTGGAAGAGCAGAGGCAATTTTGGGAGAATGAGTGGTACCGCCACGCATGGCTATGGTTCCAAAAGGAATGCGAGGAGCGACTAGTAAAATACCTAGAGTCAAAGACGCCAGAAAAGTGACTTTCCACCCAGATATAACGAGCCGCATTTCGAAAAGGAAATAAGTGCGCGCTCTGAAAAGGTCCGAGAGGGATGACTCTGTACATAGCGCCGTTCGTAGCCTCGCCGCTTCCAGTGGTTCGTCAGATGCTTGTTCTCTCGGAGTTACAGCCTGAAGAACTCGTCTATGACTTGGGCTGCGGCGATGGGCGAGTCGTGATCATGGCGGCTCAAGAGTTCGGAGCAAAGGCGGTGGGGGTCGAGTTAAGGGAGGACTTGGTGAAGAAGGCTCATGAGCAGGTCGCCGAACTGGGTCTCAACAAAAGGGTTGAAATCATGCACAACGATCTGTTCAAGGCGGACCTAAGGCTTGCGGACGTGGTCACGCTTTACCTGACCACCAGTGCCAATGAGAAGGTCAAACCCAAGTTGGAGTCAGAACTCAGACGAGGAGCCAGAGTTGTGTCCCACGACTATGAGGTTCTGGACTGGAACCCATACAAAATTGACAAGTTCTGTGAGAATCCAAGGTTAGGTTATCCATCTCATACGCTGTACGTGTATAGAAGATAATTCAGCTGACGGGAAAGAACGGCTAACTAGTTGGGCTGTGCCTTTTTCTCATACTCATCTTTAGCCGTCTTCGCTAACTTGATATATTGTCTAAGGGTTATCTCATGCATACGCTCCTGCACCCAATAATGTATATCTGACATCGTAATATATCCCTGCTTCCAGACGCGAAAATATTCCGGAACCCAGCATATGTCCCACGGTCCACATATAAGCTGACAGAAACTCGGAGCAACTCGGCCTTCGTGGGCAATCACTCACGGAACGCAAACGATTAAAAATCTGCAATCCTTCTTTCTTCTCAATGGATGAGCCGATATGAAACCCATCCCATGGAGATATATTAACTCATGGAACTGCACAGCATGCGGCCTATGCTGCAGAGGATACGATGTGGTTCTGAAATATCCAGAATGGGTAAAGATCATCCAGACCTACGGAATCGGATTAACAAGACCGGGCATAGACAGCTTCTTTCTGGGAAAGAGTGTCAACGGCTCATGCGTCTTCTTGTATGAGCTCTTCGACAGATGGCTCTGCGGTCTTCAGCATATGAAGCCTAGAGCGTGCAAACTCTGGCCTTTCAAGGTTCACAGTCAACCAACTTATGGCAGGCAAGACTATGCCTCCTATGAATATAGAACCAAGGAATTCTTCGTCTATGCTGACCCAGCATGCCCTGGTCTGCAATTTGGAAGAAACCCTTCCAATCAACTTGTGTCCAAGATCATACCCGAATTTGTGGAAATCGCCATAGGGGTACGGGAGAAGCAATTCTACACAACTTCGGGGGTCCTACCAAAATACCCGAGTTTCACGGCCAGAAAAGTAATCTAGCTTGCGAATAGCATAGCTTTTTTCTCAAGACGACTAGACGCCTATCAATCTCTTAGCCTATCTTGAGCCCGAGGACAAGTCCCAAGATGAAACTGCCCACGAAGGGTAGGTTGGATAACAAAGGTGTGAGGAATTCCCACGCAGACCCCGCATAACCTGAGATAGACTTGAGCAAATCATCGTAATTGACATCAATCACGTTTCTATAAGCAAGGTATATGATAACAAGAACAAAGGCCCCGAGAATCAGTGCAATCTTGACGACTTTCTTAAGTACGTATCCGACAAGAAAGCCCCCAAAACCGCCGATGCCTAGCTGGAAAGCGATGGGAGACAGGAATTCACTCATCAATGTTCTACCTTGTTGCTTCCCAACGATAGCTCTTGTTGGTCCTCAGCAAATTAATAAGGCTATCCGCATGATGACCGAGAGTCTCCAAACTGCGCTTAGATTATCAAAGAGAACAGATTTCCAATGACGTATGTAACTGCAGCGGCAGAGGCGCCTATGACCATCATCTCTAACCCGCTCCGAATCCAGTTTTTCCTTGAGAAAATCGTCTTCAGAGCGCCCACTCCGAAGAGGGCGGTCACAGTGCCAACTATGGAGGCCATCAAAGCCTCTAAACTGCTTATGGGAAAGATGAAGGGGAGTATTGGCACGAGAGCCGCTAGACCGAAGGATACTCCACACAGAACACCCGCTTTGAGGGGATTGCCGAGCTCTTCAGGTGCGAGACCTAGGGCTTCAAGGGTGGCCGCTTTTCTCGACAGCTCTTTTTCTTCGACAATTCTGTCGACAATGGCCTTGGCTTCTTCTCTTTTGAAGCCTTCTGCCTGATAGAACTTCACCAGCTCCGCCTTCTCCTCTTCAGGAGTCTCGCCCTTCCTCACTTTTTTTCGCTGGTTCTCTTTATCCAGCACTTCTAGCTCAGACTTGGACGATTGATAGGCGCCTGCTGCCATGGAGATGGTCCCTGCGAAGAGCTCCGCTATACCGGATAGTAGGACAATGGAGGGATTTGTGATGGCTCCTGCCACTCCGGCCACGAAGGCAAGAGTTGAGACGAGACCGTCATTAGCCCCAAAAATCATGTCTCTCACTCCTCCACCGCCACGTATCTCCCAGGTCTCCATGCCCAGCACTTCAGTCTTCATCCTTTCTTGGTGCATTCTCTCCTCGGATGCGAGCCTACTCCAAGCTGCCGAAACAGCTGTATCCTCGATTCTCTCCGCGCAAATAGCCAAATCTTGGATGCCCTCTTCTTCACCTACCACTGTCCATTCAAAGAACCCCTTCGTGCCAAGTATGCTCATCATCAGCTTCACCTTGCGGTCTCTGAAAAAGGCCTTCACTTTTCCATCACGGTCGCCTCCCAACTCTACGATTCTGTCGTGCCAAAATCCCGCGTTTTTTGCCTCATCGTCGCTGATCCGAATCAAGAGTTGTCTTATGCCTTCATCTCCTGTCTTTCTAACAAGTATCCCGTATCCCTCGACTTGCAGAAGCTTGTGAGCATAGATCTTTTCTGCGCAGTGCAGTAGCCTCATTCTTTCAGCGTCGGTCAGCCCGCTCATAGCCATTCTCCCACAGAACATGTATGAACTACATTTAAAAACACCAACGCTATAGATGATATTTCCAGAGGTCTGAGTGGGGTCTGTATGGCAAAAAGTTATGTTCCAACAGGTATTCCTGGCGTGGATAAGATTCTTGCGGGTGAGGGAATCCCGAGGGGTCACACCATTCTCGTCTGCGGCGGACCGGGAAGTGGGAAGACGACATTTGCGATTCAGTTTCTCTATGTCGGGGCAACCCAACATAATGAACCAGGCGTCTATGTTACCCTTGAAGAAGAGCCAAGCGACATAAGAGCGAATATGTCAGCGTATGGATGGGACTTGAAGAGACTTGAAGAAGAAAAGAAGCTCATGTTCATCAACGTGTCGCCGGTTCGTGTTGCACCGTCAGAGAGCGGCGGCCTAATTCAGATCGGGATGAAGGAGTTCAGGCTGATCAAGCTGCTCGAGGCTATCAAGCAGGGCGTCCGAGAAGTAGATGCGAAGAGGGTAGTGGTGGATCCTGTGACCATCTTCACACTTCAGTATCCCGATGAGGTTGAGCGTATTTACGCAATGCGGGATCTAATACGAGATCTAAGACAGACGGGTTGTACCAATCTGTTGATTTCGGAGTTGAGAGGCACAGGATGGGATCGGGAACACCAATTCGAGGAGTATCTCGCTCAGGGCGTCGTTTTGCTTCGCACCTTTCTTAAAGGCAGCAGGTTGGTTCGCGTGTTTCAGGTGGAGAAGATGCGCGGCCTAGCCATGGATAATCAGCCAAGACCATATGAAATCTCAGCCAAGGGCATAGAGGTATATCCGAGCGCAACAGTCTACAAATGAACCTTGACNCAAGACCGTTCGAACCTGCAGATAAGCTAAAATAAAGTACCTTTGGTTACTTATGAATGGGATAATTGTTGGTGTCTCTAACCCGACTGCAGGAAATCCCACCAAAGAGCATGATTTTGCTGGTCGGTCCACCTGGAGCTGGAAAATCCACCTTCTGCCATCAAACGGTTCTGAACAACATCGAGACGAGACCAATCGTTTATGTCACAACGGAATCCGCTCCATCTAAGGTTGCTGACTTGCTAATGCAGAAAGGATTAGGTGGCGCGTTACCTCACACCCTCAGCTTTGTCGATGCCTTCCACGAGACGGTGGGCCTTCAAAGCGTAGCCCGCCCAGATACTGTGAAGGCTTCTTCGGAAGACCTAACAAACCTCGGTATTGCTATTTCCAAGCTGGGAGAAAGGGTGGAGGAAGACTTCTTGCTGATCTTTGATTCCTTGACTCCGCCGTACCTTCTGAGCGGCTCGGACATTCTGAGATTCATGAGGATGACTCTCCTAAGGCTGGCGGCTGAGGGGAACGCCGTTCTGGCCTGTGTGGACGAGGGCTGTGGCAAGGAGGAGGATCTTGTGGCCATGATGAGCACGGTGGATGGAATCATCAAGATAGAGCTAATGGACAGTTCCAGGACATTCAACGTCATGAAACACCCTAGAATACAGCCAATAAAGATCGAGGTCCCTATGACGTGGAGCCCCCATGTGTCCTATGACTTCGATATAGAGATGTTGACGCACCATATGGAAAGGTGTATGGGTCTCATGGCTGGACCCCCGCTGAGAAGGGAGGTCGGGGACTACGTGAACATTTTCTGGTCAAACTTCACCCGCTGGAGTGGCATGCTCTGGGATCCCAAAAGGTTTCCAACGATGACATACGACTCAAACGAGCAAGTCGAATCCATGATAAGAGCCTCTGTCAAGTTTCTTCCTTGGCGTGCAAGGCTTTCCCTCAGACTCTTCATGCCTAAGAACTTCAGCAAAGTGAAGGACATGAAGAAGCTAATGGCTTGGTGCAAGCGTATGATGGAAGGCGATCGCAGCTACATCATAGAGTATCTTGAAGACAGCTCCAAGACAGACGAACATTACTTAAGAGGGTACGAGTGTGCAACCTGTTGGGGCTTTGAGAACGTCGGCGCAGCTTTAGGGTTAGGGGCCCTCGGCTGGTTGCCAGGAGTTTTGGAAGGATTTGAGAAAGAAGACAGGGACTGGAACGCCCTGGAGACAAAGTGCGTAGGACTCGGGGATCCGTATTGTGAAGTCAAGCTTGTGCCAGGCGAGGTCGATGGGCTCAAGGAATCTTTGGAGGCCGTAGACAGCGCAATTATCGAACGGATACATGGCCGCCTAATGGATCGACTCATTGGATTCATGCTCAACAAGAAGCCTCTGTGGGAGAGACCAAAGCTGGGAAACGAGATTAGCTTGCACGCCTTTGGCCACATCACGAGTGATATGGCAGCCACCGCAAGTGAGAGATACCGGATGGCAATGAGGCTTGGAGGCGTCCTGGGTGGCAAGGAAGTCGGTGAACGCCTCCTGAGCGCGGGCATGAAGGAGGACGAAGCTGTACATCATGTTATCAATCTTCTAGAGCACTGCAAGGTCGGGAAAGTCTCAATAGATGAGACCATTAAGATTAGAGAGAACTGTGAGAGCTTCATGATCAAGGCACAGGAGCCCTCATGTTTCTTCACGACGGGCTTCCTGAACGGCTTCTTTTCAGCCGTTAAGAGCCAACATGTTAGAGAAACAAAGTGTTTAGCCGTCGGAGACCCCCACTGCGAGTGGCAGTTTAGGTAGAAATTGTAGCAACACCCCTGCGGTTTGACCCCAACAAGGAATCTCTACGTGTGCGCACGCAGATGAGAGGGGTCGAGAGCAATTGGAGGATTCTTCGACGTTAAGACCGTCAAGAATTGCCCCTTTAGAACACGCGCATTTCCAGCTCTTTCCCAGCTTCAATGAGCCTTCCGCAGAAGTTCAGGACGAACGCGTCGGGAAAAGCTTGCCAGAGTCTTGCCATCGCCTTGAATCCGGTGCAGTGGCACGGTGAAATCAGACTCAATCTGGACTGTTTCAGCGCTCTAAAGGTTTGTGTCAGGTAGTCATCTGAGCGCCCTTGGAGGTGGGTACCACCCACCAGTGCATGAAGTTGTTTGAATCCACCAACCCTTTGAGTGTGCAAGAGCGTGTTCACCAGTCCTGCGTGGGCGCAGCCGGTGACCACGAAAGGCCCGACACTGTTCACGTCTGCCCAAAGCGCTTGGTCGTCGAGGATCTGATCAGCGATCTCCTCGCCGTCGACGGCTATGATCACTTTTTCCCCTTCGGGAAGGGGTATTGCACTCTCGAATTGCGTCACTCGGTCAACCTGACCGGTAGTCCATACCCCCGGCACCACTTCAGCAGGCTCGGTGATGAGCACAACCTCTCCGCCTGCTCTCTCGATAGCCCCTAGGCCTTCGCCTTCAGGAACTCCTATTGGTCGTTTCTTTCCTGCCTTGTTCTCGTGGAAACGTGGGAGAAACGTGTGAGGGTGGGCGTAGACCTTTGTGCCTCCTGCGGCCTCGACCACCTCAGCTGTGGCTGCAGTGTGGTCGTGGTGCCCGTGGCTCAAGACGATACAGTCGATGTCGCGCAGGTCAACCTTCAGTTGCTTTATGTTGTGCATCAAGGCCTCCTTGTTTCTGCCCGTATCGAAGACCACCGTTTTATCTTCGCCTCTTGCATCTACGAGTTCCAGCAGAAAGGAGAGACCTGCTTGTCCAAGACAGGCTTTCCAGGCTAGGTTCTCTGTGAGCGTTATAATTCTCAAGGCTTGAATCGAATTCGTTTTCATTGCAGAGCAGTAAGTCCTATGTCAAGTTAATATTTTCGACTAGTGCAGGCCCGCTTGCCTACGCCTGCACATGCGTATGTGATGAACTGATTGCTCAAGTCTCAACCATTATGCTTAATTTGCTCTCGATTTCTAACGGTGTTGCAGTTGAGCACACAGTAGGTGCGAGGAGAAGAAATCAATGAAAAAGGTCAAAGTTTCAGGCGAGAACGATAAGCATAGTGTCATAATGTATGCGATAAGTACATGTGCCTGGTGCAAACGCACAAAGAAATTCCTTAACGATAACAAAATCAAGTACGAGTACGTGGATGTCGACCTCTGCGACTCCCAAGACCGAGAAAAAATCAGAGAAGACATTGTTAGCCGAGGAGGAGACTTGATCTATCCCACGATAATAGTGGATGATGATATCTTAATCACTGGCTTTCAAGAAGACAAGATAAGGGAGGCCTTGGAGATTTGACAACCCTAGAAGGCGTTAGGGGAAGAGCAGAAGGCGACGCGAAAAGCCACGGCTACTACTTGAATCCCGATGGCAAATTTCTGAGCGATCTCCTTGAAGGGCTCAAAGAGAACGAAGAGCGATATGGCTATCCATCATGCCCTTGTAGACTGGCGTCTGGGAGGTTTGAGTTTGACAGAGATATCATATGTCCTTGCGACTACCGAGATCCTGATGTTGACGAGTACGGATGCTGCTACTGCGCACTTTACGTTAGGAAAGACGTGTACGAAGGAAAGACTCCAACACGTCCGATTCCAGAGCGCAGGCCTCTGGAGAGACAAAACAGAGTCTACGCAGTGTCTGCAGGGCCTCTCGCCAGAGAGCCATCCCAACGGAAGGATATTTCTACCGAAGCCGCCTCCAAGACCAGAATGAAGCTCTTTTACTGCAGACAATGTGGCTACGTCTGCTTTCGTGAAGAACCACCATATGTCTGTCCCATATGTAGAGCAAAAAGAGAGATGTTCAGCGAAATACAGATTCGAGCAGTTTCTACTCAGTGAAAAAGATTCCCTCCTCTCTCTTTGTGTTCATCTTTGAATGCCTTCAGAGAATTCCTGCCAGCCTTGCCTTCGACCGGAAAAGGATATCGCGTGGTACTCCTGAATCAGCATGAAGCGAGACAGCATCGGAATGGAAGGTTAGTGAATGAGGATATGTTTTTCTGGCGCGAGTAGAGAATACTCTTGAAACATGGAGAAACAGTATTGTACAGCATTCAGACCAAAGACCTGACTAAGAGCTTCAAGAAGAAGAAGCATAGAGGCATATTCGGTTTCCTCAAGCAAAAACCTAAGAGGGAGAAGGCTGACGAAGAAAAACCGTTCACCGTTGCTTTGGATCACATCAACGTGAAAATACGATCTGGAGAGCTCTTTGGGCTACTGGGTCCAAACGGAGCTGGAAAGACCACCTTCGTGAAGTGCCTCTCAACCATACTCATCCCAGACAAAGGGACAGCGACAATCAATGGCTTCGACATTCTAGAACAAACCCAGATGGTGAGAGCGAGCTTAGGTCTAGTTGTCGGTGGAGAACGCACGCTCTACTGGAAACTCACGGCAAAAGACAATCTCATGTACTTTGCCTCCCTATACAAGATGCCAAGAAATGCTGCAAAAGCCCGAGTTGAAGAGCTGCTGAGCCTGATGGGTCTATCTGACCGTGCGGACGAGAGACTGGAAGACTACAGCACGGGTATGCGACAGAAGATCGCAATCGCCAGAGCTCTCCTTCACAACCCGCCGATACTACTCTTAGACGAGCCGACTCTGGGTCTCGATCCCACCTTCTCCCGGCAAATACGCAATCAAATCAAGACACTCTGTCACAATGAAGGGAAGACTGTGCTTCTGGCCACCCACTACATGAAAGAGGCCGACGACTTGTGCGACAGAGTTGCCATCATAAACGATGGAAAAATCGTTGCAGTAGACCCACCCAGCCAGCTGAAGGCGATAGTGCGAGAGACCGAGGTGCTTGAGGTGGCGTGTCACAATCCGCCTCCAGATGTCGAGAGCTACCTCAAAGGCATCTGCCGTGACGCTGAAATTGTGACTCTTATCCGAGGAGAAGAGCCGAAAGGGACGCCCTTCAGAATAAAGATAATCGGAGGAACCGCTGAAGAGAACGTCGAGCTGGCGATAGATGCTCTCAGACGGAAAAACGTTCAGATCATTGGCGTGAATGTCAGCATGCCCACACTGGAGGACGCCTTCATAAAGCTGACGGGGGCGAAGCTCACGGAGGAGACAGGATGAACTTAAGCCTTTCAAAAGATCTCACGGCAAATTCTCTCATCGTGTGGAGTGAGCTCGTCAAGAACATGAAGTTTCTTACGGCTTATCCGGTTGTCTTCATCTTTTGGACGATCTTTCCGATCTTCTGGTTCATCCCATTCCTTCTGCAGGGGCAGGCTTTTGTGGGGGGACTCCAGAGTCCTGAATTCGCCAAGTTGGCCGGAACCCCCAATTACGTAGCCTTCGTCATCCTGGGCGGCATCCTGAATAGCTACGTGCTGACCTCGCTTTACGGCGTTGGGGAGAGTATGCGGAGAGAGGCTTACCAAGGAACGCTGGACTATCTGCTCTCATCCCCCTGCAACAAGGCGTTCATACTCATTGGAAAGGCTCTGAGCGAAAGCATCAGCAGCACCTTCTACGCCCTAACCCAGCTTGTCGTCTGCGTCCTGTTCTTCGGGATTGAGATAACCTTGGGAGTGGTCATGCCCGTACTGCTTGTCATAATCCTGCTGATACTTGGACTGTATGGAATAGCTCTGATGTTAGCTGCCATCTCTCTCCAGTCTAAACAAGCGCACGATCTGGCACACACCCTAGAGAATGTCTTCTACGTCCTCAGTCCTGTGAGATATCCAGTGCAGAGCCTTCCATCTTGGGCGCAGATGATCAGCAGCCTCCTGCCTCTGACCTACGCTCTGATCGCGGTTCGAAGCCTCATGCTCCTGCGATATGACATTACAGCCGTATACTATGAAATCCTGCTACTGCTCATAATCGACATGCTGCTGATCTTCCTTGGATTCTATTTGTTCAATTGGATGGAAAGGAGGACCAAGAAATCAGGCTCAATAAGCCACTACTAGAATGAGGGAAAGAGGAATGGCAGAAGATGAGAACGGAACGCAGGGACTGAACCCAGTCTCCTGCCCAACAGGGTTCTCTCGGGCCAACTTGAAAGCCGAGCTACGAGCAATCTGGGAGAGCAATGTCAAGGTCTGGAAAATCGAGTTGGCGTATCCAGTGAGTTTCGTGAGGCAGAGTGTTCAACCCCTAGTCATGCTGCTACCCTTCCTCCTTTATGGGCTAGTTCTGATAGGTGGAAGATATAGTGAGGCTCTGCAGGGATTTCTGGGAACCGTGAATCCAGTGGATGTGGTCACCTACATCTTCACAGGATACATGGTTATGGGTTTCATTGGAACGGCGATTTGGGCTATGGGCTTCAGCATTAGGAGAGAGCAGTGGTTCGGGACTCTGGAATCCATTTATGTGACTCCTACAAGCCGACTGAGTCTAGTCTTGGGGATGGCCCTTCACAGTACGATGCATCAGACAATAAGTGTCGGCATAGAGTTCTCGGTGATATATGCCGTGTTTGGCTTAGCCCTGAATATCCAAGGAATACTGCCGGCCCTAACCATCTTCGCCTTGATGATGTTTGCGCTCTACGGTTTTGGAATACTGATCTCTGCCTTAGCGCTGTTCCTGAAGGAAGGGTGGATAGTTGCGGAAGGGCTCTACAGCATACTCATGATTCTGTCTCCAGTGGCTTATCCGTTGGCGGTTCTCCCGAATGTGGNGCGTCAAGTCAGTGGAGTATTTCCTACAAGCCCAGCACTGATTGGGATGCGCAGTTTCCTCATGGAAGGATATCCGCCTCAAGCCGTTGGAACCATATTTCTGCATCTGTTAGCCTTGGATGCCGCCTGGATACTTTTCGGCATTCTTGTGTTCTATTTCGTGGATATTTACATTCGGAATAGGGGTTCATTGGGAAAGTACTGACCAATGCAGTAAGTGCGAATGCTGTTCAAGGTTTTGAACAGACCGTTCAAAAGTATTGTATTATATCTCACGAGTCACACTAGTGTTTGCGATGAATCCAATGTTCACCACCAATTCATCCATACACAAAATGCTTCGTCCAAGGATTACAACGCATGCATGCCAAAATTGTGAGGGGAGGATTCACGGCATAAACTATCGCTGTGTGAGGTGCGGCGAGTGGTACTGTCTCACCTGTGGCATGACCCTGAACAAGTGCCCGAAGTGCAAAGGCAAACTGGAGTGAGAGGAGGGGAAGAGTGAATGGCGATCAATGGAAAGAGAGTAGGCTTGCACGCGACCACTGGGATTTTTATAGCCTTTCTCATCATCACATCCGTGGCGATCTCGAGCTGGACGATACCCGACCTGAGATTTCCAGGGTTCACTCCTCCTGTCCCTGATACCGGCACACTGGTTGTTCTGTTGACCGATGCACCAGTCAACCTAACCCATCTCAACGTGACCATCGACAGACTCTCGGCTCACAGGCAAGGATTCGGAAATGAAACATGGGTCGATCTGGCCTTCGTTGATGACCTTTCAGAGGTTTACGTCGATCTCTTGGCGCTACAGAATACAGCTGCGAATCTCTCTGTAACTGAGGTCCCGCCAGGAAACTACACCCAGATTAGGATGCACATAAAGACAGCCAACGCAACGTTTGCGGATGGCAACACAACTGACTTGGACGTTCCAAGTGAGTATCTCAAGGTAATTATCCACTTTGAGATCAAGGAGGGCGAGGAAAGATGGTTACTCATCGATGTAGTGACAGACTGGGTTGCCGTCAGCGAGAGTGGAAAACTGAGGCCTGTGCTTAAGGCTAAAATTGTGTCCTAGCGACGCATCCTCCCCACTTTTCGATTTCACTTGCTTGTAGGCTAGGGTTTCTGCTGCCATGCTCTTAGTGTTTCGTACCATAGAATGGTGGTTGCTAGGGTTCCTAAGATTAGCGCATAGAGACTGTAGAAGTTGACGGTTCTGAGTTGTGTCACGTAAAAGAGAAGGAGGGTTGTGAACAGGGTTGCATACAGCGTGTAGCGTGGGAGAATAACGGTGCCAAGTCTTATGAATTGCTTCAGGACGCCAACATCGACCTCTCTGACTAGATGATATTCCCCACGCTCCTTTTCCACCAGTCCCAGCGTCACAAGTTTGTTCAGATGGTAGTCGGCTAGGGCTGGGCTTGAGAAGCCTAATTCTCTCTGGACCTCCCTCGGCCCAGCAGGGTTTTGTGAGTTCCGTAGGAGGTGCCAATACACGCGTAGTGTGTTGCCTTTCAGATCGCTCGCTATAACTTCTTCGTCTTGTTGCAGGTCTTTCAACTTGTAGCGCCCTTTTGCCGTTAGGTTTGTNTTGACGTTCAGAAAAGTGATATGAATAGTGCCTACAGATTCTGGGTTTGTTATTACGGTAGCTCGTATTCCAGCGCCTATAAGGGGAATACCTCGTGGGGAAAAAGCAGTGTCAATTCCAGCATATTCGACACTGCATTCAATGAGACGCGGCGGCTTTTATGCCATGGTCAGCGAATCGTCTTGAGTTCACTGAAGAAGTAGTCCCTATCTTCCTTCTTTTTGATCTGCTCCCCCGCTTCTCTTGCCAGCTTAGTGTACTTCTCACACTCGATCTTGTTACCGGCGATTGCACATGCTCTCGCCATTGCCTCATAGGCGAAGGCGATGTCGAAGTCTCGGATGTTGTTCTCCTTGCAGATTTCTAAACATCGCTTGGCATGATAGAGGGCGGGTTCGCTTCGCTTCAGAACTGAATACGCCCTAGAGATCTGCCATTCCCCTCTTTCGAAGTGCAGGGGCGCTCCGATCTCGCCCCAGTGGAAACGAGAAGCGTGCGCAGCATGAATCATCTTGTCGTCTTCATCTTTGGTTCTGTTCTTCTTGTCTAGTAGGCTCCACGTAAGGTTGAACAAGTCAACTGCAAACTTCTTGTGTTCCTCTTCAGAGTGTTTTTTCTCCTCAGACATCAGATCACGTCCAAACGAATTGCTTATTGTCTCGAGTACCTTATTATTTTTTCACTTCTGTGACGTGTGGGAAGCGCCGCTATGTGCCAGTAAGCCTGTTCTTTCTTTGCCATTCTTCGTTTAGGATGTCCATCATAACGCTGTCATGATAGTGCCCTTCTATGAAACGGGCCTTCCTTCGTCTTCCCGTTTCTTTGAAGCCAACTTTCAGGTAGCACTTGTAAGCTCGTTTGTTGAAGTCAAACACTTCAAGTCCAACCCGGCTTAGATTCAAGTCTTGAAAAGCGAAGCCAAGGACTAGATTTAGGGCGTCTACGCCGTAGCCTTTGCCCCAATATTCAGGATTGTATATGCTTATTCCTGCCTCAGCTGATCTACTGGTCCACTCAATGCTGAAGATGCCTGTTCCGCCTATGAGTTTACTATCAGCGGTAGTTTCGACTGCAAAGGTATACGCCTTTCTTTCTTGTCGTTGTTTCCACGTACTCCTGATCCAGTCCTCTTCTTCGCTGCGAGCGACTGGACCTCGATCCAGACTCCCAAGGAGTCTTCTCAATTCCACCTTGTTCCAATATTTCATGATTTCACTGACGTCTGAAAGCTCAAAACTGCGTAGGCGAACTCGTGGTCCTTCCAACAATTCTTGATCCCATGCATTTTGGCTTCTGTTTCAGTTTTATGAGTTGTGGAAAATAGCTACTCCGCAATTTGCAGTCTCCTGCGCGAATGCCTGACAGATAACCTTCTTAGCGATAGTCTGGGTGAGGAATTGCACCTTCTGGGAAGGGATTGGCTTGACCACGGAAGTTGCCATTGTTCGGTTTGAACAAAACACAGAAGCAAACTCGTTGAGGAACGCTCTTGGCCTGATAGGCGGAATAGACGATCTGAACACTCCCGAGAGAACAGTAGCTGTAAAAGCGGGAGTCTTGCATGCATGCGGACATAAAATAATAAACTAAAAAGGCTGTTCTGCACTCGTCTAGTCTGATGCTGATGGTCCAAATGGATGCTGCTTGGACTGTGGCTGTTTTCGAAAATCTAGAAGGGTGTGATTAGGAGAATGAGTGGAAAAGAGCAAGAGTTATTGAAGAAAATCCTAGAAGAACTGGAGAGACATGCACAAATACTGCAGGATTGTGAATCACGGCTTGATGAGATAGCAAGTAAGGATTGAGGCTCCCAACCAGATGCATGCATGCTAGACAGAATGAGAGAGATGAGACGAATGGAAGCTACCCAAGTAAGTGAAAGAGTATATGTTGACACAAGTGGTGAAGGAAAGGGGAATATCGGAGCAATAGAACTGCCAAACTTCACAATCGTGATTGATTCAACATTCTCCACACGCACTGCCAACGCTTTCAGAAAATCCCTAGAGTCCAAGATAGAGACGCCTATCAGCAAATTGGTTCTCACGCACTATCATCTAGACCACGTTTGCGGCATACCGGTCTTCAAAGGCTGTGGCATCATCGCCAGTGAACCGTACAGAAAGCTCAGAAGAACCGCCAAGTATCAACCAACACTGACATTCGAGAAATCTCTAGTCCTCAAAGACGAAGATTGGGTCGTAGAAATCGTCCATGCAGGAGGGCATACCGAGGACTCTTCATATATCTACCTCCCCCAAGAAAAGACACTCTTCTCTGGCGACCTCATCTTCGCCAAAAGCTTCTTCTACGCTGGTGATCGCACATTCAACCCAGAGAAATGGCTAGATGTTCTGAAGCATTTCACAACAATGGAGATTGAGACCATAGTCCCCGGGCATGGACCTGTTTGTGATTTGGAAGAAGTTGAAACCTACGTCGAATTCTTCGAAGCGACCTCATCAACGATGAAGGAACTGATCCAGAAAGGAATTGGCAAGAAGAACGCAGTGAAATGCAAGAGTTTTCCTGACTTTTACATGGAATATCGAGAGGGCATCCGAGAGCTAGCCCTAGCCAATTGGCACGATTTCTACAGTCGAAAACGTTGAATGCGGAGCGGGATCGGTCTGTAAATCTCGGGCTTCTTCCTTTGCCCTAGAAGCAAATCTCCAGCCCGAACAGACTAAATGTCAAGAATGAACTTGACGGTGACCTTCTGCGGCCTTTTCACAATCTCCATTCTGTGATACGTTATGGCTTTCACTCCGACCTTTTGCGGATGCCTCTTTGGATCGAAAGGTTCGCCCCCAATCTTCGCTTCCAGCCTCAAGCCATTAGGAGTTTCTTCTATGCTGGAAACGTTGAAGCGTGAGTAAAGGTTTTCAGCGGTCTCGAATCTGATCAATAGCTCTTCGATCCAGTTGTAGAGCAGCGCACACTCATCGTGCGCCTCAACCTCCACCCGCTCCTCAGTTTTGGGCTCAACCGTCTCAGCATCAGTCATGATCTCCGTGGTCGCGAGGGCTGCGTTTTCGAAGGCCTCCTCCAACGTGCTGCCGCAAGCCTCTACATAGGCATCAGCTGTATGCTCCAGAAACCTAAAACGTCTCCTAGTCAAACCTTAACACGCTATTCTAAATACTGATTTGATGATCTGATATTCCTTTTGCATGTCGTAGGCATGCATAGAGCAAAATCCTGGTTGAGCATTCCACAATGCACGCATATCAGTTTGAGTGGGGTTGCTGGTGTACTATCAGAACACCAGTCGCGGACTGACAGGCGCATCCTCGCACAGGCACTAATGGAATCTGAGATATGCTAGAAAGAAGACTGAAATGGAGCAGAAGTGAGCAAGACTTAAGTTATCCACAGTGTCGTTTAGGAGTCTACTTGGCGGAGAAGTCGATTGGAGAAACTGCACCATAACGGCGTCTTGGTCCCTCCCCGCTACGAGGGAAAGGGCCTTACAATCAAGGCAAAAGGGAAACGACTGGAGCTGACCCCCGAACAGGAGGAACTGGCGCTTGCTTGGGCCAAGAAAACTGGAACTCCGTACGTTGAAGACTGCATCTTCGCCAAGAACTTTCACCGTGACTTCTCAGAGAGACTCGGCATCCCTCTCAAGCCCGCGGAAGTCGACTACTCCGAGGTCCTGACCTTTGTCCAGGAGGAGCGAAGTCAGAAGGCGAATCTCTCGAGAGAGCAGAAGAAAGAACTGGCAGCCCAGAGGAAAGCGCAAAGAGAAGCCAACAAGGAGCACTACGGATACGCCTTCGTTGACGGCATGAAGGTGGAGCTAGCCAACTACGCTATTGAGCCCAACTGCATTTTCATGGGGCGCGGTAAGCACCCACTGAGAGGACGCTGGAAGGAAGGCCCTCGAACGGA